>Ga0222645_100202_pt1 | contig 35064 bp, 27 predicted proteins | sample AntAcemetagen292_FD_179881 | JGI IMG/M metagenome (GOLD analysis project Ga0222645, IMG submission 179881) | Saline water microbial communities from Ace Lake, Antarctica - #292 | ecosystem: Environmental > Aquatic > Non-marine Saline and Alkaline > Saline | place: Antarctica: Ace Lake | collected...
CTAGGGTGGTCGTATCTATTCAACCACGTCACAGCTTATAGCATTTACTTAATCCCATGTTAGGTGGAAAAATTTATAAATCACGGCTCACACGATTTTATTAGTATCTTCAATAACTCTTTTGTAAAAATAGAAATATATAAAGTTGCTCTACCAGTAGACCTATGAGGGCAATTAAATAATAATAATTTAAAATTATTATCTCCTTATACTCTTGTTACTTTTAAAATCTGCATGACGAATCGAATAAATTTTCTAGATTTAAAAATTGATAGCAAAAATAATTAAATAATTCTCACAAAAAAATCAGTAAACCCATATTAAAATGTTGATTATATTTTATATTAACTAAAAAATTAGTAATTATTTATCTCCTATAAAATATATTTTATTAAGCAACGTAATAAATTTCATTAAAAAATTTAGTTATTTAAATTTTTAGAGGGCATTAAAATAGTTGGTGTATTATTTTATAGACCGTCTTAATGCTATTTAATTTTTATGCAGTATAAAAATTAATATTAAGCGAACAAGTACCGGATAATTCTCATAATATACTTAATTTAACATAATATACATTATAGGAACTTAAGTGATATTATAATCAATAGTGTAATTGGGGCTTAATCTATTACTGGTAATGAATTTAGATACTATTTAGCGTTATTTCAGTTAAGTGACGAGTTACTACTATGCGTTGCAGGTACTTTAGTGGCGTACGCACGTTTAATATCAACGTTATATTAATGCTAGCTTCTATTGTCGGACTTTAGAAACTATTTCTAAATCATAAGCAAACACTGCATGAAACTTGATAAATTATCACGCAGTGCTGCTTATTTATTACATTAGTTATTTTAATCTACTTTTCTTCCTTTACCGCTCTCAGCACGTCTTTTGTTTTCACTTTGAACATAAACGGTATCGGTTGTTGCCATACTCGCATGCCCCAGATCTTCTGAGATGTCTTTTAAAGGACGACCGCGTTCAATCTCCATACTGGCTCCAGTGTGTCTTAACCAATGCGCAGAGGCTTCCATCAATTTCAGCGCTTTATTTTCACCTTCTGAAACACGCATATTTTCATAAGCCTGGTCTAATACGGCTTGTACTAAGCGTCGCAAATGACGAGGTGTCATACCCCCTTGACCGCGCACTTTTTCAACAAGAACAGAGTTCTCATTTCCTGATGGTAAACCTAGCAAACCACGGGAAGTGCGATAACGCTCTATAAAAGGTAAAAAATCAACGGGAACAGTGATATCACGGATTTTACGGCTTTTACCAAATATTTTAAGCCACCAATTTTCATCATCATCTTGCCAAAAATGTCCCATTGTAGGCGACCAGTTTATGCGCTCAGATAGCTCCGAAATTCTTAAAAATAGAGTTTTTAAGGTAACAATAACAAACAAGTTTCTCTCAAATACAGGGTTGTCATCAGCCATTTCAACGGCCGTATCTAAAACATATTGCCATTGACTGCCTGTTAAACGCTTAATCTTTTTAACCTGTGAATCGATTATAAAGTGTCGGCAGTCCTTTCTAGCTATTTGCGCAGGATTACCGATACAAAAATCTTCTGCTAGTAAGTAATTATAAAAGACAATAATCGCTGTAAACATTGATGAAAGTGTTTGCTGTGATGGTCGATACTTTTTCTTATCGATAATGAATTTATTCTTTTGGCTTTTGGGTGCCTGCATCTTATATGGGAACCAAAATTCATTAGCCGTAGAATAACCATTTATCAGTTTGAAACGTTCCTGATTGGATGTGCCGATCCAGGTAACAGGTGGCTGCCAACAGAAGTCAGCGTATTCAAGCAGGTCTGATTTTCGTAATTGATCTATTGGTTTTTTCTTTTCAAAAAATGACCATAAGAGAAAACGTTCTACGTCATTTCTAAACCGGTCGTAAGTATGTGTAGATTTATTTCTACCTATGTAAGTGAGAAATACTTTCCCCCAATTAAATTGTTCAAGCCACCAAGCTTCATTTAACGAGAATATTTCAGCCAGTTCAGGGTAATCGTCTAACTGAAAATCACATAGATCAAAGTATGGCGGGTATAAAGGTACAGGCTTATTTAACGACATTTTTTATTATGCAGACCATATAAATAGTTTACGGGAAGGTAGTTTAACATAGCCCCACTAAGTCCAGTACTGCCAAGTATTGGACTTAGTGGGGCTATTGATGCTTTTTTGTCACTAATTAGCTTAATTCGTGAATATATATCTTAAATAATCGATGTTTTCTGTTGATGAACTTTAAGCATACTGCACTACATATATCTCGCTACGATGTGCATTTAAAATTAAACTTACGATATCTGGCTTAGCTTTATTCACAGAGCGCCACGTATTGTCAGATAATTAGAGCTACAGCGAATGTTAAATTTTCACAGCTTACAATCATCGATGCGCTGTCAAATTACTAACAAGTAATTTTATTTATAATAGCTCAACGCCCTACTCTATTAACGTTGACTCGATACTGCACTATTTATAAAGCGCCACTTAAAGTGACTCGAATAAGAACATATTAGGCTATTAAAAAGTACCTTAGTTTGCATCGTTTTGAACCTAGCTTCACAGTACTTCCTTAGCTTTCTAATCTTTTTTGTATCCTAGCTATCGCTTGAAGTCTCTGCTTATTGTTAGCCAGCTAATATATTTTCCAGTTCTTTTTTCATATCATTTAATGATTTAAATTTTTTATTGAAACAACATAAGCACTATTTGAGATAAGGGTTATCACTGGTTACTAACAGGTAACTTTGTAACATATGAAGCATACTGTTAAGGCTCTTGCTGGCGCACTATTATCAAAATACGATATCTCATTTATTACGCTTATTAGTCTATTTTATTGAGATGATATGTCATGATATCTTTATCGACACATGGAGTATGTAAATTCCTTGTTACTCCTGTTGCCAGATATATATACATGGTGCATCTTGCATAAGATACCTCCCATAGAACACTTCACGCACTTAAAATTTTGCTACTTAACTGTATGATGATAAGTGACTTTTTTTTCGTCGACGGGCGTATTTTGATGTCTTGTTACCCTGCTCTTTTGTCCGGTTTGGAACCCAGAAATTATCTTACCTAGCGCGACAAATTTTGGGATCGTGATGATCATCTCAACTGATAATTTTTTTAGGCGAATATCAGGTGTTTAGAAGACTTTTTGGATATTTCAGAGGATGGGTTATCTAGCTGAGTTTTAACCGATGAAGTAATTTATCGTCACATTAAAACAGCAATGGAGCTAAAATATTTAGCTATTACAGACGCGGACAATAAACGCGAATCATCTCACTGATTAAGCTATTCCCTTTGTACTTCGAATTTCTTTATAGATAAAGTCTGATCGCTTATGTCGCTGTTTTATAAATGAAGATCAAGCCCGTCCTTTTTCTTTTTTTACACTCGACGCTGGCACGTCATCTGATGAGTAATTGGCCATTTATTTATCCACACTAGCCCAGCTATATTCAAATCTCTGAGTAATCCCAGCTCGATTCTTGTCTTCAAAAAAATAAGGAACGGTGAATAAATGAAGCTGTTCAGATACGTTAGTTTTCAGCCTAGACAACGCTACACATCAGACTACAAGCCGTTATTAACGGCATAGAGCTTTATGTTAAGTGATTTTTGTTTCACTTGACTCATTGTAGGGGTTGCAGCATAGTCACGGTTCTATTTACCGAATTTACTTTTGACATAAAAAAACATCGTCACTTCTATACCGTACGAACTTATTAACAGAGACACTATTTTGATTTAACTTTTTTAGCTGGTTAACATTAACCTTTTAAATTAATTAAAATCAATTTGAGTATCTTTGAGAAGGTCTTAACCTAATTTGTTTTCCCTCTGTTCATTCGTAAAAGACACAGTGGCTTATTCAATGAAGGCTCTTATTTTACTATTGAGAGTAATTAAAAGTGGATAAATATCACGTTTCTAGTACATTATTGTTAATTAACCTAAGCCAATGAAACACGTTAAAATAATTTTTCAAAGTTGTATTCCCTGCCCCGTATATACATAAGCTGCTGCTTGAGTCTCAAGTGTAAATAATACTTACTGCATCAAAATAATTTAGAACGCTTACAAGTAATGGAGCATAAATTTTTGCTTTTCTTGTTAAAAAGTATATTCCACACTGCAAAAACGAAAGAGGATAGCAAATTGGATGCATATATTAGGTTATTGCTGTGTGTACGTTGGTAGATGTATAAAAAGTACCTAGTCTATTTTATTAATAACAAAAAAAGGAATAAGGATAGTTGATGAGCACAGAATATTTTGTGAATGCGTTTCAAAGTTTTTGGCTGTTAACCCAAGTACATTTAAGTGAGCAGACGACTTATATACAAGCCGGTATTATCATCACCAGCTACTTCACTGCTTACTGGATTTACTCCAAGATAGCCAAGAAAATTTTGGCAGTTCGAACAGCAACGACTTCTATCGCACGCCCCATTAGCGGTATCCTTTTTAGGCTAGAAAGTATTATCTACCCTCTTATTGCTATTATATTACTACGTATATCACTCTCTGCGGGAGAGTCTGTTTCACATCCAATATGGCTTATCAACGCTGCTCTCAACATAGCAGTATTATTATTTTTCTATTTTATTATTAAAGAATTCGTTACTAGCGGATTTATGTCAGGATTATTTCGCTGGGTGGGATTACCTATTCTCTCGCTGCACCTTTTAGACGTACTTCCCATATTTATAAAAGCTTTGGAAGAAATATCTCTAACAGTGGGTAATATTCAAATCACTTTATACGGAGTAGCGCGGGTACTGTTTTTTGGGGCACTCCTTTTCTGGCTTGGGCGCGTTTCTAACAACTTTGGTAAAGATATTATTCGTAGCCAGCAAAAGTTGGACATCAGTACGCGAGAAGTTTTCACTAAATTATTTGAAGTGGGGCTCTTTTGCATTGTCTTTATACTGCTACTCAACATAATGGGCGTCAATCTGACTGCCTTGGCAGTATTTGGAGGAGCGGTCGGTGTAGGCTTAGGATTAGGTTTGCAGTCAATCGCCTCAAATTTTATTTCAGGGATCATTATATTACTAGATAAGTCATTGACTATCGGTGACTTTGTTGAATTAGAGGATGGTAAAAAAGGCTTTGTGAGAGAGTTTAAAATGCGTCATGCCGTGCTTGAAACTTATGACGGTAAAGATATATTGGTACCAAATGAAGCATTTATCTCCTCACTATTGATTAATTGGACGCACAAAGATCCGAAACAGCGCTATAGAGTGGACTTTAGCGTAGCTTATTCTACTGATGTACGCAGCATGGTTGAAATTATTAAAGAAGCGGTAGCTGCACATCCCCAGGTTATAAGCGGTTTAAATGTACCGTTTGAAGAGCTACCTGATTGTGAAATAGATAGTTTTGGTGACAACGGCATAAATATGTTCGTCGAATTTTGGATAGAGGGAATTGATGACGGTAAAAATCGAGTCGGTGGAGATCTATTACTGATTATTCTTGAGACACTTAAAGCTCATGATATTTCTATTCCGTTTCCGCAACGTGAAGTTAGAGTACTTAATCCACAGTGTTTGGCTAAAAGTGTTTAGTTAAGAGCTGAGCTAAATAAACTAACCTAACCTTTTAGCTGCATCCTCAAAATATATATGACTAATGTTGTGCCTTTTAATATAAACCTAACGTCTAATTAAAGGATTAGTTTTAAGTAGTTTGGTTTATTTTAAAACTGCAAAAATAATATTTTTTACGCGTTTTTTTTTGAGCTTCGTATTTTTATATAAAACAGTGCCGCTTAACCATAAATATATGTCTGGTATTTTGAGAAGGCTACCTGAACAAAACCCTTAATAGAATTGTAAATATCTAAAATGTGACAGGTAAATAAATTACCTGCCCCTGTCATTTTTATTGATGGCATTTATGGGTATAAAAACAGTTGATAACCATCTTAATACACCCATGTTTGTATAGTTTTACCCGTTTTAGTTGATAAACGTAACGCTCCATTTCCTCCAACATAATAATGACAAAATATAATGAAACGAAAAATAATTGTAGGTGCTAGAGAAACGATCGATTTACCAGAATTAGGTCTGTTTGGTGTGGTAACAAGAATTGATACGGGTGCCAAAACTTCGTCACTGCACGTCGATCATATCTTTGAAAATAATGTGACGGGTATGCTAGATTTTGAATTTCATCCTGATTCTCATGACGTGAATAAAACTACTAAGTGTTCAGCTAAGATCCTTGATAGAAAGCGTATTAAGTCTTCTAATGGAAGCAAAGAACGTCGATATATCATCAATACTTTGGCCGTTATGGGGGACTTAAGATGGACAGTAAGGCTTTCATTAACAAACAGATCAAGTATGAACCACCTTATGCTACTAGGACGTCAGGCGATGAAAGGCGAAATGCTAGTTGATCCAGAATTTAGCTATCTTGCATCACAGGAAAAGTGTTTAGGTGAAGTTGAAATTCTGTCATCTACAGTGGGTTAGAATATGATAAATTTGATGTACACCCAGAAAAAACATTATGCTTGAAGACTTGCAGGTACTTATAACACCGATGTTAGAGCTATTTGGTGAAAGCTCTATTTTGCAAGCATCAATTGCTATGATGATGTCTTTTGGGATCGCATCCTTTTTTAAATATATTATTATTTCTGGTTTAAAGCAGCTGCTATCTCGCTTACAGCTTCCTCTAGGAAGTGGACTTCTGAATTTATTGCACGCACCTATTTATTACAGTGTTTTATTAATCGGTTTGTATAGCGCTCTGTTAATATTAAAACCTGCTCAGACATACTTGTTTATTGAGTCGTCGATATTAAAGTCAACAGGAATGTTAATTTGGACAGTATTTTTATTGAAGGCCAATAAAGTGCTTCTAAAAGGATTAGTGCTACACCCTACCCGTTTTCAAAGTGTTAATAATAAAACTTTGCCATTATTTCAGAACGTCATCAACATCATCATTATTGTACTCGCCGTTTACCTGATCTTCTCCATTTGGAATGTAGATATGACGGCCTGGTTAGCGTCAGCTGGAATAGTAGGCATTGCTGTGGGTTTTGCAGCAAAAGACACGCTTGCCAACTTGTTTTCTGGCGTTTTCATCATGGCTGATGCTCCCTATAAAGTTGGCGATTACATCATTTTAGACACTGCAGAGCGCGGAGAAATCACTCATATTGGCATACGCAGTACACGCATGCTAACCCGTGAACACGTTGAAATTACTATCCCTAACTCAGTAATGGGTAACTCTAAGATTATTAATGAATCAGGCGGTCCTAATGAAAAATCACGATGCCGCATTCCTATTGGTGTTTCATACGATACGGATATAGATCTAGTACGAGCAGTGCTAATGACCATTGCTGTAGATGAAGAAACAGTGTGTATTGAGCCTGAACCAAGGGTTAGATTCCGCCGTTTCAGCGGCTCTGCTCTCGATTTTGAGCTGCTTGTTTGGATTGACCAACCTGCTTTAAAAGGTCGTGTTATCGATATCTTAAACTGCAAAATATTTAAGCAATTTAAAGAAAATAACATCGAGATCCCTTATGCTAAACATGATTTATATATAAAAGAAATACCAACTCAAAGGTAAACCTTTAAATGCTAAAAGGTAGCTTAGAATTTTGGTTATGTTTTTAAGATGAATAGTTTTTATTGTGAGCTTTTGAAGTGAGTTTTATTAGTTAATTTTTGATAAAGGATTTTTTTTGAGAACGTTTATCTGCCAATGTGGTAATAATCTTCATTTTGCTAACACTCAGTGTGTAAAATGTGGCTTAAAAGTAGGATTCCTGCCCGACGAACGGCAGCTCAGTGCATTGACAAAAAAGGCAGACGGTGACTTATTAGCGTCAAATAACGGTAAGCTATATCGTAAGTGCAAAAATTATAAAGTGTATGACATTTGTAATTGGATGGTGCCACAAGAAGACACTAATGAGCTTTGTATATCCTGCCGATTAACGGAAACAATCCCTAACTTAGACGATCCAGATAACATTAAGCTGTGGTTTTTACTTGAACAAGCGAAACGTCGCTTTTTGTACTCAGCTATGAATCTAAACCTGCCTGTTGTTAACAAAACTGATGATCCCAAAAGTGGCCTTGGGTTTGCGTTTATGCAAAATCAGACTGAAGATAGTTTTGGAAACGAGCTATTTATTAAAAACTACGTCACTACAGGCCATAGTAATGGACTGATAACTCTAAATATTAACGAAGCTGATGCTTCAACACGCATCGATATGCGCGAAAAAATGAATGAAAAATATAGAACTCTCATAGGGCATTTTAGACATGAATCAGGTCATTATTACTGGGACCGGTTAATTCTCAATTCTGATAGGTTAGAGAAATTTAGAGAAATATTTGGTGATGAGCGCCTTGATTACCAAACTGCCATGGCAAACTATTACGCCAATGGTCCTGCCCAAATTTGGCAAGAAGTATGGATCAGTGCTTACGCTTCTATGCATCCATGGGAGGATTGGGCTGAGACATGGGCACATTATTTACATATGGTCGATACGCTGGAAACTGCAAGTGCTTTTAACTTGAGCATATCTCATAAAAATATCATGAGTCCTTACTTGGTAGGTGCCGATCGCTCTAGTCTAATTGTGGAAACCAGCTTTACGCAATTATTTAACGACTGGTGTTCACTTACACAAGTGTTGAATTCATTAAATCGAAGCATGGGAATGGATGACGCTTATCCCTTTGTTATTTCGCTTTCAGCATTAAAGAAATTGAGATTCGTACATTATACTATTTTGGAAAACTTTAAATAATATCAGGTTGAATAAGTATGACTAATACAGAGCGAATGCTTTTCGCACTGCATTAGTCATGTTGCTCAGTTGGTTGATTGAATAATTAATTAGCTAATAATTAGGAAGTTAAAGATTTAAAAATAACTTTCTTCTATTTGTTTATCGATTTCAATAATTTCCAACTGCATATCATCGATAAAGTCATGTAACATTTCTTGCTTTAAGGATGCTGGTTTTGCATTGAGTAAGTAATTTTTAGCTCGACTAGTTTTTTGCACTGTATCTTGGCTATTAGGTAATTCAGTTACTGCTCGTTCTACTTGTTCAATCGCATAAATTAAAGAACGAGGAAAACGTGGATTGGTTAACAAGAATTCTAATACGTCTTCTCTATTTATGCGCACTCTGACTTCCCTGCGATACATTTGATATGCCGTCATCGATTTAAGTACGCCCATCCATTGAATATTACTAAAAGCAGGTAACTCACTTTCAATTCCAGAAAGTAAGGTTGCAGACCGCACATCGATGATACGAGTAGACATATCAGCTCGCTCCAGATATCGACCAATACGCATAAATGCATAGGCTTCATCATGTGACATGGTACCTGCTAATAATCCGCTAATAGTTTGGTTTGCTAAAATAATTTTGTTCAGATATGCATAGCGTGAACGACGTGTAAATGCATCTTTTTGATTTTCAGTTACAAACAAATACAAGGCATTTATTTGTTCCCATGCTTCCCGCGGAATAATCTCTTTAATGGTGCGGGCGTTTTCTCTAGCAGATTTTAAAGATGTGAGAATTGCACCAGGATTATTTTTATCAACGACCATAAAATTGATAACATTCTTTTCATCGACCAACGTATAGGTTTCGTAAAACTTATCTCTAAAAGATAAAATATCAACAATAGGCTCCCAGCCTAGTTTGACTTTAGCAGGTAGGTCTAACAGTAGATGAGAGTTAACGTTTATCAGCCGAGCTGTGTTTTCAGCGCGTTCCAGATACCTAGCTAACCAATATAAATTACTTGCTACTCTTGATAACATAACTATTCATCCTCCATGTCTACGATCCAGGTATCTTTGCTACCACCACCTTGTGATGAGTTAACAACCATAGAACCCCTCTCCAGCGCTACTCGAGTCAACCCACCCATAGTGACCTTGATATCCTTGCCCGATAAAATGAAAGGTCTTAAGTCTAAGTGACGTGGTTCTACACGCGTACCAACCATAGTTGGCGCTGTTGACAAAGTTAACATAGGCTGCGCCACGTAGTTACGTGGATCGGCTTTTATGAGTTTTCTAAATTTGTTATGTTCGGCTTGCGTTGCGTGTGGACCAATCAACATGCCATAACCACCTGATTCATTGGCAGGTTTTACAACCATGTCAGCAATGTTTTCTAACACGTATTCGCGTTCAGCTTTGTTGTTACATTTATAGGTATGTACGTTAGCTAATATTGCTTTTTCTTTAAGATAGTACTCAATGATTTTAGGCACATAGGCATAAACCACTTTATCGTCAGCAACACCCGAACCCGGTGCGTTTGCCAAGCCTACATTTCCCGCTTTCCAAGCTCTAATCAGACCAGGCACGCCTAATAAAGAGTCTGCGGCAAACACTTCTGGATCAATGAACCAGTCATTTATACGTCTATAAATAACATCAACTCGTGATAGCCCATTGATGGTTCGCATATAAACACAATCGTCTTCTTGAACCACTAAATCTGGACCCTCTACTAATTCAGCTCCCATTTGTTGGGCTAAATAAGCATGTTCAAAATACGCAGAGTTATATATACCTGGAGTCAGTACCACTATCTCAGGCTCATCAATTTTACGAGGTGACATTTCAGCAAGCATGTCATATAGCTGTGATGGGTAATCATCAACAGGTAAAATGTTATATTTATTAAACATTTCTGGAAAAACACGTTTCATTACTTGACGATTTTCAAGCATATAAGATACCCCTGAAGGTACTCTTAGATTGTCTTCAAGTACGTAAACTTTGCCTTGATTATCTCGAACTAGATCAGAGCCACATATATTTGCCCAAACTCCATTAGCTGGACTAAATCCACGACACTCTTCGAGGAAATTTTTAGATTTTTTCAGCATACTTGCCGGAAATACGCCATCTTTTATAATATTTTGGTCATTATAAAGGTCATCAATAAACATATTAAGCGCTTTTACACGCTGTTTTAAGCCTTTTTCTATACCCGACCATTCTTTGGCATCTATTAGTCTAGGAATAATATCAAAGGGCCATGCTCTATCAATTGAGCCTTCTTCTTGGTGATACACCCTAAAAGTAACGCCCATAGTGTGAATAGCGGACTCAGACGCTGCTTTTAATTCATTGATGTCTTTATCAGACAATGCTCGAAGGTATTCGCATAAATGTTTTGCGTATTGGCGCGGCTTTCCTGCCTTTTCAACTAGTTCGTCATGTAAGTTTGTAACTTTATAGTTACCCCATCTTATAGCCATATCGAACTTTCCTTTTGTAGGTTTTAGTATGTGTCTGCCGCGGCGTTCTAAACGCCATTAGAGCGGTAGTTCATTTCTGATAACCGTATGTAGACGATGTAATCATCGATTTAGTCACAAAATATAGCAAAATATGAGTGTTGAGCAGCCTATTCCATCAAAAAATTTGAAATCCAGAAACAATAGTAGATTATTTTAAATAACCGTAAGTAACTGTAAGTGGCTGTAAATGACTGTAAATGACTGTAAATGAATATAAAAACCCACAAGTAATTATGAGCAGCTGCGAATTGTGACCATTTAACACTTTGTCACGTCTATACGTATAACTGCCTAACTGTTGATTACTGATTACTGATTACTGATTACTGATTACTGATTACTGATTACATCAAATTAAAAACTATAAAAATAAATACCGTCGAGGCTTTTAGTCGTGGCGACAACTTATTTGGGATTAATTTGGGTTTCTGTTTATAGTTATACCTAATTTTTTATTAGGTACATTAATAGCTGTAGACTTTATCTAAATATCATCTAGATATTCGCTTTGTTATAGGAGACCAAATGCACTTCAAGATAATCCATGAGACAACGTATCTATTTAATGACAGCGTATTTTTAGAGCCACATTATTTAAGGTTTCGTCCTAAGCAAACTTCGTTTATTAACGTTAGCAATTTTTCGCTCACCTTAGAATTAGAACCAGAGGGACATCGGGTGATAGAAGATGAGGAGCATAATGTAGTGGATTTCTATTGGTTTGAAAAGTTGACAAAAGGTCTAACTATCAAAGCAGAAAGCTATTTGCAGACAAATACATACAATCCATTTAATTTTATTATTCATCCACAGCAATTTAATACGCTACCTTTTACTTATTCTGAGCATCAAAATCAAGTCCTCAACGCTTCTTTACAAAAAATCCCATTAAACCAAGAGTTACTAAATTATGCTGATGCAATACTTGATGCCTCACATTTTAATAGCGTCACATTTGTCACTAATCTTACATCACAAATACATAAAGATTTTAGCGTGGAGTACCGAGAAGCAGGTTCGCCGCTACTACCAGAGCATACATTTTGGATGAAAAAAGGTTCTTGCCGAGACCTGTCGTGGATGCAAATTAATATATTACGTAGTTATGGTATTGCGACACGCTTTGTCAGTGGTTATTTTTATTTTGAGACAGAAAAACCAAACTATGAACTACATGCATGGATAGAAATATTCATACCTGGTACAGGCTGGTTGGGTTTTGATCCTAGCCATGGAATCTTAACAGGAAACACCCACTTCGCTGTTGCTTCAAGCGCTGTTCCTGAAAATACAATGCCTGTTTCTGGAGGGATACGCGGCAGTTCAACATCAAAAATGCTCACCCACTTAATAATAGAAAAAAAGTAAACTTACTGTAACGAAACTTTTTTGAGTGGGTAAACACAATATGTATATAAAATGTATTTAACTCAGTACTTATATTTCGGCAGTAATACAAAAGTATAAATATACCTTCACTTTTTGAATTTCAATTTGAAGTAAAGGTATGAACTGATACAGCTCTTATGGTTTTTCACAGTTTTATAAAGGCGACAACAAGATTATTAATACTCACTTGCAGCAATCAATATTCGAAATGAGTAAGAGCAGCATGCTGGCGCGTGTCTGGTTATTTTTAGTTATTTTCTCAAGTTGTGATAACAAACAGGTAGCTAACAGTCACAATATAACTAAAGACGCAACTCGCTCAGTTCAGGCTGAAAAAGTAATTATTCAGATCCAAATGTCTATTGCTGCCTTAGAAGTTGCATTGAATGAGGCTGCTAAAATACATATTGATGAAGCAATTAGCTTAATTAAGCGACTTAAAGTGTCGGCGCCAAAATTAAGTAATGAACAATTAATTAAGCTAGGACAAATCTCTTATACAAGTGAAACGCCAGCCAAAGATTACCTTATACATATTGCTGAAAATACCTATATTTTAGATGACTGCACTCGGCAACAAAGTACGACCAAACAACAACGAATACACGCTGATGTGGAAATTATGCATAGCTCTTTCGCATTAGACTTAGAAAGTACAGAAAGAGCGTTATTAAAAGTCAATATAGCGTTGAGTGATGGGAATAATGCACTTGCTAAAAAAATATTAAACAGCATATTTGCAAACGCAATTCTGGACCAGTTTATGTTGAATAACCCTCTCAATGAAGTGCTCGAAAATTTGGAAATAGTAAAACTATTAATTAACGATCATCGATTCTATGCAACAAACACAAGTCTTTCTAATATTCAGATTTTGCTGCAAGACTCAGACGATATTCATCCCTCACCTTTCACTCAGTCTTTGCTGATAAGAGCCGAAACTCTTCGACAAAATATAGAAAAAGAAAGTACAAAACTGCTTCCAACCATCAATCGTGACATTACTCTTCTAAATCAAGATATTAAAGAATATTTACAGATCAGAAAATTAAAAAATGGTAACTTTCATTAACTTACATGCTGCTTCTCAAGTAACGACAGTTAACAGCAATATCTAACAACTGAACAAAATCTACAAGGTACTATTTTGTAGATTTTTATAACTACCCTTTACTACTATTTTTTGTAACCGCTCGAGCGTAACGGATTCTCTTTAACTGCTTTTTTATAACTGCTTTTTTATAACCATTTTCTATAGTCACTTTTCCCCATATTTTTTAGCTCCATTTCATAATTATTTTTTATAAAATCACATAAACCTATTAGCTAATTAAAATTTAATCGTGTTTAATCAAGAAAATTCAGTACCCATTGTTGATAGTGATTTGCTATAGCGGAGTGAAAGATGCGCATATTGATAGTTGAGGATGATAAAGTTATTGGTGACGGTCTAGTGCAGGGTTTACTTATGGACAACTACGCAGTTGATTGGGTTGAGACCAAAAACGCAGCTGATACAGCTTTACGGACAACGACCTACGAACTAATAATATTAGATATCGGGTTACCTGACGGCTCTGGGTTGGATGTGCTTAAAAAACTTCGACAACAAGGCAATGACTTACCGGTACTTATATTAACCGCCTACGATGAAACTCCGCAGAAGGTTAAAGGCCTAGATACGGGCGCAGACGATTATTTGATTAAGCCGTTTGATTTAGATGAGTTACGTGCGCGGATCAGAGCTTTACAAAGAAGAGCAACGGGTCGCGGCACACCCTTATTTAAGTCTGCTGATATTGTGCTTGATCCTGCAACCCATAAGGTTACTCTAGCTGGTGCACCTGTTAAGTTAGGTCCTAAAGAATTTGCCATCTTACAAGCATTAATGGAAAACCCAGGACGAGTACTTTCTAAGGCTCAGCTTGAAGAAAGATTGTACGGGTGGGATATGGAGAACGAAAGTAATACTATCGAGGTCCACATTCATGGCTTACGGCGTAAGCTAGGTAAAAGTATGGTTGTTACCGTCCGACATGTTGGGTACAAAATCGCTGAAAAGTGACGAAGGAAATATTAATAATGTATCAACAAAAATCAGTTTGGCCCTTGAGTATCCTGCTTATTACAACTTTTTCTGGGCTGGGATTAGGTCTATATATACAATCAGTACCAAGTATTGTTTATGTCGCTTTTATCAGCACTGTCATATTGGTACTTACTCTTTTTAAACTTCATCACAACACCGTTCCCAGTAACATCCATCATGGTATTGCGAGACTGACAACAATACTTAAAGGGTTTGAAACAGAAAAACCTAATGACTCTCCCCTTGACGCCTGTCCATTAGAGTTAATCGCACTGTCACAGGCAATTAATTCGTACCTAAAACTTGAGTCTGAGCGCATTACCCATGAACAAATGTTTAGTTCTGAAGCGTCTCATGAGTTGCGTACACCTCTGGCGGGTATTCGTATTCAAGCTCAAATAGCGCAAAGAACAAAAGATCCCCAGCAACAACAAAAAGCTTTAAATAGTATCATCAAGACCGTAGACAGAAGCACTAGACTTATGCAGCAATTGCTCACTTTTTCTAGACTGACTAAACGAAGAACGGATGCCGAATGTTCCACTGTGGTGCTAAGCGATATATTGAACCGTGTTGTTGAATCTCGTCATACACTCTTAGAAAAACGTCATGTTTCGCTTTCATTGCATATCGATGCAAGTATTGACTCGCTAGCAGTAGTATCCCATAGCGATCATTTGACCATTCTATTCGATAATTTGTATATCAACGCACTTGAGCACACCCCTCAAAATGGTGTGATACATTTATCCTTAACTCTAGTTGGTAAGCAGTTAAGCTTTGTTGTAGAAGATTCTGGACCAAGTATCTCTGAATCTGAATATGAAAAAGTAGTGATACCCTTTCAAAAGTCACAAGATAGTCAATTAAAAGGCAGCGGATTAGGCCTAGCGATATGCAAACGTATCTCTTTCCTACATGCAGGTAGACTAATTCTTTCGCAATCAGTGGAATTGAAAGGATTAGCTGTTAGGGCACACTTAATAGTTAATGTCAGCTCTTCCTAGAGTTACCTAGCCAACTACGTTAATCTTATTTAGATGAATTTTACCTATAAATTAATTCACTCACTCACTCCGCGATATCGGGTACTAACTAAGACTATGCAGACAATAAACACTTGGATTAAACAGCTTTCCCGAGCGAGAGACTTACCAACAGCCAAATTGTTGATTAGCTCAGCAATCAAAGATATAAGTACAGCTGATTCTATTGTTGTAATAGCTGAAGGCGACGAACATTTAGAAAGTCTACTGAATACAATTCAGCTATTGTCTGAACAATATGCACCAGACGAACATTTCTGGTTAGCTCGCAGCGAGATACCTTTACTTTGTAGAGAGCTGCTCAACACTTCTCAAAACAGTTTAATTCTGGTCATACCCGTTAAAGACGAAAAGACACTCGCCGTGATATTGGTTGGGTGGTTTACTTTACCCACAGAGCACGACAAGTACTTACCTCCTCTGTTGATACTCGCTGAGTGTTTTCTGATTGTGCTACAAAATGTGGTGATACACACACAGCTAGCAAAACAAATGGCAGAACGCACATCTAATCTCTCTGAAGCTAAACATGCAGCAGAAGCGGCTAATTTACTAAAAAGTAGCTTTCTTTCAGCTGCTAGTCATGATCTTCGACAACCATTACAACAAATAAGCAGCCTTATTGAAGTTTTGATCAGGCAATCTTCAGAGCAATTACCACAAACGCAATTAAGGCGTGTCCAACGTATCATCAGTGATATGAATATTTTAATGAATAGCTTACTCAATTTAGACAAATTAGAGACAGGTAGGATACAACCACACTTTAAAAAAATTCAAATTATGGAAGTCTTCACTACGCTTAAGAGTGATTTTGCACTGCAGGCTGCTGAAAAACAGCTTAATTTGTGCTTCGAGTCATCGGATAAAAGCGTTATTAGTGACAGAGCCTTATTGCTGCAGATCCTCAGAAACTTAATCGGCAACGCTATAAAATACACTCAAGTGGGCGAAATAAAGATTACCACTACACAACACGCAGATTTTTTGATGTTGTGTGTTCATGATACCGGCCCTGGTGTAGAGCAAGCGCGACAAGCATCTATTTTCGATCCATTTTTTCAATTACCTTCTCAACGCAGCGATAATAGCGGTTTTGGTATCGGTCTAGCACTTGTTAAAGCATTGGCCGAGACTATGAATCACCCTATCACGTTGGTATCAGAAGTAGGTAAAGGCTCAGTCTTTTCAATCCAGTTGCCGACTAACAATTTAGCAATTGATGAATTGAGTAAACAAGATGAAGCTATTCTACAGTTTCCGGAACAGGCAAAATGTGTTGTTCTTTATTTGGAAGATGATGATGATCTAGCTGAAAGCATATCGACTCTTCTGTCCATGGAAGGGTACCAAGTTATCACTGCTAGTTCTTCGGGCGAAGCTATACAAGCAATTGATAAAGCACAAAAAACACCTGATATAATAGTCACTGATAATAGTTTAGATGCTGGAGAAAACGGAATTGAAGTAGTTCAAAAATTACGCATTCAAATGGAAACATATATCCCAGCTATTATGCTCACAGGTTACACAGAAAGCGCAGTACACCAAAAGGCGCTTAGAGTAGTTCAAAAGGTATTGAGTAAACCCGTTGATGCTGATGATTTGCTCAAAGAAATTGATACTATTTATCAACAGCAAATTCAAACGACTCTAAAAAAATCTAATCCTAAATTTGAGTCACAATTAACATGACATTTTACCCTGTGTAATGTTGGCTGTGTATAGAATATCTTGAGCGTCAGTACTTGAACGTGGGTTACTTGAATGCTGTTTTATTCGCAATGTGTTTTATTAAGAGGTTTTTTGTCTGAGCATAGCGCTGCTTAAAAACCGTTCTATTTAAAGGTAACGTGACTTAATCTAATCAATTTATTCTTATATGAGGTAACTAATTTTTAAAGCTTAAGCTGAGCTTAATCTTACATGTCTAAATTCCTGCCCCTATAATTTATTAGGTTAAAGGATTTATTTATGAACTCATATGCTGAAAATTGTCAATTGCCTGTGACTGCATTGTCAAACTCAGAGTTGAGTAATGCAATTGAAAGTTTAAGACTGCAGGTTTTAAATTTTTGTGAACGTTATCTGCATAACCCACACGATGCTGAAGAAGCCTGTCAGGATACTTTGTTTAAAGCTTATCAAGCTTATAAAAGATTTGAAGGTAAGAGTAGTCTTAAAACATGGGTAATGAAAATTGCCTCTAATGTTTGTGCCAGTTTTTATAGAGCTAATTCAAAGTACAGAAATACAATTTCAGATGATGGTTTGCAATTTTCTGAAGAAGCGCTTGAGGTTATCGAGCAACGTTATGATTTTAATACCCTAATTCGAACGCTTAATCATCAGGAAAAAAATATCTTAAGCCTTCATTTTGTTAAGGATATGCGGCTCAGTGAGATTGCAAAATGTTTAGTTATGAATAAAAGTACGGTTAAAATGTGCTACTACCGAGCACTAAATAAATTTGAATCCAGTTTACTGGCAGCCTAAAATTAATTCACTAACACCTGCAGCGACTCTAAATTAGTGTGGCTCAGTAATATGCTCGTATGTAACGATACGCTCAACTCATCCTGCGAGCATTCCTTCTAAATGATGAAGGATTGCCTGAGTATCTGGTTTTATATATAACTGTTATATTTTCTGTGTAACAGTGATTAAATTCACAGCAAAATCTATGTTTGAAAAATAACGTCGAAACTAACTAGAAAGTAGTCGGTAGAGAATGATCTATAAATAGTGCGGCAAAATTCCAGTGGATGCGGTCAAGGCTACCTTTTATGACACTGTTGCTGCCAATTGCACTACCGCCGATGGTGTTACTACTTTTTCATATAAGATAACTCTAAATTCAAACTCAGGTAATTTTTTGAAATGAAATCTAATGCCATACGGTTTATTTTGTTCATCTTTTAGTAAATCTTGCATGGTGGTGTATGCAATAATTTTTTTAGAGCTTCGGTTTTCCATAAAAGCTGAATGGAAATGTTTAAGCGCATCATCTGAAAAACCCACCTCTATGATGGTAGTTTTATGTCTGTGAAACACCTTTAACACCTGGGCACCCAACAAGTCATCTTTACTTCCTTGGGCTGCATTTAACCACGCTGATTTTCGCGATTCTTGTGCCTCAGTATTAAATGAAAAAATCAAAAATACCACGAATAGCGTTATAAGTAGCGTTGTGAATAATGTTGTAGATAACCCTAAAAATGCTGTTGGAAACGCAGTCTTCAAATAATTTATGTCTTGCATCAGTGTTATTTTGCGTGTTTTTTTATGTATTGTTGTTGACGTGCACATTGTAGATAAAGTCACAATGTAAGATAAAAGATATGTGATAAATATTAATAGGTGATTATACGGATAATACGGATAATATTAAAAGAGATTAATTTGAGTGAAAATGTGCTGATATGAATATACCTACAAAAGAGCACATATCGTTATTTGATAATTTTAAATCAACTATCATTTCAATAGAAAAAATCACATTGAGTAAGATAAGTCTTTCAACCATTGAAGTGATGACTACCTCAAAACACTGCAAATAAAGAACGCGTAAGATCTTAAGTCACTCATTGTATATTTCTCAGCAATGTGACTATTCAAACAAGTATTGAGTCTAATGAATAAATTGAATTAATTGAATAAGTTTTTATCAGCGCAACGGCGACACATTACTGAATGCCGTTGATAAAAAAATAGCTTAATACCTCTTATTACTAATTCAAAATATTATATGTGGACATGGATACAAGCGATGGACGTAATGAAAGATTGTTGGGGTGATATTTATTTTGAATTAGACGAAGTTAAAACTTGGCGGATCGGCCAACGTAAAATTTCTGTACAGCGTAAAAAAACCGAGTGGTTAATCTGGAATGAAAAAACTGAAGAAGAAAACTTTGAAGCACTCGTTTTAGAAAATTCTGTATCTAATGACATACCGATAAACGTTTTACCTCAAAGATATTTGCTCAAGAGTACGCAGCCATATCTAACCGCTAAGCCACTGCTTGCCGACCGCTCTATCATCGTAAGACCAAATTCTATTCTTAATATACTGCCTGGAGAAACCATAGATCTCTATGTTAGTTCGCCCTTATGGATGGCTTTTTATAACACCGCTCTTTGTAACACCACTTTTTATAACACCGCTTCTTATAACACCAAGGAAACCCTACCCATCAGTGAAATTCCATTCTGGTTACCTTCTGATTCATGGTTCGGTCCTAATACTATGGTCGGTGAACTTTGTTACTCAAAATATACTGATGCAAAAGTGACGTTAGATAACATTCAAAAACGTTCACACCGAGCAATTACCAGAATAAGCATCTTCAACGAACATGATGAGTCACTAGCAATAGAAAGGCTTAGCCTTCCGACACCGCTATTGGATCTTTATATTGACACTAACAACCAATTTTGGACTGACCAAGTGCATTTAATACATCATCTAGATAGTGAGCGTCCCTCCTTTGACATCAAAAGTTTAGCATCAGAAAGCGCAGCAAAATCTATCAAATTAATATCAGTAGCGAGAAAGATAGCCAATGAAAATACATTTATGCGCTCGATAAGAAGCTTAGTGGCTTAAGTAAATATAACTTTAGGACGAGATTAGGATGCCAGAAATTCATACGCTTTTAAGTTTGATGCAACAGTTCAACGTCTTTGTTGTTGGCAAAGGGTTTCTAATATTAATTATTGGGTACGTACTTGCTAGATTAGCCAGAAACGGGGTTGGACGTATTAAGGTTGCCACCCTTACAGTACATAGCTTGACGTTACTCAAACGGGTCGTGTTTTACGGAATATTAGTATTAACCTCCATTTCAGTGATGAAAGAGCTTGGATTTGATTTAAGTGTGGTGCTTGGCGCTGCAGGTATATTTAGTGTTGCGATTGGTTTCGCTTCACAAACTTCTGCGTCTAACCTTATAAGTGGCCTTTTTTTAATGATGGAAAGACCATTTTCTATTGGCGATATTATTAAGGTTGAATCTACAACAGGAGAAGTCATTGCAATTGACTTGCTGTCAGTAAAGATCCGCACTTTTGATAACTTATTTGTTCGAATTCCAAATGAATCGATGATTAAGACTCAGGTAACAACCTTAACTAAATTTCCCATACGACGTGCTGATCTACAGCTTAAAATAGCTTATAAAGAGGATATCGAAAGAGTAAAGGAAGTACTTAACACTGTTTCCATAAAAAATACGCTTTGTTTAGACGAACCTGCCCCACTGTTTATTTTACTAGGATTCGGCTCTTCTTCCGTCGACATTCAATATTCAGTTTGGGCGACAAAAGCAAACTTTTTAACCTTAAAAAATAGTATGTATCAAGAAATCAAAAACGCGTTTGACCAACAAAATATTGAGATCCCATTTCCTCATATCAACCTAATTTCCAGTGAACGCAGCACATTTATACCTGTTTCCATAGACGACATAACTAAATGAACAAAAGCGAAGTGAATAAAAGTAGTTTGCCTGATGAATACAAACAATCTAAACAGATTACATGGGAGTTGACGTTAACATGACTAAAAAACATAGTACGCTCGATCTGGCATTTGGCGAGCCACTGGGTATCGCACCAGGTGGTGTCGTCTCATACTCTTCAGATTATGACACCGCAGACGAAAAAATTTATCCCAGTCGTAGTCATTATAGAAGTTATGTAGATGGAATTTACATGGGTTATAAATGGCAATGTGTTGAATTTGCTCGGCGCTGGTTGTATATCAACAAAGGTTATATCTTTAATGATGTGGCTATGGCATACGAAATTTTTAAACTTCAATACGTAAGGGATTTAGTCAACAATCAAGAATTAGCGGTTTATTCGTTCAAGAACGGCTCACAACGCCAGCCTGAGCCAGGGTGTCTATTAATTTGGGATGAAGGTGGTGAGTTTGAAGAAACCGGTCATGTAGCTATTATTACTGAGGTTTACGCTGATAAAATTAGGATAGTTGAACAAAATCAAGACTTTGGAAAATGGCCAGAAGGTCAAAATTTTTCAAGGGAAATCAAAGCTAAAATAGGAAGTAAAGGGGATTACTGGCTAAATTGTCCGTCTATTAATTCGACTATTTTAGGTTGGGTAGTACAAACTGACGATGCAGCCGATGCCATCATTATCAGTGCTCCTGACAAAGAAATATTTAAAATAATTTCTTGCTCCGTGCCGCATAAACATAAGACAAGCTCGTCATGGTTAAATTTAGCAAATGATGATGAAAATGCATTTGTTGATATGATGCAAGGGCATAAGCTTTCTTCTTGTGCAGCAAATGCACTCAAATATTATCAAATCTCTGCTACAGCCAAGAAAGCACTGGAATCAGCGACTGATGAACTTCACCAAATGTTTTTGCACGCAACCGATTATGCTCTTGAGCACCCTGAATTATTAAATAAATTTGGTTTACCTGAAATCATACTTTCTAAAATAAGAACGTCTTGGGCGAACAGAAAAAATCAGCTCATTACCAGTCGATTTGATTTTGCTATGTCTGAGAATGGCTTAAAAGTGTATGAGTACAATTGTGACTCCGCGTATTGCTATATGGAAGTTGCTAAGGTGCAAGGAAAATGGCTTAAACATTTTGACGTGAAAGGTGGCGCTGATGCAGGTGGTGAGCTCTTTAAGCATTTGGTCAAAGCATGGAAAAACTGTAAAATTGACTCTATGGTGCATGTACTGCAGGACGATGATCCTGAAGAAACTTATCACGCATTATTTATGAAAACCGCCATAGAAGCTGCCGGATATACCTGTCAATTAGTTAAAGGGTTAGATTCGCTTCGATACAATTCAAGTGGAAAAATCCAAGATATTAATGGAAACTTGATCAAGTGGGTTTGGAAAACATGGGCATGGGAAACGGCAATAGACGAACTACGCTTAGAACAGGAGCTGGTTGTAAACTCAAATAAACATAACCTTGATTTTCTTAATCAGCAACCTTCCCTATCCGACGTATTGCTAAACGATGACATCATGGTCTTTGAACCTATGTGGACACTTATCCCCAGTAATAAGGCGATACTGCCGATACTTTGGACTCTTTTTCCAAATCACCCACTGTTACTAAATTCTGACTTTGAGCTCAATAGTGACCTGGTCAAATCTGGGTACGTTGTTAAACCTATTGTTGGAAGATGTGGCGCTAATATTCAATTAATCGATCAACACCAAAATATATTAGCTGAGAAGTTGGGCACGTTTGATGACAGAGAAAAAATATATCAGCAATTGTTTGCGCTACCTCATATTGACGAGCTTTACGTACAGATCTGCACGTTTACGGCACAAGGAAATTATGCTGGAAGCGGCACACGCGTTGACTCAACAATGATCATTGGAAAAGATAGTGACTGCCTTGCCCTACAAGTTTGTCACGAGTAAAGAAGCAGATAATACGATGTTGATGACATACCGAGATAACAGATTTAACTTTTTAAAAGGCGTTTTAAAAGACGTTCTAAAGAATGCGCTAAAAAACACCTTAAAAAATACGCTGAGTAACAAAGAATTTGTGATCCTATGAATACTTTAGAACAAGACAAAGAACGATTTTGTAAAATTAGTTCCATTTTATACAACGCCAGCCAACCAATCAGAATACTCACTCACTTGGAGTGGAATAGAGAAATCAAGCGGCAATTTTTTGCAGATAGATGTAAAGCTCTTCCAAAAGTTAATTATCCTGAGTTTGATCCCAGTAAAACATTAACTTTGGTAAAAGAAGCCAGATTGCTGCTAGGAAATACAGATATCGATCACTGGTTACAACGTATTTCCATCAAACTTGAATACGGTGCCTTGATGATGGCTACAGCAGGCACTAAAACATTTTATGAATTTTCTGAAAAACTATATGGTAAACCCACTAATCCCTTTGCAGATGGTAAAACGACACCTCTTGAATTAGCCAACACATTTGATAAACAAATTAGCAGTTATGCAAACTACGATCTAGGTGCTCCACCTGCAATGTGTTACTTAGCTTCTGATATTGCTCGACAAATGCAGGCAGCAGTCGAAAAAATGTTTGGTGAAGATGCGCCAAATGTTGAAATTGTAGATGAACTTTCTTCTAACGCTTTAGCAAGTCCTAAACTGATCAGGATCAGAAAAACTGCTTGTTTTACTGATCTTGATGCACAACAGCTTATCAACCATGAAGCCCATATTCATGTTGCCACATCCATTAATGGCTTAAATCAACCACACCTTAAAATACTAGCCGCAGGACACCCCGGAACAACTAAAACTCAGGAAGGTTTAGCTGTTTTTTCTGAGTACATCACTAACTCAATTGATTTAGATCGGCTTCGCAGGCTTGCAGATCGCATCTTAGCCATACAGATGGCAATTGAAGGAGCTGACTTTTTAGATGTATATCACTATTTTTTAGGGCGCATTGGTAACGAGTCACAGGCCTATGAAAATAGTCGAAGAGTATTTCGTGGAGGACTGTTGACTGGCGGAGCACCATTTACTAAAGACGGTGTTTACTTAGAAGGCTTCATTCGAGTGCATAATTTCTTAAAAGCAATAGCCGCAAACGGTAGGGCCGATTGTCTTAAATTATTATTTTGTGGCAAAATGGACATCGAGGACATGCCTGTTTTGTATAAACTAGAAAAGATGGGCCTGTGTCAACCAGCAAAATATTTACCACCATGGGTCAAAGATGCACGCTATTTATTAGCCTATTTAACTTGCTCTGAGTTTCTAAGTAAGATGAATATGACAAAAATTTATGCCCACTATGATGAGTTATTACATAGTATTCCAAAAAGTATGACGTAAATATGTATGCCATTTATTAATCGGCCTACTTTTTATAAGCAATGAAAAACCATCAAGGCTCCCGCTGCTATTATTAGGTCGAGGTATTATTTGAATCTGTCTCTTAAAACCACTGAATAAGCTTCTAATAGTGAGCATTAGAGGCTCCTTTAAGCGTGAGTACCGCACTGTTGTTACCCACGACTTTTAGCCATAGTTGGCTATCGTTTCGTTATTCAACATTAGGTTGTTACGCATTTAATAGTAACCAAGTTGTTGAGTAGCAAAACGCATCTTATGCACTGTAAATATTATATAATTGGATCAGTTAACAGCCTTACTCATATATGTATAACTTGTTTACTGATCTCCTCATACCAAAGCTTCATAAAATCCTCTGTCAATTTATGCTCTATTTCAAGTGCCTTTTCGGTAGGACAAAAGAGTGTAATCCTAGCCTTAAAATCGCCAATGTTAGTGGTACAAAAATGTATTTCAGGCTCAGGTCCAGAAATTTTTGCGTCTAGCTTTCTCTCAATAGCGAAATTGTATCGACCTGCTACATCTTGAAATTCTTCACAGTAATGTTTGGCGTTATTTAACAAGTCTTCATAGATTGGATAAGGATTGATGCTTTCTCTACGTACGATTGTAAAATGATGCGTTACAAAACGTTTTATGAAATTTAAGTTTTTTATAGAGCTGGTGATCAATTTGTTATTGGGAATGAAAATTGTCTTTCTTGATAGCTGGTAAGTTTGCATATCAATTTCATGTAATGTGGTCTTAATCCAGTCTGTTTCTGCTACTTCACCAAAATACTCACCCACTTGAACCCAATCACCTATCCTAAAGGGCCTCGTTGTCACTAGGTAGAAAAATCCAATGATACATTGAATAAATTCTCTTGTGGCAAGAACAATAGCAACCGCAAAAGCAGCCACAGATAGGGCAAAATTTTGAATTTCAGTAGACCACACAAATAGCAATAATAATAACATGACGAAATTAATGAAGTGTTTGATGTTATGCGAGGTGTTCCTAACATCACGGGCTTCTTGAATTACACGTCTACGTACTAATCTATCAACCAGTAGTTTCAAACTAAATGCGATGATGAGCACAACGAGAGAGATAAACACTGGATGTAATAATATATCTTTGAGCATACGCTCCTTATAGAGATAAATATGGCGATGGTGATGGCGATGACAATAACGGTTATAATTTTATCTATGATAACCGTTAAAAGTAAGAGTCTATGTTCTAGGCAACATATCTGACAGCAATAAGGCAATCCCCAGAAATGACATAAAACCAGCGATATCAGTGATAGTTGTCAGCACGATTGAAGATGATTGAGCAGGGTCCATTCCTAATTTTTTAAGCGCAATGGGTACCACAGCCCCTGCACTACCTGCAATCACTAAAGACGATACCATAGCTAAAGCGATAACGATCGCAAGCCCAAGCGATTGACTCCATAGATACACCGCTACAGCACAAGTGACAGCGGTTGCTAGACCATTTAGCAAGCCAGTTACCATTTCTTTTATCAGTACTTGGCGCCATTGATTGGTTGTTATTTCACGCAGTGTCAAGCCACGCATAGTCACCGCTAGTGCTTGTGCGCCGGCGTTACCTGATTGTCCTGCTGCTACGGGTAGCAAGATAGCCAGTGCGGTCACTTCAGATATTAAACCTTCAAATGCTGCTACTACGGCAGCAGCGGCAAACGCGGTGAGCAAGTTAATCTGTAACCAAGGCATACGCTTTTTGACAGCAAACCAGCTGGTCGATAGTGCGCGTTCATCCTTGCTTACCCCCACCATTGTCTGCATATCGCTGGCGAGATCCTCCTTAGTTGACTGGTAAATATCAAGAAATCTGATAAACCCTAATATTTGTTGATGCGCGTCCAACACGGGGATTGCTCGACAGCGATAACCTTCAAACTTTTCAATTACCAGCTCTTTATTATCTAATGCATTCAAGGTTGTTTTGACCGGCTGCGCTAAAGATAGAAGCGAAGCATGCGAATTAGCCTTTAACATATCTGCAATGTCAACTTCACCCACTAACACTTGATTGTTATCTTGGATATACATCACGTCTTGGCCAGTAAAATCCCTTTGTTTTAGAGCCACTAATGCCTGGCTTGCTTTTAAGTCTTGGTAAAACACATTGACCTTACGGTTCATTAATCGAGCGGCGCTGCCGTCTGGATAGATAAGTAATTCTTTAAGCTCATCAACCAGCGCTGGCTCTAACTGCTGAAAAATATTTTCTCGCTGTGCGTCTGGTTGTCTGCCAATAAGTGCAGCAGCCAAGTGAGTTTGCATATGACTCAGCAGTTGAATTGAATATTCCAAGTTAAGTTGACAAAAAATACTATCCGCCGCTCCAGCAGAAATATATTTCCATAATCCTAAAACAGTCGATACTGATTGTTGTTGCAATAACTCAGCCGTATCTTCCACACCGAAAGTTTCTAAATATCGAGCACTTTTTTGTGGGTATTTTACTAAAAACTCTCTACTCAGTAATTGAGTTGTTTCTTCAACCGCTTGTTGTGCAGATAACACGCTTATTCTCCAGGTAATTTATCAAAGGCTCAGTAAGCTGATCGTTCAGTTTGAGTAAATAATTCAGATATACAAAGGAGCGTACTACCATAAGCATCTGATACTTGCCACGCTACTGACTGCGGGATCCTAGTGGGCTTTTTGTTGCGCATAACGCAGGCACGTAGATCACAGTGCCGCAAAACACCAATAAATTCTTGTTTACGGTTAACCACAGATATTGAATCAGTTTTTTGCCATACATCCATATCTAAAACAGTGCTTACGTCTGAAAGTCCGTTAACTTTAGACACTGCAGTGTTTGTTAAGGCTGAAATAGGCGTTGTGGCAGACGCTCGCAGTAAGTCAAAAATGGATAATTTACCGACTATCTTGCGTTTGTTATTAACAATGATGACTTCATGATTATCGAAATAAGTTTGCTTTTTAACCCTTAACATTGCGTCTGCAACAGTCATCTGACTATCTATAATTAAAACATTAGTTTCAATCAATGCACCTACCGTGTTTTCAGGGTAGCTAATCAATAATTTACATAATATTTGTCTACTTTTTGGAACACATTCAATCAGGCGTTTTCGCTCTTCATTATCGACATAGCGTAGTATTGCTGCGATGTCAGCAAGCTCAAGGCATTCAAAAAGTGCGCGGTTGAAATCATCTGAAGTTAAAACTAACGCCTTAGCTGCTGAACTAGGTAACATTGCGTAAACAACTTTTGATACTACCGAAATAGGTATTCTTTGTATTATTGCAGCAGCATTTTCAGCAGCCATAAGATCAAGTTTACGAGCAGCAGCGATAGGTTCTTCGCTGAAAAAATGAATGGTCAATTTTAGATTATGGTTTGCCATTAGAATGCGCCTTGTTGTGCAGCTTAAATAACTGACTTAGCTTTTGGTGGAGTTGGCGTGCGTTCAATAATTACAGCCACACCTTCTTTACTTTCCATACAAATACGGGCAGGGATAAGCACCCGCCCCTCGTCAGTTTCAATAAGTAACATGGTTGCAGTGATGTCAATCAAGGTTCCTTCTATTCCTGAAATTTTTAAATATTGGTTGAGTCTAAAATGGTTTTTAGCCTGTTTCGCTGCAATAACATTAGCTATAAACGAATTGCTTCCCATGCCAAACGCAAGCGCTATGCCAAATAACAGAACACCCACTACTACAATAATAAATGTGGTAATAAACTGAATATTGATCCCAAGTTGTTCAATACCAACTACCAAAGCCACAAAAGATATGGAAAATCTGCTAATGTTTCCTAAAAATGTAGAATGACTAAATGAAGCTGCTTCAGCAGTGCTTTCAGCCATAACACCAACAACGTTACCTAGTAGATAACCTGCCATAATGATAAAAACAGCAGCAAGAACTCGAGGTACGTAACCCAGCAACGTGTTTAACCATGAAGAGAAAAAATCAAGACCTACACTGGACGTTGCCGCCGCAATAAAAAATAACATCACAACCCAAAAAACAGCCTTACTGATACCCACTGCATGGGATGCCTTCATTTCAGTCGCAGTAGTGGCTGCCACTTCCCGAGCTAATTTTTGCCATAATCTGCTAATAAATTTAATAGTTGTCAGCGTCAATTTACTGCATGCCCATGCCGTGACCCAACCGAGTAAAATAAGGAATAATGCACCAATCAGTTGCGGAACATACAAAACCAAATAATTATTTAACTGCTCATAGCTAGTATACAAAGCAGTTTGCCAAGCATCTTGAATGGCCATCATCAGTTTCCTTCAAAGCTGTTTATGCCTAATTACAAACTTAGACGTGAGTTTAATAATATTGGTCACACCATAATTAGCTGTTTAAAGTATTTTTACAGAGCAACATGAAGGCTCATTTATATAAAATCCTGCTCATATAAAGTCTTGTTCATGTAAAAGCGTATTCACGTAGAAATTTACAGTATGAAAATTGGCTGCTGGTTACCAGTATGTGACTTTTACTGTTGGTTCAGTGTCTAATTTTTAGCGGGGTTACTGTGTTGAACAATAAATACTTTTTGCTGCTGCAGCTGCTCACTACTTACACCCTTTATTACTATTCATTAAAGAGAAAATCATATGACACTTGACATACTCATTTGGCTAGGTATTGCATTTTGTATTACGCAGTCGGCTATTTTTTCCGGGTTAAATCTCGCATTTTTTAGCTTAAGCCGATTACAGTTAGAGGTTGAAGCTAAACAAGGTAATAAGAGCGCTACTGTGATCCTCAGCATGCGTGAAGATTCTAATTTTTTGCTCTCAACTGTGCTCTGGGGCAACGTCTCAATTAATGTATTATTAACCATTTTATCAGGCTCGGTACTGACTGGGGTATCTGCGTTCTTATTCTCAACGTTTCTTATTACCTTCCTAGGTGAGATTTTTCCTCAAGCTTATTTTTCACGAAACGCGCTTCAGGTAGCATCAAAACTAACTCCAGTGATTAAATTTTATCAAATATTATTATTTCCAGTAGCAAAGTTAACCGCTTTAATATTAGACGGCTGGCTAGGCAAAGAAGGTATTACTTACCTGAGGGAAAAGCAGCTGGCAGCTATTATAAAAGCACACATCGATTCAGATGATACTGATATGGCTCATGTTCAAGGTCGGGGCGCGCTTAATTTTTTACAGGTTGAAAATATCACTGTTTCTGAAGAAGGAGAAGATCTTGATCCAGACAGCATCATTACTATGCCTAGTAAAATGGATTTCCCAATATTACCAACCCAAGGCACACCAGAATTCAAGAAATTCATCCAAACGGTCAACCAATCAGGTCACAAATGGGTCTTGATCCAAAGTGAAGAAAAAGAACCTTTGCTGATGCTTGACGCAGACGGTTTTGTACGTGCCACAACGTTAGAAAATGGTGATGCAGACCCCTACTTATTTTGTCACAGGCCTATCGTTATCCGTGATCCAAAGTGTACATTAGGGGAAGCGATGAAAAAGTTAAAATCTGTGCATGATGAAGAGCCAACATCAGACGAAGTGTTACATACCGATGTTATAGTAGTATGGACACAAGCCCCGCATCGTGTCATCACAGGCGCGGACATATTAGGCCGCTTATTGAAAGGTATCGGCCAAGAGCAACATGCATCTCAAAAAGCAGGTTGATCTTTCTAAGAAGTTGATAAGTGTTGCACACAAACAATGAGCTTAAATTGTGGTTATAATTGATGGCTGTAAATAACAGCTTTAATTAAAGAGAATATATGTTTAAGAAAATTGCCCTCTTAATCGCTCAGGGCTTACTTGCTTTGTTACCAATATCGCTGACGCTGTACTTTTTAGTGTGGTTAGTAACAGCTATCGAGACTGGATTAGCTCCGCTTATCCCTGGATCACTATATTTTCCTGGTATGGGATTGATTACTGGCCTGATGTTATTACTACTGATTGGTATCGCAGTTAACGTTTATATTGTCGAACGTTTCATAGGCTGGAGTGGAAAAATATTTGAACGTATTCCCCTGATTAAAATAATATATGGCGCCATTCAAGACGCGGTTAACTTAATAAAATTAGGTAAACAACAAAAAGTTCAAAGTGTCGTGTCGGTCAAAGTTACTGAAAGTATCCATTTAATTGGTTTTATTACTAGCCATGAAGGTGCCAAAAAATTATTTAAAGATGATAAAAAATTAGGGGTTTACATACCATTAAGCTATCAAATTGGTGGTTACACGCTCTATGTAGACAGTGATCAAGTATCTCCTTTAGATATTGATGTGGAAACAGCAATGAGAATAGCCCTTACTGGTGGTAATTCTTCAGCAAGAGAAGCAGTGAGTCAGAAAAGTTAAAGTAGTTGAAGCCGTCAAAGTAATTAGGGCGGTAACTTGATAAAGTAAGACTTATTTTGGTCGTCAAAAGGAACCTGGCTTCAGATAGTAGTAGCGATAAAATAACGACATCTTTTTTATATGCTTTTGTATGTAATTTGCTATGTAACTTGCTATGTGAGTTTTTAAAACACTCACATCCATCAAAACATATTGCATTATTTCTAAACGATTATAAATGCTGTAAGCGATTGGAAAGTAAGAGCTAGCTATTTTTGATGTGAGGCGAATCACAATAAACCCTTTCATAGCGATGACCGTAATAAATAAAATAAGAAAAACTAAGAAAAACTAAAAGCGATCAAGAAACGCTAAGAGATACTAAGGAGTGCTGTTGAGCGAAAATATTTCAAATAAGACAAGGTTCAGTAATGCTTTTTATTGGCTGGTTGCTTTGTCATTCTTCTATGTTGGGCTACGTCTAACCGAAATTGACTATATGGATATAGAGTGGTTTACGCGCTCTGGTTGCATGGTGGTAGTTTTAGGCGTGTGGGCTAGTCTAGGCGTTGTCCTAAAAGAAAAAGTGTTGGTACAAAGAATCACTTGGAAGCGAAATCAAGCATTCGCTAAATCTAAGTTTAAAATACTTAAAGGTAAAAAGCACCCTGCTTTAAATGAAGCTGAAATTGCAGAAATCAATGCAACCCATGACGAAGAACTCGCTGCTCAGCTACAGCATTTAAGAATGTCCATTGGCGCTTTAGAGGTATCGCTATTGATCAGTGGCACACTAGTGTGGGGGTTTGGCGATATTGTGTTGAAGTTCATGTAACCTGACCTGATTATATATCAGGTTTAGGTTTAGGTGCGGCCTATAGCAATGGCTCGAAATAAAGAGCACAGCTTGTGTTTATGCCAAGCTATTAAAAAAGACAAAAGCATCACTAATATACCCCGTAATATTCGTAACCGTATTTTACAATTTATTCAAAATGCGTGTTTATATTTTTATTGATGCACTGCTGTATTTATATAGCTGTGCATTTACAATCGACTAAAGGTTATCCCAGAAGCTGTTGAGGTGCACCTCCATATGTTGTGCATCTGAATGCCGCTCAGTTTTAAGAGCTAAGTTAGTTTACAACTTACAGTGTAATTTGATTTAAAGCTAATTTATAACTTAGCTTTCGACTTAGCTTTAAGTTTTGAAAAAACGCAAATATTTACAGCTACTTATAACTATATAGACCTAAATACTTTTATTACTTTGTGACTAATTAGCTAAAAGGTTAGTCTATAGCGTTATTATTTATATAAAAGTCATACAAAAGGCAATCGAAATGAAAGTAGCCATCTTATCAAGAAACAAAAAATTATATTCCACTCGGCGTTTGAAAGAAGCGGGTGAAGCCTTGGGTCATCAAGTTGACATTATCGATACCTTACATTGTTACATGGATATCACCAGCAACAGACCCGTAGTTCGCTACAAAGGCGAAGAGCTTCCACAATATGATGCAGTAATACCACGTATTGGTGCTTCTATTTCTTTTTATGGTACGGCGGTGGTGCGTCAATTTGAAATGACGGGTGCCTTTTGTGTCAATGAGTCGGTTGCTATTAGCCGTTCTAGAGATAAATTACGCTCTATGCAGTTACTATCTAGAAAAGGCATTGGCCTACCAAGAACTGGTTTTGCTAACCGCCCCGATAACATCAAAGATTTAATTAAGAATGTCGGTGGTGCACCTTGCGTAATTAAATTGCTCGAAGGTACTCAAGGTATAGGCGTAGTACTTGCTGAAACAACTAAAACAGCAGAGGCGATTGTTGAAGCCTTTATGGGCTTAAACGCCGATATCTTAATCCAAGAGTTTATCAAGGAAGCCGGCGGTGCGGATATCCGCTGTTTTGTTGTAGGCGATCGCGTTGTTGCAGCCATGAAACGTCAAGGCGCTGAGGGTGAATTTAGATCGAATTTGCACAGGGGTGGCTCAGCCGTGCTGATTAAACTTACGCCAGAAGAAAGAGCCACAGCAGTTTCTGCAGCAAATATCATGGGTTTGAACGTATGTGGTGTTGATTTATTACGTGCCGAACGTGGTCCTGTTGTGATGGAAGTGAATTCGTCGCCCGGTCTTGAAGGTATTGAAGCGGCAACTAAGAAAGATGTAGCTACTATGATATTCCAGTTTATTGAAAAGAACGCTAAACCTCATCGAAATCGTACGCAAGGTAAGGGTTAAATCTGTGGCAGATAGTTTTTCTATTGGTGGAACTGAAATTGGCTTAGGCAAACGAGTGCAACTCGAACTGCCTGTGGCCAGGTTATACACCGACTCTCAAATGTCCGTTTCTGTAGATGTGATACGAGCTAAAAAACCAGGGCCTACCATTTTTGTTAGTGCAGCTATTCATGGCGATGAATTAAATGGTATTGAAATTATTCGTCGCTTGCTGATATCCAAATCACTCAAATTATCAAAAGGTACACTTATCGCTGTACCAGTAGTTAATGTGTATGGGATGCTCAACCAAAGTCGCTATATGCCAGACAGACGCGACCTAAACAGGTGTTTCCCAGGCTCTCCTCAAGGCTCACTTGCTGGTCGCCTAGCCCATCTATTTTTAACAGAAGTTGCCAGTAAATGTGACTACGGTATTGATCTACATACAGGCGCCATTAATCGCGGTAATTTACCGCAAATTAGGGCGAATCTTAAAGATGAAGAAACTTTATCACTAGCCCATGCTTTTGGTGTCCCGGTGTTACTCAATTCAGACTTACGAGATGGTTCGTTACGACAGTCGGCTTCAGAAAATGGTACTAAAATCCTTCTTTACGAAGCAGGAGAAGCGTTACGATTTGATGAATTGTCTATTAGAATTGGATTAAGAGGCATTTTTAATGTCATGTCAAAACTAGGCATGGTTAGACGCCGAGCCGGTTCTAAAAAGAAGACTTTACCCTTTGTCGCCAATAATAGTGCTTGGGTCCGAGCAACGGCTAGCGGAATGGTATTAGATAAAAAACAGCTGGGCGACCATGTAGAAAAAGGTGATGCCCTAGCTCAAATATGTAGTCCAACAGGCAGTTTCATTGAAATCCTTGAAGCACCTAAGGCGGGTATTATTATCGGTAAACAAAACATTCCTTTAGTACAAGAAGGCGATGCTATGTTTCATGTCGCAAACTTTGAATCGCCAGATGAAGTGGCTACAAATATAGATATGATGAATGAAGATATGGCAGAAAAAGTAGAGCAGGATGCTCTAGAAGATCAATTGATAAACGGTTAATGGTTAATGGTTAATGGTTAATGGTTAATTACAACGTAAGGGAGCCATCGCTCTCTTGTGTTGTAATTTTTCCATGTCTGTTTCTGGGTAACCATTAATATCGTACAATTTAGCGATGCTGCTAGTTTACGTCCGCAATCCTTTTTTATATATCTTCTTATCTATCATTTTATAGTTGTATTCTTCGGGTAACTTTTCACTCTCACCAAGTACTAAAAACTCTCCTTTGAAAAGAGAGTTATCTATCGTGTTAAACACTGTTTTTTGTAAACTCCGATTAAAATATATAAGTACATTTCTACAAAAAATTAAATGAAACTCGTTGATAGAATCGTCAGTCACTAAATTGTGCTGGAAAAAGAGGACTTTCTTTTTGATGTGCTCTTTTACTTCAACTATATTTTGTTCGAATTCGAACCAATCTCGAAGTTCTTTTTTACCGGTACTTTTTATGTAATTGGATTCAAAATTAATGAAGTCATCTTTAGAAAACAAACCGTTTTCTGCTTCTTTCAAAACACGGGGATTAAAGTCAGTCGCATACACTAGACTTTTATGCAATAAGCCAAGCTCATCTAACATGATTGCTATGCTGTATGGCTCATCACCACGAGAACAACCGGCACACCACAC
>Ga0222645_100206_pt1 | contig 34767 bp, 35 predicted proteins | sample AntAcemetagen292_FD_179881 | JGI IMG/M metagenome (GOLD analysis project Ga0222645, IMG submission 179881) | Saline water microbial communities from Ace Lake, Antarctica - #292 | ecosystem: Environmental > Aquatic > Non-marine Saline and Alkaline > Saline | place: Antarctica: Ace Lake | collected...
GGACCGTCCAGATCGTCAAACGCTCTGACACCGCGGAGGGCTTTGAGGTGCTGCCGCGGCGGTGGGTCGTCGAGCGCACCTTCGCCTGGCTGAACCGATGTCGCCGCCTGTCGAAAGATTGGGAAAAATCCATCGCAAGCGCAGAGGCTTGGATCCTCACCGCACACATCAGACGCGTGGCACGGCATCTCGCAAGGAATTGAGAAGGTTCAGTTAGTTTTGAATCAGACTCTTAGGTAGTGGGGGCGTGGAAGGAGCGCAGGGCTACACTGGAGTGCCCCCTCTGAAGTGGTCCACCTTTTGGGATAGAATTATCCCGTTTCCAGGAGGACGATGAGATGGCTGGCAAGCGAGAGGAGCCCGAGGATATCGTGCTGAAGTTGCGACAAGTTCAAGTGCTCCAAGGGCAAGGACGATCTACGGCGGAAGCCGCTCGGCAGATCGGTGTTACGGTTCAAACCTGATATCCGAAATCCACTGCCTCACTGCAACGCGTCACAGGTGGCCGAATGCGTCGGAACAGGTGGCCGGATGTTCCGGAATGCGCAGTTTATCAATGTCACGGTGGTGCAGGGCGTCTTCGTCTTCATTGTCGCGACGATTGCGATGCTACTATTCGCGGCGGCAACACAAGGGTGGTTTCTGGCCAAGAACCGCTTTTATGAATCGATCGCTTTTTTGCTGATTGCATTCACCTTGTTCCGTCCACGTTTCTGGATGGACATGGTCAGCGCCCTTTATCTCGAGGAAGCGCCAGCAGCCATCATACAAGCTGCCGCTGATATACCAAGAGGTCAGAAATTGCGGATCAAGGTGGCGGATCTTAGCGATCTGGGCGACCTGATACAATTCGTCGCTTTGTTGCTGATTGCGGACGGGGCCACCGGCGAAGAGAAGTTGGCGGCTGTCGGGCTGACGTTCCGCAATGAAGGTGACCAGATGTTCGTCGACGACGTCTCTTTTGGCAGCGCCGCAGCAAACGCTGGTTTGGACCGAGATCAAGAGGTGTTACGTGTGCTGAAGCCTGTGCCGCAGCCCAACAAATACCTGATGTTCATCCCGGCGCTTTTGTTGCTGGGGTTGGTCGTATTCCTACAACGTGGGCACAATCCCCGCGCAACACGTCAAACAGCAACAGCTTGAGGAAAGACAATATTTAATACCGTTCTTCTGACCCTCGACCTGAACGCCAAGACTTCTTGGTAAAAGGCATTGCCGCTAGCAATCGAGCTGGTCCGCACATCGGGTGGAAAGCTGCCTATCATGTCGGTGGACCCTGATATCGGGGCGCCGATGGTCGAAGGGTTCTTTCCCCATGACTATTAGGAAAAGGCCGTCGCCGCGGCAGGCATGGCACTTGATAAGTTGTGGAAGGAAATGTACCCAGTAATATCAACGTCAAACAGCATCTGGGGTTTGGCAAGATCCATCGCAAAGTCCTGCGGGTGATAGAGGAAACGGCCAGCGATCTGGTGGTCATGGCGTCGCATTAACCCGACTGTAGAACCAACCACCTTGTCCGCATGCGCGAGTTCCTAGTGGGGTCAAACGCTAACCGCATTGTGCGCAGATCACCGATATCGGTGCTTGTCGTCAGGTCCTGATCGGTAATGAATACCAGTCAGCTCTGCGAGTAACCGCCATACTTGCCAATTCGTTTTTCAAATGCTGATAGATTATCCGCAGCTGTTTCGGAACGCGCTGCCATGCCAACTAGCAACATTTCGATGGCAAGGAAGGCCGATGCTAGCGTTGGCATGAATTGCGGCCCGGCCATGGGGAGGCGCAGAACCTTCCATGCATCGACTGCGATCGGCGACGAATAGCTATCCGTCAATGCCAGAACGCGGGCACCGCAGGCCTGAGCGATCTGGCAGGCTCGCACCACCTCGGCGGAATAGTGGGCGTAGGTAATCCCGACGACGATATCCTCGGGTGTGGTTTGCGTAAGCTGATCGACAATGCCGCCTGGCATCGACGGTACCTCCACAAAATTCGGGAATGCCATGCCGCCGACATAGGAAAAGTAGTGGGCGACCGAATAACAGCTGCGCACCCCGACCGAGTAGATCCTGCGCGCGCCGAGAAGCGGTTCGATGCAAGATTCAAGCATCTCGAGCGTTTGCGCTGAAAACATGCTCTCGGCGTTTTCCCGGCTGGCACCGATGACGTCGGAGTAAACATCGCGGCCGGTGCGATTTCTGAGTGCTCGGGCGCGGTCGCCATAGGTGGGTACTGCATCCTGCAGAATGCTTTGCACGTCCGCCCGGAAGGCATTGAAACCAACATAGCCGAGCTCGTTTGCGAGGCGGGTGACTGTGTTCGGATTGACCCCCGAATGGTTCGCCAGCCCGCGAATGGAACTAAAGGCAACGAGAGGCAAGTTGTCGAGGACCCAAGTTGCAAACGAACGCAATGCTGGCGTTCCGCTTGTACCGACTTTCGCCAGACCCACCCTCAGTGTCTCCATTTTGCTCATTTGTCTTGTACCTTTAGTGAGATTTTCGCGAACTCTAGCATGGTGAACTTTAGACGAAAGTAATTCGTTTGATTTATTTTACGGGGGTATATAATACAAACGTACCAAATGGCGGCAGGTGCTTCGAAAGCATGACCTTGCAGACAGTTTTGCGTCCCTGTCGGATAAATGATGCACGCCCGAACCCCGCGTCAACCAAAGGACCTTCGTTATGACGAGCCACATATTTGGGCGATCCACAAAAGGATATTTGCCGGTCGCCGTTGAAGGGGATGGTTGTTACCTGATTGATGACCAAGGGCGCAGATATCTGGATGGGTCTGGCGGCGCAGCGGTGTCTTGCCTTGGCCATTCAAATCCTGCGGTGCGCGCAGCATTGCACGCGCAGATTGATCATCTGGCATTTGCACATACGGGTTTTTTCACGTCAGAACCTGCTGAACGGTTGGCTGACCGTCTGATTGAGAATGCGCCTGAGGGGATCGATCGCGTTTATCTTGTGTCGGGTGGGTCCGAGGCTGTCGAAGCCTCGATCAAGCTTGCGCGGCAGTATTTCCTTGAGATTGGTCAGCCCGAACGGCATCGCGTCATCGCACGTCGCCAAAGTTATCACGGCAACACGCTTGGTGCGCTTGCGGCGGGGGGCAACGTCTGGCGTCGGACCCCATTCGCGCCGCTACTTGCAGACACGACGCATATCAGCCCCTGCTTCGAATATCGGGATCGCGCCCCCGATGAGACGCAGGAGGTCTATGGCCAGCGAGTTGCGAACGAGCTTGAGACCGAAATCCTGCGACTGGGGCCGGAAACTGTGATGGCCTTCATCGCTGAGCCAGTCGTCGGTGCCACCACTGGCGCAGTGCCTGCTGTGCCGGGTTATCTGCGGCGTATTCGCGAGATTTGCGACCGCTACGGTGTCCTGCTAATCCTAGACGAGGTGATGTGTGGCATGGGTAGAACCGGATATTTGTTCGCCTGCCTTGAAGACGGCATCGCGCCTGACATGATCACCATCGCAAAGGGCCTTGGTGCGGGTTACCAGCCTATCGGCGCATTGCTGACCTCGGCGGCGATCTACGATGCGATAGCTGCTGGGACCGGGTTTTTCCAACATGGGCATACTTATATGGGGCACGCGCTTGCGGCGACGGCAGCCAATGCCGTTCTGGACGAGATACTGGACCGCGATCTGCTAAGCCGTGTTCGCACGCAGGGTAAAAAGCTCGATGCCGCACTTCGGGCTGCATTAGGACAGCACGCACATGTCGGCGATATCCGCGGACGCGGTCTGTTCCGCGGCGTCGAACTTGTCGCTGATCGCGAAACGAAAACGCCGTTCGACCCACAGCATGGTCTTGCGGCGCGGATCAAGAAAGAGGCCTTTGCCGCTGGATTGATCTGCTATCCGATGTCGGGCACGGTTGACGGTCAGCGGGGCGATCATGTTCTTCTTGCGCCGCCATTCATCATCGAAGACGCGCAAATCGACGAATTGGTCAGCAAGTTGTCGGTTGCCATTGATCTGGCGATTGCGGCGTGAATCCAAGTCACCATCTGACGGTCGCGCCAATTGGGGCCGGTTCGGGCCAAAAAAACCACCAGCGTTATCGCAGAGGTACAGCACGGTGGCAAAGCCGGGATCGGCTGAGAACAACCGTCTCTCGCCGACGGCGCTTTGGCAATAAATAACGCCGCGTGTGACTTGGATCTTGTTGCTGCAGCACAGGCAGTGTCAGAGCGGGCTCACGCCGGTGTCAGTCGGTTGGCGTTGCAAAACCCGGCTACGCATATCAGTAAGCCCCGGAATGTGTCTGCCTGGTCAAGGTCTGAAGGCACTTGGAAAGGGCGGACGGTGGAATGTTGATAAGGCTGAGATACTGGACAGCCCTGTTGGTTGTTGGCGGCATCGCGTTTGGCGTCTCGACGCAATGGGAGAAGCAACCCCAATCCCAGGAACCTCTTTATGCCAGCACCACGTCCGGCGACGAGGATCTTGAGATTTTGCTATCAACTGCAGGCACCGACTTGCCAGCGCAAGTGGACGACGCCGTGACATGGACAAAGGTCGTGGGCGCGGGCGACAGCCTGTCTGGGCTTCTCGCTGAGGCCGGCCTTGAGACTGATGCCCGCACCGAAGTGACCGCGGCGATCGGATCTGAATTCGATCTGCGTCACCTAAAGCCGGGAAACAGCCTCTCCCTGCAATTATCACCCGATGGTTTGCCCCAAACGGCCACGCTCGAAATCGAAGACGGGTCGCGCATTCTGGCAACCTTCAGTGCCGCACCGTCTGTCCAAAGGCTGGCACCCGACCTCGACAGCGTCCTGCGTGCGGGTGAAGCGACGGTCGGAAGTTCCATCTTTGCTGCACTGGACGATGCGGGCATTCCGACAAGGTTCGCGACAGACCTAGAGCTGATACTTGCTGGCACATTCGATCTGCGGACGGTTCTTGCTGGCGGCGAGCACATACGCCTGATGTGGCGGGAGTACCGGTCTGGCGACCGTGTAGTGGGCGAGCCGACCATCGATTTCGCGCAACTTGATCTGGCCGACGGACGCTATGAAATCCTATGGCCGGATGACAATTCCCGGCGGTCGCGGATTTTCAGGGACGGACAGCTTTTGCGGACGTTCGATCAACCGATCCGAGGCGCAAGGCTCAGCTCTGCTTTCGGACTGCGGATGCATCCCGTTCATGGCACGATGCGGATGCACAGCGGTCTAGATTTTGCGGCCGCACAGGGCGCGATTGTCATGGCGACGCAAGGGGGCAAAGTCGCGTTCATGGGCGAGCGCAGCGGTTATGGGACTGTGGTCGAGCTGGATCATGGTGATGGCGTCCAGACCCTCTACGCGCACCTCAGCGCCTTGAACGAGGCTCTGCACGTTGGCCAACGCATCACTGCTGGGACAGAGATTGGCCGCGCTGGATCTACCGGCACCTCAACGGCACCGCATCTGCACTACGAAACCCGGGTTGACGGCAAACCCGTCTCTCCTCTCACCGATAAACGGCTGCACGGACCGGGCAATGACAAGCCGCGCACGACCAACTCTCTTCTCTTGGTGGACAGCATGCAAAGCGAACTCGACCGGCTGCTTGCATCAAGAGGATAGAGCGCCAACGATACGGACGCGGCACACTCAACACGGACACTTCGACCGCGCGTGGCACGATTTCTGATATTATCTACTTTACCGTCTGGGGCGCGCGAAGGCCGCTGCGTATTGCGCCATGCTCATGCCGTAGCGGCGGCGCATACGCTGGACATCGCCGAACCCGCTTTGTGTTGCCATCATTTTGAGTGACACGGCCTCTTCCAACAAGCCGCGGGCGTGTTTCATGTGCACACATTTCATGAACTGCGCAGGTGGCTCCGAAAGGTGCCGCTGGAACGCCCGAGATAGCGTGCGATGCTTCATCCCAGCCTCGGATGCCAGACCGCCAAGGTTCCAGCCCGGCTGGGATCAGCGATCACCGTTTCGACGAGGCGACCAAGCCCGCCTTCTTTCGCAAACTGGCCGGCGAGGTGCATGGCGTATTGGCTTTGCCCACCGGTGCGCCGCAGTTGCACTACTAGCTCGCGCGCGACCGTTAGGGCCGGCGCGTTGCCGTAATCGGCGCGGATGATCTCGAGCGCCAGATCGATCCTGGTAGTAACCCCGGCGGCGTGTCCTCTGGCTCCATTATGATTCAGCCCATCTGCATCTCGGGATGGCTCGGCGGGACCACCAGGTTCACATGGCGAAACACGCCGCTGCGCGGCTCGTTCAGCATGAAGTTGCGCAGAGTTTGATCCTTGGCGATCCACGTCCGCTGCTCCCACAGGGTCTTGCCCGGTAGCGGGGCCACGCCGCCGACAATGACATCGCCGACCTCGCCTTCGGCATGACAAGACAGGACAGGACATGAGTGGTTTCGCTGCTACAAAACTTAGATGTCCTTCACCAGACGCAAGGCGTCATAGATGGCCGCATGGGTGTTGCGCGCGGATACGGCGTCACCGATGCGAAACAGTTGGAACGTTCCGTTTCCGTTGCGCATGGCGGTCTGCGGATTACCTGCAATCAGCGCATCATAATCGACCTCACCCGCATTTGAGGCGAGTGGTTTTAGGTCGAAATACAACTCATCCAGCGGCAAAGTCCCGTAGTTCACGACGACCTGATCAACCTCCACTTCATAGGTGTGATCGCTATAATCGGTGCCAATCGTGGCGGTTAGTGTGTTGCCGCTACGCACGACACCCATCAGGCGGCGCGTGACGGTAAAGGTCACATCCTTGTCTTGAAGGGACCGCATGTAAGGCACCAAATTCATCGCCATCACATCAGGAGAGAACGTGCGATCCGGCGTCATGATTTCGACCTTAGCGCCCGCATTTGCTGCGATCTCTGCGGCTTGCAGGGCTGGGTGATCGCCGCTTTCATCAAAGATCAGCACCTTGGCCGCAGGCTTCACATCGCCCGATATGATGTCCCACGCGGATACGACATGCGCTTGCTCGCCTTTCTGTTCAAACAGTTCCAGATTTGGCAGCCCGCCCGTTGCGACAATCACCACATCGGGGTTCAGGGCGGTCACATCGTCCGCTTCTGCCCAAGTGTTGAAATGGAACGTCACGTCCCGCGCGGCACATTGTGCCATGCGCCAATCGATGATCCCGATCATCTCGCGGCGACGTGGGGACCTCGCGGTCAACCGCACTTGCCCACCCGGTTCAGTGGCTGCCTCGAACACGGTCACATCATGGCCGCGCTCTGCGGCAACGCGCGCAGCCTCCAACCCCGCCGGACCGGCTCCGATGATAACAACCTTCTTTGGCGTTTCTGCTTTTGCAATATCATGCGGCATCGTCAATTCGCGCCCGGTGGCGGCGTTGTGAATGCACAGCGCCTCGCCTGCCTGATAAATGCGATCAAGGCAGTAGGTCGCGCCGACGCAGGGGCGAATATCATCCTCGCGGCCCTCGATTATTTTGCGCACGATATGCGGGTCTGCCATATGCGCGCGGGTCATGCCGACCATGTCCAGAAGGCCCGCCTGCACGGCATGGCGTGCTGTGGCCACGTCGGGAATACGGGCGGCGTGGAACGTTGGCATACCCGTCGCCTTGCGCACTTCACCCGCGAAATCGAGGTGTGGCGCGGATTTCATGCCCTGAATGGGGATCATGTCCGTCATAGCAGGGTCGGTGTGGATGCGCCCCTTGATGACATTGAGGAAATCAATTTGCCCCGTCGCAGCGAGGCGCTTGGAAATTTCAAGCCCTTCGTCGTGAGTGATCCCGCCCTTTTGCGCCTCGTCTGCTGTGTAGCGCAGGCCTACGATGAATTCCGTGCCAACGCGCTTGCGGATCGCCTCGACGACATCCAGCGGAAACCGCATACGGTTTTCAAGTGTATCGGCACCATATGGGCCTGTCAGATCATTGGTCAGCGGCGACCAAAACTGGTCAAGCAAGTGTCCATAAACCTGCAATTCGATTCCGTCCATGCCACCCGATTGCATCCGCTCGGCCGCGTCCGCAAAATCGTTGATAATCCGGTCGATGTCCCAATCCTCGACCAGCTTGGGAAAGGCGTGGTGCGCCGGTTCGCGGTGCTTGGAGGACGACACAGAAGGCAGCCAGTCACCCTTGTTCCAGTTGGTGCGACGGCCCAGATGGGTCAACTGGATCATGACCGCGCAATCATGCTCGTGCACTGCATCAGTCAGGTTTTGGATCCATGGAACAACTTCGTCTTTGTAGGCAAGGATGTTGTTGAACACGGGTGGGCTGTCACGACTGACAGCGGCAGACCCCGCAGTCATCGCAAGGGCAACTCCCGCCTTGGCGCGTTCGGCGTGGTAGGCTGCGTAGCGTTCTTTGGGCATGCCATCCTGCGGATAGGCCGGCTCATGACTCGTTGTCATGATCCGATTTCGCAGTGTCAGGTGTTTAAGTTTAAAGGGTTGTAGCAACGGGTCGGTAGACATGAGGCGATCCTTATCGAAGCAAGACGTTCCTGACACATGTGTCATGTTCACATTTCCGCCGATTGACACACCTGTCAAGTGATTTAAAATGGCTGTATGGCTGATGCATCGTTGAACAAAACGCGCGCGACCCGAGAGATCTGGCTCGACGCCGCTTACGACCTTTTCGTCTCGGAAGGGTTTGAGGCAGTCAAAGTCATGCCATTGGCCAAAAAGCTGAACCTGACCCGCACAGGTTTTTACTGGCACTTCAAAGACCTGTCTGACCTGCACGACGCCATCATCGAGATCTGGCAGACTCGCAATACTGGCATTGTGTTAGAGCGGTGCGCGGCCCCGGCCCAAAGTCTTTGCGCGGCCCTTCTTAATTTAATCGATTGCTGGATCGATAACGATCTTTTTGATGCGCCCTTGGATCTTGCGATTCGAAACTGGGCCCGCAGTGATGCCAAACTCCAGTCGCTTGTCGAACAGTCCGACGACGCCCGCTTGAAGGCAGTGACCGCAGTCTTTGTGCGTTTCGGCAGGACAGGCGATGCAGCCCATTACCGTGCGTTGACAGCGATCCTGACCCAGACGGGATACTATTCAATGCATGTGTCAGAACCTCGCCTGCAACGCGCAATCGCCGGCTGTTACTATGCAGAGATATTCGCAGGCGAGCCGCCAACGCAGTCAGAGAAAGACGTGTTCCTGAACCGCCACCGCTGATCGGGTATCAGGCGCAATTGCCAAACCGTTTTTTGCGATCAACGCGTTATATGCTGGTCAATAGGATATTCGTCTCGCTGTTCAGGACGCCGTCGACCAATCGCACCTCGCGCAGCACGCTGTCGAATTCCGACAGGCTCTCGACCAGAACCTCAGCGATCAGGTCCCATTTGCCGCTTGTCGTATGCAGCGCGGTTAGTTCCGGCAGACCGCGCAGCTTGTTGATGACCTGCGTGGTGTTTCGGCCTGATACCTCGATCATCATGATCGCGCGGATTTGGTTGACGGCATAATCTTCGCGGACCCGCGCCGTGAAGCCCAACAAGGCCCCGGATGCTAGTAGCCGGTCAAGCCGCGTCTGCACCGTGGCCCTGGAAACCCCCATGATTTCAGCCAGCTTGGACACGGGTGCCCGCCCGTCGCTGCGCAGCAGCCCGATCAGGGTCCGGTCTAGGTTGTCGAATATGTATTTCGTCTCGGTCAGCGTAGACATCATTGTCCTGCAATTTGTACAGCTCATGTGTGCGATATGCACAATTGGGATGAAAAATAATAGCAACTTCGCCATTTGCGTGGCAGTTATTAAAGCAGAGAATGGGCTCATATCCAAAATGAGGTCCATCATGTCGGCTCCCGCACCATCCAAACTGGCCTATGTGCCGTTCGTCAGCGTCGCCAACATGATGCGCGTGATCAACCGCATCGGCATTTCCGAAATGCTGTCCGGCGTCGCCACCTATATCGAGGAAGACTTTCGCCGCTGGGAGCTGTTCGACAAGGCACCGCGCGTGGCCTCGCACTCTGATGTGGGTGTCATCGAGCTGATGCCGACGTCCGATGGGCAAGTTTACGGCTTTAAATACGTCAACGGTCACCCCAAGAACACGCAGGCCGGGTTGCAGACAGTGACGGCCTTCGGGCTGCTGGCCGATGTGCAGACCGGGTATCCGGTTCTGCTGTCGGAAATGACCTTGCTGACGGCGCTGCGCACGGCGGCGACCTCGGCCCTTGTGGCAAAATACCTAGCACCGGAAGGGGCCGACACCATGGCGCTGATCGGCAATGGCGCGCAGTCGGAATTTCAGGCGATGGCCTTTCGGTCGATCTGCGGCATCACCAAATTGCGGCTGTATGACATCGACCCGGCGGCCACGCGCAAGGTGATGCGCAACCTGTCCGATCAGGGCTTTGAACTGACCGCCTGCGGGTCCACGCAACAGGCTATCGAGGGTGCGCAGATCATCACCACCTGCACGGCGGACAAGCAATATGCGACAATCCTGACCGACAACATGGTCGGTGCAGGTGTCCACATCAACGCGATCGGCGGTGATTGCCCGGGCAAGACCGAATTGCACAAGGACATCCTGAGCCGGGCTGATGTGTTCGTCGAATACCCGCCCCAAACGCGGATCGAGGGTGAGATCCAGCAGATGCCTGCCGATTTCCCGGTGACCGAGATGTGGGAGGTGATCACGGGCAAGGCAAAGGGGCGCCGCGATGCCCATCAAATCACTTTGTTCGACGGCGTCGGCTTTGCGACCGAGGATTTCTCGGCGCTGCGGTATCTGCGTGATCAGCTTGAAACGACCGGCCTATACGAGGCGCTCGACATGATTGCCGACCCGGACGATCCCCGCGACCTGTTCGGCATGGTGCGCCGCGCAGACGAATAAGGCGCAGGATACGGCTGTCTGTTCAGGCACCTGCCGCCGTCGTGATGGTCCGTCCGCACCATTTCACGGTGAATACATAAACGGCGCAGGACAATGCTTTTCACGCGCAGATGGACGCGCAGGGCGGTGACCTGTCACGCCGTGCTTACGACGAACATACGGCTGCGATGGCGGAGCTGGAACGCCACGGCGTGCGCGTCCATGTGTTCGAAGGCACCGATACGGCCACGCCAGATTGCGTCTTTCCGAACAACTGGTTTTCGACCCACGCGGGCGGGCTCTGTCGCAACGATTTCAGGCTTTCACTTCGTCAGGTGCTGTAGCAATGGTTTGCTTTCGAAGGTTTCAGGCGCACGGGGCAGAAGTATGATCGATTTCAGGGGAGTACAGTTCCCGAAAGCCATTATCCTGCATGCGGTGTTCTTTTACGTCCGCTACGCTGTCTCATACCGCGATCTGGAAGAGATATTGCAGGAGCGCGGCGTTGACGTGGACCATGCCACCTTGAACCGCTGGGTGGTAAAGTATTCGCCGCTGATCGCTGCAAATGCGCAGGCCAAGAAGCGGCCGACAGCCGTTTCTTGGCGCATGGACGAGACTTACATAAAGGTCAGGGGAAAATGGACCTACCTCTACCGTGCCGTCGATCGAGACGGACAAACTCTTGACTTCATGCTGTCTAAGCGCCGTGACACAGCTGCTGCCGGGCGTTTCTTCAAGCAGGCGATTGGCACGAATGGCGTTCCTGATCGTGTCGTCATCGACAGAAGCGGTGCCAATCTGGCTGGATTACAGAGCCTGAACGTAATTCTGAAATTCATCGGCGCAGGGCGGATCATCAAGATCTTGCAGGTCAAATACCTCAGCAATATCCTCGAGCAGGATCATCGTTTCATTAAGCGGATCACGAGGCCAATGTTGGGCTTCAAGGCCTTCCATTCCGCCGCCGGAACTCTGGCCGGGATCGAAACAGCTCACATGATCCGAAAGCGACAGTTCGGCGAAAGTGGCCTTTCAGCGTTTCGACAGTTTGCAGGGCTGGCAGCATAGTTATGTCTGAAACTCTGGCCTGCTCAGCCCAGCACAAAGTTTGCGACAGAGCCAGCTAGCGTCGCCAGCCGTATTTTTTCTGATTGCGACGCCTTTTACTGCGATCCCGTTCAATGCTTGATACCCAGACGCCTACCCATAGCAGATACGCCAAAAGTTCAGTGGCCTTTGGGGACATGCTGCTCACCACATTGGCTTGTGTTCCGTCTGTTGAGGCGAGAGGCTGGAAAAATATGTCAGAAACCAAAGTATTAGATTTCGCGGTATTATGTTCGAGTGCTTGCAAGTTAGCCTCTAATTCAGTGTCAACAGAAGTTTCTCGGCTATCTGAATTAAGAAAATAGGTTGCAAAATCGTTTAACTTATCGAGCAAGCTATGGCCGTAAGCGAGGTTTTCGATGATTGGATCTTTCGCATTCAGCGACACGAAGACCTCGTGAGTTTCATCGTTGAGTGATAAGATAGGGTGCCCTTGGGGGGCGAGGTCAACGGCTAGAGGCGAGCCGTTTAGCGTTTCCGTGACAGTGTCGCCCATAGGATTGTAAATCAGCGAATACATGAGACGATTCACTGGGAATGCCCTGGCCCTGTCATGCTCCTGCAGTAATGTATTCTGGCTGTTGGTCGCGCCAAAGATCGCCTCGATCATATTAGGCTGCTGGGCTACCATCATTTCAAAACAGTCTTCATCGAAATTGATTGCGCCGGTTTCTGCGACTTCTATACCAAGCGTAGCAGGCAAAACGGGGGGGCGTGCAAAGCCGTATATGGGTTGGGAAACAATTTTGCGCAGCCTGTGCAGCAGCTCCTGCGCAGCCAACCTCTCTGCCGATGTATGTGAATTAGCTGAGCTTTTGACACTATATGCAATCGATACAAGATGTTTGATCAGGGTGTTAATTTCACGAACTAACGCTGTCATGCGGGTAAGCAAAGAGGCCATGGTCTCTTCGGATTTCAGATAAGCCTGCCCAAGTTTGAGGGCAGTGACAACATAGCCTGGAACCAGACTTTCCATCCTATTTTCGGCAAAAGTGAGCTCCTTGCCATTCAGGTCGACGACAGTGTCCAGCGCTGCAATTTCGCACATCTCAACAACAAGAGAATTGTTCCCAAGTTTAGTGGATGACCGGAGAATTTTCTGTATTGCATCTACAGATGTAGGTAGTAGCGCTTGCGATGCACCAGGAAGGGTTTTGACGATAATTACCAATCCTTTTTCACTCTGGACCAGAGATGATTTCAGCCCGGAAATGCCGTTAAGGCTTTCGACAAATTTCTTGACTGTAACATTGCCACCGTTAATCGAGAGCGTCTGCGTCGTCTCGGTTGTGGCTACTTTCAGGGGGCTGACGATGTGGCACAAGGCGGTTTTAGGTTCCGTATTCTGTGCCAACCTGAATACTATAATTTGGGGGCTAGCAAGTTGGCGTACAATGATGTCAGCCGAAAACGCCTTGGCATGTGACGGGGTTGTCACGCTGATTTCCACGGTACTTGGAACGTTGCTCACAGCCTTGAAATCCGTCCCAGAGAAAGTACCAAGCGAGGATTTAAAAGAGCTTACTGCAATGAGGATTTGGGCCTTAAGCGAAATCACGACATCTACACTGGCTGCAGCTCGCTCGGCCTTGGCGAGACTCTGGGAGCTGTGGAGCTTATCTATCTGTGGCACCGCTCCTTCAGACCAAATGTTAGGCTCAGATGTAGCGCCACTGTGGAGAAACGGGGACTTAATATTGATCATAAAATGTTCCCCACCTAATAATAGAAACGTCTTACTGCTCAGATTGTTTAATTTATTGGATAATCTGAGACATGTGAGGCCGAGTGGTTTCGTCCGTCCCTAGGTGACAGGGCAATCGCGTTTGGCATCAAGATTCTTACAGCTCATTGAAAACGCTGCATAAGAATGCTTCGTCTCAGCCAGCTCGCTTGAGTTGGCATTGCCAAGTTGCTTGACGTGGATAGAAAGAGTTGCTGTGCGCGACAATCAGGCGGTCATTTCGAGCGCGTAGTCGGTCCACCGATGGAAAGCATCTGATCTCCTCGATCATATTGACCGGGTTTCGTACGCGGTGGAATCTGATCGCACGAACCCAATCGCGCTAGAGCGGTTCTGCGCGCATTTCAACTTTGAACCCATGGTGTTTCCGGCTGCGGATTCCCGCGGCGTCAGCATCTATCATACCAATGTGCTGATGTGCATCGGGACGGATTATGCGTTGCTGGGAGCCGATATGATCACCAACGCTGCCCGCCGCGACGAGGTGATCACCCGCTTGCAGGACTCGGGCCGCGATCTCATCGCCCTGACCGAAGCGCAGATCGCCCAATTTGCCGGAAATGCGATCGAGCTTCAGGGCTGCGAGGGTCGTCTGCATTAGCATCGCCGACGGCCTTGTCGGTGATGATAACGGTCATGTTCCAATCCTGCGGGTGGCCCAGCATCGTCGGCATCACGAAAACACCTAGGAAATAGACGAACATTGTCACCACAGATGAGATGAAGGCGGTGCGAAAGTTCGGCAGGACGACCTTGGTGAATACACAGACGGGCGGGATACCAAAGGTCAGAGCGGCCTCTTCGATGCTGCGTTTGCGCTGGGCCATCTGGGGATAGAACATCAGCGCAATGAGTGAAAAGCCAAGCGTAATAAAGCCAAGCAGCACCCCGCCAAAGCTAGGTGACAGCGATCTTGGATCCTCCTATGGGCCAACCCACCTCAGAAATTTTGGTGTGCCAGAGCTTGTGCCCAGTAGGATCAGCCAGCCGGCAATCAGCTCTCATATCGCTAATCTGGAACAGCGCCTGAACGTGCAGCTGTGCAATTGGGGCACAGGGTTTTTCGCTGACGCCGCAGGGCCAAGAGGCCCTGTCTGAGACTGACCGGATGCTGGATCATCTGGATTGCCTATCCGCACCGATTGAACATTATCTGAAAGCTCTCAGTCCAGCAGGTAAGGATCGGCGTCGCGGATTGCCTGGTCACCGATCCGAACAACCCGCTGCCCGTAGCCATCAAGGCCGCCAAATTAGAGACCAGAGATCCGCAAACCTGGGTAGGGTCTTATGACTATTTGCATTCCCAGACCGAATTCCACGCGGTGCGGGTGAAATCCGAAGTTCCGGTTGCTGTTGCCACCTGCGTCTGGTTCGCACTGGGCACGATGGCTTGATGGACGCCCCCTCGGCTTGACTGGCGTATGCGACACAGCCGCTGCACGCTTCGGTCACCCTTGCAGCGCCAGCCTGCATGGCTGCGGATGCCCGGCTATCGGCGCTGAGGGTGCGAGGTCGCTTGGATGGTGCGAAAATGGCGCGTAGGCTTAACCTAAGCGCCATTTTTATAGATCGGAATGGCGGCGATCTGCTTGAAACGCGCGTCTGACGGCTGTTCGCGCTCTGGCCCGCGTTCAAGTCAACATACAAGGTGCTAAAGTTATGAAACCCCTGATGCTTGATCGTTTGAATATCGTCTTGATTGCCATCGCACTGTTGGGGTTGGTGGCCGGTGTCGGCCTGTGGCTTGCGTCGCAGACGGACCTGGCAAAACTTTTTTGGACGGCGGGCGTCATACCGGTGCTTGTCGCCCTTGTCGTCGAAATCATCCGCAGCCTTTGGCGGGGCGAGGTCGGCCTAGATATCGTGGCAGCCCTGTCGATGTCGGCAGCCTTGCTGTTTGGTGAAACCCTTGCGGCGGCGGTGGTGGCGCTGATGTATTCAGGCGGCACGTTCCTTGAAAGCTTTGCCCAAGGTCGTGCGCGCCGAGAGATGAACGATCTTTTGTCCCGCGTGCCCCGCACGGCCACCCGGCACCGTAACGGTGCGCTGGACGAGGTGCCGCTGGACGACATCGCACTCGGCGATCTGCTGCTCATCCGTCAGGGCGATGTGGCCCCAGTCGATGGCACAGTCGAAAGCGACGATGCCATGCTGGACCAGTCTGCCCTGACGGGCGAGTCCATGCCCGCCCGTCTGACCCAAGGCGACGATGTCATGAGCGGTTCGACCAATGCCGGCGATGCCTTTGATCTGCGCGTCACCCGGCGCGCTGCGGACAGCACCTACGCTGGGATCGTCCGACTGGTCGAGGCGGCGCAGGCGTCAAAGGCCCCGATGGCGCGGCTGGCCGACCGCTGGTCGCTGTTGTTTCTAGTTGTCACGGTTGCACTGGCAACGGCTGCGTGGTGGTTCACCGGCGACCCAATCCGCGCGGTGGCGGTTCTGGTCGTGGCAACGCCGTGCCCTCTGATCCTTGCGGTGCCCGTTGCACTGGTGGCCGGGTTGTCGCGGGCCGCGCATTTGGGCGTCCTGATCAAGGGCGCGAAACCACTTGAGGCGCTGTCGCGGATCAATACTTTGATCCTTGATAAGACCGGCACGCTGACTGACGGGCGACCGCAACTCGTGTCCATCGTCACGTATGGCGACATGTCCGAAGACGATATCGTGTATTATGCTGCTGCGCTGGATCAGGCATCGAAACATCCCATCGCGCAGGCGATTGTCGCTGCGGCACAGGTGCGCGGGGCCGCTTTGCCGGTCCCACAAAACGTGATCGAGACGCCGGGCGACGGCGTCGCTGGCACCATCGAGGGGCACAAAGTTGTCGTCGGCGGGACCGCCTTTGTCGCGGTACAGGTTGGTATGGACGAAGCCAAAATCACCAGCAATGAGGCCGGGTCTGTCGTTGTTTCGTTGGGTGTTGATGGGAAACTGGTGGGCCATATCGTGATGGCTGATGCCCTTCGCGCCGGCACTGCCGCCCTGCTGGCAGGGCTGCACCAAGTGGGTATCAGCCGCATCCTTCTTGCCACGGGCGACCGCCGCGCGGTGGCCGAGGCAATTGCCGACGGGCTGGGGCTGGACGAGGTGTTTGCCGATCTGACGCCTGATCAAAAGGTTCTGCTGGTGCTCGAAGAGCGCAAAACTGGCCTGGTGATGATGGTGGGTGACGGTGTGAATGATGCGCCCGCGCTTGCCGCCTCTGATGTCGGTGTTGCCATGGGCGCGCGCGGTGCGGCTGCCTCGGCCGAGGCAGCGGATGTGGTGCTGTTGGTCGATGATCTGAACCGCCTTTTGCCGGGGATCGAGATTGCGCAACGCAGCCGCAAGATCGCTTTGGAAAGCGTCGCTGCCGGGATTGGCCTATCGATCCTTGGCATGATCGCCGCAGCGCTAGGATACCTGACGCCAGTGCAAGGCGCGCTGTTGCAGGAACTGATCGACGTTGCGGTGATCCTGAACGCGCTTAGGGCGCTGCGTATCAGACCAAGTGCTGCAGCTGCAGCTATGGTGGCACCCCAATTGAACGAGTCGAACACATAAGCGGCCCCCCATCCGGAATCCACTTGGTGCATCGCATCGGTTGGCTTCGCGGCCGCTCGCCGCGAGTGCGAGCCTGAGCCGTTCTTGATACAAAAGCGGACCTCTAACTTGCCCCCATCCTACGATCCCGTTTTGCAGCGCGGCGGTTGGGTTAGCCCAATTGCTACCAGTCATGGTCGCCGGCCCATAGCTACTTTGATTTCTCAGCGAAGCAGCATAATGTTTTGCTGAGCGCGCAAGAAACCGTCTGCGTCGTCTTGAGATTAAGTGAGGCTAGATGACCAGCCGCGAGTTTTCTGTGCACGGCCTGGGCTTGCGGTTTGGCAATTTCGAGGTGCGACCGGGTGAAAGGTCGCTTGTCGTCGATGGGCAGGTCGCGTCGCTGGGTTCACGCGCTTTCGACATTTTGATTTTCCTTATCGAACACCGCGAACGCGTCGTGACTAAGGATGAACTTCTGGAAAGGGTCTGGCCGGGGACGTTTGTTGAAGAGAGCAACCTAACCGTCCACATTGCCGCGTTGCGCAAGCTGCTTGGGCGAGCAACGATCGCTACAGTCTCGGGACGAGGTTACCGGTTCACAGCAACGCAAACCCCCGATGTCGTCCAGCCGGTAGGTGAATCGTCACCCCTATCAGACCAGGGCCCATCGCCGACCATGACGCCGAAGATCGACAAGCCTTCGCTGGCGGTGATGCCTTTTCTCAATCTGACGGGGGATAGCGGGCAAGACTTCTTTGTCGATGGCGTGGTTGACGACATCATCAGCGTCTTGTCGCGTGTGCGGTCGTTCTTTGTCATCGCCCGGAGTTCCAGCTTCACTTACAAGGGCAAGATCGTTGACGCGCCGCAGGTCGGGCGCGAGTTGGGGGTTCGTTACCTCGTCGAGGGCAGTTTCCGCGAAACCGGTTCACAGCTTAGGATCGGGGTCCAGCTGGTCGAAACGACTGCCGGGCGTTTGGTGTGGAGCCAACGTTTCGAAGGCCGACGCGCCGATATTTTTGAGTTGCAAGATAGGATCACCGAACATGTTGTGGCGGTGATCGAGCCCACTTTGATGATAGCCGAGCTGGAGCTGTCGCGTATGCGGCCCACAGGGGAATTGCTGGCGTATGAGCTCTGCCTGCGAGCGCTACCACTGGTGCAGGCGAGTGCAACTCGGCAGGGTGTCGAAGAGGCGATTGACCTGCTCGAGAGGGCTATCGCCTTGGACAGTGACTATTCCTACGCCAAGGCCCTGTATTGCTATGCCCACGCCGTCGCTTACGCCTCGCGCTGGTTCAACCACGAGCAAGCGCGACGGGTGATGCCAATGGCCGACGAGGTGTTGATCGATCATCGCGACGACCCGACCAGCCTTGCCTATATCGGGCATTACCTAGCTTATGTCGGACGTCAGCATGCGAAAGGCTTGCAGGCGCTCGATCGCGCTTTGGCGCTAAACCCAAATTCCTTTGCTGCGCTACATTCCTCGGGCTGGATCCGCGCCTATACAGGCGATGCGAAAGGGGCGATTGAATTGTTGCAGCGCGCGCTGTGGGCCAATCCGTTGGCCCCGGAATTCGGCCACGGATTATCTGCACTGGGATATGCGTATCTGATCGATGATAGGCTGGACGAAGCGCTGGCGACGTTAGAGAAGGCGTATCTGGAGGCTCCGACCTTCGGCATCACCCAGATCGCGACGGCTTGGTGTTTGGCGCGCCTTGACCGATGGGAGGACGCGTCCGCGACTGTCCAGCGGCTTTTGACACATGACCAGACCCTGAGAGTCTCGACCTTTTGCGCCATCAAGCCCTTCGCGGATCCGGCTTTCGTCGCGCGGTATAGTGAGTTTTTGAGTGACGCCGGGGTTCCGTCCTGAACCCCAGCTCTTTATCTAGCCGCCTCAGGCGATCTGTCGTTCGCGGGCTGCCCAGTAAGGTTCGCGAAGCTTGTTCTTCAGCACCTTGCCCGCGCCATTGACCGGCAGGGCCGCCATGAACTCGACGCTGCGCGGGCACTTGTAACCGCCGATCAGGGTTCTGCAGTGCGCACGGATTTCCTCATCCGAGGCTTCGACGCCGGATTTGAGCACGACCACGGCATGCACCTTCTCGCCCCAATCCGCGTCGGGCACCCCAATCACCGCGCAGGAGGCGACCGCGGGGTGTTTTGCGACGGCCTGTTCCACCTCGACGGAATAGACATTCTCACCGCCACTGACGATCATGTCTTTTACGCGGTCAACCAGAAACAAAAAGCCCTCCGCGTCCATGCGGCCCGCGTCGCCGGTGTGCATCCAGCCCTCGCGGCCCGGTCTGGCCAAGGCCTTGGCGGTTTCCTCGGGCTTGTTCCAATAGCCAAGCATGACACCCGGGCTGAGAACGATGATTTCGCCCACCTCGCCGCGCGGCAATTCCTGGCCTTCCGGGTCGACAATACGAACATTTATACCAATGCCGGGTTGCCCAGCGGACCGAATCTTACCCAGTCCTATACCCTCCGGTGTGTGAAAGACGGCGGGAAGGACAGTCATGATCGGCGCCATCTCGGTCATGCCATAGATCTGGATGAAATTGGTGCGGGGCAGCAGCACTACTGCGCGCTCAACCAGCGCTTCGTTGATGGGCGAGGCACCGTAGACTAGCGTCTCAAGACTGCTCAGATCAAAACTTGCGGCGTCCGGGTGGTCGACCATCATCTGGATCATGGTGGGCACCAGAACAGTCGTATTGATCCGTTCCCGCTCAATAGCTTCCAGCACGCCTAACGGCGTGAAGGTCGGCAGTGTTACGTGGATGCCGCCCACGGTCCAAAGAAATCCCAGCACGGTGATGGCGGCGATATGGAACAAGGGAGCGGCATGGAGCCCGACCGCACCGGCCCGCGCCATACCCTCTGCCACCGAGAACAGGCTGTTCTGGCACAATGCGTCATGTGACAGCATCACGCCCTTGGGAAACCCGGTGGTGCCTCCGGTATAGAAAACCCCGGCCAGATCGGTGCCGCCGCGCCGCGCGTCAGGCACCGGCAAAGCGTCCGCAAGTATGTCTTCATAAGACAGCATCCCGTCCGGCGTTGGCCCGTCGCCCACATGGATCAGAGTGCGCAAAGAGGTGCTGCGTTGGAGAAGCTCGGAAAGCACTGGCAGGAAAGGGTCGTCGATCAGCAATACCTTGGTGTCACAGTCATCCAGGGAATAAGCGATCTCGACCGGGCTCCAGCGTGTGTTTACCGGGTTCACAGCGGCACCAGCCCAAGGCACTGCCATGAAATACTCCACGTATCGGTCAGAGTTGTGCGATAGGATGCCAACCCTATCGCCTTCTTGAACACCGAGGCCCAACAGCGCGCTGGCCAAGCGGCTGACGCGGTCCTGAAGCTCCGAAAACGTGTGGCGCCGTCCGCCGCAAATGGTCGCCATCCCATTTGGTTGGCGGGCGACGGCGCGGTGCAGAGCTTGCGTGACTTCCATGAACTCGTCCCTTTAATCGGTTGTTTATGTGATGTGATCGCCGCTCTCTCTGCCTGGCAGACGATGCAGGCATCCGCGAGAAGGCGCTTGTGGGCAGAACAAGGTGTCTAAGCAGCCACAGAGCGCCGGCGCGCGTGCCACCGTTTCTGTCGTGCCAAAGGTCGGGGCCACTTCTGTGTCAGACGGCAGCGCCCAATTGCGCCGCCGTCGATATTTGGCGCGTTAGGCCGATGCGGGCTTGTAGGCCCCAGACACCTTGCCAGCCACCGCCATGGCCTTCATCGCGTCGCCGGCGCTCATGAGTTTTGTGGTCGAACCGCCGGACAAGGCACCAGAGGCACCCACCGCAAATGCACCCGCGGCCATGGCCACGTCGTCTGGAGCTTCGATCAACGCAACGATGTCTTCGGTGCCAAAGCAGAAGAACAGGTTGTGCAACGTGCCACCAACAGCCTCGATCAGAGGCCGAGCGGCAGCTTCCCTGTCTTGAGGATTCTCCACCATCGCCTTGAGCGCTGCTGGCGTATAGCGTGCTTGGAACAGGTAGAAGGGCATTGGGTTCTCCTTTCAGTGAGAGCCCTGATGATGCAGACAGGCAATCGTTACGTCCCTAAGAAATGCAAATTTTTCGGAATCGATGTCCGAACCAGCTCCATGGCGTCTGCGCGGGTTCAACTTCCATTGCTACCGAAGTGAGCATTCAAGCTTCAGGTCTTAATAGCCGACGTTGAGCAATAGTCGGCAATCTCGCGTTACCAACATTGTGACGTCGAAGATGCTGCGCGATGCACGAGCGGCAGGAATGCGAAAGCTGCAATGCGGTGACCGGAGGCATGATCAATGGCCAGTTTCGGCGGCGGGCTCAACTGATCGACGCGACACACTCCGCAAATTTTGCTGCTGGTATTTGATATTGCAAGGACTTGCGTGGTCGTTCGTTCGGTTGTCTGGCAGTGGCGCTGAGTTTTGCTTGTGAATGGACAGACAGAGTCGGTCAGGGTGGCGAACGTCAGCCTGCAGCACTCGACGGTGTGCAGAAGTCGCTGCCCTGCTCCGTCACAGGTCGGTTTCGAGCCAGTCGAACGGATTATGCTCCGAAGGTTCGGGCACGTTACTGACTTACGAGGCCCAATCCCAAAAGCGGATGAACTTAACTTGCGATATCCTTGCACTCCCGAATGATCGTTTCGACTTCGTAGTCTAGCAGGCTCATCCTAAAGCCGCACGAACGTTGGTTTCGACAGTGTTTCGCTTTGCATTAGCCCGGGGTGCCCTTAGACATGATGGTGAGAGTGAGATTTGTGCTCCAGGCTAAGAAATGAGGCTGAAATGTTCGTTCGCTGCGCGTTTTTCAAAGGCAATATCAAGCCGGGCATGGAGGATGCTTTTCATGCCCATTGGCGGGAAAACCTTGTTCCGCTTTGGTCCGCTTTCCCCAAACTTCTGGAACTGAGGGTGCTTCGAGAAGTCGAAAGTGACGACCCTGAGAGCCCCTTTGCCTTGACGATGGCAATGAAGTTTTCGTCCCTTTCCGACATAGACGAGGCGCTTGCATCGCCGACCCGTTGGGCAAGTAAAGAAACGTCGAAAAAATTGTTCGAGATGTTTGACGGCCATGTGATTCACACTGTGTTCGAGGCCCATGAGTTTGACCCGATCACTACGTGAGTAACTGTCTGGCCAAAATCGCCGTCACCTGCTGGCGGTAACTATCTTAGAGTAGCGCCAGCGCCCCGATCCACATGGTCCGACCAAAAGGCGGTTCTTCGAAAACAGAGAAACGCGTTCAGTTCGTGGGCTTGGGTCCACGTCGTCAGCAGAATGACGATCAGCCCACTGAATGGTGCGCAATGGACGAATAGCAGCAATTGCGGACCGCACTGCAGCACGAATGCCCTCACTGAAGTGATCCACCTTTTGGGATAGAATTATCCCGTATTCAGGAGGACGACGAGATGGCTGGCAAGCGAGAGAAGCCCGAGGATGTCGTGCTGAAACTGCGACAATTTGAAGTGCTGCAAGGGCAATGGAAATCGGTTTAGGAGGCGGTTCGTCAGATCGGTGTGTCGGTTCAGACCTACTATCGACAGCGTAAGGAATGCGGTGTGATGAGCCGGGACCAGCTCAAGCGGTTGAAAGAGCAGGAGGCCGAGAATACCCGTTTTAGGCGCGCCGTCTCGGATCTGACGCTGGACAAGATGCTTGGCTGAGACCGCACGGGGAAACGTCAAAGCCCTTCCCGCCGCCCACAATGCATCGGTTATGTGCGGCAAATCCTCAGTGTATTGGAGCGCAGGGTCTGCCGCATATTTGGTCAGCATCGCTCGACGCAGCGCAAGGTGCCCTGCGGTCTGGGTCCTGTACCAGGACGTGGCGTATCTCCTTTGGTTGCCCTGCTGTCTCGCACCAAAAAATCAACTAGATACGCCGCCGACCTTTAAATCTTCAAAACAGCAGATTCAGTTATAGCTCCCGGTCGACGTAAAAGACTGCAAAGCTGATTTGAGCCGGGTGAATGGTGTAACAAAAGTCTCTATAATTCCCCGTTGGCATAACGCGACAGACGTTCCGCTAGTCGCCCTACGGCCAGATGCAGCATGACTGTCATGCAGGCCAGCACGATCAGGGCGGCGAACATTAGATCGATCTTGGCCCGGCCATTGGCCAGTAGCATCAGATACCCCAGACCACGCGACGCCCCGACCCATTCGCCGATCACGGCCCCGATGGGGGCATAGACGGCCGCCAGCCGCAGACCTGACCCAAGGGCGGGCAGCGCCTGCGGGATCAGGATATGGCGCATGAAACGCAAGCGATCCGCGCCCATGGTGGCGGCTAGATCGTGATAACCGGGATCCGCGCGGCGCACCCCGTCGTGAAAAGCAGATGTGACAGGAAAGAAGATGATCAGCACGGTCATTACGATCTTTGACCCCATACCATAGCCGAACCACAGCGTCAGCAATGGGGCGAGGGCGAAGACTGGGATCGCTTGGGTGAAGACCAAAAGCGGCAGCATCAGCCGCTCTGCTGTTCGCGACATGGCCAGTGTAATCGCTGTCACCGCCCCCAATGCGGCGCCCAGGGTCAGGCCCAGCAGAACCTCTGCTCCTGTAACCCAGGCGTTTTGCGCGATCAGGATGCGGCTGGCATAGGCAGCGCGCAGCACCCGAAGCGGAGAGGGCAGAATGAAGTGCGGTGCGCCGGTCAGCATGACGGCTGCCTGCCATAGCGCTACAGCCAGCAAGGCCGCGGCCAATATATCCCGCCCCCTCATCATGCGGCGGCGCTGCGCAGGTGTGCCAGCAGGCGGCTTTGACTGGCAATGGTGGCCGGGTCATCGATTGCGCGGGGCGGCGTTGCTGGCGGAACAGGCCAGTGCTGCGTGCCGTGCGCGGACAGCAGAATGATCTGGTGGGCCAGCCGGGCGGCCTCTGCTGGGTCGTGGGTGACCAACAAGACGGTGCGACCAGACAGGGCCTCTGCCGCCAAATCCTGCATATCGGCCCGTGTGCTAGCATCCAGGGCGGAAAAGGGCTCGTCCAGCAAGGTGACGGGACGATCCTCGAACAGGGTGCGAGCAAGGGCGACGCGCTGCCGCATGCCCCCCGATAGCTGTCCCGGCATCTGCTGTGCGGCAGGGCCCAGGCCGACACGGTCCAGCAGTTCGGCCGCACGGTCCCGGTCGGGCGGTTCGCCGCGCAGGCGGGACCCGATGCAAACGTTGTCCAGCACAGGCAGCCACGGCAGCAACAGATCCGATTGCGCCATATAGCTGATACAATTGCGCAGGTCCGATCCATCTGTCGCCGCGATGTCGCCGGCAAAGGTGCCGCCAGTAGCTAGCCCGAGCAGTAGCCGCAGGATAGTGGATTTTCCGGTGCCGGAGCGGCCCAGCAGGCAGGTCCATTCGCCCGCCCGCAGGTGCAGATCCGCCGTGAAAAGACGCGCTCCGCCAAGGGTGTAGTCCCCCGCCAGCCTGATGCCGGGCGGCGGGGTCACGCGTTCAAACCCATCTGCCAAAAGCCGACTTCTAGCTGGGTGGCTGTGGTAAAGCGGTATTGCAGGCGCGCGGCGCGCGGCGACGCCGGCAAGGGGCCAGTCCGCTGCGCCACCGCGGCGTCGATCATCGCGCCGACGGCGGTGCAGACGGTCTGATAACCTTGCGCAGCATAAGTGTCGATCCAAGCGCAGTAAGGCGTGTCCGGGGTGCAGTTTTGCGCAAGTCGCAGGCCGATTTCGCCATATCCCATAACGCAGGGCGCAAGCGCCGCCATCAGGTCAAGGAAATCCCCCTGCAGCCCGGCGTCCATTACGTAGCGGGTATATGCCAGGTTCGGGGCTGCCTCGACCGTCTTGAACAATGCAGCCTCGTCAATGCCGTGGCCGGCACAAATGGCGATATGCAGCGCCATTTCGTGATTAACCAGCGCATCGACGGTGGCAGCGCAAACGCGCATTTCCGCTAGAGTCTCGGCCTTGACGACGGCCAGCGACCAGGCGCGCGCAAAGTGGACCAGAAAAACGTAGTCCTGCTTTAAATAGTGGAGAAAAGACCCGTGAGGCAGCGTTCCGTTCCCCAGCCCCGCGACAAAGGCATGTTGGGTGAAATCCTGCCACGGCCCCGGGGCGCCACAGCGCCACAGCGCGACGGTTTGCCCGTAATCCGGCGGCGTCATGGCGCGGTCACGTCGATGGCGATGCCGGCCACTGGGGTCTGGTCTGGGATCAGGCCTGCATCAGCCAGAAACGCCTCGAACGCGGCATACCGGCCCGCGTCCATGGCGGCGGGGCGCAGGGCAAAGCGCGGGACCGTATCAACCCAAGCGCGCGCGTTCAGACCGTCGTCCAGCTCGACGGACGTTGCGGCGAACACGTCCCAACTCTCGCTTGGGTGATTGACGATATATTGCGTAGCCTTTTGTGTGGCTGCAAGGAAGCGGGCGATCTGATCCTTGTCCATTGTGTCTGCATTGGCGACATAGATCAGCTCGTCATAAGATGGGATGCCGTGTTCTTCGACGAAAAAACAGCGGCCCTCAACGCCTTCGATCTGCATCTGGTTCAACTCGAAATTGCGAAAGGCACCGATGACGGCGTCGACCTGACCGGACATCAGTGACGGCGACAGCGACCAGTTTACATTGACCAACTCGACATCGTCCAGCGACAGCCCGTTGTGGCGCAGGATCGCGTCCATCACGGCCTCTTCGACGCCACCGACGGAAAATCCGACTTTCTTGCCGGCCAGATCGGCGGGGGACATGATCGGCCCGTCCGCCAGCACCAGCAAGCAGTTCAGCGGCGTTGCGATCAGGGTGCCGACGCGACGCAGAGGCAGGCCTTCGTGAATTTGTAGGTGCAGTTGCGGCTGATAGGAAATCGCAAGGTCGGCCTGACCGGCGGCGACCATCTTGGGCGGATCGGACGGATTGGCAGGGGCGATGATGGTGACGTTCAGGTCCTGTTCGGCGAAATACCCCAGTTCCTGCGCCACGATGATCGGGCCGTGGTCGGGGTTTACGAACCAGTCCAGCAGGATGGTCATGTCGTCGGCGGCCAGCACTGGCTGCGTTGTTAGGGCCAATGCGGTGCAGAGTGCGGTAAGCTTCATGAAATGTACCTTTTAATGGGTGTGGCATCGCCGACGGCGATCAAGGAGATTTGTCCGGTCCAGAGGGACCGCAGGTGGGTGGCAGCTTGCCATGCCCGCAAGCCTGAACGGCAAGCGAAAACAACGCGTTGGCCTGTGTCCGGTGCTGGGTGATGTGCCGACTGCGTCACGGTCAGCCGCAGAGCGTCGGGGCTGACGGCAGCGGGCGCCTCGAGCACGTCGCGGAGGTCAATAACCAAATCGGCGGGGCTAATGCTCGCAGGGGCGATGAACCGAAAATCGGCGGTAGGTTCAGGCGCGGTATCAAAGCGAAAATCGCTGCTGCGAAAGGTACCCATGTCAAAGCACATCATCTGCCCGAGTGGCGAAGGCACCTGACCGGTCAACACTGCCAACGCCATCTGTGCCTGCACCGCGCCAATCAGGCCAACGACAGGCCCCATGACGCCGGCTGTCGCGCAGCTTGCCGCCCGGTCCGGCAGGTCAGGAAACACGGCGCGCAGGGATGGGGCGGTGCCGCAAAACCCGCCGACATAGCCGCTGACGCCAAGGGCCGAGGCGCTGATCAACGGCACCCCGGCCGCAAGGCAGGTGTCCGACAGAATATAGCTGGCGGCAAAGCTGTCGACACAGTCCAGCACCAGCGTGTAGGGGGCGACAAGCGCCTTGGCATTAGTGGGATCAAGCGCTGTATGCCTGACTTCGATCCGGCAATCTGCGTTCAGATCCTTCAGGCGCGCGGCAGCGGCTTTGACTTTGGGCTGGCCGATATCGGTTTGGCGGAACAGCGTTTGTCGGTGTAGGTTGGACAGCGACACAACGTCAGGATCGACCAGTGTCAGATGCCCGATACCAGCGCCGACCAGATATTGCAGCACTGGGGCTGCCAGCCCGCCCGCCCCGACGACCAGCACATCAGCGGCGCGGATCGCGGCCTGCCCAGCGGGGCCGACCTGAGGTAGAATGTCCTGCCGGGCATAGCGGCTCATCGTGTGGCCGCCAGCCATGCGTGCACGCGCGCTTCTGGCTCGGGGTGCAAGGTGATATCCGTCACGGCGGACACCGCGTCCGCCCCGGCGGCAAAGGCACCAGGCGCGCGGTCAATCGACATGCCGCCGATGGCAATCAAGGGCGTTTCCCCGATCAGGTTGCGCCACAGGGTCAGCTTTTCAGTGCCCTGTTGGTGCCATTTCATCTGCTTTAGGATCGTGGGGTAAATCGGGCCAAGCGCAATATAGTCCGGCACCAGATCCAGCGCGCGTGCCAGTTCTGCACGGTCGTGGGTGCTGATGCCAAGGCGCAGCCCGGCAGTTTGGATCGCGCCGATGTCGGCTGTGTCCAGATCCTCTTGGCCCAGATGCACCCAATCGCAGCCTGCGTCGATGGCGATGCGCCAGTGGTCGTTGATCACCAACGTGCAATCGTGGGCCGCGCAGACGGTCTTGGCCCGCCGGATATGATCGCGTAGCCCGGCTGCCCCCGCGTCCTTGATCCGCAATTGCACCAGCTTGATGCCTAACGGCACCAGCCGGTCTAGCCAGTCGGCGCTGTCGAAAATGGGATAAAAACGGTCCAAGGTCATGTCAGGAAGGCCTTTCCAATTAGCGGCGTAGATGGGGCGGCCATGTCGCGCGGCTCCATCGGATCTGCCTGCGCAGCCAGTTTTCCAGCGCGAATCGCCAGTGCGAACGCCTCAGCCATTGCTGCCGGATCACCCGCCGATGCGACGGCGGTGTTTAGCAGCACGGCGTCGAACCCCAGTTCCATTGCGCGGGCCGCTTGTGATGGCAGGCCAAGGCCTGCGTCGATCACAAGTGGCACGTCCGGAAAATGCGCCCGCAGCGCCCGCAGGCCAAAGACGTTATTCAGTCCCAGCCCAGACCCGATAGGGGCCCCCCAGGGCATCAAAACCTCGCAACCTGCGTCCAGCAGATGGCCTGCCACGACCAGATCCTCTGTGGTGTAGGGAAAGACCTGAAACCCTTCGGCGGTAAGGATGCGGGCAGCCTCGACTAAGCCAAAGACATCGGGTTGCAGGGTGTCGGCGTCGCCAATAACCTCAAGCTTGATCCACGGTGTGTCAAAGATGTCGCGGGCCATGTGGGCGGTGGTGACGGCCTCTTTGACCGTATGGCAACCGGCTGTGTTGGGCAGAATGTGTACGCCCAGATCGCTGATCAGCCGCCAAAAATCTTGGCCCGCGCGGTCCTGCCCGCTTTCGCGGCGCAGGGACACGGTGGCGACACTGGCCCCGCTGCGCTGGAATGCATCCGCCAAAATAGCAGGAGACGGGTATTGCGCCGTGCCCAACATCAGGCCGCCGGGGAGGGCGGCGCCATAGAAATCCCGCATGATTTACCCCCCCTGCATCGGGGCAAGAATTTCGATCTGGTCGCCGTCTGACAACGCATGATTTGCGCGGGCGGTTGCGGCCACGAATTGGCCGTTCACGGCTGTTGCGACCCTTGCACCGGCAAATCCTTGGGCGGCTAGCAGGTCCGCAAGAGTCGCGGTCTGCGCGTTGATTGGTTTTCCGTTAAGCTGCAGTCTCATCCATCACCTCTGGCGTTTGGTTGTCGAAAATCAGGGCGGCCACCATGCGTGCGGCGGCGGGCGCTAGCAGAAAGCCATGGCGGAACAGACCGTTGACCCGGATCAGATTGCCATTGCGGCGGATGCGCGGCAGGTTGTCGGCAAAGGCTGGACGGCTGTCGACGCCGATCTCGATCACGTTAGCCTCGGCAAAGCCGGGGTGCAGGGCATAGGCGGCGGACAGCAGTTGCAGTAGGGCGCGGGCAGAGATGTGTTTGCCCGCGCGCCCTTCGACCATCGTGGCCCCCAGCATAAAGATCCCGTTGCCGCGCGGCACGATATACAGCGGTGCGCGCGGATGCAGCAGGCGGACCGGGCGGGACAGCGACACGTCAGGGCAGGACAGGATCAGCATCTCTCCTTTTACGCCGCGCAGATCGGCGATGTCGGTGCGAGCCTGGAAGCCGCGGCAGTCGATGGTCATGCCGCTGGCGGCAAAGTCATCCGGATCGGCGTCCACCTGTTCAAAAACAGCGCCATCCGCCAGCAATCCTGCGCGCAGGTCAGCAAGCGCGGTACGGGGCGACAGATGTGCCTCTTGCGCAAAAAATAGCCCGCTGTTGAAGCGCCCGGCAAGGTCGGGTTCTAGCGCGGCGATACCGGCGGCATCGACCGCCGCGTGCTGGCCAGTCCGCTTGGCAAAACGCGCCAGATCGGCCCTGTCCCGCGCCGGAGAAATAACAAGAGAGCCGCAGCGTTGCACCGACCCGGTATGGCGGGCCCACCAATCCGCAGCCTCTTGTCCTAAACGTACCACGGGCTCTTCGGCGCTTTCACCTTCGCAGAACGGGGCCAGCATGCCGCCCGCCCACCACGAACAGGCGTGAGGGCCGGCGGCGGCGTGCCGGTCGATCACGGTTACCGCCGCGCCGCGATCCAGCAGGGCGCGGGCGACGCACAGCCCCGCGACGCCCGCGCCGATTATTGTGACCTTTGTCATTGCCAGATCGCGTGGAAATGATGCACGGGGCCGTGGCCAGCACCGATCTGCAGCTGATCTGCGGCCGTAATGGCCCCTTGCAGGTATCGGTGTGCGGCTGTGACAGCGGCCGTCAGATCCAACCCAAGGGCTAGCTGCGCGGCGATCGCGGCGGAATAGGTGCAGCCGGTGCCATGGGTGTTGCGGGTATCGACGCGTGGGGCGGTTAGGGTCGCCACGACCCCGCCTGTGCCAATCAGGATATCGGTGCATATGTTGCCTTGGGCATGACCGCCTTTCATCAAAACGGCTTGTGGTCCCAAGTCCAGCAGGCGCTGGCCCTGCGCTATGGCTTCGGCATTTGACGTGGCAGGGTGGGTGCCCAGTAGGCGGGCCGCTTCTGGCAGGTTGGGGGTCAGCAGGGCGGCGCGGGGCAACAGCGCGCGGAGCATGGCTGCGACGGCGGCATCTTGCAAAAGTGTATCGCCCGATTTGGCGATCATCACAGGATCAAGGACGATTGGTCCGTTGAAACCTGCAAGGCCCTGCGCGACAGCATCGATGATCTTGTCTGAAAACAGCATTCCCAATTTGATCGTGCGCACATCCAGATCAGACAAAACCGCCGCAATCTGGGCGGCCACGATATCGGCGGGGACGGGGTGTACATGGGTGACGGCTGCGGTGTTCTGCGCCGTCACTGCGGTGATGACGCTGGCGGCATAGGTGCCATTGGCTGACATTGCCTTGATATCGGCCTGCACACCGGCACCGCCGCTGCTGTCGGATCCTGCTATCGTCAGGACAATCGGTGGTGTTGCGGGCGGGAACGGTGCGGGCGGGAACGGTGTGGGCAGGGGCTGTGTGGGCACGGCGGCAACTCTCCATCTAGTGTGGGAAATGCCGACGTGAAAAACGAGATTGCGCAACAAGAGGTGCGATTTACCCGTTCCCTACGCCGGTATGACCCGGATCAGGTTCGACGGGTCGGTGCGTGCACCTCTCAGCCCAAATGGGCCCCCCGACGGATACTATTTTGATCGCCATCGCCCGTGTGGGGGCGGCGATTTGGGGTGACGCTAGATAGGATTGTCGCGGATCACAACAGTTGATTGGTTGCGCAGTGGTCGCAGGCTGCAACCGCTGTGTAACCAAGGCGGGGTTGGGCGGTGCAATAGTCGTATCGGTCATACTCGGTATCTTCTGCGGTGTGGTTTGTTGCTAAACCACTGGCAGGGACATGAGACCCGGCTATGACCACCTGCTGCGCAATTTAAAGGCTGCGCAGGCTGTCATAGCCTCTCAATCAGCGACATTCCGAAGGTGTTATGGTGCGGAATTTATAGCCAAGAAGTTGCGTGCTTGGGTTGGTGCCGTCGGCACCGTCTGCGAAGATGGCATGATGGACCCCGCGTAAATCGCCGCCCTGTAAACCGGCTCAACGCCCAGCTGGAAAATGAATTACACCACGCCGCAGGACACTACCCGCGAAGCTCAGATCCTGATCGAGCGTTGGAGGCATCACTACAACACAGTCAGACCGCATAGCGCGCTGCGCTACTGTCCGCCCGCGCCAAAAAAACATGATGCCGATAGACCAGAGGCCGACCATGCATTAACATTGAAGCTAGACCACCCGTTGGGGGCACTCCAGGGCTGTAGCGGGGGGCTGCGGCTTTGGGCGTGGCCTTGGCGCTAGACGAGGTTGCGGCGGTCATGGATGATGCCATCTGTTGGGATAGGTCGCTGTGGTCGGCGCGTGCGTCCTTTTCGGCCGGGATCGAGCTAACCTCCTGCGAGGTCGTTGTCATTGGCCGGTCCGCCTATTGGTGCGGGTCGTTGCGGATCGATCATGCGGTGATGTCAGATGCGATTGATGCTGCGGCCGTAAAGGACCTGCTGGCGCGCGCCAATCTGACGGCGGGGTCCGCACTCCTGCATGCGCTCTTGGCCAAGGCCGAGGCCTCGCAATCGGGCCAGATTCGCGGCGCGCGGCATACTATGCTGGACGACAGCGACATCTCGTCGACCCGGCATGCCGGCGGGTTTGTCGGCGGCCTTTTACCTGGTTTAGCAGGCACCACGCAAATCTTTGTCTCTGGCGGGGCAGAGCATCAGGGTCCCGACGGCGGCGGCCCCGTCGCCATCATCTTTGAAACACTAGAGGAGAAACACCCATGACAGCGCTCAAAATCAAGGCAGGCGACATGTTGTTCGATGCGCGGCTGGAAGAAGACGCCGCGCCGCAGACCTGCGCTGCCTTTCGCGCGGCGATGCCGTTTCACGGCCAGATCGTTCATGTCCGCTGGTCCGGCGAAGGGGTCTGGATTCCGCTTGGCAAGCACGACTTTGGCGTCGGCTACGAAAACCACACCAGTCATCCGGCACCAGGTCAGGTGATCCTGTATCCCGGCGGGATATCAGAGACAGAGATCCTGCTGGCCTACGGTGGAGTCGATTTCTCGTCCAAGATGGGCCAGCTTGCGGGCAACCATTTCATCACGCTGACCTCTGGCCTCGACCAGCTTTCCGCGCTTGGGAACGCGGTGCTGTGGAAAGGCGCCCACGACATCAGCTTTGCCTTTGTGTGATGTCATACCGGGCGGTCCGTGCCGCCCGGCGGCATTGCCAAGTTGTTTGACGTGGATAGCAAGAGGTGCTGTGCGCGATAATCAGGCGGTCATTTCGAGCGCGTAATCGATTCACAAATGGAAAGCATCTGATCTGGAATGGCGGTATGAGATGGCAGAAATTCGGTAGCGGCGAGGTCTGAAGATTGTGTTGATCTGGTCGTTGGTAGCGAGAAATCTCTGCGCGTGCCGTGACGACTTGAACCGTCCCATGATTTTCTCCCGCTTTCGGGTCGGTCGATGTGACCCCTCGATCCGATTATTCAGCCCCTTGTGTGCCCAGTGATCCGCGTTAGGCGCAAGATCTAGGATCGGCTTGAAATAACTCCGCAGCTTGTCGGTGATCACGACCCTCGGCGGGCCAAATCGATTGATCAACCGACGCAGAAACCGCTTAGCGGCCTTGGCGTTCCGTTGCATCTGTACAAGTATGTCGAGCACCTCGCCATTTGCTTCAACGGCGCGCCAGAGTCAGTATTTTGTGCCATTGATCGGGATCACAACCTCGTCGAGACGCCACTTGTCCGCAACACTGGGCCGATCGCGACGAATACAATTGGCGAAATGCGCGTTGAAACGATTGACCCAAAGCCGGATTGTTTCCCGGCTTACAATCACGCCGCGCTCGGCAAGCAGATCCTCGACATCTGCCGTGCTCAGCGCGAACCGATGATAAGCCCAGACCGCGTAGGCGATGACCTCACGAGGGCGGCGAAAGCCCTTCAGGCGCGGCATTGACGCTGGTATTTTCATGTTCCACCCCGTAGCCAAGTCGGTGGGGCCAAACAACTTGGCAATGCCGTTGTTCGGGATGGGCCTACGTCAGACGACGTGCTTTGTGGAAAGCCTCTTGCGGCTAACAGGACTCGATTAGAACGTGCCTGACTTCAGCACCATCTGCCCACGTCAGAGGAAGCTTGCGGTGTTCATTCCGTATCGCGGCTCGCCGGGCCCGTTGCACCTGTTGGTCGACAGCACCGGCATCAAGGTTGAGGGTGAAGGCGAATGGAACGCACGCAAGCATTGCGGGCCAAAACGGCGCGTATGGCGTTAGACTCACATCGGCATTGATCAGAAAACACTGGAAATCAGATCAGTCGAGATCACGGGGAGCAATTCCGGGGATGCGCCGATGTTGCCTCATCTGCTCAACCAGATTCCGCGCGATCAGCACATAGGAAGCGTGACTGCGGATGGCGCATACGACACGCGCAGATGCCACAACGCCATCGCCGATCGTGGAGCTTCTGCGGTCACCCCGCCGCGCAGAAATGCCCAACCATGGAAGCCAACCACCGCCGGTGCGATTGCCAGAAACGACGCGCTGCGCGCTTCGAAATATATGGGTCGGGCACTCTGGCGGAACTTGAGCGAATACCGCCGACGGAGCCGCGTCGAGACAAAGATGCACTGCATGAAGCTGCTGGGGCAGCGCCTGATGGCGCGCGACTTCGATCGGCAAGTCGCGGAGGTTCTGGTGCGCGTTGCGATCCTGAACGGCTACACCGCCCTTGGCATCCCCGTCACAAAGGCCGTGAGGTAAATCCGTCTGGGGAAAGGGTAGCCTTGTCCGTCAGCTGATTTGCGCAACAGATCCCAAAATGATGCAAAACCGTGCCTATGCTGAACGCAAAATGCTGTGCGCCTTGTAAGGCTACGCAAGAGTCGCACTTAAGGCGAGGCGCAAAATCCCTGCCTGCAGCAAGTCCTGCGCCGCTCGGTCTGAGCGTTCTTCGGTTTACGCTTAGGTTGTTACAAATCGCGGCGGGCCGTCCCCCAAGATCGCCGCCGTCAGCACACCAGTAGCATAGGCGCCGGTGTCGAGGGCAATACGCCCGTTCTTGGCGCTTGGTACATCCTGAATAACGTGCCCATAGGCAACCCAAAGACCGTCTGTACGGGGCGTCGTCGTAAACCCTTCGCATCCCCACAGCAGATCTTTGGACCGCTGAACGGTCGGGTCGCGGGCTGGATCAGCGCCAGCGTGCGTGATCAACAGATTGCCGCTGCGCCGTGTCAGGGGCAGGGCACGCAGCCAGTCAATCTGCGCATCTCTCATTGCGAGAGCAAGATCGTCGCGCACGCGCTGCAAAGTACGATTGGTGCCGGGACTGGGACCCGCGACACCGTAGCTGGCCAACGTCTGCAACCCACCATAGCGCAACCATTTCGGTCCGTATTTGCTGGGGTTATCCAAGAAGTCGAGGCACATGGCCTCATGGTTTCCTTTCAGGCAATGAACATCCGGCCGCTGCATCAGTCGATTAATAACCGCAGCAGAGTTGGGACCGCGGTCGATGTAGTCACCGACGCAGATGATAGTG
>Ga0222645_100211_pt1 | contig 34351 bp, 31 predicted proteins | sample AntAcemetagen292_FD_179881 | JGI IMG/M metagenome (GOLD analysis project Ga0222645, IMG submission 179881) | Saline water microbial communities from Ace Lake, Antarctica - #292 | ecosystem: Environmental > Aquatic > Non-marine Saline and Alkaline > Saline | place: Antarctica: Ace Lake | collected...
GGTTTCGTCGCCGCTCGCCGCGGTGGCCACGGTTTCCGGCATCACGGAAACACGCAATTTCGCCGACCCAATCGTTGAAACACAACCCGGGCCTTTCGGTGTTGTCGAGGGCGACGACGCCGCGTTCTTCGCGCGCCTCGAGACGCCGGGTGGTGCGGAACAGCGGGAGTCGCGGGAGTACCCCGAGGCGCAGACGACTGCTGCGTACACCGCGGCGCAAACGACTGGCGCGTACGTCGAGGCGCAACCGCCGCAGTACCCCGCGGCGCAACCGACACAGTACCCCGCGGCGCAGCAGTACCCCCCGGCGCAGCCGCAACAAGCGCAGTGGCAACAACAAGCGCACCAAGCGCAACAAGCGCAACCGAATCATTCCCAGTTCCACAACCCCAACGCGACACCCGCGCCGGCGCAAACGCAAACGCATTCGGCGTCGACGTCACAGCCCGCGTCGCAACCCGCGTGGGGCGTTGGGGGCGGCGCGCAACCCGCGATATTCTTCAACCCGAACGACTCCGCGCAAACGACGCGACAGCGTTACCAACAACCGGAGCAACAGACGACTTTAGCGCAGCAGCAGCAACAACAGACGTTAGCGCAACAGCCACAACCGCAACAACTGTCTTTAGCGCAGCAGCAACAACAGCAACAACAGGGTTACCAACAGCAACAAACTCCACAACCCAGTCCACAGCACCAGCACCAGCACCAGTATCAGCAGTGGGGCGGCGGCGGCGTCGAGGACAGCGCGGCGCGGTGGGGCTACCAAAACCAAAACGACGCGTGGCGAGGCGGCGCGACGGGAAAGTACTGAAAGTGTAACACGTTTTTAACGACGCTTTCAAACAAATAGACGACTTTACAAACAAATGCGTCTCTCCCGTCTCTCCCATCTCAACGCACTCAACTTGGGGGTAACGGTAAAAGGCCAGTCATACCTTCCTTACGCCCGGTATACCGGTATACCCTACTCGACGACAACAATGACAACAAACCAGCCGGAAACACCCTGTTACGTGCTTAAAATCGCGCTGACGTGCGTGTACACGTTTACGAGTTGCATCGCCCGCGCGCTTCCCCCGATCCACACCAAACGCACAACCGGGGTTGCGTTTTGTTCCCGCTCACGCACTAACCACGCCGCTTTTTTCATCGCCGCGACCGGGTCCACCCCAGGGTCCACCAGAGTGGTGGGGTTCTTGGCGATTAGTTTGTCCACCGGGGTCAAAATGGCCCGGATGCGGGTCTCGCCCAGCACCGCCGTCGCGGTGAGCCGCTCGCTGATTGTAAAAAAATAAACGTCAGTCTTGTATGGGCAATCAGTCGGCGGAATGTGGGATTGGGAAATACTTACCGGTCCTCGTGCACCTCGGCTTCCATCTTCGTGTCACCCCCAGGCCACTCCAACGTGCGCAACGCGACCTGGCACGATAAAAAAGAAGTAACGTGTCAGTCTCTCGGCCATGTGTATATCCGGGATTGGTATGAGGGATTGGAAAGGGTATACTGTACTCCATAGTACGAGGGATTGGAAATAGTCCCTTCTGGTCGTAATAGTCCCTTCTGATACGAGTATGGTCAATCGCAGAGGCGGGATTTGGTGATTGGGAAACACGTACCATCAACGCGTCGAACGCGTGCTCCGTGTTTTTCAACCGCGGCGCGCAGGTTACGCTCATGGTGTTGTGCGCCTCCTCCGAAACCGGCCGTCTGCGTTCAAACGCCGCGACAACCTCCGCCTCGGTGACTTCGTTCGCGTTTTGGATCCAGTCGCACCGCAGAATCTCCACCGCGGATGGGCGGGCCATCGGGTCCTTGTGCACCATCGCACGGAACAGCTGGTCCAGCTCTGGTGATACTTGCCACCCCGCGTTTTCTTTGCCGCCGATCAGGCGGTACAAGCGGTCGATGGGCTCTTACGATAAATAAAAGAAAGTGTCAGTCTTTCGTAACGTGTACATGTATGAGCAAACAGTCACCCGTAATCGGGCCTCCACAGTGGCCGTTGGATTTGGGAAACGCAACGCGTACCTTCGTGGATACTCAACGGCACGAACTCCCTGCCTCGGCCGCGCAACGCGTCCGCGATGTTGTGCTTGATCGCGCCCATTTTCCCCACCCCGGTGAGTAGTAACAGCACCAACCCCGCGGCCCAAATGTCGCTACTCTGAAGTCGGTACATCCCGTCCGGCTCGGCGACGACTTCCGAGCCGATCCTCCCTTGCCGCACCGCTTCCGCGGGAAAAATCCCGTTGTCGTACGAAAACTGTTCGTGGATGTTCGTGGGGCCCTCGCCGGTTTCGCTGGGTTGGGGGGGGACGAAAACCGTTCGCCCGAAATCCGCAACCTTCAACACGTACCGCCCGTCCTCGCGGCTCACCAGGATGTTCTCCGTTTTCAAATCCCGGTGAAACAAGTTACGGCCGTGCAGAAAATCCAAGGCTGATACCAATAAAAGAAAGTGTCAGTCTTGTGTGGGAACACAGGGAGGCGGGATTTGGTGAAAGGCCCAGCACGTACCTTCGCACAGCTGCACGAAAATGTGCGCCACCACCGGTTCCCGCATCGGCTCCAACGGTTGCGTCGAGACGTACCCGAACAAATCCCCGCCCTCGCAAAGGTCGCACACGAAATAGTGAATCGGCGCGCTTACGCCGCGGGAGTTTGGGACGGTACAGTCTTTAGGGGCGTGCGGCGCGGTGACCTCTATGACGTTCACCAAACGTTTGTGTTTCGGAATGGTGTGTAGAATACGCCGCATCGTCCCGAGCTCGCGGGCGAGTTCCGTCATCATCCCTGAGGGCATGAAGTCGTGCGACGCCCTCGGGGTTTTCAGAAACACCGGTTTCTTGTCCTGCAAATCAATCGCTTTCCACCCGTGGCCGTAGGACCCGGACGCGATGTACCCCTCGATGACGAACCGGTTGTTCACGATTGCGCCGTTCAGGGGTTCCGTGCCCCTGGGCCACGTCCACAGCCCCGCGGGTTCGTGCGCCGCTCGCGACCACAGCGGCACCAGCATCACGGGCGACCCGCCCTGTCGCGCCCGGATGAACTGCGCAGGGACGTTGGGAACAATGAACAGGTGCATGGGCGGGCGGACGTCCTGATACGATTAACGCCGAAAGTGTCAGTGTCTCGTAATGTTCGTAACTTGTATGAGCAAACAGTCAGGGTACTCGAGCCGAACAGGGAGGGTATTCGGGTCGATCGCAGAGGCGGAATGTGTTCAGTGGGAAAGGCCCTTACCTCCACCACGTGCGGGGTTTCGTGTTTTAAAATCTGCCGGTCATCCGCCGTGCTCAAGTTGACATCCTCCGGCCGCTCCACCCCGATGTCGTCGTCGTCTTCCTCCGCCAAGCAGTGCGTGTAGTCGTTCGTGCGTTCCTCTTGCGGGTTTATGGCGTGCAGGTACGTCGCGACTTCCCCCACCATCACCCTGGTCACCGCGTCGATTAAAAATCCAGCCTCGCCGTCGGCGAGGCAGGAACATCCTTTTTCAAAGCTCCGGCGCAGTAAAAGCATGCTGGTAATAACCTCTTCGTGCCCGAACCCCTGCCTTCTGCGTTTCGCGACGATGTACGAAATCGTCCTCCTGAGCTTGGCCTGGGATGCGGTGGTTAGGTAATCAACAACCGCTTTCACGATCCGCAACGTGTTTTGTTTTGTTTGTTCGACTCTATCAGCGGTGTTCGCCCACTCCGCGTACCGCATCCCGGTTTGCGCAAGCAACAGCGCCGCCCACGCCCCCGCCACTTCCTCCGAGTTCGCCTCTATTTTCTTCGCAAGCGCTATTCGCTTTTCCTCCGGGAAGGTCCGGGAAATCCCAGCAAGATCAACACCCTGATTGTAAAAGAAAAGTGTCAGTCTTGTGTATCGCGATGTATTGGACGATGTATGGACAAACAGTCAGGGTAATCGGTCTGAACAGTCACCAGCTTCGGTAAAACAGTGTGTCTGGATTTGGGAAAGCCCCTACGGCCGTACCTGCACGGCTTCCACGTCGACGTCGGCGCGCAAATTTTTATGTACGCCGTCGCTTAACCGGCGCTGGCGCTTGATTGGCCGGACTGAGCTACCCGGGTCGCGGTCGGACAAGTCCTCGCTTTTCACGGTTGACAGGTGGTCAGGGTCGCTGCCCGCTGGCCCGTTGCCAGCCGCTGCCGGCGGGTTCACCACGAAGTCAGAGGTTTGACGGTTCACTTGGACGGCACCGCCCGACACCAGCGTTACCAAATCTCGCTCCATCATGGAGACATCACGTGACTGTCCGCCACCCGCGCCTGCGGTTTTACCGCCCGCAGAGGGAGTGACACAGGCATCCTTGGTGTTTGTGTTTGCGGGCCCGCCGCTCCGTGTGCCCGGCATTCTTCGGAAACGGGGTGTGGTGTAAACCCGTGACCGTAGCTCGTCACCTCTCGACTTGACGCGTTTTGGCGGCAATTAAACAGGAGGTTTTTCCACTTGTCGGGACCGCGAAGGATTGGGAAATGTCACCAGCTTCGGTCCGTCACCGTTCGCGGTCACGCGGTCAACGACGGTCACGACCTTTCCGAACGTTCCGACGCGGGCGTATAACCCTGAACCCTAAACCCTAAACCGTAAGACGTGCCTGCGCGTTGCGGCGCGTGCGGGCTGTGCCGGGCGATCGCAATCTGTTGGGGCAAACCACTTGTGTGCACCAAATCTCGGATTGAATTTCAATCCGCATTGGTGATTTTGAAAGGACCCGCCAGCCAGTGCCAGTCAACCTGCCAATCTGACCGGTACACGTGTATTCCATCGGTGAACTCTGGTGTCTTCGCGCCAGCCGTTGCTCGTCGTATTTGGTTTTGGAAGATGTGCACCCCTCGTAGTCCGCGAGTCGCGACGCCGCAGCCAGATGATGTCGTCGGACTCGGACTCGCCCTCCACGTCGCCAACGCGGATCCCATCCGTGCGCGGGGTGCTGCTGGCGCGCACGCACTTCGAGGTTTTAGGGTTCGACGGGTGGAGTTTGCGACCGCAAGATCTGGGTGACGATGAAGTTCGTAAGGCGTACAAAAGATGCACACGAGCGGTGGATGCGTCGCGCGACCTGGGCAAAGACGTGGCGCTGTGCCGCGTAGACGCCGCGTACCGGGCGCTTGCCAATGCGGAGATGCGGGAACGCACGTGGCGAGCGACGGCGACGCCGGTGGCGGTTAGGGGACCGGTGTCGGTTCCGAATGATGGTGCAACAGATACAAAAGAGGGAACTAACAAAGACGACACAAGACTTCTCGGGCGGCTACGCACCACGAAGAACCCGGCCGGCGGCGCGCGTTTGCCTTGGACCGTGGACCACGCCATCGAGGGAAGCGTCGCCGCTGGCCCGATGAACGGAAACGAGTTGGTGGCGGCGCTGCGACGCAAACCGGGAGGCGGGCGCGATTTCTTCATCAATCCATCACAGATGGCGGGAAGCGCATCTAATTCATCATCAGAACAAGTAGCGTCCCTTCGCGACGAAATCACGTTCGCGGTACGGGAACCGGGGTTCCCTTGCACGTCACCGAAGCTTGCGCGGTTCTGGGTGGCAGGGGAGGGACCGGGTGACTTCGTGTTACGGTACCGGTTTTGCGAGACGAGGAAAACCAACGCGAAAACACAACCGCCGCTTGCGGCGGGTGGCGAGTGGAAATTGCAAAGAGGCGACGTGCGTCGGCTGGTGTTGATGAAACCTTCTGGGAGACTAAATACCCACACAAGTCTGAAACTCATCGCCGTGGAGCACCAGCAGCACGGAGGTACCAACGGGTGGATTTTAAGTGCGGTTGACGAAACCGACGACGTCCTCGGGTGGGTGACAAAAATGCGGACGCTGCTTCCCAATTACGGAAACGACAAAAACGACGAATCAAACCCGCCAAACATGCCGCCTCCTTTGAAGCGCGGACGGGGAAACATGCGAGGAACCGCCCCATCACCCGTGCGGAGACACTTAGTACCGACATAGAAGGATAGCTATTAATGGGTATTATAACAGACGTATTTTTCAATAGACTAGTTACAGACCTACTCTCCTCACTTTTGAATTTTCTTGAGAAAATTTGCCTCGGAATCATCGAAAACGTCACCCCAAAGCTACGACACTCGTGTGCAAGAGCGCACAACGTGGCACGCGGAACTTCGGGAAGCGGGAAGGGGACGAAACCCCCGAACGGGAGCGATGGCGGGCATGCGATGCTCGCACGGCAAGCTGAAAAACAGCTGCGTGGAGTGCAACGCCTGCCCGCACGGCAAGTTAAAACGCAACTGTGCGGACTGCAACCCCTGTCCGCACGGGAAGTTGAAACGCGGCTGCGCTGCGTGCAACCCCTGCCCTCACGGGAAGCGGAAAAGCAACTGCGCTGCGTGCAACCCCTGCCCGCACGGCAAGGTGAAATACGACTGCGTGGACTGCAGCCCCTGCCCTCACGGGAAGCTGAAACGCAACTGTGCGGCGTGCAACCCCTGCCCTCACGGCAAGCGGAAGGACAACTGCGCAGTGTGCAACCCCTGCCCCCACGGCAGGCTGAAAAAGAACTGCGCGGAGTGCAAGTCAGCACGCGCGGATCCGGAGAGTTCGCCCGAGCCCGAGCCCGAGATCAAGCTCGAGCCCGAGATCAAGCAGGAACTGTTCACCATTTGCAGCTACTTCGGCATCGGCAACGAGGATGAGGGGTGAGCAACGATGATGGGTTTTGTTTCACCTCTTATAGAATCTACCTAACACCTTCTAACTAATAAGTGGCAATAAAAAATACGCCAGCTCGGAGGAGACTGCCAGCCGTACGGATTTTTGCGCGTGAAAAGTTATTCTGGCCAACTGAATACTTGTACATACTCGGTATGAGTAAAACCTATCTACCTAATACCTAATTCCTCATTCTTCGTTCATCAAATCCCCGGTTTCCGTAAACGGGTCCCTCCCCCTGCCTCGGCCTTTTCCGTACCCGCGCTCCGCGTTGGACGCGCCTTTGAAGTGCTTCAAGCGAGTGTTGAGTAAGGCTTGAGTTAATTCAGGGTTTGGTTGCGGATCTGACATTTCCAAACTCGAAAACGAGTGCAGCCGGTTGGTAAAGGAATCGTCGTCCAGAAACTCGTTACTCGACGACGACGAAACAGCCGAACCCGAATCTAAAACGACGCTCGCGATGAAACCGGCGGAGCGCGCCATTAACAGCGCGACGTCTTCTTTTGAAAACTCGCCAAACTCGTTCGCGACCTTGTGCAGCTTGGAAGCTAAACTTGCCTTGTCGTCGGTGTTTGGGAAAAACACGTCCCTGGCGAGTAGCGGTTTCCCGTTGGGTTCTTTCGTTTCGTTTCCCGAAAAGTTTGAACACCGCTCGAAAAGCGTCGTCTCGTAATCGTCCAAACGCTTTTGCCGCCGCGGGTCTCGCAGCAAACTCACCGTGGTGGACACGGATGCGACGCAATCGCCAATCGCGAGGTTTCGTGACGACTGATTTCGTTCAGACTGGTTTCTTCCAGACTGGTTACTCATACCCGAAGAGTTACCCGAAGCGTTCCCCGCCGAAACACTTCGTCTCTCGACCATCTCGTTGACGTCGTAAAACGCTGCAGGTCCTAGGTCCAAAACACAGGCGAGCCACGGGTCGTCAAAAGAAACCGAGACTTTTCGAACCTTTCCCGATTTCACGGCATCCGCAATCGCCCTGAGGTGCGCGTCGCGAAGCAATGAAATCAACGCGTCGTCGTCGCGCTCGAACTTGTTGAATTGCGCCAAACCCTTTCGCGACGGATACCAAACCCCGCTCGGTTCGGAGGTTTGCCACTCCAAACAATCAAGAGCTAATGCCTTGTCAGGTACGCCTTGTGCTTTTTTTTCAGACTGATTGGATTGTTTCTTCGTCACGTTCTGCGTGGAAAACTTTCTGGCAATTTTTGCAATTTCGACTTCCACCTCGCCGCGCGCTTGAAACGCGGGCGGCGCGCACTCCGGCCAGGGCACGTGCAGTATGTCTATGTACTCAACTTGGTTCGAGAGTAATAATTTATCAACCGCGTTTTGTACGTTTCTGTAGGCTGTTTTTGGGGACACTTTTGTTACCTGGAGCGACGTCGCTCCGTCGTTTTCGCACAACGAAAACGCGCTTTTCGGAACGTGCCCTGCGACGACCAAATCTTCCCGTCGCACGCCCGATTGCCGGACCCACCGGCCCAACCTCGCGTCCAACCGGAACTCACCCGTGTCCGGGGGCGTTCCTGTATCCACGAAGTTCACGTTTGTATCGAACGCGCGTGATAACCGGTCGCTAGCGGTGCGCTCGTCAAGACCCCGCGAAGATGCCCAGCACGCGGGGCCCAAGCACGCCTCGCTGATTTTGATGTCGCCGCCCACGTCGCGCCGTGCGCCGGGCGCGCCCCACGAAATGGGAACGCGTGTTGATTCGGCCGAGGACGACGCCGCAGACGCCGTGGTTACCACCCGCGGACCATGACACACAACCAGACGCGAAACGAACCCGCCGCGCGTGCCGACTCGCGAACACACACTTCCCCGCGCCGCCGGAGTCGCCACCGACATGCGCGCGACAAGTGCCGCCATCCGCAACATGCTTCTCTTTTCTTCCGGAAGAAAAGAGACTCTTGTCGTTTCTTTGAAACGGCCCTTCCGAGAAAAAAGTGAGATCTAGCCACAACCTCGCGCGCACGCCACCCCCGCGAAGGCCCTCCAAACCCGAACGTAGCTCCGATACTCCTGCGCACGGTCGTATCGCGACTGCCACGGATCACTCTGACTCGTAAAAAGCAATGGTGAACCCCACCTCGGGAGGTCCGTCAGCCGCAGTTCTCGCGCGATTCCGGACCTTACTGATCGGGGCCCCTGGGGACGTCAACAAGGCGGATGATAATGGCTTCACGCCGCTGCTCCTCGCTGCTGGATGGGACCAAGTGATGGTGGTACGGACGCTTATCTTGGCCGGCGCAGACGTCAACAAGGCGGTGATTAAAGGCGTGACGCCGCTGCTCATTGGCGCTGTAGCTGGCCACGAGGCGGTAGTGCGGGCGCTGATCGATGCGGGCGCGGATATCAACAAGGCGAGGGATGATGGCGCGACGCCGCTGGTGCTCGCCGCTGAAAAAGGCCATGAGGCGGTGGTGCGGGGGCTGATCCAGGCGGGCGCGGACGTCAACAAGGCGACGGATATTGTCGTGACGCCGCTGTTGATCGCCGCTCAAAACGGCCATGAAGCGGCGTTGCGAGCGCTGATCGAGGCAGGCGCGGACATCATCAAGACAACGGATGACGACGGTACGCCGCTGTACCGCGCCGCTAGAGATGGCCACGAGGCGGTGGTGCGGGTGCTCATCGAGGCGGGCGCGGATATCAATAAGGCGACGGATAACGTCACACGTCGCTGGATATTTCGGCTAGAAATGGCGACGAGGCGGTGGTGCAGGCGCTGATAGCGGCGGGCGCGGACGTCAACAAGGCGGGGGCTGAAGGCCGGACGCCGCTCTACATAGCAGCTTATTTGGGTCACGAGGCTGTAGTGCGGGCGCTGATCGAAGCGGGCGCGGATATCAACAAATCGGGGGATATCGACATGACGCCGCTGTACTTTGCCGCTATTTACGGCCACGATGCGGTAGTGCGAGCGCTGATCGAGTTGGGCGCGGACATAAACAAGACGGACGATGACAGTAGGACGCCGCTGTACATTGCCTCTTTTCAGGGACACGATGCGGTGGTGCGGGCGCTGATCGAGGCGGGCGCCGATGTCAATAAGGCAAGGGATGACGGCGTGACGCCGCTGTCGGCATCAATGACAAAAAAAAGAACAAAGAAAAAAGGAAAGAAATCGAGTCGTAAAGTTAACGTCGCTCGAGAGGGACACGCGGCGATTGTTCAGATGCTCCGGGACGCCGGCGCGGTGTGACGACGGAAACCCAGGCGTCATAGGTAGAAGACGACACGCGATACGATACGATAAAAACAGTACAAGAAATCTAACCACAGTATCATTACGTCTCCCTTATTACTTGCGTCTCAAAAACCTCCCTCCCTCTCTTTTTTTCTGCCCGACGAGTTTCGCCGGCGACGCTTCGTCTCCAGTTCCTAGAAAAGTCAAATCTACAGCCACAACCTCCGCGCACGACACCCCCGCGATGCCCCCCAAATCCAAGCGTAGCTCCGATACTCCCACGCGCGGTAGTATCGCGACTCCCGCGGATCATGCCGACGCGCACGAACCCATCTCGAGCTCCGCCTTCGGGCGAGCTCCATCCTATTCACCCGCAGAACTCGCGGGATTTCGAGATTTCGCCAAGGTGATGCGCGACGCCATAGGGGAGAAGGGAATGAAGGGTTCGGTCAAGGAGCTTACGCCTGAAGAAGCCGCGGAGCGAGGATGCATAGGCACGCTGAAAAGTTTGCATCGGCGCGGTCATGTGACGTTTGACGAAGACTTGTGCAAGGCCGCGGCGGGCGGCGGGCAATTCCTGGTCCTGAAGTGGTTGCGCGAAAACAGCTGCCCGTGGAACGAGGAGACGTGCGAGAACGCGGCGCACGGCGGGCACCTCGGGGTGCTGAAGTGGTTGCACGCGAACGGCTGCCCGTGGAATGAAGATACGTGCTCGGGGGCGGCGAGGGGCGGGCACCTCGAGATGCTGCAGTGGGCGCGCGCGAACGGCTGCCCGTGGAGCTCCTCGACAGGTCCTTGGGCAGCTCAGGGCGGGTACCTCGAGATACTGCAGTGGTTGCGCGCAAAGGGCTTTCCATGGGACGCGGCTATATGCGCGGGGGCGGCGAAGGGCGGGCAGCTCGAGGTTTTGAAGTGGATGCGCACGAACGGCTGCCCGTGGGATGAGACGACGTGCTCGGGGGCGGCGATTGATGGGCACCTCGAGGTGCTGAAGTGGTTGCACGAGAACGGCTACCCGTGGAACGAGGATACGTGCGAGTTGGCGGCGAGGCACGGGCACCTCGGGGTGCTGCAGTGGGCGCGCGCGAACGGCTGCCCGTGGGACGAGGGCACGTGCGCGGCGGCGGCGAGAGGTGGACACACGGAGGCGCTTGCGTGGGCGCGCAAGAAAGGCTGCCCTTGGGACGAAGAGATGTGCCTTCTTTTCCTGGGTATGGGGGTAAAGGCTTTGGACGAGGAGGACGCGAAAGAAGCGCGAGAAGACGACACACACGTGGGTTGGGATGAAAGACTAAAAAGGTACAAGTGAAGAATAAAAAGACCTCCCCCCCTTACTTGCGCCTCACCTCGAGCTCTTGTAGGAATTCCTTGGTTAGCCGTAACACGATTCCCCCCCCTTGCCCTCGTGGTACTGGGGTTCCCGCGACTTCAGCGAGCGCGGCATCCTTCGCGTCCTCGTCGCCAACCGCGATACCCGCCGCTTCCCACGCTTCGTTCGCCGCGGCGATTGCGTTTTTGGCAGCCGGGTGGTCGGCGCCCAGTTTCCGGTCGCTGGCGTATTCCCGAGCGGCGCCTGATACGATTAACAAGAAAGTGTCAGTTTCGTATGCGCAATCAGGGAGGCGGAATATGTTCAATGGGAAATACTTACCTTCCAGCAGCGCGGCGGCTCGTTGTACATTCCCTGTTTTCGCGGCTCGCTCGCTCGCGGTGCGCACCGCTTTCAGCACCTGCGTGCGCACCCCCACAAGTTCCTTGAACCACGCTTTCTCCGAGGCAAACAAATCTTCAAGGGCGCACAGCTCGGGTAACAACTCGGGTTGCGTTTTTTGGCTTTCTTTGTGCAGCGTCTCTTTCTCCTTCCCGTCGCTTTCCTCCACTCGCTTCGCGAGCGCTTTTTTAAGCGCCTCACTTCGCAGCTGAAACGCGTCTTCCAGCATAACCCGCGCCTGTCCTTTCGACCCCGCGCTCGCCATCTGCGCCGCCGCGTTCCGCATGCTCCAAAGACGCTCCGCAAGAGGCACGGAGTCGCGTTCCAGTTTGTGCCTCGCTTTCCGGCTTTCCTCGCGGTCCGGGTATTGGTCTTCGTCAATCGTGGGAACGCCCGCGAGTTTCCGGCGTTGTTCCTCCTCCGCCTGTGCTTGTGAACGAAAAGTGTCAGTCTTGTATATCGCGATGTATGGACAAACAGTCACCAGCTTCGGTAAAACAGTGTGTCAGGATTTGGGAAACGCGCAATACGTACCTGTTCCAGCATTACCCGGATCGGGTCTTTCTCCTCCAGAACCGCGCGCGCGGTGGACGCGGCTTGGGATAAAACGTCCCCAGAGAACCCATCCAGGTACATGGCTTTCCACGAAGCGCCCTCTGCGTTCGCCTCGGTGGTTAAGATTTTGTTCGCAAGCGCCACGCAGTTGTTGTAAATCTTCTTGGAGGACGGATCCGCGTCGCTTGTGGACGGGTCACTGGAAGACGACCCCAACAACTCAACACGACCCACCTGTAGCCAGTGCGACAAGGTGAGCATGGTGGCTAAAAGTTTGCCTTTCAGTCTTTTATCGGGGTTGTTTATATCGGCAGCGGAAACGGGGGGAAAACACAGCCCGCCTTGCAAACCGTGCAGTTGCCCTAACTCGAACCGCGAGACCCACTCCAGGTCCTCCGCCGCGACGCCGAAGGCGTCGTCGCCCGCCGCGAGCAACGACGCGAACAAACGGTTCGGGACGTTATCCGGGTCCGATAACGGTAGTCCTGGCCTTTCAATGACCAAATTTGTTTCGTTTCTTGAGTCCTGATTGGATTCGCCACCCCCGGGGGTTCGGATCTTAAACTCCAACCCCGCGCCGGCGCGCTGCGTCAGCGACCGAAGCTCCTGGTCCAGGCGCGCGCCCGCTACGCGTCCCCAGTGCTCAAACTCGGTATCGTCGAACCCGCCGTGCTGTTTGTTCAGGGGGTGATCGGTTCCGCTGGCGTCGCCGGTCATCACTTTTAAGCGCATATCACTCGACCACTGGCCGACCGCGTTTTTCGCGACGGAGGTACAGAAATTAGTCGCCGCGATTCGCGCGCGCGCCGGGGATTGGTAAACACCGGTTTCCAAGCTGACCGACGAATTCCCAGCCCGCGCTTTGACCTCAACCTCGACGTCCCCTTGGGAGGCCCGGAATTGGAACGCAACGGAACAAACAACCTGGAACTGTTTCGAGGTTTCGCCTCGTCGCACTCGTTCCGCGTTTTGCGTGGACAACAACAACGCCGCCGCGACGCGTTTCGTTTCGCGCTTGCGCTCAAACTCGGCGGCGGCGATCCGCTCCTTCTCCGCGGTTTCCGCGTCTTCCCTTTCGCGTTTCTCATCCAAATACATCCGCTCGATCTCCGCCCTTTCCGCGAGCTCCGCGCGTATCTTTTCGCGCCGTTTATTTTCATCCTCCTCTGCTTTTACCAACGCGAGGCGTTCCTTTTCCAGACGAACAAGCTCGCTCGCCACGAACTTGGCTTCGTCTTCGTCGCGTTTTTTGCGCCGGCGCAACTCTTGACGAAGCGCGTCCTCCTTCTTCTTTTCCTTTTTCTTTTCATCTTCAATTCGCTGCTCTTCCGTCATTGGAATGAACGTTGTGTTGTCACCACCACCGCCCCCGGAAGAAGCGCGGCTCGCGAGATCCGCCAACACACCCGCCGCGGCGTTCCCCTTGGCCTCCGCGCTTACGCGCCCGAACACGGCGCCCACGACGAACGCGAACGCGACGGCGAGTCCTGAAACAGGGACCATGGGCAGTCCACCGTTTGCGCCAGCGGAAAAAGGCCGCGTGGCTTGCACGGCGAAGGAGGTGGAGGTACTTGTTGACGGTGGTCTGTGCGTCGTCGCATCGGCGGGCGATGATTCGGCAAATGATGATTCCACGTTCGACTGCGCGCCAATTCCAGAATAAGTTCTCCGCCACGACGCGACGTCATCCCACGTCCCCAAGCTATCCACCGCATCCCTTACGTGGTCCAAAGGTGTGTAGTCAACCTCTACCTCAACTTCCACTTCTTCGTATTCCTCATCCTCGTCTTCGTGTTCGTACGCGCCGGGTTCCTCAACAGCATTCACATTCGCATTCGCGTCGTCGGATGCGAAATCGTCTCCGTCGTCATCCTCGGGGGACGAAGGTGTGTCCGTGTCGCCGTCCCTGCTGTCGTCGCGCGCGCGTGCCACGACACACCGCGTGTATCGTGTAGACACGATCGACGAGGGACTCGCACCCGGCACTTGGTTGGGGGCACACGCCGCGACCGCGGCGACTCGGCGCCGCCGATTTCGGGATGGCGCCTTCGACGCATCCCCGAACGTCCCCGGGGATGTGCGACGCGACAAGACGCGCACGATCCCGCCGCTCGCCCGCGGCGGCGCTAGGACCCGCCGCGAGTGCATCGCGACCACCGCCGACGCGCGCATCCTGGCAGCGCGGCGCGTCTGAGACTCACTCGGGGCCCGGGACGGCCGAACTTTATCCTCTACTGATGACGTTTTCTCGGACGTGACTTCAAAAGCTACGACTTTTCCCTTTCAGCAGCAGCACCTCGTGGCAAGCGGAGAGTAGTGCGCACGCGCGGAGGTGGGCGACGATACTGAGCGTGAGTGATGGTAAACAAGCGGTGCTCACATGAACAGGAGAAAAGCACGTGCGTGGTGTGCAGCCCCTGCCCTCACGGCAAGGTGAAACGAGACTGCGTGAAGTGCGACTCCTGCCCCCACGGGAAGGTGAAACGCAGCTGCGCGCAGTGCAGCTCCTACCCTCACGGCAAGGTGAAACACAGCTGCACGGCCTGCACCTCCTGCCCTCACGGGAAGGTGAAACAAGACTGCTCCACGTGCACCCCCTGCCCCCACGGGAAGGTGAAACGCAAGTGCGCGGCGTGCACCCCCTGCCCTCAAGGCAGGCTGAAATATAACTGCGCGGTGTGCACCCCCTGCCCTCACGGGAAGCGGAAAGGTAACTGCGCGGTCTGCAACTCCTGCCCGCACGGCAAGGTGAAATGCGACTGCGTGGCGTGCATCGGTTGCTCGCACGGGATGCGGAAGAGAAGCTGCGCGGCGTGCAAAGCGGCACGCGCGGCTCTGCCGAGTTCGAAGCGGGTCAGGCGCGAGCGGTCAAGTTCGCCCGAATACAAGCAAGAGCCTGAGATCAAGCTTGAGCCCGAGATCAAGCAAGAGCCGTTCACCATCCGCGGCTACTTCGGCATCGGCGAGGACGAAGCACAGTGATGGTCTTGACGTATGTGTGTTGTGTCGACGTAGTTGGAATTTCATCGACTGCAGTTGACGTCGTTACGAATTACGCGATAAACAACACTTCCGACTACATTCGCCCTTTCTCCCTCACCGCTCGCCCCCAGTCCGCGTGAACCCACGGTCGCGCTGCATTTTTCTGTTCCTCCGGTGACAAATCGAACGGCAACAGCACCGACGCGTTGTCCTGCATCGCCTCGACGTGGTGCCACCAGAACGGAGGGACGTAAAGCGCGTCTCCTGTGTTGACCACGACTCGCACGCCTTTTGCGTTTTCCGAATCCGGGTGCTTCTCGCGTTGTTTGGCGCACCCCGAATCCATCAACAGCTGGTCCAGCTGCGAACACCGAACGATGCCTTCGTCGTGTTTGTACGGCGAGAGGCGACTAGACTCACTTGGAGGATACAGCGTCACTCTTTTCGCCCCGAATACTTGGCAAATCAAGCCGTGGCACAAATCAAAGTGAAGCGACGTACACGCGCCGGCTTGCCCGACCCACACTTTCGCCAAGACGTCGTGAAAACGCTCTTTTTCTGGTGGCGCGCGTTTCCGTCCGTAAGCGTTTCTGTAAGGTTTAGGGTTTGCAGGTTCAGGGTTTCTTTGGTCGCTAGGACCGCTAGGATCGCTAGGACTTGGAAAGAACGCGTGGTCGGGAAAATTCTCGACGTCACTCCTCAGCCGCGGGCGCATGTCGCTCTTCATGTAGCAACACCGGTTTTCGTTTTCGTCCAAAGTTTTGTTTTTCGTCGCGGCGTCGCAATCGGACGCATCTGATTCATCGCATCGCCGGCGGAACACCCGGTCCACTCCGTGCGCCCAGACGCACTTTTCCTCGGTTTGCGATTCATCGCGGATTTGCGTGTCACCTAGCCGTTGTGTGAACTTCCCAGGAGCGAAGTTCGAGGTTCTATTGTTTGGGGACGCGTAGTCGTTGCTGTTCAGGGTGACGCCCGAGTTTTGGTCAGGCACGCCTTCGAAGATTTGGCGAAAGTACGTGGGGTCTTGCCACCGCTCCAACGCGCACCACCCCAGCGCGTTCGCGAACCCGGTGAGAAGAACCGGTGATTCACACCGGTTTTCAGTGTGGAACAAACTCGCAGCAGCGGCGCTGTTTGTGGAACTACTCCAATCGCACGCCCGGGTCTCCACGGGGCCGTAAATCATTTCGTTGAATGCGTTATTTTTCGGACCTTGCGAGGAGCACCACCCCACCTCCACCACTCCTCGCAATGGTTCTCACTAGACTGCTATACTTTTCACAGGACTCGACGCAAGGCGTGACACTTACCCTGGTACAGCACCGCCCGGTTACTTACGCGTCGAATGTCATGACGCACCAACACGAGCGCGCGTCGACCGGTGTGGGGAGGGGCGGCGGCCCTTCGGCGCTTCGGGCGTCAAAACGTTACCTCACGATTTTTCCGAGAATCACACGACCACGACTTTTCGGCTTTCCCTCGGACCAGCCGCAAGTCGTGTCAAAGAGAGTAGACACGCAGCGCGCACGCGGCGGGTGCGACGACCAAATCGTGCGAGAGTGATGAGAAGTAACAAGCGGTGTTCGCATGGGAAGCGGAAAGACTGCTGCACGGTGTGCACCCCCTGCCCTCACGGGATACTGAAACACGGCTGCGCGTTGTGCACCCCCTGCCCTCACGGGAGGCTGAAAGGCAGCTGCGCGGCCTGCACCTCCTGCCCTCACGGCAAGCGGAAAAGCAGCTGCTCCACGTGCACCCCCTACCCTCACGGCTAGCTGAAACACAACTGCGCGGACTGCAACCAGTGTCCGCACGGGAAGCGGAAAGGTAACTGCGCGGACTGCAACCCCTGCCGTCACGGCAAGCTGAAAAATAGCTGCGCTGAGTGCAACCCCTGCCCTCACGGGAAGCTGAAACGCGCCTGCGCGAAGTGCACCCCCTGCCCTCACGGCAAGCTGAAAGGCAGCTGCACGGCCTGCACCTTCTGCCCTCACGGGAAGGTGAAACACAACTGCTCCACGTGCACCCCCTGCCCCCACAGGAAGGTGAAACGCAAGTGCGCGGCGTGTAAGTCAGCTCGCGCAGGTCAGGCAGAGATCAAGCAGGCGCCCGAGATCAAGCTCGAGCCCGAGATCAAGCAAGAGCCGTTCACCATTCGCGGCTACTGCAGCCTGGACGGTTAGGACAAGCGTGATTCGTTTCTAGGCTACAAAACAACTAACTCGCTAGGCTAACTTTCATGAACCAACACACTTTCCCCGTTTACGATATTGTGCTGCGCAACACTCTTTCGCGCCGTCCACGAAAACGCACTCCGTTTCGTTATCCGTTTCGGTTTTTTCGATTTTTTCGGTTTCGTCGCTTCTCGCGTCTCTCTGGAACCCGGCGCCGATCAGCCCAAGTAACCGCTCTTCCTCCACCCTGATCGTTTCCCGGAGCACCACCACCGCGCCTTGTTTGTGTAGCCTGTCGTTGTAGAAATCGCACGCCATGTAGTGCGTACACCCGGGACACCCTCTGTTGTTCCGGTCGGTTTTGCTTTCGTCGTCCGAGGAAACAATTTCAATCTCGTCATCAATCGTATCCTCATCCACACCCACCCCCTCAACATCCACGTCCCCGCAGTCGCACGCCTGCACCAACTCAAGCGCCAGTCGCATCAATTTCAAAAAAACTCCCGCGGTGCGTTGCGCGATGCCCACGCCCCCGGGGTGCTTGTCGTACAAAAGCAACTGTTTCGGTGCGTATTCGTGAGCGTCGCGGTTCGAGCCGAAGCACTCCACGCCGACGTCGGCGTGGTTCACCAGAAGAACTAACGGGAGCGCGTTTATTACAGCGTGCGACGCAGCGTGGGCGGCGTCTTCGAAAGCAATGTTCAATTTCCTTGTCAGCACTCGTGCTGTTTCCGGAACCCGGAGCCAGCACGCGACAGTGTCAAACGAAACGTCTGGAATTTGTAAATGCAGATCCTTCCGGAAATCCACAAAGTCAAACGCGGTCCCGGTGGCTTGGTGGATCTTTTTGAACCCGGCGAAGGAAACGGTCACCGCGCACTTTGAGACTTGCGCTGACGAACCCATCGAGGTACTTGTAGTACTCTTAGTAGTTGAGGTACTTGCAGTAGTAGTACAGGTAGTACTCTTCGTACTCTGTAAATCCTGCGTACTCTCCCAATCCTGTCCAGACGTGATGCTTCGTAAATCCTGTCCATACCCAACCTGGTGTACCCCCATCGGCCGATCAGGGTACGCGTGTTTCGACCCGGCGTGCGTCGTTAACTCAAGCTTGGTGTGATTTATCGCGCTCGTGAAATACTTGACGTCCGCGCGCCGCACAAACGCGACGCGTTTTTCCAAGTCAAGTTTCGTAACCAGAAACGTCCGAGCCTGGTTTAAGTAAACTGCACCAGGGTACACTGTGTGGAACGCTTTTGACTGCTCGATTTCCTCTAGTACGTTGTTACTGTCGATATCGACCACCTCGAACTTTTCATCCTCAATCGTCCGAACGCTTACGGAAGACGCGGGGGTTTTGTTGCCGACCCCGATCCACCGCAAACGCAAATCACCCCGGGTACCGCCGCCGACGATTCTAGGGTCTCTGCCAAGTTTCAGGGCACGCACCAGCTGGTCCACCGCGTCCCTGAAAGGGGAGACATCTCGTGGGGATGATGCATCGTCTGGGGATGATGAAAAGTAAGTCACCGCGTCTTCCCCTTCCACCCTTGGATCCAAAGCCAGCTCGTACGCCGCGCACTCCAGGTGTTTCTGTAAGATGACGCTGATACCAATAAAAGAAAGTGTCAGTCGTGCATGGGAACACAGTCGGCGGGATTTGGGAAAGGCCCAACACGCACCTGTTTTCAAAATCAACCGCCGCGCGTTCCAAGGTCGCGCCGCTAAACAACTTCTCAGGGTGTTTCACGAAGTGCTGATCGATTGGGGAGTCGAAGGCGACGTAGATGCTGAGTGCTTTTTTTCCTCGTCTACCCGCTCGGCCGGCTTGTTGCGTTAACGACGAAACACTGCCGGGAAATCCCAGGTGTAACGTAACGTCCAAAACCCCGACGTCCACGCCCAACTCAAGCGCGTTCGTGGCGCACACCCCTCGTAGCGCCCCCGAAAACAGACCTTGTTCCGTGTTCCTGCGGTCTTGTGACGTGTACCCGCCCCGGTACGCCCTTACCGTCTCCAACAAATGCGCACCCCCTGAATTCAAAAGCAAATCACGCGCGTACCGCAACACCAACTCGCACAGTTTTTTGGTTTTGCAAAACGCGATGACGCGCAAGTCGTGCCGCACGCACTCCACTAAAAGGCGCGCAATTTCGACAATAGGCGAGGATCGGTGCTTAGTAGTCATTGGGTTTTGTGCGGTACGTGGTAAGGGCGTATTGACTAATTGCGCAGCGATAGCCGTCGTCGTGGCCGGTTCGACGGCCCGCTCTGTCCGCTGCTTGGCCAACAGTTTCGCAGCCGTCGCGGCTATGCCTTTCGGTTCTTTACTTTTGCGCTTCTTTTTCGTCTTCGTCCCGTCACCCCCATGCCATTGTTTCTCCGGCGGGTTCCACATCACAAAAGTCTTCGCCGCTTTCGGCGAGCCGTCCTGCGTGACCACCTGCCACCTCTGGTTTTTCGACTCAGAAAGAGTTACCCCTTGAGTCGTCCCTTGAGTCGTACCATCTGCACACCGATCCGAGTTTGCCTGCGTGCGTAACTCCGACTCCGTGTTGTCACGCCTACCACCCTCAGCGTCCAGGCTTTCGAAATCCCCACACAAAGCCATCGCGTGTTGTCCCGGCGTGTCGATGGTCGCGGACGCGACCACGAAAACCGGATCCACGCCGTAAACCTCACGGCAAACGCGCCGTAACCGCCGGATCACCAAACTCACGTGTGACCCGAAAACCCCGCGGTACACGTGCGCCTCGTCAAGCACCACTATCTTCAGGCCTTTGAAAAAGTCCGAGAACTCGCGGGCGTGGTTGGGTAAAAAGGTGCAGTGCAAGGTATCGGGGTTCGTGACCACCAGTCGCGATTCAGCCTTGATCCTTAGCCGTTCGGTTTGCGAGGTATCGCCGTCGAACACCCCGATGTCGAAGGGGTGGGGGGAGGCGTTCGATCCACCGCCGTTCGAACCGCCAACCACCTCGCAAGCTGCTTTGCACATCTTTAAGAGCTTACCCACCTGGTCTCTTGCCAGGGCTTTCGTGGGGAACAGGAAAAGCGCGGTGGCGTTTGGGTCGGCGAGCAAAAACTGAAACGCAGGCGCGACGTAACAAAGCGACTTCCCAGACGCGGTTCCGGTGGCGACGACGGTGTTGTTACCGCCGAGAACGCTTTGAATCGCGGTTGACTGGTGCGTGTACACCCTATCAACGGAGACTCCACCGGGTGACCCGTAGTGTTTCAAAGCCCTCCTCGTCGCGGGTGATAGGAGGTTTTTGTCGTGCAGTTGCGAGCAATACTTCCCGTCGCGCGCTTCTTCGTCGCGGCGGTACTCGACGCAACCTTTAGTGTAAAAGAAAAGTGTCAGTCTTGTATGGGTAAATAGGGAGGCGGGATTTGGGAAATAAAAGTACGAACCTTTCGTACCCCCGTTCCGCGCGCCGCCAAACGATTCAGCGCCAAGCACCAAGTGCTCGATGAGCTGTTCCACGTCCAGAACGTCGCACCGGTCGCAAGCCAACCGCACGCGGGTGGAGGGCTTGCGCTTCGTACCGTGACTCAAGGATGCCGAGTTAAAATGCGTAGTACCGTGACTCACGGGTGGAGTGTTTTTTATACTTTTTGCTTTCGCTAAAGTTTCGTCAACCTCTTTTTTCGAAGCCGCCGCGCGCTTAATAAACACCTCAACCTGCGCCTTTGAAACCGCACCCCACGCCTCATCCGAAGTCATCCCGCGGTGATCGATCAAAAAGTCAACCTCACCGAGCACCAGTTTTCCCAAGCACGCGCGAAAAGCACCCGAAACGCATCGCGCGAAGGCATCGCCCGCGACGGGCTTTTTCTTTGTCGCCCTTGTTTTGATTGCATCGGAAATTACCGGAGTCGAGCGCCGCGCGTCCAACAAACCCGGATCCTCCTCCCCGCCCACGCCGTACGTCGCCCGTGACGTCCGCGCGCCGTGCACCACGTGTCTTTGACCCGTTTTTTGAGTGGTGTTTTGAAACCCGAAATCCAAACCAACTCGAAAGGTTTCATCCTCGGCGTCGCAGATGAAACGCGCCGCGCTCGCGTCATGAACCTCCACGAGTAAATCGGTGAACGACGTTTGCGGATCCCCAACGGACTCGGTGGCGGTCGCGGTGACCAGGTCTAGCGTGGCCATTGCGATGACCTGTCTTTCCTTCAGCACGAGCGCGCGTGGACACAGCTTCTCGATCACGTATAAATCATTCAACGTCGCGACACTTTTCACCGCCTGTTCGATTTGTCGCCAGGTCGACCGAACGCGCTGGTGTTTCAGAAACCCGCACATTTTCGCCGTCGCGTCGTACGCCGCGGCCAGGGTTGCCAAGCAGTCGGGTAAACCACCATCATCCGGCGTTGGTTCTGTGGTGGCAAGGTCTTGCGTGACACCCGGTGAAACCTCCGCAACGACAGCCGGTGAAACCCCTAGTTCGATCGGTACTTTCGGCTTTTTCGGGTTCGGTTTCGGTTTCGGTTTCGGTTTTCGAATTCGCTTTTCCTCGGGTTCCTTTTCGCGACCCGTTTCCGTCCAATCCGCGGAACCGCCGCGGCCGTGATGCGGATCCGTGGCCGGTCGCGGAAGTTCGGACCGGTCGAAAAACACCACCCGAGCCGCTTCCTCGCGAAGCGAAACCCACATCTCGTGGCTGGCGGTTTGGTCACGAGTATAATTCGGGTCCGCGGTTTCGAAACGGACGTCTTGGTTTTTTTCGTTTCCGTTTGTGGTCTTTTCGTTCTTTTCCAAACGACTCTCCCCGGCGCGGTTTTCAAACTCCTTGTGAAGTCCGTGTCCCCCAAAAGGCGCGGCGAGGAAATCGTCGGTTTCCACGTTTCCGTCCGTGTAACACCCACGCATTTTGTCGTCGTTCCCGGTTTCCATGATGTAGTTCCGCCGAGCGCGGCCCGGACTTCCGGGGGGTTTTGTTTTTGTTTCTTTTTCATCTCCGGCGCGTCGCCCTTTCCATTGCGACGCAGGGTGCCGACTTTTCGGGACGCCATTCTTGGAAACAGCATCCTTCCCGTGTTTCCGAGTGCTAACCCTTACATACCCTAGCACCGTGAACTCAGTGTCCTCTAATTGTATCGATGCCCGCGCATCCCTAAAGAGTTCGTCCCCAGAGATCTCGCGGCCCGAGCCTCCGTTCAAAAGCAAACGCGCCCTGCACCCGCCGTGGCCAAGCGCCAGCGCCACCGAGGCTCGGACCTGATCCACGGTTTGGCCTTGAGAAACGGTGACAAGCGCGGTGCGGCCTGTGATGCCGGTTCGGAATCGACGAGAAGAAGCGCGGGGTTACGGTCAGGAGGCGAGGCGAGTGGGAAGCACCGATTCGGTGGATGAGGAAAGGGAGATCGAAGATGTTTGGCGAGAGACGAAGGTGCGCGCGCGTACCCGTGAGGTCCTTCGCGCGGACGCGAATTGTTTCGCCGTCCCCCGAATCGTCCCCCATGCTAATGTAACGTCCTTTGTTCACGTGTGCGAAAGCGCCTTGGCAAAGGCATCGCGGCCGTGCGTTGCGCTCCGGAGTGTCGTGGCTTCTCGGACTCGTCACGAGATGACAACGAAAAAATGTCCCGAAAATACGGTATTTTCAAGTCGTGGTTCCATTGTTGCGCGCCCCATGAGCGCGACGCGCGCCTCGAGCGCTCGGTTCGCGCGCCCAAAAACCATGCCGCGCTCGCATGGCAACGCGGTATCAGCCGTTTCTTCCGTTGAACCTTCCACCTCAACCGCAGGCTGGACCCAGAAGGTCATAACACTCGAGCCGAAACAACGAGGAATCTTCATTTGGACCCACACGCTCCGCGGTGCGCTCCCCGAGATGCGCGACGTGCGCGGCGCTGGGATGCTCAACTTGTTCGTCCAATCCAGCACGTGCGCGTTGTCAATCAACGAAAACTGTGACCCCGACGTACGGAGTGACATGCAAAACGCCCTGGATGCGATGTTCCCCGGAAGCGATACCGACCGCACCTCAGCGGTGGGCGTGAGTATAGATTTGCCAGTGCGAGCCGGCGCGCTCGCGCTCGGCACGTGGCAAGGCCTGTACCTGCTAGCCTCAGGCGCAGGGCCGGTAACGGTGGTGGCGACACTATACACGTGCAGTGACCAAAGCACACAAAAACACGTCACACTGAAAGCACCAGCACGAGGAGCACATGAAGTACAAGACACTCTTGACGAAGCGCTCGAATCGAGTAAGAAAATTAACAACTCGCGCGGCCCGCTTCTCATCAACGTCACGGCGAAACACACCAGCGCGAGCCTTGCGATTATGGGCGCCGCGATGGGTAACGAGTCTTGTCATAATTTGGAGCCTATGATGAACGCGTTAGTCCCGGAAAAGTGGAACTATCCCGGGCATGCCGTGACTTTTCGGCACACGGACGAAGGCGACGACGACATGCCGGCGCACGTGAAATCCAGTTTGCTCGGCGTCTCCAAGACAATTTCGGTTGATTTGGAAACGGGAGAGTTGATGCTACGCGAGACGCAGGGCGTGTTCCTTTGCGAGCACCGAAACGGGGGGGGCTTCGGTGGGACGGGGGGGTCACGCAGCGCGACGGTCACGGTGCTTGATAAAAAAGTGTGCATAGGGCAAACAGTCATCGAAGTTGTGACCACAGGGAGTGGGAAGAGGGTGGACGTGACGGAGACACTACAAAAGACGCTTGAGAAATTCTTGAAAGAAAAAGACGCAAAAGCCTCAACCGGACTGCTGCACGTCTTCGCGCGAAATTCAGCCGTGTCGCTTAGTGTCGGCGAGAAAAACAAAGGCATTACTGAAGGCGTCACGGTTGACACTTGCTCGTTGACTGCAACACTCAACCAATTGGTGTGTGATTGCGATACAACAAACCTCCCCGCGCTGGTTGGAAATTCGGTATCGATTCCTTTTCGCGACGGCGCGCTTTTGGTGAGCGAAACCCAATCTTTGTTCGTCGCCGAACATGCGGCGGTGGGCGGGAGACGAAGTATCGTTGTGACAGCGACGGGCGATGTGACACTTTGACCCAGTGATACGAGTGGACATTTTGGACCTCGCAAGGGATTAGCATTAGATAAGGTATATAAAGTTATACTCATTCACACTGATGTATACGGTTTCTCGTCGGCCTCTTTTTCGCTCTTTCCTCACACTACTCTGCCGCGCCTCTTCACATCCCGGGTTGGTTTTGGTACGCCCTCGGGTTCCACTTTTTGGGCCGCGGCGCCAGGTTCCCCACGTTCGGCACAAATGAACTGTCCACGTCACGCAGACGCACTTCGTGGTTCCCCTCCAAGAAGATGTCGTGGTGCACCCAGTGCGACGAGCACTGGGAGGTGGCGGCCTGCGGGAAGAGGGGGGGGTGGTGAGCGATTCGAAATTCGTAACGCGTCACCACGGACCCGCCCGCTCGTCTCCATCTAAAAAGGTAGATCTGGTTCCCTCGTCTAAAACCCTCGAAACCCCTTGGGTTTTCCCGGAGCGCTGTGGCCCAGCACCACGAGGAACATGCCGAACATCTTCCGGTGCACGAAAAACAGGGTATTGAACAGCCATCGCACGATGTTGGACACGGTGGACATGGTGCTTTGCGCCTGAAACGCGACGTCCAGAATCGAGACTCGTCGCGGTGCGGTCGGGACGATGGAACATCGGCGTTGCCGGTTACGTACCCGCTGCTCGTATTCGCGATCGCTCGCGCTTTTCATGCGCTCGTTCCCCCTAGCGCCCCATGCCATATCCGTTGAAGGCTGGTACGTAACATCAGGGGTATGCGTGCCTGGGGTGGGCATGGCGCGTGCGTGTCGGAGTGATGCGTCCAAGAAAGAAAAAGGCGAAAGACACGAAAAAAACGCTAAAGTTTTCGAACCCGACTTTTCGCCTCCCAATTTCACGAAACCGTTTTTTTTTCATTGTGCTACCTACCCTCCATCTCGCTCGCCGCGGCCGCGCATCGCCGCGTCGGCGGGTCGAACACGTCGAGCTTCGTGCCGTCGCACAGCGCATCGTACACCTGGTCCTCCACAAATTGTTTGCACCGCAAAAACGCGCCGCTTAAGGTGTTTGAGTCCACAAACGTCGAGTCCGCGATTCTCGAGTCGTGACTCTCCGCGGCGGTTGCCACGACGACGACGTTTGACTCCTGCCCCGCGACGCGAACGAGTTTTATCGTCACGGGCGGCGCGTCTTCCAACTCCTCCCCAAGGGTGTCACAAAAAGCTGTCAAATTATCAAACGCACTCGACCCTGGTGGTCCGTAAAAACAGTTCGCCATGATCGAGCCGCTCGTGTGAAGAACGGACCGGACATCGTGAAGGAACTGTTTTGCGGTCAAGTGCTCCGGGATGTGTCCGGCCCCGTCGTACGCGTCCAGGCATATCACGTGGAATTTATGGATCAACTCTTTTTGCTTTCGCACGAACACCGACGCATCTTCAACGACCAAGCCCTCCCCAGAAACCCCCAGAAAACCAGTCGCCGCCTCCACCACCACGGTGTCGATCTCCACCGCCGTCACTTTTTGAAAAAACTTTGAGTTTCGCAAAAACGCAGGCAGCGACCCGGCGCCCAGCCCGACGCACAGCGCTTCTTTAATTTCCAAATGGTTTTGAGCGTTTTTTGTAACGCCTATTTCCGTGTTGGACGCAACACACGCCGCCACGATCGCGGTGGTGGCCATCGCCCTGACGTACTCGAACCCTAACGCGTTTGGCCAGTGCGTGAACTTTCGTATCATGACTCCCGTATTTTTTCGGTATTTGTGAACCGTTTTGTGAAGCCAAGCGTCGTACGCCAACCCTTGCTCCACGTTGTCCAGCCAAAGCACCCTCCACGGGCCGTGTTGCGTGACTTTCACTTGTCCCTGGCCCGACGAACCTGGCTTTTCGAATATCAACGTAGGTGGCGAAACCCGGAGGTGGTGGTAATACCCGGCTTCCGAGACGGGAGCCAACGCCCAGCCGCATTCGTAATCCGGGGGTTGTGTTATTATTTCGTTGGAGTGGATGTCTTTGGTCGCGACCAACGCGAAACAAGCACCCAAAACGGGATGCCGAAACGGCACACGCTTTGTGTTGGGCTCGGTTCGGACCTCGCGACAGACGGTGCCGCCCAGGGTGGTGAGTTTGGAACGGGAGTTGTTGTCGTCGCCGGGGAGGAAGAAAACGCCGCCCCTCGATTTCACGGCTTTTCCGGAATCGCAGAGCGTGTCGAACACGTGCTCATCGTCGTCATCGTAAGAGGTGTCGGAACGTTGTTCATCGTCTGACGATTCTTCTGGCTCTTCTTCTTTTAAATTTTCCCTCGCGAAAAACATGTCCTCGCCGTTCGGGTGCCAGCGTTCCGCGTTTTGTTCTTCTCCCGTACCGGCGCGTACCGAAAGTTTCAATCCCTCCCCCGGCGCCAGCGTGACTCGCTTGCCACAGATGAAACCCACGAGCTCGTTTGTCCGCAAGTTGTGATTCGCAACACATCCGCCTCGCGCCGAGGCGTACATTTTGGAAGCCTCGAACGGTTCCGCCCCGATTCGCATCACGTAGTCCTTCCCGTTCAGGTCCTCCTGGCAGCGTCCTTGCTTCACCACGACGGATAGAATCAGTAACTCGCGAACCTCTGGGACGGGCGGGGCGGGCTGCTGCGTTTTCGGCATTTCGGAACGCTGTAGCCAGTGGCAAAAGCGCTCGGTTTGAAACAAACACGCGGCCGTGTACCCGGGGTAGTACTGCGTTGTGCAGAAAAGGGTCAGTCGCGAGTCGGCGAGTGTGGGTGTAATGTATGGGCAAACAGGGCACTTGTGATGCATGTAGCATACTTCCTTTTAATGACGGCCGTGCACTGAAGCAGTCACGTAGGAGCGGTAACAACGGTGCCTGGATTCGGGAAAGCCCCGTCCGGCCGTACCTGGTAATACGCGTGTTCGTCGGAACGCGACTCGTCGAAGTGTGCCCATGTTGAGCCGGGGAGAATGTTTCCATCAAAGTCGTGTCGCCGCAGGAACAAATCCTCGCCTTCCCTCGAATCGCGGTTGCCCTCGTGTCCGAAACCGCCGTACAACGCGGGGGTCGTTACGTTTTCCACGATTTCAAGCGCCTCGGCGTAGGAGGTAACTCTTGATTTAAGTTTGCACATCTGTTTTTCCGAGTCGATAGGTACGGCACCGGTTCCGTACAGCACCGGGTACAAAAACAGGGCCTCGCGTGACATCGCGTTATCGTGCCAGTTACTAACCACCACGGCTCCGTCCGGCTGAAGTAACACGCCGTGGCCGTGCCGTACGCCGTCCGCGTATTGCCCTTTGAAAACCGTTTTACCACTGGCATCTTTTTCAATCACTGACCCGCCCAGGCTCCCGTCGATGTACATCCCACTCGTCTGAGACCCGTCCGCGGAGGTGTACACCGCGGGGCCGTGCACGACGCCATCGACAAAGGTCCCGGCCAGGCGGTCGCCGCCGGGTGGGAATCGGTTGGTTTGGGTTTTGGTGTTTTTCGTGTCGATGCAATCATCATGATCATCATCACCATCACCATCACCATCCGGGTCCCAGTCATCCGGTGGGAACCGAAGCGTGCCTCTTCCTTGCCTCTCGCCGCGGACGAACCGGCCCTCGTGCCACACCCCGCTTTCGTCCAGGCGCTGACGGCCGCGGCCGTGCGGTCGGCCGTCAGGGTCGCGCTGGCCCTGGTACATCAAATCAGTGTCGGCGGAGGGCTGTTCGGCGGTACCGATATCGGCCTCACCATCCCTCACCCGCCGTCGGGGCATCCCGCGATGGACTCGAGGCACGGCCCCCGAATGTCGAAGTCGCCGCGGACCAGCGGTCGCGCCCAACGCGAGGCCGCGAATGACCGACCCGCCGTGTTTGCCACGAAAGCGCTGCCGGGCGCCGATACTTTCCAAGCACAACACAAACCTCGACATGTACCTCGACGCGCGTCGAGTCGTTTTCGGTCAACCTTTTCGTAAACGGCCGCGGCTCTCAAATGTGGAAAAACACGGAGCTGCCCACCGCCTGCGCCACACCGCAGGCGCACGGCGCTGCGGAGACGCGAAGAGGCGTTGAGGGCGACTTGTGACGTACGGTCCGGAGCTAGCGTAGGCGGCACATTCGTGGTTACCGCGTTGGTGCACCCGAGGGACCACGCGTTGACCGACGGAGGCTTCCGAGAATCCCGAATCTCGCGCGACGCCAACGACTCTCTTGACGTAAATCACATTCAATGGCGCGCGGGGGAGGGGGCGCGCGGAAGGTCCGGCCCGAGGGCCAGAACATGCGATGCGTCGTACAACTGCTCACCGCGGGCGCGAAGAGTGCGTTTACAGCCCTTTCGCTGCACAAAAGGCGTCGGCATCGCCCCATCTCTCATCCCCATGTCGCTGCCGTTTCTCACGCACGAATCTTGCAGTTTCCCGTATGCGCGTTCTGACCTCTCCTCCCTCGTCACCCACCCACAACAGGCTCGCGCCGCGACGTGACCGTCGCCGCAAGGCACGTCGCCTTAATTCGCCCCGGAGCCGCGGAGGCGCAGAGCGACGATACGTACGAAGTGGATGACTGCTTCGGGAGCGATTTGGGAACCGCGGAGGCGTACAAGCGGGTGCTGCACCCGAGCGTGCGGAGCGTGGTTGATGGATTCAACGCCGCGGCGTTGGCGGTGGGGTGTACGGGGAGTGGGAAGTCCACGCTGTTGCACGGCCGGTCAGGGGATGGCACCGCGCGGCTAGCAATAAAAGCCCTTTTCGAAGCCCTGCACAACAAAGCCGCGCACGTCGGGCTGGCGCTTTCGCAGCACAAAGCCTCGGGCGGCGGCGGCGCGGCGATGGAGTTCGCGGTTGACGCGAGTTTTTGCGAAATCTACGAAGAGCGCGTCCGGGATTTGTTCGCGGGGGACGGGCCGGCGCGAACGGCTAAAGGCGCGGGCGCGCAAAACGCGAGCAAATTCGAGAACAACTTCCTGGAAGTCGAGGAAACATCCGACGAGGGATGGCACGTCGCCGGCCTCACAAGCCGCAGCGCAAGCGACGCGCAAAGGTACGTATTGTATTTCCCAAATCCAGACACCTACGTTTGATGCGCTGTACGGAGCGCAGTCAGACAGTACTACCCACGACTAGACCTTTCCCATCCCACTCTCTGACTGTTTTGCCGATTGCATACAAGACACGTGCACTGTTTGCCCATACAGTACACCCGTACTCAAGACTGACACTTTTCTTTTACTTTGCAAAGCCTTCAAAACGCGTACGGCGCAGCGCTTAACCAGCGCGTCACCGGGTTGAGCGAATACGGCCACAGCAAACACGACCGGTCTTGTTCCATTTTAACCCTGAAAGTCAGCCAGTACGTCCCCGGCCTTCCCGAGCGAGACGGCACCATGCGTAACGCGACGCACCTGGTGAACACGCTGACGATTGTGGATTGCCCGGGCGCGGAACCGCTGGCGATGGACCCGGCGGTTCTGCGTTTGCGCGAAGGCGCGCGTTTGAACCGCGCGGTGCTTTCCATGGCGGGCGTTTTGCGGGCGCTGGCGACACAGAGACGGGAGTTCGCGGGACACGGCGACAGCGTGTTGACCAAGATCCTAAGCGAGCCCCTTGGCGGGAACTGCGCCACCACCATCGTCGGAACGTTACGTTTGGGGGAGTGGGAGCGGAGCGCGGCGGTTATGGACTTGCTTGAAAACGCGCGGAGGGCCAGTACGTTCCCGGTGATCAACGAAGAAAACGCGAGGGGGTTGCAACAGCGGCTAAGGTCGCGGATGCTGCAAATCAACGACGCGAGGGAGACGTACCGGGAACAAGTTCAAAGCACGGGGGCGGATGGCATTGACCCGAACAACATCGGCCTACAGATGGCTAAGCTTCACGAGCTGGAAGGGCGGTTACTGGAAGAAAGGGGGGACAAGGCGGAGCTGTTGTCGGAAAAAGAAGCGCTTTTGGAACGCCTACAGCGTTTGAACGGGATGGACAAGGAAAACCTGGCGGAGAAGGAAGAGCTTCAAGCGGCGCTGATACGGAGCGAAGAGGACCGGCTGGAAATCGCGCGGGCGTTGGTGGAGGTTCAGGTAATGATTTCCCAACTCCAAATCCGCCTCCCTGTTTGCCCATACAAGACTGACACCTTTTTTTTTCCAAACAGCTCGAGTCCAACGAAGCGCAGCTTGCGGCGGAGAAAACCCGGCACGACTTGGTGGAACGCGTGCACGAGCTGGAAGCGCGGGCGATCGCGAGCGAGGTGCGGGTGAAAGGCGCGGAGCAGGGTTTCGGGGAGATGCGTGAAAAGAGCGGGGGTTTGGAGGTGAAGAACGAGCAGTTGAGGCTGGCGCTTGAGCAAACAAGGGAGGAGCTCGAAATCGATTTGGGGTCACTACGCACGGAACACGCGGACGTGATGGGCGAGGTTGGCGGTTTGAAAGCGCAAAACCACGATTTGATTTCCGACGTGGACGATTTAAGGAAACGCCTGGCGTACGAAGTGCGCCGGGCGGAGGAAGCGGAGGCTGAGCGGGATGACTTCCGGGCCGTGGCGGAGAAAGAGGGGGGGACGTTGCAGAAGAAAGTGGAAGCGGCGGAAAGGGCGGCGGAGGAGGCCATCGCTACGGCGGAGGCTACTAAAAACCGGTTAGTGATGGGCGCGCAACAAGAGCGAGACGAAGCCGTCGCGGCGTCGAAAGAGTCACGGGAAAAAGCGGTCAGGGCGGCGCAGGAGGAACGGGACGAGGAGGTTGCGAAAGCGCGGGCGGCGAAGGACCGGGCCGTGGATGACATCCGGAAGGAAATGAAGGCGCTTGTTTTTGAAGCCAGAAGGGAAAAGGAATCCGCCGTCGCAGCGGCGCACGCGGACAAAACTTCAACCACCGCGTATCTCGAAAACGACCGCGACGTGCGCGTGGCGAAGGCTGAGAAAGACAGGGACGAAGCCGTCGCGAAGGTGAGGCGGGACATGCTCGCCAACGTTGCGGAGGCGCACAAGGAAAGGGACGAGCGGGTGGAGAAAGCGGTAAGTATTTCCCATTTACCACATTCCACTGACTGATTGCCCATACAAGACTGACATTTATTTTATTTCAATCAGGACAAGCTCGCCGCCCGGGAGGTCACCGCGGCGCTTCAGGAGAGGGATGAAGCGCTTAAGAAATTCAAAACGGAAACCGTCCGGCTCACGATTCTGGCGGACACCGCGCTCGCCAAGATCGACGGCGCGACGCGGGCGCTGGAAGCGTCGCGGTCCAACGAGAACCGCGCGAGGGTGGACGCGGACCGCGCGCTCGGCGAGTCCGCGCAGCTCAAGGAAAAACTCGAAACGAGCCGTGCTGAATACACCGGACGTATCAACGAGTACATGCTACAAGTCGGTGAGTTGGAGCGGGGCGCGCAGGTTCTGAAGGTGGACCCGGATTCCGCGCACGTGTTGCGGCCTTCGCAGCTCTCCAACGCGGCGCAGGCGATGGCGAAGGATCTGCACCGCGCGGCGGCGGCGACGGTTGCGGAGTACCGCCACGAAACCGAACGTTTGCACGGCGAATTGGTGAAAACGCAGCGAGACCTAAGAGCGCTCTACGCGGGGTACCGAGCCTTGCGACACCGGTACGAAGACGTCGCGCCGATGGACGGCGAACAAAAAGCGGTTGCGGCGGCGCACGAGGATGCGATTTTGCAGGCGCCGCCGACGCCGGCGGAGGCGCGTAAGGAGCAGGGGGACATGCGAGGTCTGGCGAGCAAGTTGTCTGATTTGAAGGAAGAGAACGCGAAGCTGCAGCAGGCGTTGCGTTTAGCGGCGCTGGATGGACGGGGGCCGCTTGCGCCGCAGAACAATGGTAACGGCGAAGACGACGATACGAGCCGCTCGCAAACGAACGCCGACGCGACTACCCGAAACGGCGACGGCCAACAGGGCGAGGTTCTGTTTTACGACGGCGAACACAAACGAAGCGGTGCGGAAAACGAGCCTGGAAACGGCAAAACCACCAACGGCAACCACCGAGACACGTTTAATTTCAACGGCGGGCACAACGAAAACGGGCGTTTGCGCGCAGAGAACGACCGGTTACAGAAAGCGATTGATTCGCTTAAAAAAACCCGCCCCGCGACGAGCGAAGAGGACGTGCGTCGCGAAAACGGAAAGCTGAAAGTGCAGCTCGCCGCGCTTGCTAATATGGACAAAACAAGAGCGCAGCTGGCGCACGAGCTCGCGGAGATCAAAACTAAATTATCCGAAAAGGAAAAAGAGATTTTCGAAACCAAAAACCACAACGCGCGGAACGCGTTTACGGAACAAAGAGCGGCGATTAAGGAATTCACGACCAGAGTGCAGGCGGAGCTCGAAAAGGAAAATCGAAATTTGCAAACGCGATCTGCGATGGCGGAGGAACAGATCAAAGAAATCAACGCGTACATGGCGCAGTCAACGCTTGCGTACCAGAAGGAAATCATGCGTCTGCGTTCTATTATTCAGGCCACGGCGCCGGAGCGGCTGCGGTCGCCGCGGGGGATCGGGGGCCCTGGGGTCGGCGGCGTCGGTGACAAAAGCGTCGGTGATAATCAACACGGCGGCGTCCATCGAAGCGCCACGCTGCCTGTTAGTATGGACAAAACCCGGAAATCCAAGGTTGGGCTGGATGCTGTGCAAGCGCTGCGCGGCTCACAAGCCCTCGACCCCACCCGAAGGTCAGGTGGGGGGGGGGCGGGCAACGCCAACGCACCGCTGGTGGACAGGTGGGTGAACGACGGACAGTGATGCGACTCTCGTAGTGTAAGATGCTTTTAAACTCAATCGTCGTACCGTCAATGAAAACGCATCATAGGCGCAAAACAGTCTCTCTCAGAACGAGCAGCCGTTCGCTATCGCCCAATTTTCCAAATCGAGATGACCCGCAAGTCTCGCATACGCGCACGTGCTCTGGTCCCACGGGCAGCCGTTCGCGCGCGCCCACTGCAGCATCTCGAGGTGTCCGCCAATCGCCGCATGCGCGCACGTCTGCTCGTCCCACGGGCAGCCGTTCGCGCGCGCCCACTGCAGCGTCTTGAGATGCCCGCCCTCCGTCGCACCCATGCACGTGTTTGCGTCCCACAGGCAGCCGTTAGCGCGCGCCCACTGCAGCACCTCAACGTGCCCACCCTGCGCCGCCCAGTAGCACGTTCCCGCGTCCCACGGGCAGCCGTTCGCGCGCGCCCACTGCAGCACCTCGAGATGCCCGCCCAACGCCGCATACGAGCACGTCTGCTCGTCCCACGGGTAGTCGTTCGCGCGCGCCCACTGCAGCATCTCGAGGTGCCCGCCCTCCGCCGCATTTTGGCACGTCCACCTGCCCCACGGGCATCCGTTCGCGTGCAACCACTGAAGCACCTCAAGCTGCCCGCCCAACGCCGTTCGCGCGCGCCCACTGCATCACCTCGAGGTTTCCGCCCCTTGCCGCCGCAAAACACGTGTTCCTGTCCCACGGTGTGTCGTCCGCTCGCAACGCCTTCAACTCTTCGAGCTGTCCGCTCCCCGCCGCTGCCTCACAAAGGTGTTCGTGATGCCGCAGACGACCTCCCCGTTGCAGGCGCCGCAGCGCGTTTAAACATCCGAGTTCCACGGCGTCATCCTCATCAAGCTACTCAAACCGAAGCCCCGTCGCCGCCACCGCGTCGCGCATCGCACGGCTCACCGCTGGGAGCCGTGCGAGATCGGCGGGGTCGTCGAAATATTCAGACCTGAGAACGTGCGCGACGACGATGTCGTTGAGAAGGCGGGGGATGGCATCGCCCCCGTTAGCCGTGTTAGCATCGCGGCACACGCGCTTTCTCTTACGTGCGCGATATTCCACACCGAGCGTCGCGGCGAAAGACATCGTGGAGGGTGTCGTGTGCGTCGTTGTGCGTCGAGGCTTCCGAGAAGGGCCACAGATGAAACCAGAAACGAAACCTCATCACAACCCTACTTTCACTCCGACACTGCAATCGTACTACACTTGGCACGACGCGGCGACGATGTCCGCCGCACACGTTCAAATCGTCCCGGGCCTCGACCGCGATGCTCGCCTCCCCTCC
>Ga0222645_100212_pt1 | contig 34316 bp, 32 predicted proteins | sample AntAcemetagen292_FD_179881 | JGI IMG/M metagenome (GOLD analysis project Ga0222645, IMG submission 179881) | Saline water microbial communities from Ace Lake, Antarctica - #292 | ecosystem: Environmental > Aquatic > Non-marine Saline and Alkaline > Saline | place: Antarctica: Ace Lake | collected...
TGGCAGTCTCATGTGTTCCATGACGTGGCCCCCACAGGTGACGCCACTCCCATGTGGATTCCGCAGTTGAGTATGGCATTGGGTTGTGTGGGCTTGGCGGTTGCGGTGTGCCATGCCTTGTTTGATAAATGTAAATACGGTGTTTTTTTGGATGAGCGTGTCAGCGGCTCACCCTCTGTCGAGTAATTACTCGTTGTTGTTAATTTATAAAGCAGTCGCATAGAAAGCAAGTTATGGATATAGCGCTAGCGCTGGGGTTGATTGTGTTGTTGGTGCTGGTGTTGGCCAGCGGCTTTTGGATAGGCATGTCGCTGTTAGCTGTGGGCTTGGTGACCATGTTGTTTGTTAGCCCGAGACCTGTTGGTGACAGCATGGTGTTAACCATTTGGGGGTCAAGCTCTAGCTGGACGTTGACAGCGTTGCCTTTGTTTTTGTGGATGGGTGAAATTTTATTTCGCACGCGCTTGTCCGACAACATGTTTCAAGGTTTGTCGCCTTGGTTCAACCGATTACCTGGGCGGTTGCTGCATGTCAACGTTATCGGCAGTGCCATTTTTGCTGCGGTGTCAGGCTCGTCCGCAGCAACGTGCGCAACCATTGGAAAAATTTCATTGTCTGAGCTGGACCGTCGAGGCTACCCGCCATCTATGGCCATTGGCACGTTGGCGGGAGCAGCTACCCTCGGTCTTCTCATTCCGCCATCAATCATCATGATTGTGTACGGCGTGGCAGCCGATGTGTCCATTGCCAAACTGTTCGTGGCAGGCGCCGTACCAGGTTTGTTGCTGGCGGTGTTGTTCATGGGTTACATCGCGCTGTGGTCTCTTAAGAATCCGGATGCGATTCCAGCCGCTGATGAGGGCACCACCTTCATGACCAAGCTCAAAGCCTCTAGCAAGTTACTGCCGGTTGTAGGTTTGATACTGGCCGTGCTGGGGTCAATTTACACAGGGGTTGCCACTGCGACAGAGGCCGCTGCGATTGGTGTGTTGGGCTCGTTGTTATTGGCCACGAGCGAGGGCAGCATGTCGTGGTCTAGTTTCAAGCTTGGATTGGCTAGCGCTTGCAAGGTGTACTGCATGATTGGCCTTATTTTGGCAGGCGCTGCGTTTTTAACACTGGCCATGGGCTTTGTCGGCCTGCCCAGGCACTTGGCCGAATACATTGGTTCATTGGGCTTGTCACCTTTGGCCTTGATTGTTGCATTGACCTTGTTTTTTCTGGTGCTGGGTTGTTTTTTAGATGGCATTTCAATGGTGGTGCTCACCATCGGTGTGCTGTTGCCGACTATCCAACAGGCAGGTCTTGATTTGATCTGGTTTGGCGTGTTTGTTGTTCTGGTGGTTGAGGTTGCGCAAATCACACCACCGGTGGGACTCAATCTATTTGTGTTGCAAGGCCTCACCAAACGCGATATTGGGTACATATCAAAAACTGTCATTCCCATGTTTGCGCTCATGATGCTCGCCATTGTGTTGATTTACTATTTTCCAGGAATTGTGCTGTGGCTGCCCAGTTTGATGTAATCCGCAGTGCAACTGCTTTGCCTAGCCTGTTGCGGCGTAACGCTTACTAATGCCCGCCTACGAACAAGCTCGTTTATTGACAATGGGTGACGCGGCGCTGACCGTAGAGTTAGGTGGCGACATCGACGTGTCTGTGAATGTGCGTTGCTTGGCAGTAGCCGATGCGTTAGATGCTCTCACCTGCGCAGGTGAGTTGTCTGGCGTGTTGGACGTCGTGCCAACTTTTCGTTCGGTCACTGTCATGTTCAACCCATTGTTGATTGACGCCGACAGTTTGGGTCTTACCATGATGCGGCTAGCCGCCACATCAGCCGCTTCGCTGCAAGTCAGCCGCATATGGCGCTTACCCGTCTGTTTTGGCGAGTCGTATGGTCCAGACTTAAGCGCAGCTGCCACCACAGTTGCCATGTGTGAAGACGACTTGATAACCGCTTTGTTGGCGCAAACGCTGCGCGTTTACGCCATGGGTTTTTTGCCTGGTTTTGCTTATTTGGCACAATTGCCCAGCTTGTTGAAAGTGCCTAGGTTGGCGTCGCCTCGTACCCGTGTGCCTGCGCAAAGCTTGGCTATTGCCGATGACATGGCTTGCATATATCCCTGGGAAAGTCCCGGCGGTTGGAATTTATTGGGCTGCATGCCCGTGCCGTTGTTTGACAAACAGCACAGCCAAGCCCCAGCCTTGTTGCAAGTGGGCGATCAGGTTGGTTTTTTTGCTGTGAGCGCACTTGAGTTGAAAGCATTGCAGCGCGTTGTTTGGACAAGGGCCGACGTACAGGCCCAGTTTTGCAGTGAGCAGACAGATGCAAGCTAGGCTCGAGGTGATAGGCGCTGGGCTTGGCAACACATTGCAAGATGCAGGTCGGTTTGGGCACCGCCGCGCAGGTGTGCCATGGTCTGGTTTTTTGGACCAGTCGCTGGCCCATGCGGCCAACGCTTTGGTGGGTAACCAGCCGGATGTGGCGTGCATAGAGGTGCGCGCTGCAGGACCTAGCCTTCGTGTTCTTGTGGGCCCAGTGTGGTGCGCAGTGGCTGGACTGTTGGACTGCACGTTGGTACGCGCCAATGGCCTGCGAGACAAACTGCCTGCTTGGCGCAGCGTAGAGCTTGGCGTTGGTGACGAGTTGCGCCTTGGGGTGGCGTCTGACGCATGTGCGTATGTGGCAATCAGTGGCGGCGTTGATGTGCCACAAGTGATGGGAAGCCGCTCTACTTACGCACGTGTGGGTCTGGGTGGCATTGAGGGGCGGGTTTTAAGTGTTGGCGATGTGCTGACCACGCACATATTTCACCCGCAGGCACAAGCAAACTTATGTGCCACGACTGATATGCCAAGGCTTGACGGTGCCGTTCGCATCATGCTGGGACCGCAAGACGACTACTTTACAGACCAAGCGCTCGCCGACTTGTGCTCGCATACATGGCAGACCAGCGCGGCACAAGACCGCATGGGTGTGCGTTTGCAGGGCGCTAGCTTGCAGCATCGCCAGGGCGTCGCCGCAGACATTGTGTCTGATGGCATCGCGCCTGGCGCCATTCAAGTGCCCGCCAGCGGCGAGCCGATTGTATTGTTGGCCGATTGTCAAACCATGGGTGGCTACACCAAGATCGCCACAGTTATTTCAGCAGATCTGCACAAAATGGCGCACTTGCCAGCAGGCAGCACATGTCAGTTCGAGCTTGTAACCGCAGCGCAAGCGCACGCTGCGCTGCTGGACAACAAGCGCTTGCTCCAACAGTGGCTGCAGGGCCTGAAGCCTTATGTGCCTGTAGGATGGGTAGATGAGGTTGCGCTGCGCAGCACCAACTTAATCAGTGGCTATGTGAACGCACAAGCTGTATCAGGAGAGGATTTTTAACCATGACGGCCATTAATTTAAATGCAGACATGGGTGAGAGCTATGGCGCGTGGCAAATGGGCAATGACGACGCATTGCTGCGCATTGTGCGAAGCGCCAACATTGCTTGCGGCTTCCATGCGGGCGATCCGATGCACATGGCCAAGACAGTTGAGGTGGCTGTTGCCAACGGTGTCAGTTTAGGCGCCCACCCCGCATTTCCTGACTTGCAAGGTTTTGGGCGGCGTGCCATGCACTTGACCGCCAAAGAGCTCAGTGCCACTGTGATGTATCAAGTTGGAGCTTTGCAAGCGTTTGCTGTCGCCAACGGCACGCGATTGAGCCATGTCAAGCCGCATGGGGCTTTAAACAACATGGCCTGCGCCGACTTGGATATGGCCACTGTCATCGTGCAAGCGGTGCGAAGCGTCGATCAGCAACTCATTGTTTTAGCACCCGCCTGTTCGGCACTTGTTCAAGCCTCCCTAGATCTCAAAGTGCGACACGCGATCGAAATATTTGCGGATCGAAGTTACCAAGACGACGGTCAACTCACGCCACGTGCGATGCCCAATGCCATGGTGCATGGCGCACAAGCGTCTGTTGATCACGTGCTTCGCATGCTGGACGCAGGTGGGATTGTGAGCCAGCGTGGTGTCGTGTTGCACACCCCCATACACAGTATTTGTGTACATGGCGACAACCCGCAAGCGATAGAAAGCGCCGCCTCGCTGCGCGATGCCTTGATTTCAAAAGGTTATGTATTGGCGCGTTTGGACGAGATGGTGTAGGGTTGAATGTTTGGTCCAGTTAACTTAACAAACCGGCCCTGCAGCCGGTTTTTTATTCGCTAAAATCAACACAGTTGATAATTTTTTTTATTGAAAGCGATTTGTTTGAATAATTTTAGAAATGATTGAAGTAAACAATCTTTGCAAACAATATGCCAACGGCTTTATGGCTTTGGATCATATTAACTTGAGTGTCAAAAAAGGCGAGATTCTGGCCTTGCTAGGGCCAAATGGCGCAGGTAAAACAACACTGATATCGGTCATTTGTGGCATCGTTAACCCTAGTTCTGGCAGCGTGACCATTGGTGGTTTTGACATCATAAAAAACTACCGAAAAACACGCAGCCTGATTGGCCTGGTACCTCAAGAGCTGACAACAGATGCCTTCGAAACACCTTGGGATAACTTGACGTTTTCAAGGGGGCTGTTTGGTCTGCCCAAAAACCCGCAAAAAGTAGAGCAAGTTTTGAAAGATTTGTCTCTATGGGACAAAAAAGACGAACGCATTATGACGTTGTCTGGTGGCATGAAGCGCCGTTTATTGATTGGCAAGGCCTTGGTTCACGAGCCGCAGGTGCTGTTTCTGGATGAACCAACGGCTGGTGTTGATGTGGGCTTGCGTCAAGACATGTGGCGCATGGTCGATGCGTTGCGCATCCAAGGCGTCACCATCGTGTTGACCACCCATTACATCGAGGAAGCAGAAGCCATTGCCGACCGCATTGGTGTGATTAATGGCGGCAAGCTGTTGCTTGTAGAGGATAAACAATTGTTGATGTCGCGTTTGGGTCAAAAACAGTTGAAAGTTGAGTTGATGACCCGTCTGGACAACATGCCCGCCGAGCTGGCTGAGCAAGGATTCCGCCTTGCTGAGGACTGCCTCAGTGTTATTTACCAATACGACAAAGATGGCCTTGAGGTCAATATCGCTGGCTTGTTGCAGGCTGTTTCTGATGCCGGCTTGGGCGTGAAAGACATACATACGCAGCAAAGCAGCTTGGAAGAAATCTTTGTGGATTTGGTAGGGGAGTCGGTATGAACTTAAGAGGCATGTGGGCTATTTATTGTTTTGAAATGTACCGTACAAGACGCACCATTACGCAAAGCATTGTGTCGCCTGTACTGTCTACGGTGCTGTACTTTGTGGTCTTTGGTGGCGCGATAGGCTCACGCATAGAGTCAGTGGGTGGTATCAGTTACGGTGCGTTTATTGTGCCGGGCTTGGTCATGTTGTCCATCATGACCCAGAGCTTGACCAACGCCTCTTTTGGCATTTATTTCCCGCGCTTTTCGGGCACGATTTATGAGGTCCTCTCCGCACCCATGTCGTTCTGGGAAGCGACGGCGGGCTATGTGGGCGCTGCGGCCACCAAGTCGTTGCTGATTGGCATCATCACACTTGCTACAGCAGGTTTTTTTGTACCTATTCAGATTGCCCATCCATTTTGGATGTTCGGTTTTTTGATTCTCACCACGCTGACCTTCAGCCTGTTTGGTTTTCTCATCGGTATTTGGGCTGATGGTTTTGAAAAATTGCAGTTAATCCCGCTGTTGGTCATCACCCCTATGGTGTTTTTAGGTGGTGCGTTTTACTCGATAGACATGTTGCCCAGCGCGTGGCAAACCGTCACCATGTTCAACCCAGTGGTGTATTTAATCAGTGGTTTTCGTTGGAGTTTTTATGAAATATCTGACGTGAGTGTGGGTGTGAGTCTGGCCATGATCGTGGTATTCATGGGAATTTGTTTGGCACTGATTGCCTTGATCTTTAAGACGGGTTACCGCCTTAAGCAATGAACCCGTGTGTCGGTCACAGCAGCGTAAAAAATAGCGTTGTCTGTGTACCGGCTTGAGGCCGATGGCTCAGCGTAAGCCGTCAATGAGAGCGCCGGCTTTGATGCCGCGCTGCGCAAACCAGCCTTGGTTCATTTCAAGTACCAGGCGGACAGGCTCTTTGGTGCAGTGTGGCTCTGTCGAGTTGGCCTGCATGTTGGCTATGTTGACGATTCGTCCATCATTTGCGATGAATGCGGCAGACAGTGGAATCAGCGTGTTTTTCATCCAAAAGCACACCATGTCTGGCTGCTCAAATACAAACAGCATGCCTTCATTGTTTGGCATGCTGGTGCGGTACATCAAGCCAATTTCACGTGTTTGCGGTGTTTGCGCTATCTGAGATGTGATGCGGTGCATGCCCGCACGTAACTCAATACGCGGCAAGTCAAGCTGCGCGACTTCTGCCCAAGCGTTTGACAGCAACCCGTGCCCACATGTGACAATCACAGCAACGGTAGCAAGGTGTTTGAGGCGACGGATCAGCATGGTAGGTGTAGGCTATGTGTGGACTAGAAACAGCTTGCAGGCAGCTGAATGTGGAAAACATTTCAATCATATGACAGACAAGCCAAGGGTGGTACAAATGCGGCTCGAGTCAGTCTTATAGAAGAATTAGGGATAAGATAGTGGTTTGCGAACAACTCTGCTCGCACATTATTTTCTACCGGAGACTACCCGCGTCATGTATCAGCACATCAAGGTTCCTAGCCAAGGCCAAAAAATCACCGTCAACGCCGACATGTCTTTGAACGTGCCAGACGAGCCCATTATTCCGTTCATTGAAGGCGATGGTACTGGTGCTGACATCACGCCCGTCATGTTGAAAGTGGTTGATGCTGCTGTGGCCAAGGCCTACGGCGGCAAGCGTCAAATTCACTGGATGGAGATTTACGCTGGCGAAAAGTCCACCAATATTTACGGCCCAGACGTGTGGCTGCCCGAAGAAACACTGTCTGCCGTGCGGGACTATGTGGTGTCTATCAAAGGCCCATTGACGACGCCAGTTGGCGGTGGCATTCGTTCACTGAATGTGGCCTTGCGTCAAGAGTTGGATTTGTATGTGTGTTTGCGCCCAGTGCGCTATTTCAAGGGCGTGCCAAGCCCTCTGAAAGAGCCACATAAGACAGACATGGTGATCTTCCGTGAAAATTCCGAAGACATTTACGCTGGTATTGAGTTCGAAGCTGAAAGCGACAAGGCCAAGAAGCTCATTAAGTTTTTGCAAGAAGAGTTTGGTGTTACCAAAATCCGCTTTCCCAACACGTCTGGCATTGGCATCAAGCCTGTGTCGCGTGAAGGTACAGAGCGATTGGTGCGCAAGGCGATCCAATACGCCATCGATAACAACAAGCCCAGTGTGACCATTGTTCACAAAGGCAACATCATGAAATTCACCGAAGGTGGTTTCCGTGATTGGGCTTATGCGTTGGCGCAAAAAGAGTTTGGCGCTGAGCTGATCGACGGTGGCCCATGGTGCAAGTTCAAAAACCCCAACACTGGCAATGACATCATTGTTAAAGACAGCATTGCAGATGCGTTCCTGCAGCAAATTTTGTTGCGTCCTGCCGAGTACAGCGTCATTGCGACGCTGAACCTGAATGGTGACTACGTGTCCGATGCCTTGGCTGCGCAGGTTGGCGGTATAGGTATCGCACCTGGCGCTAACCTGTCTGACACCATCGCCATGTTTGAAGCCACCCACGGCACAGCGCCAAAATACGCTGGCAAAGATTATGTGAACCCCGGGTCAGAAATCTTGTCTGCGGAAATGATGCTGCGTCACATGGGATGGGTTGAAGCTGCTGACCTTATCATTGCCTCCATGGGCAAATCCATTGATTCCAAGCAAGTCACATACGATTTTGCGCGTTTGATGGATGGTGCCACTCAAGTGTCTTGCTCTGGCTTCGGTGAAGTCATGATCAAGCACATGTAAGGAACAACGCACACCCCACAGTGCGTGAAGAAAAAAAGCCCAACACGGATGTGTTGGGCTTTTTTTTTGGAGCGCTGCCCTAATATGATGGCAACAGGTACGTTGAGGGAAGTGGCTTTTGGCCGCATCAACTACACGCATTTCACAGCATCGCTAAAATCTTACAAATGGCCAATCCAAAACAACCTTCACCCCCAAACTCACCCCCCCAGACTGGTGGAGACGATGCGTTGGTCTTAGACCGCGTGGCGCAGCGGGTGCAGCCTCCCAGCTTGTTTCAAGTGGTGCTGCTCAACGACGACTTCACCCCCATGGAGTTTGTAGTCTTTGTCATTCAAGAGTATTTCAACAAAGACCGCGATACGGCGACACAAATCATGCTCAAAATCCACCTAGAAGGCAAGGCTGTATGTGGGGTTTTCCCTAGAGATATTGCCAACACCAAGGCCGAGCAAGTCTCTGCCCAAGCGCGTGACGCAGGTCATCCCCTGCAATGTGTGGTTGAGCCCGCACCTGAGTTGTAACAGCCTGTTTCAAATGAGCTGCAATTATTGTGAATAAGTCCTCGCTCAATGCGGTTGAATTAGCAACATTGCTCCCCATTTGTCATCTATCGGCATACTGTGTCTATTAATCCCGCGTACAGTGACATCTCGTACTAAACGCAGTTGTGAGGAATTCAAATGATCGCCCAAGAACTTGAAGTTAGCTTGCACATGGCCTTTGTAGAGGCCAGACAGCAACGCCATGAATTCATCACTGTTGAACACCTGTTGCTAGCATTGCTAGACAACCCCAGCGCCTCTGAGGTGCTCAAGGCGTGTTCGGCCAACGTGGACGACCTTCGTAAGTCGTTGACCCAATTCATCAAAGACAACACCCCCCAAGTGGCTGGTGCCGACGATGTTGACACCCAGCCGACGCTGGGCTTTCAGCGCGTCATACAGCGCGCCATCATGCACGTGCAGAGCACTGGCAGCGGCAAGAAAGAAGTCACTGGTGCCAATGTGTTGGTGGCTATTTTTGGTGAAAAAGACTCACATGCCGTGTACTACCTCCACCAACAAGGCGTTACCCGCCTTGATGTGGTCAATTTCATCGCGCATGGGATCCGTAAAAATGACCCGCCTGAAGCTGGTAAAGCAGAGGGTGAAGCGTCTGGTGAGGAGGCCCCACAAGCGGCCAGCGGTGAGCGCAGCGAAAAACAGTCACCGTTAGAGCAGTTCACCGTCAACCTGAATCAAATGGCCAAAGAAGGCAAAATTGACCCGTTGATTGGCCGTGAGTTCGAAGTAGAGCGCACTATACAAATTTTGTGCCGCCGCAGGAAAAACAACCCATTGTTGGTGGGTGAAGCTGGTGTTGGTAAAACAGCCATTGCAGAAGGTTTGGCATGGCGCATCACCGAGGGCGCTGTCCCAGAGGTGTTGGCCGAGGCCAATGTGTATTCACTTGACATGGGTGCCTTGTTAGCTGGTACCAAATACCGCGGTGATTTCGAGCAGCGCTTGAAAGGTGTGCTTAAAGCCCTCAAAGACAAACCCAATGCGGTTCTGTTTATTGATGAAATCCACACGTTGATTGGTGCTGGCGCTGCTTCTGGTGGCACCATGGATGCCTCTAATCTACTTAAGCCTGCGCTCTCAAACGGCCAGTTAAAGTGTATTGGTGCAACGACATTTACCGAATACCGTAGCATTTTTGAAAAAGATGCGGCACTGTCTCGTCGCTTCCAAAAAGTAGATGTGGTGGAGCCCAGCGTGGCTGAGACTGTGGATATTTTGAAGGGCCTCAAGTCCCGTTTTGAAGAGCACCACAACGTCAAGTACGCCGTGGCCGCATTGCAAGCCGCTGCAGAGTTGAGCGCCAAGTACATCAATGACCGCCAGTTGCCCGATAAAGCCATCGATGTGATCGACGAGGCGGGGGCTGCGCAACGTATTTTGCCTGCTCACAAGCGTAAAAAAACCATCAGTAAAACAGAGATTGAGGACATTGTTGCCAAGATTGCGCGCATTCCCCCAGCCAACGTGTCCAATGACGACAAAGGCAAACTCAAAACACTTGAGCGTGATTTGAAAAGTGTGGTGTTTGGTCAAGACAAAGCGCTTGAGGCCTTGGCTTCCAGCGTGAAAATGGCGCGTTCAGGCTTGGGTAAAAACGACAAGCCCATTGGTTCGTTCTTGTTCAGTGGCCCCACTGGTGTGGGTAAAACCGAAGCAGCCAAGCAACTCGCTTACATCATGGGCATTGATTTGATTCGCTTTGACATGAGCGAGTACATGGAACGTCACGCCGTGAGCCGTCTCATTGGTGCCCCTCCAGGTTATGTTGGTTTCGATCAAGGCGGCTTGCTCACAGAGGCCATCACCAAAAAGCCTCATTGCGTGTTGTTGCTTGACGAAATTGAAAAAGCCCACCCCGACGTCTTCAATGTGCTGTTGCAAGTGATGGATCACGGCACGTTAACGGACAACAATGGGCGCAAGGCCGACTTCCGCAACGTGATCGTCATCATGACGACCAATGCGGGCGCAGAGGTCATGAGCAAGTCCACCATGGGCTTTACCAACTCGCGTGAGTCAGGTGATGAGATGGCCGATATCAAGCGCCTGTTTACACCAGAGTTCCGCAACCGGTTGGACGCTATCGTTAGCTTTAAATCGCTTGACGAACATGTCATCTTGCGAGTTGTCGACAAGTTCTTGCTCGAATTGGAAACCCAACTGGCAGAGAAAAAAGTTGAGGTGACCTTCACTGACACAGTGCGTAAGCATTTGTCCAAGAAAGGATTCGACCCGCTTATGGGTGCGCGTCCCATGCAGCGTTTGATACAGGACATGATTCGAAAAGCGCTGGCGGACGAGCTGCTGTTTGGGCGTTTGGTCGATGGCGGCCGCTTGACTGTCGACATAGACGACACAGGCGAGGTGCTGTTAGATATCACGCCGCCTGAGAAAAAGGGCAAAGCGCCTAAAGCTGAAGCATCTACAGCTGGCTGATAGCGTACAACGGTGATTGGTTAGCAAGCAGCTGGCAGTTAAAACTGCCAGCTGCTTTTTTTTGGTTGCTGGTTTATCTGCTGTTTAGCCTGTGCCCGCCTGCCGCGTCAAGATGTGGCATCAAGCGCGGTGGGGTGCGAGTGCCGCCATGCATTTACTCTTGGTATGCGGCTCGAATAGCTTCAATGCGTTTGCGGTTGGTGCCAAAGTCTTCACGGCCCAAGCGCGATGCGCTGCGCAGTTCGATGACTTGAGTTTGCGGGTTAAACCAAAACTCTAAATCGTCAACAAACCCAAGTAGCTTGGTGCTCGCCTCAGCGCGCAGGTAGTCACTTTGTTGCGCAGTAATGCGCACGCCTGGCATGGTTTGCAAGACAGTCAATAACTTGCCCATGGACGCTGCTGCATCACCCATACCGGGCAACGCATCGATGGTGGCGAAGCCGTTCATGGGGTGATCCGGGTAGAGCTTGGCTTGAGAGCTGACGCTGTTGCGCGTTGCCGATAGCGTTTTAAGCTTGCCATCGGTCACCCCCATGTTGGCTGGCAAAGAACCACTTAGCATGCCCAATTGACCTGCAGTAATCAGTAAAACGGGTATGGCAATCAGCATGGCGAGTAGTGTGTACACAAGTTGTTTCTTGGTTTTTAAGATGTTGAACTGTATCATTTATCGTTTTCGACCGCCCAGTAATCCACCCAACAGCCCCCTGACCACTTGTCGGCCAATGTTGGAGCCAACCGTCCTGACTGCACTTTTCATCACCATTTGCGCCAAACCGTCGCGTTGACCACCGCGCGGGCCTGAGCTTCCAAACAGCAAGCTGGTCCACATGCTGCTGGGCGCCTCGTCATCCTTGGGTTGTGTGGCATTGGCAATACTTTGTTTGGCTGTATTGACTGCTGACTCATTCATGTCTGGCGCTTGCGCGCGCAAGGTTTCAAAAGCGGAGGCTCTGTCAAGCTGCGCTTCATACACACCGGCTACCAGCGAGTGACGCAGTATGGTTTGGCGTTGCTCAGGCGTGATGGGGCCAAGCTGTCCAGCAGGTGGCAGCACAAATACGCGCTCGGTTTCAGTAGGGCGACCTGTGTGGTCTAGAAAACTTACCAACGCCTCGCCTACGGCCAGTTCAGTAATGGCGGCTTCTATGTCTAGCCCTGCTTTGGGGCGCATGGTTTGCGCGCAGGCTTTGACTGTCTTTACATCACGCGGCGTGAAGGCGCGTAAGGCATGCTGCACACGGTGGCCAAGCTGCGACAGCACGCTGTCTGGCACGTCAGCCGAGTTTTGCGTGACGAAGTACACGCCAACACCCTTGGAGCGTATCAATCGCACAACAAGTTCTATGCGCTCAACGAGTACCTTGGGTGCATCGTTAAATAGCAAGTGGGCCTCGTCAAAGAAGAATACCAATTTTGGTTGATCTAGATCCCCCACCTCAGGCAGGTTCTCAAACAGCTCGCTGAGCAGCCATAGTAAAAATGTAGCGTACAAGCGAGGTGCGTTCATCAGCTTGTCTGCAGCCAAAATGTTGATCAAGCCAATCCCGTTGGCGTCTGTCTGCATCAGGTCTTGAATGTTGAGCATGGGCTCACCAAAGAATGCCTCACCACCTTGTTCTTCGATTTGAATGAGACCGCGTTGAATGGCGCCAACGCTGGCGGCGCTGATGTTGCCATATTCTGTTTTAAAGTCTTTGGTGTGGTCGCCTACGTGTTGGCACATCACGCGTAAGTCTTTGAGGTCTAGCAGCAGCAAACCAGCGTCATCGGCAATTTTAAAAATCAACTGCAGCACACCGGTTTGTGTGTCATTAAGGTTGAGCATGCGCGACAGCAGCAGCGGACCCAAGTCGCTGATGGTGGCTCGGACTGGGTGCCCTTTCTCGCCGAACACATCCCACAAAGTGACAGGGAATGCGCGAGGAGTTGGGCAGTCAATATCACGCGAGCGTAATATCTCAGCCATCTTGGCTTGTATGTTGCCGGTTTGTGACACGCCTGTTAAGTCGCCCTTGATGTCAGCCATAAAAACAGGTACGCCTAGGCTAGAAAAACCTTCGGCCATGGTTTGCAATGTGACGGTTTTGCCAGTTCCCGTAGCGCCAGTAATCAAGCCATGGCGGTTGGCTTTGTCGCCCAATATGTGGCACTCGGTCTGGCTATTCTTAGCAATCAGTACGGCGTTTTTGATGGTGTCGGTCATAAGCGTCTCGAAAGTACAATGGTGTGTTAACAGTGTTAATGGGCGCAACGGGTGCGTTGCCCACTTACTAATACATTAAGACTACATCAATTAAGAGGAATTTTCATGGCAGGTCATAGCAAATGGGCCAATATTCAGCACAGAAAAGGGCGTCAAGATGAAAAACGGGGCCGTGTGTGGACCCGCGTTATTCGTGAAATCATGGTGGCGGCGCGCCACGGCGGTGCTGATTTGGACGCCAACCCGCGCTTGCGCTTGGCCATTGACAAAGCCAAAGCCGCCAATATGCCTGCAGATACGGTCAAGCGCAATATCGACAAGGCCACGGGCAACCTCGAAGGGGTGACCTACGAAGAAATTCGTTATGAGGGCTACGGTATTGCTGGCGCGGCAGTCATCATCGACACCATGACGGATAACAAGGTTCGTACTGTTGCCGCCGTTAGGCATGCGCTCAACAAGCATGGGGGCAACTTAGGCACGGAAGGCTGTGTGGCGTTTCAGTTCAAGCATGTGGGTCAAATTGTGTTTGCCCCGGGGTCTGATGAAGACAAGATCATGGAGCTTGCATTGGAAGCGGGCGCAGACGATGTCATGACCGACGCAGATGGTGCCATTGAGGTGTTGTGCTCGCCGACAGACTTCGAAGCCGTGAAGGCTGCTCTGGTTGCCGCTGGGTTGGTGCCAGAGCTGGCAGAAGTCACCATGCGTGCGGAAAATGCGATTGATATTGCTGGTGAGGATGCCCTGCGCATGCAAAAGCTATTGGACATGTTGGAAGACTTGGACGATGTGCAAGACGTGTTTCACAACGCAGCCTTGGATTTAGGCGAATAAATACTGCAGCAGCTTCAGCAATACATGCAGCTGTCGTTGAGGCACCAGCACCAGCATGTAGCTCAATTACAACGTAGGCAGGTCAATGCACAATCTTAAAGTTTTGGTCATAGGTGGCGGTGGGCGAGAGCATGCGCTCGCATGGAAATTGGCCAATAGCCCCAGCGTGTCACACGTGTATGTCGCACCCGGTAATGGCGGTACAGCTGTAGACAGCAAACTTGTCAACCTGCACATCACAGATAAGGTCGAGTTGTGTGCGTGGGCACGGGACAATGCCATCGACCTCACGGTTGTTGGCCCAGAGGGCCCATTGGCCGACGGTTTGGTGGACTTGTTTCGCGACCAGGGTTTGCATGTGTTCGGTCCCACGCAAGCGGCTGCGCAGCTGGAGAGCTCCAAAGCTTTCTCCAAAGCTTTCATGCAGCGTCACGCCATACCTACCGCTTCTTTTGAAACCTTTACAGACGCCACGCTGGCACACGCCTACATTGACAAGGTGGGTGCACCAATTGTGGTCAAAGCCGATGGTTTGGCCGCAGGCAAGGGCGTGGTGGTAGCGACCTCTCTGGAGCAAGCACATGCTGCTGTGGACGACATGCTGGGTAGCAATAGCCTTGGTGTGACCCACAACAGTGGTGGTGCACGCGTGGTGATTGAAGAGTGTTTGGTGGGCGAGGAGGCCAGCTTTATAGTGATGGTCGATGGCCGGCACGTGGTGCCCATGGCGACCAGTCAAGACCATAAACGCCTACTGGATAACGACCAAGGCCCCAATACGGGCGGCATGGGTGCTTACTCCCCAGCACCAGTGGTCACGCAAGCCGTGTTTGACACCACCATGCGAGATATTATTTGGCCAACGGTCCACGGCATGGCCAAGGACGGCATCACTTTTACAGGTTTCTTGTATGCGGGCCTGATGATAGCGCCCGATGGCACCGTCAAAACATTGGAGTTCAACTGCCGCATGGGTGATCCCGAAACCCAGCCAATATTGATGAGGCTCAAGTCCGACTTAGGACTTGTATTGCTGGCCGGTGCCAAAGGCGAGTTCAGCGGTTTGTCCAGCCTCACCTTGGAATGGGATGAGCGCGTTGCGCTGGGTGTCGTGTTGGCCGCGCATGGCTACCCCGTTCAACCTAGCAAAGGCGACGTTATAGAAGACTTGCCAGCAGATGGTCCTGATTGCGTGGTGTTCCATGCAGGCACTGCGTTGAACGGCGAGCAATTGCTGAGCAGTGGCGGGCGTGTGCTGTGCGTCAGCGCGTTGGCCGCCAGCGTTGAAGCCGCGCAACAAGTGGCTTATGCCGCTATTGCGCAAATAAAACTTCCCGGCTCTCAATACCGCACCGATATTGGTGCCCGAGCAGTGGCATGAGCACGCCGTCGCATTCAAAACCGCCGTCTCAAGGTGTCGGTAGCCGGTTGGCGCGGTTGGCATTGCGTCTGGCAGGCTGGACCGTGCTGGATGTCGACTTGCCGGGTCCTCGAGGAATCGTGGTGGTGTACCCGCACACCAGCAACTGGGACTTTATTGTTGGCATTTGTTTCAAATGGGCCATGGGCTGGCACGTGCGTTTTTGGGCCAAAGACAGTTTGGTACACGCACCGCTCATCGGGGTTTGGATGCAGTGGCTGGGCGCTTTTTCTGTAAACCGCAAAAGCTCAACAGGTTTGGTTGGAAAAACCGCCATCGACATGTTGTCCAGCGATAGGTTTTGGCTGGTGCTTGCACCAGAAGGTACGCGCAGCTATGTCAACGGTTGGCGAATGGGGTTTTACCACTTATGGCAAACCACACAGGTGCCGTTGGTGGTGACAGTGATTGACTACGAAACCAAAGAAGTGGGCGTGAGGGGCGTGTTACTCAAGCCAAGCAGCGCCGATGAAACATTGGAGTTTGCCAGGATAGAGGCCTTGCTCAGCAACGCCAAAGGTTGTAAGCCAGCGCTGCAAAGCCCGATCAAACCCTACGTTAAAGCCGATTAGTGCCACTGTTTTCGCCGCCTTTGGTTACGCTCGAGAGAATCGCTCATCATCATCAATTTGTTTTAATCGCTCTTTAAGTTTCTTGTACCCGCTATGTCAGACACCTCACCTGTTTCTCCCGACGCCGTTAGATCCTACTTACAGGGTTTGCAAGAGCGCATCATGGGCGCTGTTAAGGCGATAGATGGAACCGATGTTGGCGTGGACGCTTGGCACAAGCCACCTGGCGAGAAATTGCAAGGTCAAGGCGTTACACAAATTTTAGAAAATGGTCCTGTCTTTGAGCGTGCAGGTTGCGGGTTTTCTGACGTCTCTGGCCCAGCGTTGCCGCCATCTGCCACGCAGCACCGCCCCGAGCTTGCTGGGGCGCCTTTTGAGGCCATGGGTGTGTCTGCTGTGCTACATCCGCGCAATCCCTTTGTGCCAACTGTTCACATGAATGTACGCATGATTGCCGCAACTCCCGCAGGTGGCGGACCTGCTGTGTGCTGGTTTGGCGGTGGTATGGACTTAACGCCTTATTACGGCTTTGAAGCCGACGCCAAGCACTTTCATCAAACCTGTCGTGACGCGTTGCATCCATTTGGCCCTGACTTGTATCCCCGTTTCAAAACTTGGTGTGACGAGTATTTTTATCTGGCTCACCGCAATGAGCAGCGCGGTGTAGGCGGCATATTCTTTGATGACTTCTCAAACCTAGGCCCTCAGCGCAGCTTTGAAATGATGCAGTCTGTGGGTGATGCGTTTTTAAACGCTTACATGCCAATCGCCACAGCCCGCCTAGATACGCCTTACACCGACGCGCACCGCAACCACCAATTGTGTAGGCGAGGGCGTTACGTGGAGTTCAATTTGGTCTGGGACCGTGGCACTCACTTTGGCTTGCAGTCAGGCGGGCGAACAGAGTCAATCTTGTTGTCCATGCCGCCAATGGTGACCTGGTCTTATGCCAACACCCCGACGCCCAATTCACCAGAAGCCCTGCTGCTGAGCGACTTCTTAGTTAGGCGTGATTGGCTAACGCCCGAGCCGCAGTGAGCGCAACACAACCTGTGCGCATCGGGATGTTGGGCGGCTCTTTTGACCCGCCCCATGTAGCACACCACCGTTTGGCCGCACTGGCACTGGACACTTTAGGCCTTCATGCCTTGCATGTGGTGCCCACAGGTCATGCTTGGCATAAAACCCGCCAACTCAGCGCAGCGTCTCACCGTTTGGCTATGTCACAGCTAGCCTTTGCCGATTTGGCCAACGTGGTGGTCGACAACTGCGAAATAGCGCGGGGCGGTGAAAGCTACACTTTAGATACATTGCAAGCGCTTGAGTCTCAGTATGCGCACCTCACTTCTCCTATTGAATGGGTACTTGTTATAGGGTGGGATCAATTAAGCCGTTTCACGACCTGGTATCAGTGGCAAAATATAGCCAGTCGTGTGTTATTGGCCGTGGCTTATAGGGTTGACGCCGGTGAGCCCCATACGGCGCAGCCCGATCTAAGCCAATGGCAAGCTCTAGGCCTGCGCTTGGTGTTGTTGCCCATGGCGCCAGTCTCAATCAGCTCAACGTATGTACGGGATCATGTGCCGAATGAGCCGCCACTTGATGACTGGCGGGAGATGGTTAGCCCAGAAGTGGCACACTACATAACTAATAATGGCCTTTACCAAGCCTGAGAAGCGTCAGCTGTTCCTTTAAACGTTCTTTATTTTTTCTATCAAAAGCCGCCCCATGAGCACCAAAACAGATATCCATTCCTTGCAACACCTGATAGTAGGAGCGTTAGAGGACGTTAAAGGTAAAGACATTGTGGTGTTCGATACCGAGCATTTGTCGGCCTTGTTTGAGCGTGTGATTATTGTGAGCGGTACCAGCAACCGCCAAACGAAAGCCTTGGCTTCTAGCGTACGCGATGAAGTCCGGGACGCTGGCTTACCCAAGCCCCGCGTTGAAGGCGAGGGCAACGGCGAATGGATTATTGTTGACTGTGGTTCTGCCGTTGTGCACGTGATGCAACCCATTATTCGGGAGTACTACCGCTTAGAAGAAATTTGGGGCGATAAGCCGGTGCGCATCAAGCTTGCCAAGACTCGTGGCTTGGTTAAGGCATCTGAGCCTATGGCGCAAGACACGCCTGCCGCCAAAAAGCCAGGGACTAAAAAGCCAGCTGCGGTCAAAACAACGACCAAGCCCGTAGCCGCTACAAAAGCCTCTCCTGCGAAAAAAGCAGCGCCATCTAAAAAAGCAGCTCCAGCTAAAAAAGCAGCGCCAGCTAAAAAAGCTTTGGCACCAACCACAAAGCCCAAGACCGTGACGGTCAACAAGCCCAAGCCTGCTGCCAAAAAAACAGTCGTTAGAAAATCACCTGCAAAAGTACCCGCAAAAACAGCCTCTAAGTCATTGTCAAAGACGGCTGCACAATCTCCAGCCAAAGCTGTGACCAAGCCTGCAGCAAAGCCAGCCGCTAAAAAAATAGCTCCCAAGCGGGTTGTCGCTAAAAAGCCTGCTGCCAAAAAAGCCAAGTAAGACACCTTTTTTTATGCGTTTGATCCTCATCGCTGTCGGTCAGCGCATGCCTGATTGGGCTCAAACGGCATTTGATGACTACGCCAAGCGCTTTCCACCAGAGCTGAAGGTGGATGTGCGTTTGGTTAAAACCCAGCCCAGACACTCCAATGATATGGCGGGCATCATGGCTGCGGAGCGAAGCCGTATAGAAGCACACATCCCCAAAGGTGCCCGCATTGTCGCCTTAGACGAGCGCGGCGTCAGTGTCAGCACGAAGCAGCTGGCTGAGCAACTGACGCAGTGGCAGTTGGGTGGCTCAGACGTCGCACTGCTGGTAGGCGGGCCCGATGGCCTAGACCCCGAGTTGCGTGCCAATGCCCACCAACGTATCCGCTTGTCTGACCTGACTCTGCCGCATGCCATGGCACGTGTTCTGCTTATTGAGCAGTTGTACCGAGCTTGGTCTGTGAACGCCAACCACCCTTACCACCGCGAGTAATTGCGGCTCACCTGTACTGACACTGAATGCCTACAAAGCCTCGTACCAGCGTAAGCCACAATACCATTTACTTGGCTTCTCAAAGCCCAAGGCGGGCGGAGTTGCTCAAGCTGTGGGGCGTGCAAACAGAACTGTTGGTTCCCAACTGCGCTGAGGCGGCAGATGCAGAAAACTTGGAGGCCGTGTTGCCAAACGAGCGTGCGTTGGTCTATGTCAAGCGCGTCACGCAACTGAAGTTAAATGCCTCTGTCCAACGTATGCATGCACGAGGCCTGCCGTCACGCGTGGTGCTGTGCGCAGACACGACAGTGGCCTTGGACGGCGATATTTTTGGCAAACCAACCAGTGCCGCTCACGCCAGGCGTATGCTGGCAGCGCTTAGCGGCGCCACCCACCAAGTCTTCACAGCCGTGGCTGTGGCGCGTTTAGACAAGTTGCATGGCGTGCTGTTTGAATTGGCTGTGTCCAAATCACATGTGACTTTTGCCACGTTGACACGTGCTCAAATTAATGCATACGTCGCAACCGGCGAGCCTATGGGCAAGGCTGGTGCATATGCAATTCAGGGTTTGGCGGGCGTGTTTGCCCGGCGCATCAGCGGCAGTTACTCAGGCATCATGGGCTTGCCAGCGTTTGAGACCGCGCAGTTGTTGGGCCGAGCCGGCGTTAAATTGGCGATGTAACTATGAACCATGAAATTTTAATCAATTGGTCGCCGCAAGAGACCCGCGTCGCGGTGATTGAGTATGGTGCGGTGCAAGACGTGCTGATTGAGCGTTCGCTTGAGCGCGGTTTGGTGGGCAACGTCTACATGGGCAAGGTCACCCGCGTGTTACCAGGTATGCAGTCGGCGTTTATAGATATTGGCTTAGAACGCGCTGCTTTTTTGCATGTTGCTGATTTGATTCCAAATTTGGCTGCCAAGCACAACAAAGACGGTGACGAAGTTGCTGCCGCGCCACCAATTGAGCGTCAGGTTTTTGAAGGTCAGTCTTTGTTGGTGCAAGTGCTCAAAGACCCTATAGGGACGAAAGGCGCGCGCCTGAGTGCTCAAATTAGTGTGGCTGGGCGTTTGTTGGTGTATTTGCCGCAAGACGATCACGTTGGTGTGTCTCAAAAAATACCGTTGCACCAGCGCGAGCTATTACGCAACCGCGTGTTGGCGCTCAGAGGTCAGGGCGAGAGCGACGTCGCGCGCTTGGGTGGTTACATACTGCGCACCAATGCAGAGGACGCAACCGACAGCGAATTGGCGCAAGACATTGCCTATTTAAAAACCGCGTGGCGGCGTATCAAACTGGGTAGTACCACGCAGCCTGCGCCGACGCTGTTGCATCAAGATTTGAGTTTGGTACAACGCGTATTGCGCGACATTGTTGAGCCTCAAACGCACAGCATACGCATTGATTCACGCGAGCAACTCGCTGCCATGCGAGCCTTTGCCACCACGTTTATGCCTGACACCTTGGACAAACTTAGTTTGTACCAAGGCGAGCGTATGGTGTTTGATTTGTACAACGTTGACGCTGAAATTGCCACCGCTTTGCAACGCCGCGTGGACTTGCGCTCTGGCGGCTATGTGGTGATAGATCAAACGGAAGCGCTGACCACTGTGGATGTCAATACGGGTGGTTTTGTGGGCGCTAAAAACTTTGACGAAACTATTTTTAAAACCAACTTAGAGGCCGCGCAAGCCATCGCTAGGCAGCTTCGTCTTCGCAATTTAGGTGGCATCGTGATTGCTGACTTCATTGACATGAGCAGCGATAAACACCGCGCTGCGGTGTTGGCGGAGTTGCAAAAGCATCTGAGCCGCGACCGCACAAAAACCAGTTTGGGTGGATTTTCTGCGCTTGGTTTGTTGGAGCTTACGCGCAAGCGCACACGCGAGTCCTTGGCGCATGTGCTCAGCAACGAATGCCCGGTATGCCATGGCCGCGGTGCGGTTAAAACGGCGCGTACAGTGTGCTACGACATCTTGCGCGAGCTGCTCACGGAAGCACGCAATTTCAACCCGGCTAGATTTAGGGTGCTCGCACACACCTCTGTGGTCGACATGCTTCAAGACGAGGAGAGTGCACACCTTGCAGGACTGAGCGCCTTTATTGGCAAGCCCATAGAGCTGCAGGGCGACACCAGCTTAAGCCCTGAAATGTACAACATCGTACTGAGCTAAGACAGGCCTTGCGGCCATGGCAAGCGCAGCAGCTGTTTTGCTGCGCCAGCTTGTAGTCACATATTCTTAAGCGTTAACCGTGCCCTGCGCATGCAGCTTGGCGTATAGGCCCTCAAGGGCCAACAGTTGTGCATGCGTGCCTTGCTCTGCAATGTGCCCCTTGTTCATAACCAACACGCGGTCTGCGTGTTCTATGGTTGACAAGCGGTGCGCAATCACCACAGTGGTGCGGCCTTGCATCAGTGTGTTCATGGCTTCTTGAACCAAGCGTTCTGACTCGTTGTCTAAAGCCGAGGTGGCCTCGTCCAATATGAGAATAGGCGCATTTTTATAGATTGCGCGGGCAATGGCCAAACGTTGGCGTTGTCCGCCCGACAGTTGCGTGGCATTGTGACCAACGGTTTGGTCAATGCCTTGCGGCATAGACTCAACAACATCAACTAAATTTGCGGCTTGCACTGCTGCGTTGACGCGGTCGCGGTCTATGTTTTGGCCCAAGGCGATGTTGGCGGCTAAGGTGTCATTGAGCATCACCACATCTTGGCTAACCACCGCAAACTGCGCGCGTAAGTTTCGCAAGTCCCATTCGGGCAACGCAACACCATCGAGCTCAATGCAGCCCGAGGTGGTCTCTACAAACCGGGGCAACAAGTTGGCCAGCGTTGTTTTACCGGCACCTGATTGTCCCACCAATGCCACGACTTCCCCTGGGTTGATGTGAAAGCTCACGTTGTCCAGTGCCATGTCCTCTTTAGTTGGGTAGCGCACGCACACGTTGCTGAATGCGAGATGTCCAAGTGCCGCATCTTGTTTGTGCGCACCACTGGATTGCTCAGCCACATGCTCAATCAGTTCCAAGCCGCGCTCAAGTGCTGCCAAGCCTCTTGTAACGGGGTTGGCAACATCCGCCAAGTGTTTGATGGGGGCTACCAACATCAGCATGGCCGTAACAAATGAGACAAAACTACCCACAGAGGTGCCTTGTGTATTGGCTTGCCACAGCGCAGCAGACACCACTGCCGACAATGCCATAGCGGCCAGCATTTGTGTCAAAGGAGTCATGGCAGCGGAGGCGACTGTGGAACGCAGTGCCAAGCCACGCAACTGCAAACTGAGTTTGGCAAAGCGGTCTTCTTGAGACGCTTGGGCCGCATGCAGGCGAATCATGTGGTGGGCCAATACATTTTCTTCAACGACATAGGCCAACTCGTCTGTGGCCAACTGGCTGCGTCTGGTCAGTCCATACAGACGTTTGGATAGAACCCGCATGACCAAAACCAAGGCCGGAAAGACCAGCAAGACAATCAGCGTAAGTTGCCAGTTGAGATAAAACAAATATGCGAGCAATGCAACGAGCGTCAAGCTGTCTTTGGTCAATACCAGCAGCGCGCCCACCAGCAAATTGGTGCCATTTTGCACCTCATAGACCAAGGTGTTGGACAGGCTGCTGGCAGATTGGGTTTGAAACAAGCTGAGTTGGGCGGCACTTAAACGCTTGAACATGGCTTGGCGCAAGTTGAGCATGGCGCCATTCGCAACGTACGACAGTAAATATTGCGCTGCAAAGCCTGCCGCACCGCGCAGACCAAACACGCCCAGCAGCGCCACTGGAATCATCCAAAGCGGCACAGATTGCGCTGCAAAGCCCTCATCCAGCAGACCTTGCAGTAGCGCTGGAATCATGGGCTCAGTTGATGCGCCTACCAAACTGGCTACGACAATCCAAACCAGGGCTGTGCGTCCATCTTTAAAATAGGGCCACAGACGAACCAGTCTGGTGCGCATGGGTGTCGCGGTGGTCTCAGTTGCAGTTGGCGTATGCACATCTGTCTGTGTTTGAGTCTGTTGTGTGTGTTGTGTCAAAGTAAGGTGATGGTAATACCAAGCGTTAGTAGCTGATAAACAAGGTCTTGGCGCAAGGAATTGAACTTGCTTGTTGCAATCGTCCGTTATTATCTACTGGTCGTAGACCAACTAGAGTGTCACCCCGTATGCCTGAATCAAGAACACCCGTCGCCAAGTCTTTCCCGATAAGGTCTACAGCCGCTGTGAGTGCCGATGCGTGCACCGCACCAACGGTCCGTCTCAGCAGACGGTCCATGTTGGTGGCGGCTTCAAGTGCAGGGGGCTTGGCCATGTCCAGCCTGCCGCTGGCGGCGTACGCCCAGTTTCGCGTGGACGTGGCTGGTGTAGGGCTTACCCAGCGCCCCTTTGCGATTGCCCCGTTTAAGGGCCGTGAGCTGTTGACCAGTCAAGTCGACGACATTGTTACGGCTGACCTTGAGCGCAGTGGCTTGTTTCGTGTTGTGCCCATGGAGACCGAACAGCTTGATGAATCGTCGCGCCCAGATTTGGGACCATGGCGCGCGCGTGGGGTCGACGCACTCATTACCGGCAGCGTCAACAAGCTAGACGACCAACGTTGGGGTGTGCGCTTTCGTTTGTGGGACGTCGTCAGGGCGGAGGATTTGGGCGGTGTGAGTGTTCCAATCGACGGCAACTTGGGTCGTCTTGCAGCCCACCGTGTGGCTGATGCGATCTACGAAAAGTTAACGGGTGAAAAGGGGGTGTTTTCTACCAAGGTTGCGTATGTCACCAAGTCCGCTACCCGCCATAAATTGTGGGTGGCTGATGCCGATGGTGAAAACGCCCAAGTGGCCCTCAGCAGTCCCGAGCCAGTTATTTCACCGGCTTGGTCTCCAGACGGAAGCCAATTGGCCTATGTGTCGTTTGAGGCGCTCAAACCCGTCATCTTCGCCCACACCGTTGCGACTGGTAAGCGCCGCATGATGGCCAATTTCAAGGGTTCAAATTCCGCGCCTGCGTGGTCGCCGGACGGTCAAACCTTGCTGGCTACCTTAACGACTTCAGGGAACTCACAAATTTTTGCACTGGCCAAAGATGGTGGCCCCCCCACGCGGTTGACGCGTACAGGCAGCATTGACACAGAACCGGCGTATGCACCTGACGGAAAATTTATTTATTTTGTAAGTAACCGAGGCGGTTCCCCTCAAATTTACCGCATGCCCAGCCAAGGCGGCGCAGCTGTGCGTATCACCTTTCAGGGTGGCTACAACATTTCACCTTCCCCAAGTCCTGATGGCAAATGGCTTGCGTTTGTGGGGCGAATTGATGGGCGCTTCCGTCTACAAGTGTTAAATCTTGAAAACAACGAGATTAGGGGCTTGACCGATACCGACGCGGATGAAAGTCCCAGTTTCTCGGCCAATAGCCGAATGGTTATTTATGCAACCCGTGTTGAGGGGCGGGAAGCGTTGATGACTGTGTCGGTTGATGGCCGTGTGCGCACCCGCTTAGCGGGGGCCACAGGTGACATACGTGAGCCCGATTGGGGTCCATTCCGTTTGTAATCGGGCTATCACCTATTTTTCTGACATATATTTTTGTTAAGGTGTACTGTTGGGTCCATAGCAAGTATTTGGCCTGATCTGTTTTATTTGTTTTATTTGTTTTATTTGTACTTTGTCTGAACTGGAGCAATCATGTTGAAGAAAAAATCGGCACTGCCATTAATGGCCCTGTTGTGTTTAAGCCTTGTGCTTGGCGGGTGTGCCAGCGGCATTTCGTTGGATGAGTCCAACGCTGCCAACGCCGCCAACGCCGCCAACGCTGCCAACGCCGGTGCTGCCAATGCTGCCGGTGTTGATAACAAGGGCGTAGCTGGCGTCGAGATCAATGCCAGTGAGTCCAAAGCGCAGCAGCCTCCAGCGTCTTTATCCAGGTTGGTTTACTTCGCGTTTGACAGCTTCGCCATCACCGACGAATTCACGCCGTTGTTGGCTGCCCACGCGCGCTTCCTCAGTGCAGACCGTGCCCGTGTTGTGACCGTTGAAGGCCATACCGACGAGCGCGGTGGACGTGAGTACAACTTGGCGCTTGGTCAGCAACGCGCCGAAGCAGTTCGCCGCGCCCTGGCCTTGTTGGGTGTTCAAGAGTCACAAATAGAGGCCGTGAGCTTTGGTAAAGAAAAGCCTGCTGCAGTCGGCGGTGACGAGGCCACTTTAAGTCTAAACCGCCGCGCACTGATTAATTACCGGTAAGTCGTTTTAAACCAATGGCTGACCAAGACCAGGCGGCAGAGCCGGCTGTTGGTGATCTTGCGTCAGTCCTTACGGATCACTATGTTGAATAAATTACAGTTTGCACGTGTGCAGGCAGCGCGCTGGGGATTGGTCGCCATGTTGGTCGTAGCCTCACAAACCAGTTATGGTGCTTTGTTTGAAGACGATGAAGCCAGGCGTGCCATTATTGATTTGCGCCAGCGAATACAGGCATCTCAGGAACGTTTGCAAGTCATGCAAGACAAGCTGTCCAAAGTTGCCACCAGCGAGAGCATTCTTGATTTGGCCAATCAAAATGAGCGTTTACGAGGCGAAATTGCCCAATTGCGCGGCCAAAATGAACAGCTCAGCCGAACAGTTGACGACCTCAGCCGCTTGGTCAACAGCACCGACAGCCGTCTCAGCCTGCTTGAGCCTATGGTGGTGAGCGTTGACCGCGAAAACTTCAGTGTGGGCCCCAAAGAGAAGGCCGACTATGAGGCTGCGATGACGGCCCTTCGTGGCAGTGACTTTGAAACGGCTAGTGTGGTGTTGCAAGGTATATTGCGCGACTTTCCAGAGTCTGGCTACACGCCTAGTGTGTTGTTTTGGCTAGGGAATGCCTATTACGCAACTGGGCAATATGGCGCCGCACTCACTACATTTGATCAATTAACCAATCAATTTGCACAGCACTTGCGTGTGCCAGAGGCCATGTTGGCCAAGGCCAATTGCCAAGTTGAGTTGCGTGACAAACTGGGTGCTAGAAAAAATCTTCAAGCCCTGATTACCAATTTTCCCAGCAGCGAGGCAGCTCAGGCTGCCAAACAGCGTTTGGATGCCCTGAAGTAAGCATCACGACGATTTGTCAATTTGTTAAATACAACAATACAGTTTTTAGCGACGCATTCTTGACGTAACTTGCTCCCCATATGCCATTGGTATATGGGGTTTTTTTATGGTGCACCACCCGTCACCGCCATCAGACTGACTACAACTACAACTACAACTACAACTACAACTACAACTACAACTACAACTACAACTACAACTACAACTACAATGACTTCCCTATGAATATAGACGCCATCTCTCATTTACAAACCCAAGTGTTGTGGGCCAGCTTCGCTGTGTCTATCGCGTTTGGGTGGGTCTCTCAGCGCAGTCATTTTTGCACGATGGGCGCGTTCAGCGATATCGTCAACATGGGCGACTGGACGCGTATGCGCATGTGGGCCTTGGCGGTTGGTGTCGCTATTCTTGGGTTTTATGGTTTGGCTTTCTTTGAGCTGATCAACCCCTCTGACAGTATTCATGCCAACGGCCGAGTGATATGGTTGTCTGCCCTTGTGGGTGGGGCCATGTTTGGCTTTGGTATGGTGTTGGCCTCAGGATGTGGCAGTAAAACACTGCTGCGTATTGGGGCTGGCAGCCTCAAAAGCTTGGTTGTATTTGTATTTATGGGGTTGTTTGCTTTTATGACGCTTCGCGGTATCACCGCTGTTGCGCGCACCTACTCGGTAGACTTGGTTAACTTTCAAATGGACACAGCCTTGTTGCCTCACTGGCTGGCTTCCCAACTGGGTGCGCAAGCCAACACGGTCGGCCTATTGTCTGCACTCGTAGTTGGTGGTGGTTTGGTGCTGTGGGCGCTCAAAGGCGAGGGCTTTATTCGCTCAGGGTCCTTGTTTGGCGGGCTAGGTGTGGGCGCTTGTATTGTCGCCATTTGGTGGGTGTCTGGTCACCTAGGCTTTGTACCAGAGCATCCTGAGACCCTAGAGGCCACATATTTGGTCACCAACAGCGCCAGCATGGAATCGTTGACATTCACTGCGCCCTTGGCCTACGTGATCAACTGGTTGATTTACTTTAGCGACGTGAGCAACGTGTTGTCGCTGGGTGTAGTGTCTGTTTTTGGCGTCGTAAGCGGCGGTGCCATGTACGCTTGGCACAGCAAAACATTTCGTTGGGATGGCTTTTCAAGTACCCAAGATACCGCCTTGCATATGGCTGGTGGCGCACTGATGGGCGTTGGCGGTGTAACGGCTATGGGCTGCACCATAGGCCAAGGCCTGTCTGGTCTGTCAACGCTAAGTCTCACCAGTTTGTTTGCTGTTGCTGGCATTACATGTGGTGCCTTGGGCGGTTTTAAGTTTCAAATGTGGCTTCTTATGCGTGACTGATGCTGTTCAATTGAGTGAAACAATGAGTTCCAACACCCGTATGACCGATGGCGACAGCATCATCAACAGCACTGGTAACAGCAGCAGCGGCGTCATCAGTGTCACCACTACCCAAGCTGTTAGCCCGGTCTTAGGCAATGACTTTGAACGCAGTTTTGGTGGCTTGCGCCGCTTATACGGTGCAGCTGGCGCTGACAACATATTTAGCACGCATGCGGTGGTTGTCGGCATTGGTGGTGTGGGCTCTTGGGTTGTCGAGGCGTTTGCGCGCAGTGGCGTTCAACGCATCAGTTTGGTTGATTTAGACCATGTGTCGGTGTCCAACATCAACCGCCAGCTTCATGCCACACAGGCGACCATTGGACAATCTAAAGTGCAAGCCATGCGCGAGCGCATAGCCCTCATCAATCCTGCGTGTGTGGTCGATGAAGTTGAGGAGTTTGTAGATGCCGATAACTGGCGGGCTATAGCCGACACACTTGGCTTAGCCCATTCAGTGTCACCAGTTGCGCTGGTAGATGCGTGTGACCAAGTGCGTGCCAAAGCGGCCATGGCTGCGTGGAGCCTCTCCCACCCGTGTACGTTCGTGACGGTTGGCGCAGCTGGCGGTAAACACCAAGCACACATGGTCGAGGCAGGTGACTTGGCTCAGGTAACACACGACCCTTTATTGGCGCAGCTGCGCTACCAGTTACGAAAAGCTCACAATGCCGCAAGAACAGGCCGAATGAAAGTCGCTTGCGTCTTTAGCCGAGAGCCAGTGCTCAAGCCCAAGTTATTGGATGCAACACCCGCTGGTGAAGGTTCGGATGCTGAGTCCGATAAGTCCATCTCTGATGGAACGCTGAACTGCCACGGCTACGGATCAAGCGTGGCCGTGACCGCCAGCTTTGGCATGAGTGCGGCGGGTTGGTGCATGCAGCACATCGCTCAAATCAAGTGACGTTTACCGCAAACTTTTTTAAATCCGCTTCTAAAGCCTTTAAAAAACACGCTATACTCATTGGCTTAGGACGCAATAACCAAACGCTTCAACAAGCGAATTGCATCGAACCCCATTAAGCGTGGGTCGTTAGCTCAGCTGGTAGAGCAGCGGACTTTTAATCCGTTTGTCGCAGGTTCGAACCCCGCACGACCCACCACCCAAACTTCAAAAACACCCAGTGCAAACGTGCTGGGTGTTTTTGTTTGTGGCTTTGTCATGCGCATAATGTCTGGCTATGGCAATCAAATCAACTATTTTTAAAGCCAACGTCCAAATTGCGGATGTTGACCACGGCTACTACGCCGACCATGCGCTCACTTTGGCTAGACATCCCAGCGAAAATGATGAGCGCATGATGGTACGCTTGGTCGCCTTGGCGCTCAATGCACACCAACTACATGACACCTGCAAGGGCGATGGCACGCTGAGCTTTGGTGCGGGTTTGTCAGATCCTGAAGAGCCAGATGTGCAGTTGATTGACTTTACTGGACGCAAACGCTTGTGGATTGAGGTGGGACAGCCAGAAGATAAACCGCTGTTGAAAGCGTGCAGCAAAGCAGACGCGGTGTTGCTGTACGCCTTTAGCCATTCTGCTGATATTTGGTGGGCAAGTATTAAAAATAAGCTCCACCGGCTGGAGCGATTGCAAGTGTGGCGCTTGCCTACAGAGTCGTCGCAGGCTCTCGTGGATTTGGCTCAGCGCAGCATGCAACTTCAAGCGACCATTCAAGAAAATGTCCTCACCCTCAGCAGCGAGCAGGGTGTCGTGAACATTGAGCCCATTCTTTGGAAGTAACGTGATGACCAAAACAGCAATGAACCCTATTTCCCAAGCTTCCTCTGAGTCAGTGTTGAGCACTTACGACAAGACCAGTGTTGATGATGTGCGCATCAAGTCGGTACGACCACTTATTACGCCGGCGCTGCTGCAAGAAGCGTTGCCTGAAACGCCGGCTATGGTGGCGCAAGTGGCACACCACCGCAGTGCTATTGCAGACATCTTGCAAGCGCGTGATGACCGCCTGCTGGTGGTCGTTGGGCCTTGTTCAATCCATGACCACGACCAAGCCATGGAGTACGCTCGTGCGCTCAAAGCCATGACGGCTTCTATGAGTGGCGAGCTGATGGTTGTCATGCGCACTTATTTTGAAAAGCCTCGCACTACGATTGGGTGGAAAGGTTATATCAACGACCCGCATTTAGACGGTACCTATGCCATCAATGAAGGCCTGCACAAGGCAAGGCGGCTGTTGCTAGATGTGGTGAGCGAAGGTTTGCCTGCTGGTACAGAGTTCCTGGACTTGCTGAGCCCCCAGTTTGTGGTTGACTTGATCGCGTGGGGCGCTATTGGTGCGCGCACGACAGAGAGTCAAAGCCATCGCCAGTTGGCATCTGGTTTGAGTTGTCCAGTTGGTTTTAAAAATGGCACTGATGGCGGTGTGCAGGTGGCGATTGATGCCATGGTTGCCGCGCGCAACAGCCACGCTTTTATGGGCTTAACCAATATGGGGCAAGCAGCTATTTTTGAAACACGTGGTAATGAAGATTGCCACATTATTTTGCGCGGTGGCAAGCTACCTAATTTCGATGCTGCCGGTGTGGCCGCTGCCGTTCAGTCACTGACCAAGGCCGGTTGCCACCCGAGGTTAATGGTGGATGCCTCACACGCCAACAGCCAAAAACAACATACCAAGCAAATAGAGGTGGCTGCTGACGTGGCGGCTCGTATTGGGGCAGGCGACTACAGCGTCATGGGCATGATGATTGAAAGCCATCTAGAAGACGGGCGCCAAGACTTGGCGGCTGGGACAGCGTTGCGCCGTGGGGTTTCTATTACGGATGCTTGTATCAGCTTACGTCAAACGCAGCCCGTTCTAGAAGAGCTTGCTAGGGCCGTTGCTCAGCGCCGCTCGCTGGTGTAGCCGCAAGCTAGCAAAGCCTTGTTCAGTTCGCTCGCCTATGGCCCAACAGCGGCCATAGCGCCAGCACCAACAGCTATAAAGATCCTGACAATAACCTGTTGAGTGTTGGTGAGTTTCTGCAGGTGGCTTGTAATGGGCCTTAGCGCAGTTGGACTACCAGCCGTTGGCCAATGCGTATGTAGCTGCGTGATTTCAGGTTATTCCATTTAGCGATGGAGGCAGCCGACACACCATAACGCCGTGCCAAGCCAGACAGGGTGTCCCCTCGTTTGACGCGTATTTCCAGTTTGCTGAACTCGGGTGCCAAAGCCAGTTGCGCGTTATCTGCCACGTATTCAGTCACGTTGGTGGTGCGCATTGCACTGCGCTTGACCAGCACGGTAGAGCCTTTGCGCACCAACATGCGGGGCGGTATTTTGTTGACTAGGCGCAATTCAGATTCTGACATGCCAACTTGCTTGGCCAAGTCCCGCGGCTTGATGTTGGATTGGACCACATGCGCAGTCCATGTCGCCATAGGGCCTGAATGGGCCTGCAGCCTTATTTTGAATTCGCCAGCGTTGTCCCAAGGCAGCAGTACAGCAGGTGTGCCATTGGCCAACACAACCGGGTGCTTGAGCGATGGGTTCAGTGCTCTAAAGTCTTCTTCGCTGACACCAGCCAATGAGGCAATTAGCGCCACATCGATGTCTTTGGCAATGGTCACCACGTCAAAGAACGGATGGTTTGGGATGCTGGGCAACACCACCGAGTTGGCAGCGGGGTTGCTGACTATATTTTTAAAGGCCTGAAGCTTGGGCACGTAGAAGCGTGTTTCAGCGGGCATACGAAGGTCTAGGTAACCCGTGTCTTTGCCTGCAGCCTTGTTGCGTGCGATAGCGCGGCGCACATTGCCTTGTCCCCAGTTGTATGCAGCCAAAGCCAGGTGCCAATCACCAAATTGGTTGTGCAAGCTTTGTAAGTAATCCAGCGCTGCGTTGGTAGATGCCACCACATCACGGCGGTCGTCCCTGAAGGAGTTTTGGCGCAAGTCAAACGAGCGGCCTGTTGCAGGCATAAACTGCCACATACCCGCGGCTTTGGCGCTGGAAACAGCTTGCGGGTTAAACGCACTTTCGATAAATGGCAGCAGCGCCAACTCGGTAGGCATGCGCCTACGCTCTAGTTCATCGACGATATAAAAAATGTATCTGCTAGAACGCAGGGCCATCCGGTCCATGTAGTCTGGGCGGGCGGCATACCATTCCACACGTGTGTCTACAACGTTGTCAACGAGGTCGGGCATGGCAAAGCCACGGCGGATGCGGTCCCACATATCCAATGGTGGGGACTGCGAGGCCACTTGGATGGTGTTGGCAGACAAGGCTTCATCCAACTTGCTGAGTGGGCCAGTCGGTATGATTGGCTCGTGGGCAAGGGTCGCGCTGGCAGAGGCGTTCGTGTTTCCAATTAGCGCTGGTTGTGAGGTATTTAAGTTGGCGCAGCCAGCAGCGAGCGTGACGCAGCCGTACAGCAGCGCCAGCAATAGGCGACGGTGAAGTGTTATCGGCATCAGTTTTTAGAGTTCATTTGTTACTCACGCATAGCACCACATAGGGCATCAGGCTGCGCAGGCGGTAGGGGGACATGCGCCGACATGCGGTCTTCAGTTGTATCGTGATCATCGCGCAAGAAAGAATTGATTTATCAGCCGTTAAAAAGGACATTAGGCAGCAGTGGCAGACCGTGTGTCAGTTCAGACGCAACGTAGAACTGTACCTTAGTAATGGTTGATTGTCGGTGTCTGCAGCCTTGTCATTGTGTAATTGTGCCAGCTCATCAGCGTAACCGTTGCACTTGCCAGCACTTGCTGGCATGGCCAGTACAGTCCAGGGTGGAGCGCTCATGCATCGCCACACCGGCTGTGTCGCTAACAGGAAGGCTGTCGCACGACACAGTGTGCTGCTTTGCAGCCGGTGTTCTGGCCCGACATGGCACACTCACCGGTGTCGTTGTCAACAGAGGCTTTGAAAAAATTCGGCAATTTAAGACTTCTCATGCACTGTCTTGTATGTGGCTACACAATAGAGCGTCAGCTAGGTACCGTCACGGTATTGGTTTCTTCTATTTTTTAAAAGCAGTTTCAACTTTGCAAGTTCATTCACATGAGTTACTGAGGCAGTGCTGGCTGGATTGGTTGGCCCAACAATGCGATCAAGCTGTGGTCAATTTATTTGGCTATCATGCGGTTCAGTTGGGCATGCTGGAGCTTGACGGCTTGCGGGTCAATCGCATACCGCACCAGTGGTTGGCCGATGTGGACAGCTATGGCGGCGGCTGGCGCTCGCTTCGTCATCCCATTGAGTCGGTTGAGCCAAATGAGTCACAGTCATGTCGCGCCGTCGACCTCGATTGCGATAGCCATGCGCTGCCTTTCGAATCAGCAAGTTTAGATTTGGTGTTGATGCCGCACACATTAGAGCGCGCTGCAGACCCCCACGCCACATTGCGGGAAGTGGCTCGAGTGCTCGTGCCTGAAGGCCATGTGGTGATTGCGGGCTTGAATCCGTTGAGCCTGTGGTCATTGCGGCAAAGCCGTTTTGATTTCGCGCAACGCCTTGGCATTCAACGTGGCGTGGCGCACGCACCTTTTGATGTAGCTGCTAAGCAGTGGATTGGTTTATGGCGCTTGCGTGACTGGCTCAAACTGTTGGGTTTTGAAGTGCAGTTGGTCAATACAGGTATGTTCCGTCCTGGCCTGTCCTCTCCCATTTGGGCGCAGCGCCTGGCCCCTATGGACACGCACGGTGCCAAGTGGTTGCCTGTCGTGGGTGCCGTTTACACGCTGGTTGCCGTCAAAAAAGTCAAGGGTATGCGTGTGATGGGGCCAACTTGGAGTCGCAAGCGCGTGAGAGGTCGGGCACCAGCCAAACAACCCGCTCGCGTAATGAACGACAATGCCAATCCATGAATGACATCACCATATACACAGACGGCGCTTGCAAAGGCAACCCTGGCCCAGGCGGCTGGGGGGTATTTTTTCAAAGTGCAGGTGCCGAAAAAGAACTGTTTGGTGGCGAACCCAACACCACCAACAACCGCATGGAAATGATGGCAGTCATCGAGGCCTTGCGGTCACTGAAGCGCCCTTGTAAAGTGACGCTCTATCTTGACAGCGAGTATGTGCGCAAAGGCATCACAGAGTGGGTCAAGGGTTGGAAAGCCCGGGGCTGGAAAACAGCGGCCAAACAGCCCGTTAAAAACGTCGATCTGTGGCTCATATTGGACGAACTGGTGTGCAATACAGAACACGAGTTGACCTGGCGCTGGGTTAAGGGCCATGCAGGCAACCCAGGCAACGAACGCGCCGATATGCTGGCCAACAAGGGCGTCTCAAGCATTTAAACAGCGCAGGTTCAAGTGGCAACAACGTGTCGCTTTGGCAAATGACTGCAGCACACGCGGCTGCATCAACCGCCTATATAGCTCATTTCAATACGCTGCTTGGCGTTGCCAGCGGGTAACACCCCGGCTTGACGCAGCGCCGAGTATTGGTCTGAGCGGCCCTGCCACAGGTGGGCAAGGTGGTGTGCCAACGTGTCAATGTCTTCTGTTGAGGCATCACGGACAAGGTCTCTTATGTTTGCCCCATCGGTTGCAAAAAGACAGCTGAACAGTCGCCCGTCGGTCGACAGCCGTGCACGGTTGCAGTCGCCGCAAAAGGCCTGTGTCACGCTGGATATAAAACCCACCTCACCTAAATTGGGGTCTAAGTCACCACGGTCATTTAAATACCCATAACGCTTGGCTGTCTCACCCACACTCTTTGCAGGTAAGGCTTTCAGCTTCCAACGCGTTTGCAACAACGCTAGAACTTCTGAGCTTGGCAAAACCTCGTCCATACGCCAGCCGTTACTCGCGCCCACATCCATGTACTCAATAAAGCGCAAAGCTACGCCCGAGCCTCGAAAGTGCGCCGCCATAGGCACAATTTGACTTTCGTTGGTGCCACGTTTGACAACCATGTTGACCTTGATGTCCT
>Ga0222645_100215_pt1 | contig 34027 bp, 35 predicted proteins | sample AntAcemetagen292_FD_179881 | JGI IMG/M metagenome (GOLD analysis project Ga0222645, IMG submission 179881) | Saline water microbial communities from Ace Lake, Antarctica - #292 | ecosystem: Environmental > Aquatic > Non-marine Saline and Alkaline > Saline | place: Antarctica: Ace Lake | collected...
TTCACACCCTGGATCTGGAAGGCGTGGGAGAGCTTTTGGCGATTGGCGCGGCGCGCGGACGGGCTGGGCGGCCTGATGTTGTCGTCTCGATTTGCGGCGAACATGGCGGCACGCGGGCCGCGATCGGATTCTGCAGGACTCAGAAATTCAACTATGTCTCCTGTTCTCCGTTCCGCGTGCCGCTTGCGCGGCTTTCCGCCGCTCAATTGGCGCTGGCGGAACGGATGTCGGCCGATGGGCACCTTGCGGCCTTGCCTCCGATCTCAATGAAATAAGGTGATTTGTGCGCTTTGGAGGCATCCAAGACAGGTACGGCGAGAATCTGCCAGCCCCAAAGGTGGACCTATAGGTTAACTTTCACTATGACGGCGCTGCCTGTACGGGGCTGACCGTACGGAAAGAAAGCCGTGACCGATGACCACTTCCCTGCGCCGTTCTCTGATTGCAGCCTTCACCCTTGTCAGTGTTTCGATCGCCGCCTCGGCATCCGCTGAAGAAGTGATCTCTGCCAGGTTGGGTGCGGTTCTGGGTCAAGAACGTCAGGCGTTGCAAATTGTTTCCGATACGCGCCTGTCTACGTTGACTGCGGTTCCCCAAAGCGCGCGGCGCAATGCCATGCCGACGGACGGCGACGCGGTAATGACAGAGGCGTTTCTATCCACCATGACGACGCCTAAGGGTAATTCCGAATGGGAATGTCTGGCCGATGCACTGTATTTCGAGGCACGCGGCGAAGCGCTTCAGGGCGTGTTTGCGGTTGGCGAGGTCATCATGAACCGTGTCGACGGGGCCGAATATCCCAACACGATCTGCGGCGTGGTGCATCAGGGCACGGGCCGGAAATTCGCCTGCCAGTTCACATGGACTTGCGACAACAACTCTGACGCCATCGGCAACGCTGCCGCCTTTGGCCGCGTCGGCAAGGTTGCAAAGCTGCTGGTTGACGGCCTGCCCCGCCGCCTGACCGCAGGGGCCACACATTATCACACCAAGGCCGTGCACCCGTCCTGGGCAAACCGTTTCCCGCGCACTGCCAGCATAGGCGCGCATTACTTCTACAAGCAGCCCATGCGCAGCGCCTCGAACTGAGGTTGCTTGCGGCCCTTGAGCCGGGTTGTTATGCCGACTCCATCATAGATGATTGGGCAGGGCATGACCGACGACATTCGACTGGCCTTTGCGCATCCCTCTGAACGGGCTGCTGCCAGCACTGATATTCCCTATGACCGAATTTCCCTGCGGGATTATGTGGTCGAGGTTGAGATTGGTGCCTTTCAGCAAGAACGCGGCCATCTGCAGCGGGTCCGGTTTAATGTGGTGGTCGAGGTGCTACCCCAGACCGGCCCCATTGAAGACGACGTCGACCGCATCCTGTCCTATGACCGCGTCACAGAAGCCATCGGCGCAGAGCTGGGGGCAGAGCGGATCAACCTGCTGGAAACCCTCGCGGCCCGCGTGGCAGAACGGATCCTGCTAGAGCCGCAGTCAGAGCGGGTCTTTGTCCGCATCGAAAAACTGGATCGAGGACCCTTCTCGCTGGGCGTCGAAATTGTGCGCGAGCGGGGCGGGGACCGCCGGGCGGGGCAGGAGCATGCCGCCGCCCCCCATCCGCGCGTACTGTTTCTGTCGCAAGAGGCCCTTCACGCCGATCACCTGACCGGCTGGCTTGATCAGGGAATCGCGATGGATGCCCCCCTGATCGTCTGCGTCGGCTCGGCAGAGCAAACCGCCCCGCAGGCGCGTCACGCACTGGCGCAGCGGCGCATTGATCTGTTGGCGATCGAACAGAGCGCATGGGTCTTGGCCGCGCGCGATCCTCGCCTGATCGTCGTTGGCAGCCGAACAGAGCTGGATTGGGCAATGAAAAATGGCCAGACCTGCATCTGGGCACCGTCCAAGATTGTGCTTGATGCGATCGATGGCCCCTCTGCCGGCTCGCAGGATGTGGCGGCGCTGGTGGCGTGGTTCGCAGGCCAGATGGACGCGGCAGAGCTGGTGTTGATAGGTGCGGACACGCCCCCCGGCGCATCCATGCCCGCGCGGTCGTTGCCCGTCGATGCGCCCAATCTGACATGACTGCTTATTACCGCCCGCTGCCTCAGCTGGACGCAGCCCGCCCGGCGGGTGCCCTGACCCTCGCCGGGGGCTGGTGCTGGTTTGACCGGGTTGAGGTGCTGTCGCGCCATCAGCCGCCCCGGATCCTCGCCGCCGCCGATGTGCCGCAGGACGTATTGGCCCGCCTAACCGCGCCGCGCGCGCCTTTGGCGGGCCTGGATATGGCGCAAGTGCATGTCATGGGCATCCTGAATGTCACCCCAGACAGCTTTTCGGACGGCGGCCAATTTGCAACGCCGGACGCGGCGCTCGCACAGGCCCGCACGATGCAGGCGGACGGCGCGAGTATCATCGACGTTGGCGGCGAAAGCACGCGGCCTGGGGCGACTTTTGTGCCGGACGCAGATGAAATCGCCCGCACCGTACCGGTTATCGCAGCGCTGCGGGCGCTAAGCGACATCGCGATCTCTATAGACACCCGCAAATCCGCCGTCGCGCAGGCCGCCGTTCAGGCGGGTGCCACGCTGATCAACGATGTCTCTGCCATGATGTGGGATCCCGATATGGCACAGGTGGTGGCAAAGAGTGACCAGCCGCTGTGTCTGATGCACGCGCAGGGCGATCCGGCCACGATGCAGGCCGATCCGCGCTATGACGATGTGCTGCTGGACGTCTTTGATTATCTGGCGGACCAGATCGCAGTGGCAGTGGAGGCGGGCATCGCGCGCAGCCGCATCGTGGTTGATCCCGGTATCGGCTTTGGTAAAACGCAGGCGCATAACCTTGCGCTGCTGCGGCGAATGTCGCTGTTTCATGCTCTTGGCTGCCCCATCCTGCTGGGCGCATCGCGCAAGCGTTTCATCGGCACGATCACGGGAGCGCAGGCTGCATCAGACCGGATGACTGGATCGCTGGCGGTTACGCTTGCAGGATTTGCGCATGGGGTGCAAATCCACCGCGTGCACGATACTAAAGAAACGAAGGCGGCCTGCAGCATGGCATGGGCTTTACGAGGACAGTGACGATGGCAGACAAGATTTTCGGAACCGACGGCATCCGCGGCAAGGCGAACTCCTATCCCATGACCGCCGACATGGCCCTGCGCATCGGCGCGGCCGCCGGGCGCTATTTCCGGAATGACGGATCGAACGGGCACCGGGTCGTCATTGGTAAGGATACGCGTCTGTCAGGCTATATGTTCGAAAACGCGCTGACGGCGGGCCTGACCAGTACGGGCATGAATGTGCTGCTGCTGGGGCCGGTCCCGACGCCTGCGGTGGGCATGCTGACCGGGTCCATGCGGGCAGATATGGGTATCATGATTTCTGCCAGCCACAACCCGCACCATGATAACGGGATCAAGTTCTTTGGCCCCGACGGCTTCAAGCTGTCGGACTCGGCAGAGGAAGAAATCTCTCGGCTTATCTTTGACGGGGTAGAGCCTGTGCAGGCCAACAACATCGGCCGTGCCAAGCGGATTGACGATGGCCGGTTCCGCTATGCCGAACGGCTAAAGTCGATCTTTCCCGCCGGAATGAGGCTGGACGGTCTGAAGGTCGTGATCGATTGCGCCAATGGAGCCGCCTATAAGGTCGCGCCAGAGGTACTGTGGGAACTGGGGGCCACGGTGATCGAAGTCGGCACGTCGCCTGACGGTTTCAACATCAACGATGGGTGCGGCTCGACCGACACCTCTGCTGCGGCCAAGGCGATCATCAGCCACGGCGCGGACGTGGGCATCTGCCTTGACGGTGACGCCGACCGCGTAATGATCCTGGACGAGGCGGGCCGGGTCGCTGACGGTGACCAGCTGATGGCGTTGATGGCGCATCGCTGGGCGCAGGCAGGCAAGTTGGCAAACGGAACGCTGGTCGCGACGGTCATGTCGAACTTGGGGCTGGAGCGGTATTTGGACGCGCAGGGTCTGCGGCTGGAACGCACCAATGTCGGCGACCGCTATGTGGTCGAGGCGATGCGCAAGTCGGGGCACAATCTGGGCGGTGAGCAATCGGGCCATATCGTGATGACCGACTACGCGACGACGGGCGATGGTTTACTGGCGGGCTTGCAGTTCCTTGCGGCAATGATCGAGCTTGGCAAGCCGGCATCGAGCTTGACGCACAGCTTTGAAGTCGTGCCGCAGATGTTGAAAAACGTGCGCTATACTGCGGGAACCGATCCGCTGAACACGCAAGCTGTGCAGGTTTGCATCGCCAGCGCCGAAGCGCAGTTGGTGGGCAAGGGGCGGCTCCTGATCCGTAAGTCGGGGACAGAGCCGCTGATCCGGATCATGGCGGAATGCGAGGACCCGGATCTGTTGTTGCAGGTCGTGGACAGGATCGTCGACGAGGTTGCGCGCGCGATCTGAGGGCGCATCTGGGGATCTGCCCCAGACCCTGGGATATTTTTGACGAGAAAAAAATTGGGCCGGCTTTAGTTGCGGGCGAAAAGTCGGCGCAGGCTGCCCCATTGGCTGATGGCCAAGCCACACATGATTAGGGCGAGTGCTGCGAAAAAGCGCAGGGGCAGTGTTTCCGACAGGATCAGCGCGCCGCACAGGACTGACCAGAGCGGCACTTGGTAGTTAACCAGCGTCATGAATACCGACCCGGCAGAGCGGATCACGATGACCCGAAGCAGCGTGGCAAGCGCCGTTGGAAACAACCCTAGGAAGATGATTGCGCCCATGTTCAGTGGGGCGGCGGGGCCGGGCAGTCCTTCGACCAGCAGCATGGCGGGGATAAGCACGGCAGAGCCGACGCAAAGTGTCAGCGCCCCCAGCACGATGGGATCAATGGGTGGGCAGCGCCGCGTCATTATGCTGGCGATGGCGTAAGAGCCAGCGGCCGTCAGGCAGGCGAGCTGGCCCAGCGGCTCCATCCCTGATCTTATGCGCAGCACGCTGGGGCCGATCAGGACCAGCGCACCGATAAACCCGACGCAGACACCGATCAGGCGGCGCGTGGACATGGGCTCATCACTGAAGATGTGGGCCAGCGGAAGCACGAACAGCGGCAGCGCCGCCATCGAGATTCCGGCAAAGGCAGAGGGCACATATTGCTGCCCCCACGACAGCAGGGCAAAGGGCAGGGCAGTGTTCAGCACGCCGATGAAGGCGAGGTATTTGACAAGGCGCGGCGTCACAGCGGGCCATGGGCGGCGCATGATGGCCTGCAGGGCCAATAGTGCAACGGCACCCAGCGACGTGCGTGCGCAAGCCACGGTCAGCGGTCCGTAGCCCTGCAAGGCGACCGCGACAACCATGAATGTGCTGCCCCAGATCACCCCCAGCAGCCCGATAGACGCCCAATTGCTGGCGGTCGGGACGGGGGTTGGGACGGATAAAGTGGACATGGGCACTCGGTACAAAAGGGGGCTTGGCGACGGCAGGGCAATGCGCCGCAATCTGCGCGCTAGCGTACTGCCGCATCTCTAGCGCAGGATGGCACCCATGGAAACGCGCAAAGGGCGCATCGCGGCAAAAGTTTGGGGTCCCGGCGAGGGTCATGACCAAGCGTCAGGCTTGATTGCCGCGCGGCAGAGATCATGGAGCTATGACACAAAAACACTACGATCTAGCAGCCTTTTTTGCCCCCCCAGCAGGCCGGAACCCTGGTGCGGCGACTTACCTTCGACCGCCGCGCGCGGCTGGCGGCATTGGCGAGTCTGCGGCAGGCGGTACTGGACTGGCAGGACGACATCATGGCCGCGTTGGCCGCTGATTTTGGTAAACATTCGGTCGAGGTGCGCCTAACCGAAATCCTGCCCATTCTGTAGGAAATCAGCCATGTCCGCCGCCATTTGCGGCGCTGGATGCGGCCGCGCCGGGCGAGGTCATCGCTGTTGATGATCGGCAATTTGGCGCGGATTGAACTGCAGGCACGAGGCCTGGCGCTGGCACCGCTGGTGTCCGCGCTCGCGGCGGGGTGTTCGGCGATCATCAAGCCGTCAAAGATGACGCCCGCGACCTCTGCCCTGATTGCGCAAATCGTGGCGCAGAGCTTTGCGCTGGACTCTGTAGCGGTCGCCGAAGACGGGGTGGAGACATCGACGCAGCTGCTGGCGCTACCGTTCGATCACATCTTTTTCACCGGCAGCCCGGCTGTGGGCAAGTTCGTCATGCAGGCGGCGGCCAAGACGTTGGCGTCCGTGACGCTGGAACTAGGCGGCAAATCCCCCGTGATCTTCGGGCCTGATGCGGATATCGCGCAGGCGGCGCGCTGGATTGCTTGGGGGCGGTTTATCAATGCGCGCCAGACCCGCGTCGCGCCGGATCATGTCTCCGTCCACGACAGCCAGTGCGCGACGCTGACGCACGTGCTGCAGGCGCGGATGGCAAAGATGTACGGTCCCGATCCCGCCGCTTCGCCGGCGATGGCGCGTCTTTTGGATGATCGCAACATGGCACGAGTCAATGCGCTGGTGACTGAGGCGCAGGAGACCGGGGCTGCCGTGCAGGTCGGCGGATATCGCCGCGCAGAGTCTGACGCCAACCTTGCTAGTTCAGACGACACCGGGGAAAAAGATTGGCGACTAAAAGATCTTTGGCCCCGTGCTGCTGATCGTTCTTTATGGCGATCTTGGTGAAGTGCTGGACCGGATCACTTCTGCCCCGCATCCGCTGGCGCTTTATGTCTTTGGTGGCATGGCATTGGCGGACCGGGTGGTGCAGGAGACGACGTCTCGCAGTGTTGGAATAAACCTGACCGTGATGCCCTTTGTCCACGGCAATCTGCCGTTTGGCGAGGTTGGCATATCGAGGGTGGGGGCGGCCCACGGGCACACGGGATTAGCCGCGTTCAGTCATATGCGGCCCCGTGCTGCGGAACCGATTTCTGCCGATGCCGCTGCTGTTTTCGCCCTATACGCGGCGGGTACAAAAGCTACCAAAGCTGGTGCCGTGCTCGGTGCAATAAAAAAGGCCCACCAGTTTGGCAGGCCTTTTCGTATCCGATCTGGACGCGATTAGTTCTTGGCTTTGTCGACCATACGGCCGGCCGAGATCCAGGGCATCATCGCGCGCAGCTTGGCACCAACGACTTCGATCTGGTGCTCGTCGTTGGAACGACGCGAGGCTTTGATGGTCGGCTGGCCGACAACGTTTTCCTGCATGAAGTCACGCACGAACTTGCCATTCTGGATATCCGTCAGCACGTCTTTCATGCGCTTCTTGGTCTCCTCGTAAGGCAGGATGCGCGGGCCGGAGACGTACTGGCCGTATTCTGCAGTGTTAGAGATCGAGTAGTCCATGTTGGCGATGCCGCCTTCATAGATCAGGTCGACGATCAGCTTCACTTCGTGCAAGCACTCGAAATAGGCCATCTCGGGCTCGTATCCAGCTTCGACCAGCGTCTCGAAACCCATGCGGATCAGTTCGATCAGACCGCCACACAGCACAGCTTGTTCGCCGAACAGGTCGGTTTCACATTCCTGGCGGAAGTTGGTTTCGATGATGCCGGAACGGCCGCCACCGATGGCGGAGCAATAGGACAGGCCGATTTCCATCGCTTTGCCGGTCGCGTCCTGATGCACAGCAACCAGGCAGGGCACGCCGCCGCCTTTGGTGTATTCACCGCGGACCGTGTGGCCGGGGCCCTTGGGGGCCATCATGATGATGTCGATGCCGGGCTTGGTTTCGATCAGGCCGAAGTGGATGTTCAGGCCGTGGGCGAAGGCGATGGCGGCACCATCTTTGAGGTTGTCGTGGACGTACTTCTTATACGTCTCAGCCTGCAGCTCGTCGGGCATTGTGAACATGATCACATCGCACCATGCGGCAGCTTCTGCGATGCCCATGACCTTCAGGCCTTCGCCTTCGGCCTTTTTCTGGCTGGGCGAACCTTCGCGCAGGGCGACAACAAGGTTCTTGGCACCGCTATCGCGTAGGTTCAGCGCATGGGCGTGGCCCTGCGAGCCATAGCCAAGAATGGCGACTTTTTTGTCTTTAATCAGGTTCACGTCGCAATCGCGGTCGTAGTAAACGCGCATGGGGAATATCCCTTTGTTGGTTGCATTGAGGTGCACCATATGGATTTTTACATGGGTTGCGAGGGCAGTCTTTGGAGTTTATTTAGCAAAATTAGAGAAATCATGTGCCAATTTGCTGTTTTATGGAAAATTCATGCTTGACGATAAAGATAGGGCACTTTTGCGCCGAATGCAGGCGGACCCGAGCCTGACGGTGCCGGAACTGGCGGCCCTTGCGGGGGTGACAGCGGGGCAGGCGGCGCGGCGGCTCGACCGGATGACGGATCAGGGCGTGATCCGGGGGCAGACCGCTGTGATCGACTGGGCCAAGCTGGGGTATCCGTTGCAGGTTAGTCTGCGGGTCACCTTGGATAAGACCGTGCCGGGGGCATTTGACGATTTCTTGGCCGCAGCGCGCGAGGTGGCTGAAGTGCTGGAAATCCAGACCTTCCTCGGCCGGGTCGACGTGCGGCTCGCTTTGGTGGCGCGGGATCTGGGGCATTATCAGAAGCTTTACCGTGACCGTATTCTCGCGTTGCCCCATATCGCAGATATCGAGGCTTTGATGGACGTGGCGGCGGTGAAGTCAGACGAGCGGCTGCCGCTATGATGCTGGACGATACGGATCGCGCCTTGTTGACGCTGTTGGTGGCGGACGCTGGGCAATCGGCCAGCGCGCTGGGGCGGCAGCTGGATCTGAGCCAGCCCGCGACTTGGCGGCGGATCAGGCGGTTGCAGGATGCGGGCATCCTGACCGGGCGGCGGCTGCTGCTGGACGCCGAGAAGTTGGGATTTGGTGTCACGGTCTTTCTGGGGATCAAGCTTGCGACCAAGGGCCGCGTCGGTATGGAGGACTTCGAGCGCGCGGTCGGAGCTATTCCTGAGGTACAGGTCGTTACCCATGTTCTGGGCCTGTATGACTACCGTCTGCGCGTCGTCGCGCGAGATCTATCGGACTTTGAACGGGTGCTGCGGCGACGGATCATGACGCTTCCCGGTGTCGGCAATGTCGAGGCGAATGTCATGCTGAGTGAGGAACGCCGCCCCGGTCCACTGTGAGCGCAGATAGTTTTTGCCAGCTGAGCCGTTCCACCCTACCCGTTGGGGTAGAGCATGGAGAGCAAAATGGACAGTACAACGACTCGCACCCCCGTCGATCCCGATGGCCTGATGGAATTTTCCGTGGTATTCACCGACCGCTCGCTCAATTCCATGAGCCGCGTGTTTCAACAGGTGATGCGCGATGTGTCGGGCATGTTGAAGGACGTCTATAAGGCGGACGCCGTGGCGATCGTGCCCGGCGGTGGCACCTTCGGGATGGAGGCTGTGGCGCGGCAGTTCGGCACAAACGCGCATTGTCTGATCGTGCGCAACGGCTGGTTTTCTTATCGCTGGTCGCAGATTTTTGAGGCGGGCGGCTTTGCCGCTGAAACCACCGTCAAGATGGCGCATCAGACGGGAAACGAGAGCCGTGCGCCCTTTGCACCAGCACCGATTGCAGAGGTCGTGCAGGCGATCCGCGATGCGAAACCGGACGTCGTTTTTGCCCCCCATGTCGAAACCAGCGCGGGGATGATCCTGCCGTATGATTACCTTAAGGCGATGGCCGACGCCGCGCACGAGGTGGGCGCGATCATGGTACTGGACTGCATTGCGTCCGGCTGCATCTGGGTCGACATGAAGGAGACGGGCGTCGATGTCCTAATCTCTGCTCCACAAAAGTGCTGGTCGGCCACGCCCTGCGCGGGCCTTGTGATGATGTCGGATCGCGCTGCAGAGCGATTGGAGGCGACGACCTCGAACAGCTTGGCCTGTGATTTAAAAAAGTGGAGGCAAATCACGAAGGCCTATGAGGACGGCGGCCATGCCTATCACGCGACGTTGCCAACGGACGGGCTGCGAGATCTGCGCGATACGATGATTGAATCGCGGGACTATGGTTTTGAACGCTTGATGGCTGCGCAGTGGGAGCTGGGCCGCGCTGTTCGCGCACATTTAACCGGTATCGGCGTGCTGTCGGTTGCAGCAGAGGGGTTTGAGGCTCCCGGCGTTGTGGTCTGCTATACCGACGATCCGGCCGTTAAATCCGGCGCGGCGTTTGTGGCCGAGGGGATGCAGACCGCCGCTGGCGTGCCGCTGCAGGTGGGCGAGCCTGCGGATTTCATGACTTTCCGACTCGGTCTGTTCGGGCTGGATAAGCTCTATGATGTGCCCGCCACGTTGGACCGCTTGCTGCCGGTCCTGACCCGCGTCCTTTAGCACTTAGGACACGCCCAACCCCATTTTCATCAACCGCCGCCGGATGGGTGCTGCATCGTGCAGCGCCTTAACACCCAGCGCGCGCAGATCGTGGATCAGCGGGCTGGCGGCCATTGATGTGCGGTTCAGCGCGTCGATGCCGGTGACTCGCAGGCGCATGTCGCTGTGGCGCGCCTTTTGATAGGCAGCTAGCATGGCAGGCTCGCCCAGTGTGTCGCGGTTTTCGACGGCCAGATCCAACAGGCTAGCCATGTCGGCCAGCGACATGTTCAGACCCTGCGCGCCGATTGGCGGCATGACGTGCGCGGCCTCTGCCACCAGCGCGGTGCGCGGGGCGGTGATGCAGTCTGCGATCTGGCTGATGATCGGCCAGACGGAGCGTTTGCCGACAAGCGTCAACGGGCCATTGACGCCTGCGCTGCGATGATTGGCGGCGGCGGTGAAAGCGTCGTCATCCAAGGCCGCAAGCGCCGCGATGTTTGGCCCGGTGTCCATCCAGACGACAGAGGAACAGGGCTGGCCTTCATGGTCGGGCAGGGGGACCAGTGTGAACGGGCCGCCGTCGCGGTGCACCTCGGTCGAGATGCCGCCGTGTGGTTCTGGGTGCGTCACGGCAAAGGTAATCGCCTTTTGGCCATAGCGGGTTGTCGCCACGTCGATGTTGTTCGCCTGCCGGACCGCCGAATTGCGACCGTCTGCGCCGATGACCAGCTTTGCGGCGACCTGAGTGCCATCGCTTAAGCGTACAAGCGCCCGATCTAGCCGCGCGACCATGCTGGCAAAGCCTGTTCCGGTGCGCAGCGATACGTTCGGCATGGCCGCGATCCGGTCGACCATGACACGGCGCAGCAGCCAGTTTGGCAGGTTCCAGCCAAAGGGCGCGTCAGAGATGTCGTCGGCAACGAAATCGCGCTGGGTCGCAGGCTCTTTCGCCGCGTCTACGATGCGCATAATTTCCAGCGCAGTAGCCTCGGGAGCCAGCGCGTCCCACATCCCGGCGCGGTCCAGAAACCGTTGGGCGGGTTGCAAAAATGCTGTGGTGCGCAGGTCAGCGCCGTCTTGGGCCGCATCGGTCACGGGTGGGGCGGGGTCAAATACGATCACGTTGAAACCGGCCGCGCCAAAGGCGACAGCTGCGGCCAATCCGGCGACGCCGCCTCCGCTGATCAAGATTTCTGTCTGTGTGGTGTCCATGTTATTGATATAGGCTCACGCGCGCGGCGGGGAAAGCCCGCGCCCTGCGACATCCTTGCCCGTACGCACCGATCGCGGCTATGGTCCGCCACAACACGAAGGGACCAAGATGCAGGACCGTGCGAAACCGCAAAAAGATGCCTATGCCCTGATACTAGAGGCGATTGATAGCCACTTCTACAAGCCGGGCGACCGGCTGGTGGAAAGCGAACTGGCGGACCGGCTTGGTGTCAGCCGCACGCCGGTGCGCGAGGCACTGCAGCGGCTGGAGACGCAAAGCCTGCTGACACGCGACGGGCGATCCTTGATCGTGGCGTCCTTGGATCACACTCAAATGGCAGAGCTTTATGTGGTGCGCGGCACGCTGGAAGGGCTGGCCGCCCGCCTTGCCGCCCGCCATGCCACGCCAGAAGAGGTCGCCGTGCTGTGCGACATGCTGAAGGCGGATCAGGCCTTGAAAAACGATCCTGATGCGCTGGCTCGCGCCAATCGCCGTTTTCACAAGCAGATCCATTTGGCATCGCACAATCGCTTTTTGGTCCAGCAGCTGGACCTTGTGCATCGGTCCATGGCGCTGCTGGCGAACACGTCCATCGCCGCCGAAGGGCGGGGCAGCGACACGCTGGAGGAACACGGCCGGATCGTCGATGCCATCGCCGCCGGTGACGGCGAGGCGGCGGATGCGGCATTGCGCGCGCATATCTCTGAGGCCTTTGTCACTCGGCTGCGGCTGGATGCGGCAAAGGTTGAGGCTGCTAACTGAGCGCCTGACGAGGCGGGGGGATGAGGCTAGGCTGCGCCAAGTGAAGCGCGTTTCAAAGCAAGGCTCTCCACGTCCGATCCGACATATGCGTGCAGCGGTGCCATCACGGCATCAACCAGACTGCGAAGAGAAGCGTGACCCGGATGAGTGACAATGACCCGAGCAAAGAAAGGAAAACGAACTTGATCTAGACACCCAATTAGAGGAGCTGCCATTTGCCTCTTCGTGTGGGACCGAGGGGATAAATACGGTTTCATATCCCGCGCGGGCCAGCCGCAAGCCGAGATCGGCGTATTCGGTCACGTAGTGGGCGTCCCAGTCGCGTCGTTTTTTAAGGATGTCGCGGTGAGAGAACAAGGTCGTGTCGCCAAGGGCCACGACCAGCCCCATGCGCGCATAACCTTGCAAAAAACCCGAAGCGAGCTGACGTATTCTATGGTAAAACAACGCGCAAGCCAGTTTGCAGCGCTGTTGTAATAGTTCAGCACGCCTTGGAGGCAGGCGAAGCGCGGCGAGGCGGTGGCAAAGGTCGCCGCCACGATGCGTAGCTGATCGGGGTCTGGCGCGTCTTCGGTGTCTTAAACGCCGGTGATGCTACCGCGCGCAAAATCCAACGCATGGTTCAGCGCGAGCGGTTTGGCGCGCAGGGTGCTTTTGGGCACGATGATGGGCCGCATCCAGGTCATCAGATGGGTGCGGCAAAGCGCCCGGCGGGTGGTCTCATCGTTGTCCTCGAGCACGAGGCAGACATCCAGCCGCTCGCGCGGGTGATTAGCGCCTCGAGCCGGGTCAGAGGGTGTTCCGCGATGGCGCGTTCGCTGTAACGCGGGATTATCAGGGTGATGATCGGCAGCGGCAGGTTGCTGTATAGGGGCGACGGATCAGTGGGATCGCCCACGCACAGCGCCGCAGCCCCCTTTACCAGCCCGTTCAGAACCAACTGGGCGACGGCGATGGCCGACAGCACCTTGATGACGGCAACCGGCGCGACGAGTGTCGCGACCCCCAGCAAAACAGCGCCAAGGCAGGCCTGCTGGATCGCCTTGCCCGCCTTCCAGCCCCGGCTGCTTTGATCCGCAGGCAGGCGGTTTTCGTCGCGGTGAACAATGTCTGGGGCAAAGCCCTGCACCAGCTGCTGCGCTGATCAAACGTGCACAGCGTCATATGCACCGAGCCAAAGACGTCCGGCAACCCTTAGCAGTGCTTCAGAAAAGTGTCATAGCAGGGGGCCAGCACAAGGGTGCGATTCCCGGCCGCCCGCCATGGCAGAACCATATGCGTAATCGCCCGCGCTGCACTGTACCGGCGCACCAGCGCCGCATGCGGTGGATGCAGGGCCGGATCGATAACGCGGGAGCCCAGAATATCGCCTTTGGCCATCAAAAAAAACGCAGTGGGATACGCTGAACCTTGTGCGTAGCACGTCGGTTACGGGCAGCTGTTTGCGGACCGCGATGTCCTGCGCCTGCTGCGCCGTCAGGGCCGACATCTGCTCCAATGCAACAAGGCGTTTGACCACCAGATCGGGGTCCATATCCAGTGGTGCCGGGGCACCGGGTGTATTTATGCGAGACCCGGAAAGTATTGGCCCTGCTTTCACTGCATGGCCATCTGGAAGATAGATCGTCGATTTGGCGTTAATTTGACCCTAACGGCGTTAAGATGAGCCGGCTTTGCTGGCCGCCATCGCGTCGGCAAAGCGTTCGAATAGGTAATAGCTGTCTTGCGGACCTGGGCTCGCTTCTGGGTGATATTGCACGGAAAAGACAGGGCGACCCGTCATGGCGATACCGCAGTTTGACCCGTCAAACAGGCTGACGTGGGTTTCCTGTACACCGGCGGGCAGCGTCTGGCTGTCGACAGTAAAACCATGGTTCATCGAGGTGATTTCCACCTTTCCGGTCGTCATGTCCTTGACAGGATGGTTGGCACCGTGATGGCCGTGGTTCATTTTGACCGTCTGCGCACCCAGCGCTAGCGCCAGCATCTGGTGGCCGAGGCAGATGCCAAAGACTGGCAGGTCCTTGCGTTCCAGCACACCTTTGATCATCGGGACTGCGTATTTTCCGGTTGCGGCGGGATCGCCGGGGCCGTTGGACAGGAATACACCGTCGGGGTTCAGGGCCAGAACGTCCTCTGCCGTAGCAGAGGCGGGCAGGACCGTCACGTCGCAGCCAGCAGAGGCAAGGCACCGCAGGATGTTACGCTTTGCGCCATAGTCGATGGCGACAACCTTGTGACGTGGGGCGGTCTGCGTCTTGTAGCCGTCGGGCCATGCCCAGAGCATTTCGTCCCAGTGATAGCTTTGCGCGCAGGTGACATCCTTGGCCAGATCGATGCCGACCAGTCCGGCGAAACCGCGGGCCGCGGCGACAAGCGCTGCGATGTCAAAGTTGCCGTCGGGATGATGGGCCAGCGCGACATGCGGCGCGCCTTGCTGGCGGATCGCGCGGGTCAGGCGGCGGGTGTCGATGCCACCCATGCCAATGCGCCCGCGCCGGGTCAGCCATGCTGTCAGCTCTTCGGTCGAGCGCCAGTTCGACGCCTCGGTCGGGTCCCACTTGACGATCATGCCAGCGGCGACAGGATCAGCGGTTTCATCGTCCTCGGCGTTAACGCCGGTGTTGCCGATGTGGGGGAAGGTAAAGGTCACGACTTGGCCCGCGTAGGACGGGTCGGTCATGATTTCCTGATAGCCGGTCATGGCTGTGTTGAAACACAGCTCGGCGGTGGTTTGGCCGGTAGCGCCGAACCCTTTTCCGAAGAAGACGGTGCCATCGGCAAGGGCAAGGCAGGCAGTCGGTTTTGCGGTATCGGTGGCGGTCATCCGGGGTCCCCTTCGGCAGTGCGGGCGCGCAAATTCGTGTCGTCTTACGGGGGCCAGCGGGCGGGGTCAAGGCGGTGCCGGTGACGCGACGTTCGGGTGCTTGTCAGTGGGGGGGCGCGACTCTATATTGCGCCGATCTAAGATATAGGACGACAGACATGGACGTGCGACAGCGACTCTCCGCATCACTGAAGGATGCGATGAAGGCCAGAGAGGCGGACCGCTTGTCCACCTTGCGTCTGATCAATGCCGCCATAAAGGACCGGGACATAGCCCTGCGCGGTACCGGTGCCGAAGAGGGAGCGACCGTTTCCGAAAGTGACGTGCTTGCCATTCTGGGCCGCATGGTCAAGCAACGGCAGGAAAGTGCCCGCGCCTACGAGGAAGGCGGGCGGCTGGAGCTGGCCGAAAAGGAACTGTCCGAGATCAAGGTGATCGAGGAGTTCTTGCCCCGTCAGCTGTCGGAAGATGAAACCGCCGTCGCCGTCGGTGCCGCCATCGCCGAGACGAGCGCTGAAAGCATCCGCGACATGGGCCGGGTAATGGCGGTGTTGAAGGACAAGTATACCGGCCAGATGGACTTTGGCCGGGTTGGGCCGATGGTTAAGGACAAGCTGGGGTGATCTTCGACGCGTCTTGAAAAACCAAAGGCCCTGTGCCCATTACGGGCGCAGGGCCTTTTTCAATTCATTATACAGCGCCAGCCGTTCTGCGGCGTCCAGAAATGCGCCGATCTCGACCTCTCGGTCGCCGCCGCGCAGGGTGATGTAGTTTTCAACCGGGCCGCCCTTGGGGTACAGATGGAGGCTTACCCAATAACGATTTGCCTGCCAGTCCTGACGTGGCCCCTTGGGGTTGTGGCGAGTCAGATGCGCGGTGTCTGCGGTGATATGCAATTCCTCTAACACTTCGCCGCGCTTGTAGCTGACGTTCAGGGCGTACCAAAGTCCGGTAAACATTATGGCGAAGAACGGCAGCAGGGCCCATAGCACCGCCGTGCCCAGCACAGTCAGCAGCGGCAGCGTGATGATCGTCGCCGTCGCCCCCATGAACAGTACGAAATCCCGGCGCAGCAAGGACCGGTAGGGCCAGAGCGACAGGCTCCAGTCCGGGGTGTCATGAGGTGGTTTTGGCGTCCATTCGTAAGGCATAATTAACTTTTTAGCAGGGCATCATGCGCTGGTAACTGCGCCTGTTCGTCGCGCCGGAGCCTCCGGTGGGAGTTTACGTAGCAAGGTGAATGGGGATCTGTGGCAGGGTACGTGGGGTTGGCAAAAGGATATGTTAGATGAGCGTGATGATCAGGGCCGTAGTACCCGGCGACCGCGCTGCGTGGGACTCGCTTTATGCGGGCTATGCAGCATTTTACAAGGTGACGCAGACGCAAGCGATGAGGGACGCGGTCTGGGACTGGTTGATGGATTCGGGTCACGGCACCGAGGGACTTGTGGCCTGCGCCGATGACGGCCAGCTGATTGGTTTGGCGCATTACCGCGCCTTCGCACGGCCGTTGTCGGCGAGCACAGGCGGTTTTTTGGACGATCTGTTCGTCGATCCGCATCTGCGGGGCAGCGGGGCTGCGGACGCGCTGATCGCGGCTTTGCGTGATATCAGCGCGGCGCGGGGCTGGACGGTGATCCGCTGGATCACAGCAGAGGATAATTACCGCGCGCGCGGCGTCTATGACCGTGTGGCGATGCGCACGCCGTGGGTGACCTACGACATCAAGCTTTAGCAGACCTCGATTAGGGTGACGTGTTACCAAACGTCGATCATGTCTGGCACCAAGCCGCCAAAGCGGGTGAAATAAGCGATGTGGTCAGTTTGCCAGCCGGTTAGGTCGGTGTTCTCGCCCTCTTCTAGCGCCATAGCGTCGGTGGCGTCATGAAAGGGGCATGTGATGACCTGCTGCGTTTTGATTTCGCATTTCGGTGTTCCATCTTAGTGCAGGATGATGTCGCGGCACCTCGGTTCGGGCATCGGCTCGCCATTCTGAAGATCGCGCAGCGCGCCGCTTGTGGCGGTCTTTTGGCTATTGCGTACGAGAGTAAACAGGCGCGGGCAAAGCTGAAGGCCGTCGTCAACCGTGAAGGTTTCCGCTGCAGCGTAGCGCAGGCGCAGGGCCTCAAGTGTGTCGGACATGTCTGCACCCGCAGGGTGTTATACGAAAAAAGGCCCCGGAGAGATCCGGGGCCTTTTGATGTTCTAGGCGGGATTAGTGGGCGTGGCCCTTGTCCCAATCGCTCTGCTTTGGCAGCTGCTCGAACGTGTGCTCGGGCGGCGGGCAGGGCAGGGTCCATTCCAGCGTGTCTGCGTATTCGTTCCATGGGTTGTTCACGGTGACTTTTGCGCCGCGGAACAGGGTCCAGAACAGCACGCCGATGAAGAACAGGAACGACGCGAACGATAGGAAGGCACCCCAGCTGGAGACGTAGTTCCAGGTGGCGAACGCTTCTGGGTAGTCGATGTAACGACGTGGCATGCCTTGACGACCCAGGAAATGCTGCGGGAAGAAGGTTATGTTCGCACCGATGAACATAACCCAGAAGTGCAGCTTACCAGCCCATTCAGGATACATGCGGCCCGACATCTTGGGCAGGTAGAAGTAGATACCCGCAAAGATTGCGAACACAGCCCCGAGCGACATCACGTAGTGGAAGTGCGCCACTACGTAGTAGGTGTCGTGATATACGCGGTCGATGCCAGCTTGGCTCAACACGATACCGGTCACGCCACCAACGGTGAACAGGAATAAGAAACCCATTGCCCACAGCATTGGTGTCTTAAACTCGATCGAGCCGCCCCACATCGTCGCGATCCAAGAGAAGATTTTTACGCCTGTCGGTACCGCAATGACCATTGTGGCCATCATGAAGTAGGACTGCTGCGTTAGCGACAGACCGACCGTGTACATGTGGTGCGCCCAGACGACGAAGCCCAGAACACCGATCGCGACCATTGCATAGACCATCGGCAGATAGCCAAAGATTGGCTTTTTGCTGAAAGTCGAGATGACGTGGCTCACGATACCAAAGCCGGGGATGATGATGATGTAAACTTCGGGGTGGCCGAAGAACCACAAGATGTGCTGATAAAGGATCGGGTCGCCGCCGCCTTCAGGTTGGAAGAAGGTGGTGCCGAAGTTACGGTCCATTAGCAGCATGGTGATCGCACCCGCCAGAACCGGCAGCGCCAGCAGGATCAGCCATGCGGTTACAAAGATTGACCACGCGAACAGCGGAACCTTGTGCATGGTCATGCCGGGGGCACGCATGTTCAAGAAGGTGGTGATTATGTTGATCGCACCGAGGATCGAAGAGGCACCCGACAGGTGAATCGCGAAGATCGCGAGGTCCATCGACATACCTGTTTCGGACGTCGACAGCGGCGGATACATCACCCAGCCCACGCCGGAGCCGAGCTGACCGTTACCGCCAGGGGCTATCATGGACGCGACGCCAAGTGCAGTACCAGCAACAAACATCCAGTAGGACAGGTTGTTCATGCGCGGAAATGCCATATCCGGAGCACCGATTTGCAGCGGCATGAAGTAGTTGCCGAAGCCGCCGAACAGGGCCGGAATTACCACGAAGAACATCATCAGGATGCCGTGGTAGGTGATCAGCACGTTCCAAAGGTGACCGTTCGGCGTACAAGGGGATGCGGCGTCCGTGAATAGGCGCGCGCCTTCCATGCACATGTGTTGTACGCCGGGCTCCATGAGCTCGATCCGCATGAATACTGTGAATGCCACCGAGATAAAGCCGACAAGGCCCGAGGTGAACAGATACAGGATCCCGATATCTTTATGGTTGGTGGACATGAACCAGCGGGTAAAGAAGCCCCGCTCGTCGTGATGGTCATGGCCGTGGATGGCGGCGTCTGCCATGTGGCTCTCCCTCAGAATTGGATACAGATACATCGGCGCGAGTCGTGGCCCCGCATCCTGCATGATTTTGGTTCTAGTGGGTCGGCCCGCCTATCGCAACATTCAAAGGCGCGCATGGCATGGGATAAATTGGCGCATGCAATAGCCGCATCAAGTGCGACGGGGTGCGCCGGGCGTGCGGCGAGCAGGGTAGTGCGGCGTTAATAATTATGCTGCCAACGTCGGCTAGTCAGACGCACAATTTACGCTTTGACAAGATGAACGCCGTGATCCGCACTCCCTGCTGTTCGTGTTTATAGCTCCTGCCGAAGCTCAGACTACAGCCAAAGCAGGCGAGGTGGCCTGCGCCGACTTTCTGGCTATTGAAGATGGCCAGATGTACGTGGTCGCGGCCGTCGTCGAAGGCGCGCTGAAAGACATAATAGTTTCTCCCGCTCCGCTGGACGTGGCCTTGCTGATTGAAGTCGGAATTGACCCCGCAGCCATTGTAATGCCCCGCGCCTATGCCAGGCGAGACAAGCCGCGTCATGAAAGAAGCCTGCGAAGGCAAAGAGGACGTGAATATCATGGACGCGCTTAACGCTGGCTGGGACGACATTCCCGTTGCCGATCCAGAAGGCTAAAAGTCGCCGAAGACGGTATTAAAGGTCTTGCGCAGCGCGACATCAAGGTCTGCCATCGTGACCGGCAGACCCAGATCTACAAGGCTGGTGACGCCGTGTTCGCGAATGCCGCAGGGCACGATGCCGTCAAAATGGCTTAGGTCCGGTTCGACGTTGATCGATAGCCCGTGAAATGACACCCATTTGCGCAACCTTATTCCTAGCGCGGCGATCTTGTCTTCTTGCATTTGACCGGCGTCGTTCAGCGGCTTTTCGGGGCGCGTGACCCAGACGCCGACACGACCAGGGCGAATTTCACCTTTCACGTTGAACTGGTCTAGCGTTGCGATAACCCAAGCCTCAAGTTCTTGTACGAATTTCCGCACATCGCGGCCACGTTTGCCAACGTCCAACATGACGTAGGCGATGCGTTGGCCCGGCCCGTGATAAGTATATTGTCCGCCACGCCGCGCTTTGAATACGGGAAAGCGGTCTGGATCGACCAGATCGGCCAGCTTGGCCGAAGTGCCAGCGGTATAAAGCGAAGGGTGTTCCAGCAGCCAGATGGCCTCTTTTGCGGTGCCGGCCGCAATCTCTTCGGCGCGAGCCTCCATGAATGACAGCGCCTGCGCGAAGGGGACGGGTCCCTCTGAGGTTATCCATTCAACCATGACCGCTATATGGCCTCCGGCGTGCGCATTGAAAAGGGGCTGGGAAAAGATGCGCGATTTCCCCTCTTGGCACGCCCGGTTCACTGTTCTATATGCGGCGCAGTCCTGACTTGCGGTCGTGGCGGAATTGGTAGACGCGCAGCGTTGAGGTCGCTGTTCTTTAATCGGAGTGGGGGTTCGAGTCCCCCCGACCGCACCAGGATTTTCCATTTCAAAATTGTTTATCTTGTTCTTTGAACGCGGCAGCTTTTACGGCTGCGGCGTCTTTCTGTTTGCGCCTTAATCTGCCAATTGGCGCGGCATGAGGCCCGGTCACCTGCGCTTGATCACAACATCGTGCGCTGCTTTGATTGGCACAATGCAAGCCATTTGGCCTGCATCAAGCCCCGCACGCGGATAAATACCCTGAATATGGGCCGATCCTGACGCGGACCGGGAAACCGGTTGCACTTTACGCGGGCGGTTGCTTTATTTCACGGGAGAAGAGTGCGGGATAACCCGCCGGTGACAACGGGGAGACTGGCGTGGCGCAAAGCGACGACGCTTTCGTGGAATTTGACCACGTTCAAAAGAGCTATGATGGTGAAAACCTCGTAGTAAAAGACCTCAACCTGTCGATGCCCAAGGGCGAGTTTCTGACGATGCTCGGGCCATCGGGGTCTGGCAAGACGACTTGCCTGATGATGCTGGCGGGTTTTGAAACCGCGACCTACGGTGACATCCGCCTAGATGGCAAACCGATCAACGACATTCCGCCACACAAGCGTGGCATCGGCATGGTGTTCCAGAACTATGCCCTGTTCCCGCACATGACCGTGGCAGAAAATTTGGCGTTTCCGTTGCAGGTCCGCAAGATGACCAAGGATGTGCAAAAGGAAAAGGTGATGCGCGCGTTGGACATGGTCCAGATGGGCAGCTTTGCCGGGCGTCGCCCATCGCAACTGTCAGGCGGTCAGCAGCAGCGGATCGCATTGGCCCGCGCGCTGGTGTTCGAACCCGAGCTGGTCCTGATGGACGAGCCACTGGGCGCGCTGGACAAGCAGTTGCGCGAAACCTTGCAGTTCGAGATCACCAATCTGGCGCACGAACTGGGCATCACAGTGGTCTACGTCACGCACGACCAGACCGAAGCGCTGACTATGTCGGACCGCGTTGCCGTGTTTGAAAACGGCCGCATCCAGCAGCTGGCCCCGCCGTCAGAGCTGTATGAGCAGCCGCAGAACAGCTTTGTTGCGCAATTTATCGGCGAAAACAACACGCTGGAAGGCGTGATTGCGGAAATTAAAGGCGAGACATGTGTCGTCAAGCTGGACAGCGGAGAGGTCATCGACGCGGTGCCGGTCAACGTCACTAAGGTCGGTGAGCGGACAAAGGTCAGCATCCGCCCCGAACGGGTTGAGGTTGATACCGCCAAGCTGGGCCCTAACGCCCACACGCTTAAAGCTGAAGTGCTGGAGTTCATCTATATGGGCGATATTTTCCGCACGCGGCTTAAGGTTGCTGGCATCGACAATTTTGTAATCAAGACACGCAATTCGCCCGATCAGGTCAAGCTGACACCGGGCTCCATCATCGACATCGGCTGGCTACCGCGGGATTGCCGCGCGCTGGACGCCTGATGTGAAACAGGGCTTTGCCGCGCCCGGCGGCAAAGCCCGAAAAATAACACCGGGTAACCTAACGGGAGTTTACGAATGACTTTGAAGACAACACTCGCAGCAACTACCGCGCTGACGCTGGCTGCGACCGGCGTTTTCGCTGAAGCGCACGTAGCAATGTCCAACGACATGACTATCGTGTCCTGGGGCGGCGCATACCAGAACAGCCAGCTGAAGGCCTATGTTGAGCCCTATATCGCCCTGCACCCTGAAGTGAACGTCGTGTGGGACGAATCCTCGGCCGAGGCTGTCGCAAAGCTGCGCGCCATGAACGAAGCGAACAACATCACCTGGGACCTAGTCGACGTCGAAGCCGCTGACGGCATTCGTTTGTGCGACGAAGGTCTGGCGATGGAAATCGACTTTGATGAAGCGCTGGCTGCTGGCGACGATGGCTCCACAGCGACCGAAGACTTTGGCGACAGCCTGGTGTCGGACTGCTTCATCCCGCAGATCGTGTTCTCGACCACCGTCGGTTACCGCACGGACATGGTTGGCGACACGCCTCCGACTGACATCTGTGCCATTTTCGACACCGAAACCTATCCGGGCAAGCGCGCGCTTAATAAGCGCCCGCTGGCGAACGTGGAATGGGCGCTGCTGTGTGACGGCGTTGCTAAGGACGACATCTATGACGTTCTGGCCACCGAAGAAGGTCAGACGCGGGCGTTTGCAAAGCTGGACACCATCAAGAGCGAAGTCGTCTGGTGGACCGCTGGTGCAGAAACCCCGCAGCTGCTGGCTGACGGCGAAGTCGTGATGGGCTCGACGTACAACGGTCGCCTGTTCTCTGCGATTGCAGAGCAGGACCAGCCAATTGGCATGCTGTGGGACGCAGAGATGCTGGACTTTGACGGTTGGGTTGTTCCCGATGGTCTGGCCGAGGATCGTCTGGCCCGCGTCATGGACTTCCTGAAGTTCGCGACAGACACCCAGCGTCTGGCTGATCAGGCGAAATACATCGCTTACGGTCCGGCCCGTGCGTCGTCCGCACCGCTGGTCAGCACACACGCTGATCTGGGCATCCCTATGGCAGAGCACATGCCCACAGATCCGGCCAACGCCACGAACGTCTTTGTGACGAACTATGGCTTCTGGTCCGATTACCGCGATGACCTGGACTCCAAGTTCCAGGCATGGCTGGCCCAGTAATTCAGGCTTTGGTCTGAATTGTAAAACGCGGAGTGGGCCTGTTTCAGGCCTGCTCCACCCCCTCCACGACGACAGATGCAAGGATGCACGCAATGCCAAAAGGTTACATCATCGGCCACATTAAGGTGACAGACCCAGACGGCTATCCCGAATATGTGGCGCGTGACACACCAATTCTGCAATCGCACGGCGCACGTTTCATCGTACGTGGTGGCCAGTCCGAAACGCCAGAGGGCGAAGATATGGGCCGCCATGTCGTCATCGAATTTGACAGCTATGAGGCCGCGAAAGCCGCCTATAACGACCCCGATTACCAAGAGGTTGCCGACATTCGCCGTCGCTGCGCCACCAGCTCCATAATCCTTGTCGAAGGAGTCTGAGATGGCTGACGCAACGCACGGTCCCGATAATTTGACCGGTGTTACGCCTGACACCGGGTTGAAGGTTGCACAGTCCGACCCCGGTGACCCGATGCTTGCCGCCGATGGCACTCCGCTCAAGACGTCGCTGAACCGTGCATTGCGCAAGCAAAAGCGCCGTGCGCTGATGTTGATCGCGCCGCTGCTGATCTTTATCGTCGTGACCTTTATCTATCCCATCGGCGAAATGCTGTTCCGTTCAGTCGAGAACCAGATCGTAGGAGATACTCTGCCGCGAACTGTGCGTGTGCTGGCGGATTGGGAGCCCGACAAAACTGACGTACCGGGCCCATTGGTGTTTTCCGCGCTTGCCAAGGACATGATGGTCGCCGCCGAGGAAAAGAATCACACGCGCCTTGGCTCGCGCTTGAACTACGAAGCCTCTGGCATCTCGTCCTTGTTCCGCAAGTCGGGGCGCGGCGTCGATGACATCGGCGAAGGTTATACCGATCAATTCGCGGCGCTGGATCCTGCATGGGAAGATCCGCAAACCTTTATCGACATCTTCGCCGGCCCGCGCTGGCTCGCGTCGAACGCCACATACGATGGCACGGGCAAGCGCCCGACCTTCCGTCTGGCCGAAGGCGTAGGAGAGGTGCTGCCGCAAACCGCCAGCATTTACCGTGACTTCGCCCGCGTTGTTCAGACCGAAGACGATGACAACCCCGCCGAAGAACAGCCTTGGAACACCGTCTATCTGGCGCTTTACGAGGACCTGGTCAACGGCGCAGCGATTCCGGCCGACATGCCGCACGCTGATGTGCTGACTGCAGCACAGACAGCGGCGGTGGGTTTTGCCAAGACCGATGTGATGGCAGACTTTGTTGCTATGGACAAGGATTGGGCCGACCGTGACGTCTGGCGCATCATCCAGACCTATTCCACACCATATACCACAGGTTATTTCCTGAACGCGGCTGACTTGCAGCTGACCCCGGATGGCGTCGCCTGGCGCCCCGAGAATGAGCGCGTCTATATCACGCTGTTCATCCGCACGCTGATCATGTCCACTGCGATCACTGTGGCCTGCATTTTCTTAGGCTATCCTATCGGCTGGCTCCTGGCGAATCTGCCAAGCCGCCAGGCGAACTTGCTGATGATCCTCGTGCTTCTGCCGTTCTGGACGTCGCTGCTGGTTCGCACGTCAGCGTGGAAGATTTTGCTGCAGGATCAGGGGGTCATCAACGATCTGCTTGTCTGGATTGGAGTGGTGGCCGATGACAACCGCCTTGCTCTGATTAACAATGCCACCGGCACGATCATTTCGATGACGCATATCCTGCTGCCGTTTATGATCCTGCCGCTATATTCGGTGATGAAGACGATCCCGCCATCATACCTGCGGGCGGCGAAATCGCTGGGTGCCACGAACTGGACTGCTTTCTGGCGCGTCTACTTCCCACAAAGTGTGCCGGGTATCGGCGCAGGCTCCATCCTCGTGTTCATCCTCGCCATTGGCTACTACATCACGCCGGAAATCGTGGGCGGCACCAAGGGTGTCTTCATCTCGAACCGGATCGCATACCACATCTCGACCTCGTTGAACTGGGGGCTGGCCGCCTCACTGGGTGCCATTCTGCTGGTGATCGTTCTGGGCTTCTATTGGGCCTATGACCGGATTGTCGGCATCGACAACGTCAAGCTGGGAGGCTGAAGCATATGTCTTCTGTTGCATTTAATCCCGAGCAGGGAAAACCCCTGCACGCCTTTGCCACTTTCACCTTGCCGCTGGTCGCCGTCTTTGGCGCGATGCTGGGGTTCGTGGGCGGTCAGGCCGCAGGCCTTGGTCCGCTTGAAGGGGCCTTGTTCGGTGCTATTATCGCCGCGGCGCTGGCCTTTGGCCTTACCCGTTTTATGGCCCGCAAACCGGGGCGCTGGCTTGCCATCGCGGTTTGCGCTGTGCTTGGATTCATCGCTGGTGGGTTCCCGGGTGCCGTTGGCGGCATCATTCTGGGTGCGTTGCTGGGGTGGGCGGTCTATTGGCTGGACAGCGGCGATTACCGCCGCGGCGTGCCGCCCTATTCGACGACAGGGCAGGTGCTGTGGCACAACAGTTTTAAGTTCATCTGCGGCGCGATCTTTTTCTTTCTGATCGCACCGATCATTACGATCATCCCGCTGTCGTTCAACGCGCAGAACTTCTTTACCTTCACGCCGGAAATGCTGGCGCTGGACCCCGCTGGTTATAGCTTCAAGCATTACGCTGACTTCTTTACCAACGATGCCTGGTTGCAGCCGCTGAAGAACTCTCTGATCATCGCACCCTTCGCGACTGTGATATCTGTCACGTTGGGCACCTTGGCCGCGATCGGCTTGTCACAATCCCACGTGCCGGGACGCCGTGCGATCATGGCGGTGTTGATTTCACCGATGATCGTGCCTTTGATCATTTCCGCCACGGGCATGTTCTTTTTCTACAGCCAGATGGGCCTGTTCATGGAGAACTACCTTGGCATGTCGAAAACGCTGAGCGGCTACATAAAGGTCATCTTGGCCCATGCAGCCCTTGGTGTTCCCTTTGTCATCATAACTGTCACCGCAACACTGGTCAGCTTTGACCAGTCGCTGACGCGGGCTGCGGCCAACATGGGGGCCAATCCGGTCACGACATTCTTCAAGATCCAGATGCCGCTGATCCTGCCCGGCGTGATTTCCGGCGGCTTGTTCGCCTTTATCACGTCCTTTGACGAGGTGGTTGTGGTCCTGTTTGTCGGTGCTGCCGCACAAAAGACCCTGCCATGGCAGATGTTTACCGGACTGCGTGAGCAAATCAGCCCGACCATTCTGGCGGTTGCGACGATCTTGGTGATTGTGTCGATTACGCTGCTGACAGTCGTGGAAATGCTACGCCGCCGATCAGAGCGTCTGCGGGGCATGTCACCAGGTTGATATGGGGGGCGAACACTTTTCGTATGAAAAGTTGCTCAGGCTGAAAAGTCTTCGTACGAAAACTTTTCAGCCGACCTACGGCAGGATCGCCAGCCAGCCCCAGACCGTCAGGATGGACACACCCGTAGCGATCAGCACCGCGCTGGCTGCCACCCGCCGTGCCCGGCCGTACATGTTGGCAAAGACATAGGCGTTCACGCCAGGTGCCATCGCCGATGTCAGGATGGCAGAGCGGAGTTCGGGCACGCTGAGGTGCGCGACGCCAGACAGCCCCCATACGATGGCAGGGTGAACAATCAGGCTGATGGCCACGACGAAGAGGATGGCACGCATGTCGCCTTCGGGGCGGTAGCGATACAGCACGCCGCCCAGACCGAATAGCGCGGCGGGCAATGCGGCCCGCACCACCAGATCAACTGCGTCGGTAAAGATGCCGGGCAGGGGCAGACCCGTCAGGTTGACGATCAGACCCAGCGAGATGCCGATGATCAGCCCGTTGTGGAACATCGCCTTGATGACCTTGCCGGGCAGGGTGCGGACCGATTGGCCGGTGTTGCGCACGATCTCCATCGCGGTGATGCCGAGCAGGTAACCGAAGGGAGAGTGAATTGAGATAATTGCGTAGTTATAGCGTAGCGCATCGGTGCCATAGGCGCGTTCCGTGATCGGCAAGCCCAGCAGCAGCGTGTTGGAAAACAGGCAGCAAAAGCCTATCGCTACGCAGTCTTCCCAGTCGCGTTTAAACAGGTAACGCGCGCCGAGGATGCCGCCGATGAAACAGACCGTTGCCCCGGTGTAGAAGGTGGCCAGCAAAGCGAGGTCGAAGTTTTGTGCCAGATCAAGTTGACTGATTGCGCGAAATAGCAGGAAGGGGATTGCGAAGGTCTGGGTGAAACGCATCAGCCCGTCGACGCCTTCGTGGCTGAACAGACCTTTCCAGACTGCGAAATAGCCGAAGCCGATGACGATGAAGACGGGCAGGATGACGTCGAGCAGGTCGCTCATGGCTGCGCTTTCGGATGGAGCAGGATGCCTCCTGCAGGAGTATTTATCGCACGATGATCAGCTTGACAGAGTGACGGAGCAGCCATCGAAGGCGGGTGTGACGCCGCTTGGGAGTTCCGCGCAGAGCGCTCTGTAATCAAGGTCGATATGCATGTTGGTCAGGATCGCTTGGGCTGGTTTGACGCGGGCGATCCAGTCGAGGGTCTGGCTCAGGTGGCTGTGGCTGGGGTGAGGCGTCCGGCGCAGGGCGTCGACGATCCAGATGTCGAGGCCGTGCAGCACGTCCCATGAGTGGGTGGGAATGTCAGAGACATCGGGCAGATAGGCCATGCCAGCGACACGAAAGCCAAGGGCGGGGATGGTGCCGTGTACAACCTCGAACGGGGTCAGGATGATCTGGCCGCCCGGACCGTTCACGATGATCTCGCCGCGGATATGGCGCAGATCGCAGATCGGCGGATAGGCCGAACCGGGGGGCGTCTCGAATGCGTAGTCAAACCGTTGACGGAGGGCAGCGGCGGTGGGGGTGTCGGCCCAGACGTCCAGACGCTTGCGCATGTTGAATACGATCATGCGCAGATCGTCGATGCCGTGGACGTGATCGGCGTGGGGGTGAGTGTAGACGACGGCGTCCAATTCCCCGACTCCCGCATCCAGTAGCTGGGCGCGCATGTCAGGTGATGTGTCGATCAGCACGCGTGTGGTGCCGCCCGGGCCGTCACGTTCGACCAGCAGCGAACAGCGGCGCCGGATGTTCTTTGGCTCCAACGGGTCGCAATCGCCCCATTGGCCGCCAAGGCGCGGCACACCGCCCGACGATCCGCAGCCCAGAATCGTGAAGCGATAGCTCATGTGGCTTTCCAGAATAGGCGGTCAAAATTCGCGCTGGTGGCTTTGGCAAAGTCGTCCAGTGACAGACCGAAGGTCTCGGCCCCGACTTGCGCGGTGTGGGCGGTATAGGCCGGCTCGTTCCTGCGGCCGCGGAAGGGCGGCGGGGCCAAATAGGGGCTGTCTGTTTCGGTCAGGATGCGGTTAAGCGGCGCATCCTTGAAGATCACGCGCAGGTCCTTTGATTTTGGAAAGGCCGCGATGCCGGACATCGACAGGTAGAAATCCATCTCCAGCGCTGCCTCTGCCAACTCTTTCGTGGAGGAAAAGCAGTGCATCATGCAGGTGTATTTGCCCGCGGCGTATTCTTCGCGCAGGATCCGGGCCATGTCATCGTCGGCGTCGCGGGCGTGGATTATCAGCGGCAACTTGGTCTGGCGGCAGGCCTCGATATGCAGGCGCAGGCTGTCTTGCTGCGCGGCCTTCGTCTCAGCGGTATAGTGATAGTCTAGACCGGTTTCGCCGATGCCGACGAACTTGGGGTGCTGGGCCAGCGTCACCAGCTCTTCGACGGTGACCGGGGCGTGCTCGCCCACGCTCATCGGGTGCACGCCAGCCGCCCAGAACACGCCGTCATGCGCTTCTGCTATTGCGGCGACGCGGGGCGCGTTTGGGAGTTTCGTACAGATTGTTACCATGCGCGTGACGCCGGCGGCGCGGGCGCGGTCGATGACCGCGCTGCGTTCGTCGTCGAAATCCGGGAAATCCAGGTGGCAATGGGCGTCAACGAGGGTGGGCAGTGTCATAAACGGGGGGTGCCTTAGGCTGAGACGCTTGCCTGCGCCGTCTGTTCGATGCTTAAGACCATATCAAGGATCAACGCCGCAGGGTCAAGGTTGACCGCCCGCCCATGGCGGGCGCGGGCTGAGGCGCGTTGTTGCAGGTCGGCCCAGGCGCGGGCGGCATAGTCATGCGGGGCAAGGCGGGTCAGCAGGCGTGCCTCTCCCGGGGCACCTTGACTTGGCGGTTCGCCTAGCAGGCCGGCGCGGGCGGTGCGGGCCAGAAAGCAGTCAATCAGGTCCAGAACTAGCGCAAAGCGGGAATCATTAACTTTGCCTGCGCAGCTTTCGGCCAGCTTGATTGCGGCGTTGCGATCCAGATGGGGCAGGCCGGTCAGCAGGCCGACGATCTGCGCGTACAGTTGCAAGCCGTCCTGCGTCAGCAGGCGCACGGCGTCGCCAGCGGATCCGCCGGACAGGGTCGCCAGGGATTCTGTCGCCTCGGTCGACAGGCCCGCCTGTTCCAGCGCCGCGCTAAGGTCATCCGGAGACAGCGGTGCGCAGCGCAGCACCCGGCAGCGCGAACGGATCGTCGGCAGCAGGCGCGACGGCTGGTGCGCGATTAGCAGTAGGGACGTGCGTGCGGGGGGCTCTTCCAATTCCTTCAGGATCGCGTTGGCGGCAGAGCGGTTCATCTCGTCCGCGGCATCCACGATGACGACGCGGCGGCCGCCGTCGGTGGCGGACATGTGGAAAAAGTCTCGCATGCCTCGCACGGCATCGACGGTGATTTCTGATTTTAGCACGCCTGTCTTTTCGTCCGCTGGGCGGCGAACCACGTACAAGCGCGGATGCGCGCCGGACGTGGTCAGGCGAGCGTCGGGGTGTTCGGGATCGATGGACAGCGATGTCACGGGGGGCGGGTCGCCAAACAAGCCACCCTCCTCCGGGCGGTCGGCTAGCAAGAAGGTCGCGATTTTCCACGCCAGCGTGGCCTTGCCCACGCCGCGCGGCCCGGTAATGAGCCAGCCAGAGTGCATGCGGCCAGCGTTCCAGGTATCCAGAAAATCCTGCGTCGCGGCGTCCTGACCGAATAAGGTCGCGGTGTCGCGGGGGTGCGGGGCACCCGGAATGCGGTCTGGCTCGGGCGCGTCAGTCATAGGTACGCCCGGATTTCAGAGGCGACTGCGGTGGAGTCGCGGTTGCCGTCGATCACGACGCAGCGGTCGGCGTTGGCGTGGGCCAGCGTCAGGAAGCCGTGGCGCAGGGTTTCTTGAAATCTCAGGCCCATATCCTCGAACCGGTCTTCGCCGCTGGACCGGGCAAGGCCGCGTTGCAGGGCGATGGCCGGGTCCATGTCGATGATGAAGGTCAGGTCAGGCTCGCGGCCGATGGTCAGCTTGTGCAGGGCATCGACCGTATTGCGCAGATCACCGCGAGTCGCGCCCTGATAAACTCGGGTGCTATCGGCAAAGCGGTCGCTGATCACGATCTGGCCTTCATCCAGCGCGGGCAGCACTGTTTTTTCCAGGTGGTCACGGCGGGCAGCCGTGAACAGCAGAATTTCCGTCATCGCGGACCAGCGGTCGGTGTCACCCGTCAACAATAGCTGGCGGATTTCCTCCGCCCCGGGGCTGCCGCCCGGCTCGCGAGTCAGTACGACATCTGTGCCACCCGCGCGCAGGCTGTCGGCCAACAGGCGGGCCTGCGTTGATTTGCCGGACCCGTCGATGCCCTCAAAGGTGATGAACCGGGCAGGTGCACTCATGCGGGGGGGGCGGCGACGTCTGCGTCCGCCGGGGTATCATTCGCGGCAGCATCGGTGATCTTGCCCATGATGACCTCCGCGGCGGTTCGCATGCGCGGCATGAAGCCCCCCACCGCCACGTCACGGTCCGCCACCAGCGGGATGCGCTTTTCCGGCATGCCTTCAAGGGTAATGACCAACTCTCCTAACTGCTCGCCCGCTGCAATTGGGGCGCGCACCGGGCTGTCATAGACGACATCGGCGGTCAGGTTGTCCTGCTGCATCACTGGGATCAGCAGGGATAAATCGTTAGCTACGGTCAGGCCAACCTGATCAACCTCGCCCATCCACACGGCAGCATCGGCGATCACGGTGCCTTTTGCTGCGACATCCTTTTGCGCGAACTGGCGAAAGGCCCAGTTGACGACTTTTTCGGATTCTTCGCGCCGCTCTGCCGTGCCGTCCATGCCGGACAAAACAAAGATGATGCGGCGCCCGTCCTGCTTGGCTGACCCGACAAGGCCATAGCCGGCCTCGCTCGTGTGGCCGGTTTTCAGGCCGTCAGCGCCGATACCAAGGCCAAGGATCGGATTGCGGTTTTGGCTGTTGGACGGCACACGGCCGTCGAACAGGAACTCTTGTTCGGAAAAGATTGTATAGAAGGTCGGAAAATCGGTGATCAGGTGATCGGCCAATGTGCCAAGGTCGCGCATCGACATCTCGTGGCCCGCGGCGGGCCAGCCGTTCGCATTGGCAAAGGTCGAATGCATCATCCCCATCTGCCGCGCCCGGTCGGTCATCATACGCGCGAACCCGGCCTCTGTGCCGTCGGGGGACAGCGCCTCCGCCAGCACGACTGACGCGTCGTTGCCAGACAGCACGATTACGCCGCGCAGTAGGTCCTCGACCTTGACGCGGTCGGTGGTGTCCAGAAACATGCTGGACCCTGCATAGCTGGCCGCATGGGCAGAGACGGGAAGTTCCTCGTCGATGCGCAGGCGGCCATCGGCAATCGCCTCGAACGCCATATAGATCGTCATCAGTTTTGACATCGACGCGGGCGGCAGGGGCGTGTCTGCGTTCTTGGCCAGCAGCACCGTGCCAGTGCTTTCGTCCAGAACATAGGCGGCGCGTGCCGTGGTATTGAAAGCCTGCGCTTGAGCGCTGCTGGCCACGACACAGATCAGCAGGGCGGCGAGGGGGCGAATGATGGCGAACATGGAAAAGCGCTCCGGGGCAGGGGTCTAGTTGGTGACGGCGTAGGCATCCGGGAATCCAAGTCCCTTGATCTTTTCAAGCACCAGCGAGCGATCGCTGACAGTAGGTGCGGGTCCGACGATCACCCGCCAGAAGGATTTGCCCTGACTGGACTGGGACAGCACCCGCGCTGACAAGCCGTTACCGCGCAGGCGGTCAGCGGTGGCGTTGGCATTCGTCTCGACGCTGAAGTTACCTATCTGGATAAATGGTTTACCCAGATCCGATGTAGGTTCCGGGGCAGGGGTTGCGGGTGCCAGTGCTGTTGTGATGGCGGGGGCTGGTTCGGCCCCCGTGGCGCCGGCAGGCTCTAGCGGGGTCGCTGCAATGACCTCTGGTGCGTCAAAGTCAGTGATCGCGGTCTGGGTCGGCGCGGGGCCTTCCTCGCGTCGCAGGGCAATAACGCTGAGCATCGTTGGCGATCCGGCCAGAATGCCAAGCGACTCTGCCGCGTCTGATGACACTTGCAGCGCGGGGCCGGGGTTTTCCATCTCGCGGCGGAACAGGGCGCCGATGACGAATTTACCATTGGCAGTGTTGCGGATGATCACGCGTTCAGGGTCCGTGACCTTGGGGTGAGCCACCCAGACGCCGCCAAGGGACGGGCGACCGTCCCACAAACCGGGCTCGCTGACGGAAAACACCTCTGGTGCTTCGATGTCCCGTTCGACCAGAGACGTGCTATCGGTGGCGACGGCACCCGCGGCCCCGTCAGCGGCAGCACCGGCACCGAGCTTTGGCATTTTGTCACAGCCGGTAAGGATTACGGCCGCCATCAGGGCCATCACCCCCGCTGTCCGCCGCAGCGTGTTAGAATGTGCCGTGATCTGCGATGTGTCCGCCATTGCTCGCCCTTTTGATCTCTGGGTGCAGCTTTACCGTTTCACACGGCCTTGATCAGCATACACCCGTATGCTCCGACCGCCCCAATGGGTTGGCCGAATTTTTAGGCACAGTAGCGGCATGGCGGCGGTTTTGAAAGACCGCTGCGCGGCAGCTGCGCGGATTTCCCGAAAGCGTGAAGTGGCTTTACGCGCCGCGCGCAGTGCCCTATGACGCACGTCGTTGTGGAGGCTTGGCAGAGTGGTCGAATGCACCGGTCTTGAAAACCGGCGAGGGTGTGAGCCCTCCCAGGGTTCGAATCCCTGAGCCTCCGCCAGAACACCATTTTTTATCAATATTTAACAATGACTTAGATATATTTTGGGTAGTTCGTCGCCCATTTTATCCGCCATTTGATTTTTGATTGATTGTGGTTGGCTGTTAGGGCGTCGTTAGATCGGGGACGTATATTTGTCTGAGCGGAACGATGGAACGATAGCGCGGTGACAGCTTGGCATAGTTATCCAATAGTAGTTCAACGAATGAGTCGCCGTCGATCAATCGCAACTTCGGGCGACTGCGCTCAAGCTGTTCCGGACCGCCGCTCTGGCTGAGTAGCGCGGTCTATGTGCGGCATAAGGGACAGCCTCACTGTACTTGCAGAGACTGGTTCGCATTTGTCTGACACCACCCCGAGGCTTAATCTAAAGCTGATGTTTGATTGCTATCATGTGCAAGTTGGCTAAGGTGACCTGACCCGTCGTTTACCGGACTTCTTTCCATTGATCGGCCATGTCCAGATTGCCGCAGTTCCAGGCAGAGGAGAACTCGGCCAAGGCGAGGTAGCCTTCCTGGATCTGATGATGTCGCTACGCGGATTAGGATACACCGGGATAGTTGGCGCTGAGTACAAACCACGATCGCGAAACACCGAAATCGGGCTAACTTGACTTTCGGCGTTTCGCACTGACTTGTCCGCTACGCCGGATACAACAAAAAAATAGATTAATCTATATCCAAAAGACGATCATCAGTTTGGCTTACGTTGGGGAGTGCTATCAATATGAATAAATCTGAACGGACGCTAGTGGTAAGCGTGCCCGAACCCCGCAGCCTCGACATCATTTTCACGCAAGAACAAAAAAAGCACCTCTTCGAAAACTATGAGGTCGTCGAAACGACATCTATTGAATTTGGGGCCCTGCCTGAAGAAACGCTTGCACGGGTAAAATACGTCATCGGCC
>Ga0222645_100216_pt1 | contig 33870 bp, 55 predicted proteins | sample AntAcemetagen292_FD_179881 | JGI IMG/M metagenome (GOLD analysis project Ga0222645, IMG submission 179881) | Saline water microbial communities from Ace Lake, Antarctica - #292 | ecosystem: Environmental > Aquatic > Non-marine Saline and Alkaline > Saline | place: Antarctica: Ace Lake | collected...
CCGAAAGATCATCTACGCAATCTTTTACCGACTGCCTCACAAATTCGATAAATTTAGCCTCGTTAGTAAACGCGTCAACGCCTTTAGACCCATGTTCTTCGTGTCCGTCGCAGAATATAAATATAAAATCAGCCATTGTTCTCTCCCTTGTTAGACCTAAACCTTAGCCTGCAATTCCATCAACGTCAACGGATGCCAAGACACCAGCGGCGCGCAGTGCGGCGCATATTGCAGTGTAGCAATCTGCATCAAGAATATTCGCCGCCCCTTGAATGGTAAAGCCGCAATCGTCTACCAAAAACACAAGACGGTAAAGCCTTTGAAAATCATCCTCGGAAAGCCTCTTACGTTCGTTTCCAACGCTAGGGGTGATAAACCCCATGTTGCGCAAGTGGTTATATCGTGCAACTGAAAACCCCATGCCGATGCACGCTTCCTTGGGGCTTGTGCCGCTCATAAAGTGTGGCCGCGTTCGCTAAAGTCAGCTTCTTTTTCTGTGCGGTCCTCTTTGCCGAAGTGTGGGCGTTCCACTTTTTCATTTACAATTTGCATTGTAAAGTTTTCGGGGAATTGATGTTGATTAGTACGGCTGATAGCCACCTCAAGATCGTTTAGCATTTTGTGACTTACTTCACCCAGTGCTAGTTTGTAACCGGTCGCACTGGTGACGTGCAAAGTGCCATCTTGCACGAGAATACTAATTTTGCTTGTCGGTATAAATGTGTTGCTAATTCTATCGGTCATGGTGGTTCACTCCATTGGTTAGAGTTAAATCTTATCACTAAGCTCCTGAAGTGTCAACGGCCTGCCGTTTGCGTCCATAAGATCCCGAAACGATATTTTCCCGTCGCGCCATAGCTTCGCACGGCCTACGCCAAGGTTTTCGTCTTGCTCTGCAACAGTGCGCTTAGACAGCCAACCTTCAAACGACGTGTCTTGCGCAATCCGCCCGTCAAGGCTCGACCGTGTTGTGTCCGTCATTTCGTCAATGTCAAAACCCAACTCGCGGAAAGACTTTAGCACCGGCGCAGATGTTGATCGACAGCCCCAATGCAAATTCCCCGGGCCGCCGCCCCAAGGCAACGTGTGGTCGATCGGTTCATGCGTGCCAACGGTATATGTCAGACCGTCGCGCGCACCGCATTCGGTTGTGGTGCGCAGATCAATTGTGCTTACCCACTGTTCGGCCTTTACGATGTCGTCATTTTCAGCATAGACCGCTTGCCGCGATGCCTGTGAAACCGCCTGCGTTGCAGATCGCACAAGGCTGTCGGCATGGCTGCGCGTGATGTCCATAAAGCCTTTGACCACCTCGCCATTCTGCTTTCCGCCCCGAATTCGCCGAATTAACTGCGCGTTTGTCTCGCCCTGCGCGATGCCAAGCCGCATGTTGTCCGTGAACCGCTTGAGCGTGTCGCCAGCTTGCCGTGATAAAGTTTCGGCCACTGGTGCGCCCTGAACCAACAGATCGCCCGTAATGGCCACCAATTGCCCGCGTGTCAGTTCGGACGTGATAATCTGCACGCCCGCGCTGTTGTTGATTGTTGCGACAGCAAACCGCGCTTCCATGTCCGCAATCTCGCGCAGTTCATTCGCCAGCCGCTTGCCTTCGCTGCGATATGATGCCGTGATTGTGGCCTTGACCTGATCTAACAGCTTTTCCAGCCGGGCCGCGCGGCGCGATATGCTGCCAATGCCAGTCGGATCAACCCGCGCAAGCTGTGCAACAATATCGCCCTGAAGTTCCGTGAGGAATTTATTGACATCACGCGCTTGCCCTGCCGCTAGCCTTTGCAAGTCCAGCGCACGGGTTTGCATTGCGTCTAGGATCTTATCGTTTGCGGATGCCATTAGGTAAACCCAATAAAGCCAGTGACTGCAGCCGCAACCGCGTCAGGCGTTGCGTCGGTGTCCGCCGCGCCCATCGTCATTGAGAACGCGATGCCATCGCTAAATATAAGGCCGCCTTGAGGTGGCCTAAACCCACTTTCAGCGTTGGGCGGAATTGTTACTGTGACGAATGGGACATCAGTTCCGACCGTTGGCGATGTTGATTGATTGTAAAGATGCACAAAACGCACCGTTGTTGTGCCATTAACTAGGGAAAACGTCCTTAAACGGCCAGCGCTTGCCTTTATGACCGCCTCGTTTGTGGTCGCGCTTGTAATGACTTTGTGGATTGTTTCAATGGGGCCGTCTGCGATTGTTACGGGTCCGATGGAACTAATTAGGCCGGACGAGTTTTCATCTCGATGCCCGTAAGCCACGCCGTTTACAGTGCCGGACGTGTATGACGTAAGCCTAACACGCAGATATTTGTAGATTGTAGGTATTTTAATCAGGCGATTGGTGGTGGTTGACGATTCACCTGTTGCGTTGCCGCCACTTGGGTCTGAAGCAAGAATAGGGTAAAATGTCCCGTTATCGTTTGAACCTTGAAACGATACCGTTCCGACCCATGTTCCTGTCAACTGAATACTTGCAAACTTGTATTGCGCAACGTCTATTGATGAAATTAGGTCGTCATCTTCCGTGTTGACTGGAGAAATAGTCAATTCGATAGGCAATGACTGGATGCCCTCAATACCTGCGCTACTGTAGTTTGTCACGCGGATTGATTTGCTTGCTGGTTCAACCGTTGCAAGATCCGTGCCCGCGCCTGATTTAATTTCTACTGCCATTTTACATTCCTATCATAATTCTAAACAACTGACCAATTTATAAGGTATTTGCCGTGAGCCGTCGCGTTGACCATTGTGCCATAAATAGTGAACCCAACGCCTGCAACTATTTGATATGCCGCAACACGTATTGGATCAATTAGCAGGTCATTGATGGGGTGGTCTGGCGTTGCCTCGATCCGCATATCAACCTGAATAATGGAATTTGCTGCGATTGATGTGACGCCCGTAATTGTCGCTTGCGCAACATTTGATGCGTCGCCAAAGTCTATTGATGCAACGCCGCTTGGCCTTGCCGCGACAGCGCTTGGCCCGCCTGCAACCATTCCGTGAAACTGTGATCCGTCTTTACCCTTGACCTTGCCCGCGTCGATCTTGCGCCCGTCTGTTAGTGTGACGATAAGATGCCCGCGCTTGTCTACGCTTGTGTTGTCAACGCCCACGCCGTCCTTGCCGTCCGTTGCTGTGGCGTCTTTGCCCGGCACGGGGGGCGGTATCATGGCCCTGATTTTGGCGTAATCGACAACAGCATCTTGGCCCGGAATAGGATCAGGTATCATGGCCTCTATGCGAGCGTAGTCGACAACGGCATCGTCACCGTCCTTTCCCGGGATAGGATTGGGTATCATCAACCGGATCTTGTCATAGTCCACAACGGCGTCATCGCCCTTGACCGGATCGGGTATCATGGCCTCAATCTTAGCGTAATCAACCACGCCGTCTTTGCCCGGGATAGGTGCAGGCAACATCAGCCGGATTTTCTCGTAATCCACAACCGCATCGTCGCCGTCAACGCCATTGATCGGCTTGCGCGCCTCGACAGCCTTTAGCCGGTCACGCAACAGCGCAAAGCCCTTGCCGACAAACTCGCCTAGATCATCATTCATTTGCGGCCCTACTTCTTTGGCTTTGGCTTGCGTTTAGTTGTTGGCTTTTTCCCGTAATTCATTCTTCAACCCCCATTCAATGCGGCAAGCGCGTTATCAACAGCACTTGGCCCTGTAAGATCCAGCGCATCGCCCGTCAGGTCCGGCGCTTCCTCGCTGATTGCGTCCATGTCGGTTTCTGTATCCAGATCAGGGCGTAGAAACCCGCGCCGCTTGCGTTCTTCATAATACGCTTCTTTTGACAATAAGCCAAGCGACACGTCGGATTGCATAACCTGCACTTCCTGCGCTGTCAGTGGCGTGATGCCAAATTCCTTGTTGACCTGCACCGTGATATTCTCCTCGGGCAGCCCAGCGTAGAACGACATCCAGAACAACGCCTGCTCAAGCGCGTCCTTAAGGTTGTCCGCCATCATGGCCAGCGTGGATGTTTCTTTAATGGCATCCAGCGCCGCCCCTGTTGCTGTCTCATTGCTTTGAACCAATAGCTGCAAGCCAAGCGCCTGCATTTGAAACTCAAGGTCTTTAAGATCAGTACGGCCCGCGCCAATGGCCTGCCCCGAGTGTTCAACCCAAGACAGCTTGGCATCGGCATCGCGCGACGTGACAGCTTGGCTTGCACTGATAACAAGCGGTTCATCGTCACCGCGACCAGACGCAAACAGGATCGGCACGCGCGCAAAGTGCAAAATGTTGCGCTGGTCTGATTGCGATTGCCAGTGCGCAATGTTGACATCGGCCAAATCCTCAAGCACCGGTTCGCCGGTGAAAAAGCCTGTGCGCTGTGCGTAGAACGGAATAACTGTGATTTCTTCCGCGTTGGTCAAGTATTCGTCGTGCAGAACAAGCTTGTCTTTTGCGTTTTTGCGATATACCCGCACGAAAACAACGCCGTCGCGCCGCGTAATAACCCGCACTTGGTCAACCGTTACCTGCGAAAATTCGTCTTGCGGGTCGTCAACGCTTATGCTTTCCGAAATACGCAGCATCGACAACGCCAGCACGTTGTTAAACATTTCTGTTTTGAAGCCTAAGATATTTTCAACGCTCAAGTGGACCATGTAAGGCCGCAAGCCCAATGCGCTGGCCTGTGCGCGCGTTGTGTCACCATCGCGGCGCGGGGCATCGACCATGATATACGAAACACCCGGCACAAACGCATCCTTGAACACGTCAGACGCGAAGGCGCTTAGATCCTGCCCTTGCATGTTGATGTCCGTGGCAAACTCTTTTAAGCGCTCTGGCCCTTCGCTGATCTCGACAGGCTTGGAAAATACGCGGCCCGTCATGTCTTTGACTGTCTTGCGCATCCCGTTGAACAACCAAGACGATGCAAGCCGCGCTTGATAATCTTCGTCGGCTTCGGCCTTGAACTTTGGCAGGTAGGTCTTGCCTTCCTTGCGCATAGCATCGGACCCGCCCATCAAGGCACGCCCCTTTGCCGATGCCTCAATCATTTTGGCCATAACAGCCGTTCTTGTGTTTACGCTGTCAGACATTTTATCTCGTTCCTGTGATTAAGTCGTGTTTAATTACTTCAAGTATGCCGACTGCATTGGCAAGCGTGACGCGGCCCGCGTAGAAGTAGATCAGGCTTTCAATTTCTTCGTGTAGGTCGTGCGCGTCGTTTCTGATTTGCGCTTCTGATTGCAATGACGCTGCAAGGAAATCCCAATCGCGGCCAAGTGCTGCCCGTTCTTGCTCTTGCTTTTCAGTCCTTGGCATTGGGTTTATCCTTAGAATGGCAGTGCTGTTGATGTCATGGTTGGCTTTACAACAGGCATTTCATACGCCAGCGGATAGCCAAAGGCGTCGTTCTGGTGGTCGAGGCCGGTTGTCTTGTCAGGCTCGCCATTCTTGTCATATGGCTGCTGCTCAAGGCAACGCGCTGTCTCTGGGCATGTGTCAGGATTGACGAACAAGCGGCCCGACTGAAAGCCCATGTTGACGGCCAGCACGCGGTCTTTGACGCGCGGGTTGCTTTGCCTTGCGCGGATCGTATAGCCCGCATTTCGCAACAGCCCGATGTCGGATAATGAAGCGCCCTTGCTGCTGGCGTTCTTTCCGCTTGCATCCGGGTAGATTGTAATCGTGTGACCCTCGTATCGTGTCTTGAGCGTGTCAATCATTGACGGGGTATCTACGCCGCCCTTGATTTCGTCAACGCAGTGCCAAACGTTTTCGCGCAGAACAAAAGCGCACGCGGCCATGTTGCCTACGTTGAAGTCCATCCCAAGGCGTATCGGCTCGCGGTCCCTGATAGTTTCGCTGCTGCGCTGTGTCTCGCGGTTATAGGACGTGTAAATGCTGCCCGATGTCAGGTTTGTGAACATGCCCTCGATATATGCGTCAATCAGTTCAGCGGGGTACGTGGCGCGCAGGTTGTCAACGTAATCGTCGGGCAGCTTTGGGTTGCTGTAAGTCGGCGCTTGAAAGTATTCATAGCCCGGCGTTGGCTCTTTTGCCCAGCGTTCATAAACAAACCGAAAACCTTCGGGCGTTGTGTAAGCTGATACGCGGTTGAAAGGCCGCTTGATGCCTTCGGGCTTTTGCCGATTACGCGCGACGATCTGGTTCCATACCTTGCGGGCGTTGACTGCCTTTAGCGTGTCCAATTCGTCAACGTGCGCGCGGTAAGTTTCGTATCCGATAATGCGTTCGGGGTTGTCCATTGTGCGCAGGACAAAATCACCGAAGCGCGGCCAAGATGTGTAGACGATGTTTTCCGACTTGTTCCATTTGTGTGGCACGCCGATCTTTGTCAGTCGCGCGCAAAGCCTTGGGGCTGTAATAAGCCGCACAAGGTCGTAGGTTGGCGCATACATGCCGATCAGTGCTGTTGAACTGTGCGCGGCGTCACTGATTGCTGACCAGATCATCACTTCGGTTTTACCCGCCCCGAAACCCGCAACAAAAGCGGGGTGCTTTGCCGTTGACATTAAAAACCTCTCTTGCGGTTCAGTCAGCGTCAGGCGAATCGGGTTGCGCACGTTCAATCTCCCATCCGTCAAATAGTTCTGGAACCTTATCAATCGGCACATCAACGGTTGCTTGGATTGGCTTTCCATATGCGCGGTCAAGTAATGAATTTGCGGCTGTGACGCGCGCGGGCTCGCTTTGTCCAGATGTTGCTATCTCGACCAGTACGGCCAAGGCTAGTTCGACGTGTTCCTTTGCCATTGCTGCAAGGTCACGTTTTGCGAGTGATGTTGCGCCGGGCTTTCGGCCTGAATTTGCCCGCTTGCCTCCGTGTGTCGTCATCTTGAAAAACTTGCTTGTTTAGTCATTAGGCTTCCCGCCTTTGTTAAATCGTTAAGGCATCCCGCCTATAGAAACAAAAAAGCGCCCAGTAATAAAACCAGACGCAATTAGTCACCCCAATAAATAGCACGTTTTAGCGGTTAGTCAACCCGCCAAACGATCCAGCCCATCGCGCAGGGCTAAGATGCTGTTCGGTCTGTCGTCTGTCATTTTGAAACATTCGTCCTGCAACATTGCTGTGCGAACGCGCCCGATCTTGTCGCGCATTGCGTAATAGCGTTTGTATACGTCAGGATCCCCATCGCCACTGTCAAACCCGCCCGACGATACGGCAAGGCAGGACTTGCTTTCTGCGATACCGATTTCGGCTTTATAGGCTGCATAGACCTGCGAAAAGTCGCGGGCTGCCTGCTCTTGCTGTGGTGTGATGATGCCTTGAACCAGCAACCGCCCGATCATATCGCACGACCTGTCAACGTATGGTCCAGTCGTGTCTTTGCTTGGTGTCGCCCAGTTGCCGCGCGCCAGACGCTCGCTTGTTGGCGTTGCGGTATGGTTGTGACCCAATGATGCGACAATGCCCTGTGAAGGCTTGTTTGCGGCCTGTGGCGTTGACTGCGCCCGCTTGTTGCGTAATTGCTGCGCTTTGGTTGTCAAGTACTGGCCTTACCTGATTTGGGGAGGTTTTGTCGTGGCCCGCCCAAACTGGGAGGAAAAGCGGGCCACTAGCAACAAAGAAAGGAACAATGACGATCCATGCACCTAATTTGCATCATTCCTGCGATAGTGTCAAGGCTTATCAATCTCCACCATCTTAACTGACGCGCAATCAATCACACCGTCAATGGTGTTATAGGTAAACTTGTGTGTGTCTTGTTCGTATTCCATGAAGTACCAAAAGAGGTCATGCCTGCCAAAGAGTTCATGCGTCACAACAACAGGTCCCGCAGGTTTTACGCGGTATTTTCCACCACGTTCCCAAGATGGAAACTGAATATTAACCCATTCATCGATGCTAAAGAATTGGATAGTCTCACCATTGTGAAACGACAATAGCAAAGCACCTTGCGCCTCTGGTGTCATGTCACCCCAGATCAGGTATTCGTCATCTGTGTCGACTGGTGATCCAGCCCGTGATACCAGTTCCCATGTCCCACTGTAGCCGTTGTAACCGCTGTTGGTTCTAGGTGCGCCTATTTCGTCTGGGATTAGCTTATATGTTTTGTCGATCATATAATTCATGCAACTATTAACACAGCGCACCGTGTCACCCACGTTGTAACCTAGTTGTGCGAATGTCTTATTCATTGTTTTTGCCCTTTGCTTGCTTGCGTGCGTTTTGCTTTAACATGGCATATGACCTCGCACCAAATACGCACGTTGGATTTGCGGCGGACCAGATGGACACCGACGAAGGCGACACCCCGGCTGCGATTGCCGTTTCTTTCTTTGTCATGCCCTTGGCCGCGCACTCGCGGTAAAACACGCCAATGTTTGGATCGATCTGCGGCATTCTTTCGTCCGGTTCAATGCCGAGAGTAATGCAATCTGTGCGGATCGTGCTTTTAGATGCGCCGAGAACCTTTACAATTTCTGTTGTTGTTGCACCTGCTGCGACCAGCTTGGCAACTGCCCGGCGTCGTGCCTCCATTTCGCGCACGACATCGGCTGCGGTTCTCGCTTTTGGTTTTGCGTCGACCGCGACAGGCATTGTGGGCGCGCTTAGACGCACAACAGGAACCGCTTGCGCCCTAGCGTATGCCTTGCGCGCCTCAAGGCTTGCTACGGTCGCCTCATGGCTTGTGTAATCAATTGGGGGCAGCGTGCTAAATGGAAAGATGTTTTGCACGGTGCGGGTTAAGAATGTTTGCATTATTTCGGTTCCTTTGCTTCGGTTGCTTTTTGTGCGGCTTCGGTCATTTTGTCAAACGCCGCCTTGTAATCCGCCAAGATCCAGCCCCGCACCGCGACGTTTCCAGCCTTGAGGTTTGCCCGTTCTTTGGCCTTGGCTGTCTGCTTCATTTGCGTGCCTCAATCATTGCGTCCGCTACAAGGTAGGCAACTTTGGCAACATCTACTTGACCTATTGCATCGCCAAGGCCCGCTAAAACTTGCCCTGCAAAGTAATCCCGAAGCGTCATCCCGCCGCGTCCGCCTTGCGGCACTGGGAAAGCTGGCCCGCCGTGGTCTTTTGTTAATGTCATTTTTTAGTTCCCTTGTTTGCGTTTCTATAATTACCCTACGCCGTACGCCAGATCCGTACGCCGCTGCCTTCTTTGCGTGCTGCGAACTTAATGTTTTTTTTGTGGCCCCATACTTTGGCGGCCATTGCTGGCTTTGATTGAGAAACTTTTGGCTCGTTATCAAAAAATACGCTGTCACCGATTTCCATATCTCGCCATTGATATTTGTTGCGCCCGCCGTTTGGGCCAGATGGTGCAGGTATATTTTTTTCGATTTTCATTTTGTTTATTTCCTTTTTGCTTATCATAACTAATTTCTAATATATTAAACTAGCCATAGCAACCCCAAAAAGCAATGTTAAGAAAGATTTGCAAATTCTAACTTTGAAAATAACTTTAAGCTCTTGAAAACTATAGGTAATATTTGATGTTAAGAAGATAGAAGATAAGAGAGAGAGAGAGAGAGAGAGGGGGGGTAGTGTATAGGTCATTTTTTATGACTATTTATGGGTTATTAGGGTTCTTAACTCTTATCTTAGCAAGATCGTGTTTTTCCTATACATATCAAAGGCTTAAAGTTATTTTCAAAGTTAGAATGGCAAAATCTTTCTTAACATTGCAGCCCATAAAGAAAAAAAGCGAGGCAATAGCCCCGCTTTCTCGCATTTTGCAAGATAATGACTTATGGCCGACGCGGACCTAAATCATGCGCCACACAAACACCTTTTCCTTTTTGTAAGTCCGACCGGTCGCCACTTTCTTGACCATGCCCCGCGCTTGCAGGTCCAGCATCATGGTTTCGATTGTCAGCTTGTCCACCTTTGACCGGCTCGACAAGACGTTTGTTGACGCCCCCGTGTCCGCATCAATGTAGCCCATCAGCCGCGCCGCCAATGCCTCTTGCGGCTTGTCTTTTTGGTTGTCGTTTGCAAAGACCAGCGCGACCTTGAAGTCCATTTCATCTTTGACATATGCCAGCGCCCAGCGCACATGTTCAATCGTCCTGCGCCCGTCTGGGATTGCTAGAATAAAACTGACCTTGGCGATCAATTCGTAACCGCGCCGGATCATTGCAACAGACGCCTCGCCCGTTTTTTCGCCCATGTGATCCGCATAGTCGATCAGCCATTCGTTGATGTTGACCAGCGCGGCGGCTGCGTCGTCATCCGTCTTGACCAAAAACCGCTTGCCCGCGTGTTCAACCCGTTCGCCCTCGTTGCCGTAAAGAACGCCCAAACGGCCTGCCATCATCATTGGCATTTCTTTACGCTTGAACCCCTTGCGCGCGCGCGGGTTGATGTCGCGCTCGTTTACAATAATTGCACGCCCGACAAAACCTTGTGTGGCGGTTTCGCCGTCCATAATGCCGTCAAACGTGCTGGGCGTTGTGAACCCGATCAGCGACAAAAACGGACGCTCAAGCCCGCTGTCAATCATGCTTAACATGCGTTCGGCCTCCCTGATCCTGTCCGTGTCGTCATTGTCTTGCGCCTTTGATAACTGGCCCACATATATCTTGCGCAATTCGCGCTTTGTGTCACCGCTTAAAAGAAAGCGACTGTTTGCTTTCGAGTAAGCGTTCATAATAATCGCAAACACGCCTTCCAAATAAGACGCCCCGCCGCGCTTTTGTGCGTTGCGAACCTTGCCGAGAAAGATACCGATCTCGTCAATGTTGTAAAACGCGGCTTGGTGTTCGATCAGATTGCGCGTGATTTCTTGCTCCGACTTTATGCCGCCCTGCAATGCGCCTTGAATACCAGCGGCGATGTGCAGTTCTGTAAATGCCTGCATAACCGCTTCTTTGCCGGTAGATGATGCCGCGACACAAAAGGCCAGCATGTTTGCTGTGACCGCGTTTAATTCATCCTCATGCGACATGCCGCCGATGTTAGCGATTGCGCATAGACCGGACGCAACGGCCAAGCGCCTGCGCGGATAGCGGCACTGACTGTCAATCCAGTCAACCACTTGCCCGACAAAGCCCGGCGGGGTTAGCAGATCCACCGCCGACACGTCCAGCGGCATGTTTAGCCCGTCGTCAACCTCTACGTGTTCGGGCGGGCTGCGAAATTCGTCTTGCACCAGCCCGAAATCTTGATCCGTTTTCAGCGTAATTGCGTCATATTCTGCGATTGCCGCAATACGCTTTTCTGCGTCGCTGTCATATTTCCTTTCGTCAAACTCTTTTTCGCCTTTTGGCGCATAGTCCGCCATGTTCCATATGTTGCCGTCAGTCATACCTGCGCACCTGCCCAATTTATAAAGGCGGCTTTGTCGTCGTCGCTTAGACGCCGAAAACATTCCGCCATTGTAATTTTTGTTTGCTTTGTTGTCATTTCAGTTTCTTTCAGTTTCAACGCCGACGCAAGAAAGTATGCGGCCAGTTCGTCCGGGCTTGCAAGATCAGCCCAAAACATTGCGTCGCGCCGGACCTGTTCGGGAAACATAGACACGTCTGGAAAGCTAGCCCCATGATGTTGCAACCATTCCGAAACCGTCAAAACGGCTGTTTTTTTGTCAATCGTTGCGCAATCACTTAGGCCAAGCCATAGCAATTCCGCGCGCCTTTCCTTTGTTATTGTCATCCACGCACCCCCAACAAATAATCGGACAAGGCTGATATAGTGGCGTAGCGCGGGCTGGCCTGCTTGCCGTCGCGTATGTCTGCGATTGTTTTAACTGACAGGCCCGTGGCCGCCGCGACCTTTACAAGCACACGATCTTGTAGCTTTGCTTTTATTTCATCTAGATATAGCATATGTCACCTTTGTTTGCTGTATTCCTTAAATTAGGTATTGCACATCACCAGCATAAAGTGCAATACCTGATTTGCGGGATAAAAGAGCGAACCCGCCGCTCGGGCCAATGCGCCAAACAAAGGAAAAACAAAGTGAGTATCTTAGATCAGGCAACAGTGCCGACATCGGGACCGCAAGTCATATCAATCTGCGGTGATGCAGGCACAGGCAAAAGCAGCCTTGCAGCGTCATTTCCCAAGCCCATCTTTATTCGCGCCGAGGATGGTGTAGCGCGTATTCCCGCATCATTTCGCCCAATCGCGTTGCCACTGATTGAAAATTCCGATCAGCTTTGGGAACAGATCATCGCATTATTGCGCGAAGAACACGATTACAAAACGGTCGTTTTTGACACCGTGTCTGCGCTCGACCGTATCTTTGTGCAAGACGTGCTGAAAAGCGATCCGAAGGCAAAGGCGCTTAATTCCTGCCTTGGTGGTTATGGTGCAGGCTTTAACGCGCTGTCATCAATGCACCAGCGGGTGCGCAAGGCCGCAGAACATCTGCGCCAAAAACGCGGAATGAATGTTGTGTTCATTGCCCACGCAGAAATCGGCAACGTGTCACCGCCCGACGGTGAAGATTATTCGCGCTATTCTTTGCGGATGACGCATCATAAATCGTTGCCACCATATATTGACGACGTAGACGCCGTTGGGTTCTTGCGTCAACAAATGGTTGTTAAAGGCGACGAAGGTGAGCGCAAGCGCGCAATCAGTATGGACGGGCGCGAACTGGTTTGTCACCTGACAGCTAACAATGTGTCGAAGAACGCATATGGAATTACGCAGCCCGTGCCTGTCAAGTTGGGCGTCAACCCGCTTGCCGCGTTTATTCCGACAGGCGACCCGCAGACCGGCTTCGCCGCGCCAGATCCAGACACAGCCGAAACCACAACCGAAACCGAAACACACAACGAGGAAACAACAAAATGAGTTTTTGGGATTTATCAGACGGTCAAACCGCAGCCGATACATCAAAAGAATACGAAATCCCCGGCGGATCAATGGAACCAATCCCGAACAATTCGGACGTGTTGGCAATCATTGACCAAGCAAAATGGGCCAACAAAGACAAAGACGACAAAAACAGCCCTGCATATATCGAATTGCGTTGGTCTGTTATGGCCCCCGAAGCCGTTAAGGGCCGCAAGGTGTTTCATAAGTTGTGGGTCACAGACTTTGATCCAAACGCAAAGGATGACACAAAAGCCAAGGCCAAGCGCGACAAAGCGCGGCGGATGCTGGCGGCCATTGATGCAAACGCGGGTGGCAACCTTACGCGCACCGGCGAACAGCCTACCGACGAAGCATTGACTCTGCATCTTTCTAACAAGCCGATGGTTGTCAAATTGATGGTCTGGTCAATGACAACCAGCGACGGAACCGATATGGCGGGGAATTGGGTTAGTGCGGTTTCGCCGTCTGACAAGCCGTTGCAGATTAGTAACGAGCCTTTGCCCAAGACAAGCCAAGCGCCTGCAAGCGGCGGCGGTGGCGGCACATATGGCGGCGGATCGTCTGTTGCCGACGACGAAATTCCGTTTTAGGTTTAACACAACAAAACCAGCGGCGCACAACCAACGCGCCGTTGGTCAACAGCAACAAAGGGAAATAAAATGACACGCGAAGAAATGGACACGATCTTAAACGCCGCATTTGCAAAAGTATTCGGGGACAAGTGGTGATGGAACAAAGAACGCCAGAATGGTTTGCGGCGCGGGCCGGGCGGATCACGGCAAGCGGCGCGGGTGCATTGCTTGGCCTGTCACCGCATACAAGCGAGGCGGACGGGTTTCGCAGCCTTGTGCGCTCAATGCACGGGATGCCGTCGGAATTTGTCGGCAACGTCGCAACGGAATATGGCACATTTCACGAAGCCGGTGCGCTTGTGGAGTACGAAATGGAAACGGGGAACGAGGTAACGCAACTAGCCTTTGCGCCATATGCGGACTGGTTAGGCGCGTCGCCTGACGGGTTGATAAATAGCGGATGGGGCATGTTAGAAATCAAATGCCCATTCGGAAAACGAAAAGAAAATCCGCCCGTTTTCAAATCGTTTATAGATCAGCCACATTATTATGCGCAGATGCAAATTCAGATGTTTTGCACTGGCAGAAAATGGTGCGATTTTTATCAATGGTCGCCACATGGCACGATGACAGAACGTGTTTGGCACAAGATGGGGTGGCTTCACAAAAACATACCAATCCTGCGCGAAATATGGGAACGCGCCAAAGCCGCCGATCCTGCCGACTTTGTGGGGCCAAAGCGTCAAGAATACGACACGCCGGAAGCCGCCAAGCTGGTCGCAGAATATGACGAATTGTCCGAAGCAATCGACAACGCCAGCGCACGCAAAAAAGACATTGTGGCCCGCATGGTTGAAATGTCCGGCAAGCGTGACGCGGTCATAGGCGGGCGCAACCTTACCCTTGTAAAGCGCAAGGGGTCTGTGTCGTATGCAAAAGCGATTGGCGTGTTGCTGCCCGATGCTGATCTTGAGCAATGGCGCGGCAAGGCAAGCGAGGGATGGCAGCTAAAGTGACGCCGGAACAGGAGGGCCGCGCAAACGATGCTGCGAACAAGATCATCGCGGAATTGATTGCGGCACAAACAGCGGATGAATGTGAAGCGGTTGCAGCACGACACGCCGCCGTTTTTGCCCGCTTGCAAGCGGTTCATCCTGTCCGGGCTTTGCACATTATAAATCTAGCGGGCCTGCGAAAGCGTGATTTTACGCGGGCCGCGCGGGACGCAACACAGCAACAAAGAAAACAGCAAGAGGATTTATTTCGATGACCCTGCGGACATACCAACAGGACGCGCACGATGCGGCGTGGCTGCATATGCGAACAAGCGTTGATCCTTGCTTGATCGAGGCGGCAACGGGCGCGGGTAAAAGCCATGTCATCGCGGCGCTTGCGCGAACAATTCACGGCGCAACAGGCAAAAAGGTGCTGTGCCTCGCGCCGTCTGCAGAGTTAGTCACGCAAAACCGCGAAAAATACACAGCCAGCGGTCACAAGGCCAGCATGTTCAGCGCAAGTGCGGGCGCAAAAGACCTGCGACACAACGTGGTTTTCGGTTCGCCGTTGACCGTAAAAAACCGCATCAGCCGCTTTCAATCAGGATATGCCGCGGTTGTTATTGACGAAGCGCACGGCCTGACGCCGACCATTAAAGGCATCATTGACGCAATGCGCGACGGCAACCCGATGTTGCGCGTGATCGGCCTAACAGCAACGCCCTACCGCCTTGGCAGCGGTTACATCTTTCGGCAATGGCCGGACGGCAAGGTCAACAGCGACGAAACAACCCGCGACCCATACTTTCCGATTCTAGTTGACCGGATCACAGCGCCTGAACTGATTGACCTTGGTTTTCTAACAAGGCCCGTGCTGGGTTCCGCAGGCACAGAAGGCTATGACACGGCCAGCCTGACAGCCAATGGTCAAGGCAAGTTCGACAGCCAAGCTGTTGATCGCGCATATCACGGACACGGACGCAAGACGGCTGCAATTGTTGCGGATGTTGTTGCGCAGTCTGCCAACCGCAACGCGGTGATGTTTTTTGCCGCAACGGTCCAGCACGCAAACGAGGTCATGGCGTCATTGCCGCCGGGCTTGTCTGCGCTTGTGACGGGTGAAACGCCAGCAAGTGAACGCAAGCGGATTTTGTCAGCGTTCAAATCGCGCACAACAAAGTATCTGGTCAACGTGTCTGTTCTTACGGTCGGCTTTGACGCACCGCACGTTGATGTGATTGCGATCTTGCGCAAGACGGAAAGCGTCGGGCTGTTGCAACAGATCATCGGTCGCGGGCTACGCTTGGACACAAACAAGCCGGATTGCTTGGTTTTGGATTACACGACAAACATTGAGGATCATTGCCCCGACGGTGATTTGTTTGCGCCAGAAATTAAGGCGGGGAAAGAGGCTGGCGAAGGCAAAGCCCCGGCGGTTTGCCCAACGTGCAGCTATGAAAATAGGTTTTCGACCAACATCAAATATGTTGACTATGACAAAGACGTTGCGGGCTACTGTCTGGATTTGGACGGTAATCAGGTTATGACAGACTATGGGCCGCTGTCCGGTCATCATGGCCGCCGGTGCTTAAATCAAGAAAAGACGGGGCCACTTGGCACGTATGAACGCTGCGGGTATCGCTGGACAAGCAAGGAATGTGTGTTTTGTGAGGCCGCAAATGACATCGCCGCGCGTTATTGCTGCGAGTGCAAAGCCGAAATCGTTGACCCCAACGAAAAATTGCAGATGGATTTTAAGCGCACCAAGCGCACGCCGACTGAAATGCAAACAGATGAAATTGTGTCGATGGTTTCGCGCGAGGGCATTTCGCAAAAAGGCAACAAGACAGTGCGGGCGGATTTTGTCACGCCGTGGCGGTCGTTTTCAATATGGTTCAGCCCTGACAGCCATTACACAAAGCAGCAAGGCCAGTGGGCCGCGTTCCAGAAAGCAACGCAAGGCGGTGACCCCAAAACGATCACTTACCGCAAAGACACGGCCAGCGGGTTTTATAACGTCTATGGTTACGACAGGCCGCACGATGTCGAGCCGGATCATGTCGAGGTGATGAAATGAAACTAAATGACCTGCCGTTTCGTGTATATGGTGACACCGATTTTCGCAGTAAATGCGCAACGGAAAGCGTGGAGCAGGTAACGTTCTTCAATCGCTTGCGCACGCAATATCCCGATAGTTGGGGGCTGCTTGCTGTTCACCCGCGCAACGAACAGCAATTACTCGGGGGGCAGTTTGGCGGCATGTCAAAGCAGAAAGCCGAGGGAATGTCCCCCGGCGCGTCTGACATTATTTTGCCCGGACGTGTGACGTTTGTTTGTGAATTGAAGCGTCGTGACCGCACCAGAAGCACGTGGCAGCCGGGACAGGTCGCATACTTAACCGCAGCGCATAAGGCGGGCGCGTTTGCCTGTGTGGCGCTGGGCTGCGATGCTGCGTGGCAAGCGTTCAACGAATGGCTTGCCACGCGGAGTTAGGCAGCCGCCTTGGGTGCAAAGCTGGCCGCGCCGCACGCTCGACAGTAATGGCCGCCAAAGATTGACGGTTCCCATTCATGGCCCATTGCGGCGCAGTGCCTTTCAAATCCTGCGATTAACTTTCGGATGCGGTCTTTTTTTTCGTCTGGTGTTTCAAGTCTAGTCATTGTCGCTTTCTCCACTTACAAAATAAAATAGGATGTTGACAATTCGCCAAAGCTGCGAACAATCGACGTATTATAGTAATGCTCGCCGCTAGCTGTTTCAAAAGTTAGCGCGCTTAATACGTCGCCGTTGCTTTGGATCAGGTCTTGGACCGCGTGGGCCAATTCGTCCGGTGTCATTTTAGGTTTTGTCATTGTCATTTTCTCCCTTTGAATAATCTTTGATGATTAACATGCGCGTGTATGTTGACGCGCCAACGCCCATAGCTGCAGCGGCGCGTTCCAGTTTTTCGCGGTCGTCGTCTGTCATCAGAACGTGCAACCGGTTTGTGAGTTTTTGTTTTGTGTTTTTCATATGCCCCTTATACAGCAACGCCAGTTCTGCGCAACATATATTATGCACATAAAAGGTGTTGACAGTGCGGGCTGGTTGCTAGATACAAGGGATAGAAGCAAACAAGGAAACCAAAACAATGACACACCAAGCCTATTTAGAACGCGCAAAGGCAATGCAGCCAGCGCTGCCAGCCGATGACATCGCGCACATTGAGAAGCACGGCAACAACCCGGAGGTGACCATGAAACAATATGGCCGCGTTGCAAACATCTACGCCGCGATTGACCGGGCGCGCCCAAAGCCACCTGCGCCAGCTTATGATCATGAGGCCGAGTTGCGCAAAGATATGGAATTTCGCCGCGATATAGTGGAGACTGGCAACGGCCTTTACGAGCCGTTAAGCTGGGGGGTGTTGGTATGACTGTTAGCATTTCAATCCATCACATCAAAAACGCTGTGGGAAGAACCTATGAGAAGCAAGATTTTGACTGTGTTGAGGTGTTTACCGAGGACGGCTTTAACGTCCCAATGTTTTTGCCTCTTGGCACAGGGCAAGCCGTAGCTGATGCAATTAACGCCGCAATTAAGCCGAAGGAAGCCGAATGACCTTATATCACGCAACCATAGCCGCCGCTGTGTTCCTCGCGGCATACCTTGCCGTTGTTATGCCTTACGTGGCCTATTTATACGCAACGGGGGCCGTGTGATGGGTATGCGGGGTAAGATTGCGGATATTATGCGTGGCGGAATTAAGGGCCACGCATCTTTTGACGAGATAGCCGACGCCATAGTCGCCGCCCTGCCCGACATGATTGCGCCGCTGGTGTGGGAGTACAACGAATTGCGGGCGGAGTTGACATCTGGCGCATACTGCATCGCACTGGATGGACCAGACCCTACACTTTTCATTGCTTGGGCAGAAGATGGCTTACCTTTCATGTTCATTTGTGACGCCAAAGCCGCTGCCGACGCCCTCAACCTCGCCGCTATCATGGCAGCGTTTAACCAACCAAAGGAACCAACATGAAAAAGATCATCACAACAATCGCACTGTGCGCATTTATGACGCCAGCCGTTGCCGAAAACGTGACAGCCAAAGAACTTTGCCCGATGCTTGGCCAACTTGCCGGGGAAATTATGAAGGCGCGCCAAAATGGCATTTCGCTGTCCCATTCTTATGAACTTGCAGCGGAAAGCGAGATCGCAATGGGAATGGTCGAACTGGCATACGATGAAACACGTATGCACAGCGAAGGCGGCAAAGAGCGCGCCGTGCAAGACTTTCAAGAGGCTTGGGAGATTGCTTGTTACGAACAGGACGGTGAACTTTTATGAACGCCCAAAAGCTGCTTGTCATTGGACACGGAAGGCACGGCAAAGATAGCGTGTGCGAAATCTTGCGCGACAATTACGGCTACAAATTTATATCGTCGTCGCAGTTTGTCTGTAATGAAGTAATTTGGGACGGTTGGGGTGTCTGGAACTACGCTGACAAAGAGCTTTGCTATGCAGATAGGGGAAACCACCGCGCGTTGTGGGCGGATATGATTTCAAATTACAACACCCCTGACAAATCGCGCACTGCGACGGGAATGATTTCGGCAGGTTATGACATCTATTGCGGTATGAGGCGGCGCGACGAACTGGAAGCCACACGCCATTTGTTTGACAAAGTGGTTTGGGTGGATCGGTCCTTGCACCTTCCCCCTGAACCTGCATCAAGTATGCAATTTACGGCACAAGACGCGACGCATTTCTTAAACAACAACGGCACGCTGCAAGAGTTAAGGCGAAACATAAAAACGCTCGTATCACTTGACGCAGAAAAGGATAAAAAATGAAACTGGTAATTTTAGAAAGCCCTTATGCGGGCAACGTTGCGGACAATGAAACCTATGCGCGGGCTTGCGTGCGTGACAGCTTGGAACGCGGCGAAGCGCCAATTGCGTCGCACTTGCTTTACACGCAGCCCGGCGTACTTGACGACACCGACCCAGACGAAAGAGCGCAAGGCATCGCGTCAGGGCTGACATGGTTAAAGAAAGCCGATGCGTCTGTGTTCTATGTAGATCGAGGCATTAGCGACGGGATGCTGCAAGGCATGTTAAACGCGCAAAAATGGGGCGTGCCGATCAAACTGCGCAAACTTAAAACCAAACCGTAAATCGACCGTCTTGGCCGTCGTATGGATGATGCACAAAACATTCGACGGCCTGCCGGTTTATATATCCGTTGCGATGATGCCAACCGTCTGGCGGGGAAGGGCTGCGCACGTATTCAATCTGCACGTTGTCCCCTTCCATTGACCGCACCGCGTTGTGCATCATTGTCATCCCGATGTGATCTTTTTCCCGCTTGTGAGAGAGAACGCCAGCTTGCTTGCGGATTTTGTGGTGCAAGTGATGCACGTAAATATACTTGTGCGGGCAATCTGAAACATGCGCACGGGCCTCGGTCATCATCAGCGGATATAGATCAGCCTCTTTTGCGCCGTCGCCATGCGTTAAGCCAATTAGGTTATCTTGGAAGCGATAATACTTGCGATGCTTTTCCGACAGATTATATTCGGTTGCGGTGACATCCGGTGCATTGCGAAACCATGCGCCAACCTCGCGCGCCAAACACCAGCCCATCAGCCAATCGTGATTTGACGGGCAAAAGATCAGGTCAACAGGCGCTGTGAGCCGTGCAAGCTCAATGCATTTGACATACCCCGCAAACGCATCACGATAAATCTGGTGGATTGTGCCGTGGCTGTCCTGATACGTGCCGCTTGTTGTCGTAGATCGCGGCCCGTCAACGTGCAAAATGTCATTGCCCAGAACGAACAAGATCCGACCGATGCCCATGCCAGACGCCTTGCGGATCAATTCGCGTGTGCCTTCAACCATGCGCTGAACGGCAACGTCGCGCCCGTAGGTGTAGCCCGTTTCGGTTTCAACGCACAGCTTTCCAACGTGAACATCAGCGAGGTCGATCACAAGCAAGCACTCGCCAGCCGGTGCGGGCCGGATTTTATATGTGGGAAAGTCATCGTTTTTCAGATCGTCAATCGCGCCGCGTATTGTGTCGAGAAACTTGTTTGTTTCGGCCTCATCAACCGGTGCAGCCCAGCGCGTTGTGCCTGTCTTGTTTCCCGTGGCCGAGTCGTAGTTGTGTATCCATCCACCCTTGGCCTCGACACCGTTAAGCCCAGCGCCTTGCATTGCAGATCGCGCGCCGTCTGACAGGTGAAAGCCCCGCGATCTGGCAACGCTTAGACGGTTTGTGAACGTGTTGGGATGAATTCCAAGTTCTTTCGCCGCAAGGTTTCCTTTGCCGTTATTGCGGGCATAGGCGTCAACGGCCTCGATTGCGAGTTTGTCGCTTAGTGGGGGTGTTGGCATGGTTCAACCTTTTATTTATTGCGTGTGCAGATTAAACTCTATTTGCACCACGCTTGCAACTGATCTAACAATACGTTAAGCGACCGCCTAGATTGTGGCCCACCATCGGCCAGTGCGCCTTGGGCTGCATCAACGCGGCTTTGCGCGGTGGCTTCACAGCCGGCCCTATCGTTTGGCGTGGTCGCGCAGGCTGTCATCAACATCAGCGCCAGACAGATCGCGGCGGGTCGCATCCTCAATGCGTTTTTTTGTTGCAATATATTCATTGAGTTCGTCCACTTCCGTTTCGTTTCGTTGATTGCTTTTGCCCTTGAGAAACGCAAAGACAACGCCCGCGATAAAAACCGCAATTCCAATAAGTGCTTCGATCATGTTGTCCAGCCTTTCCGCTTTGCAATGGCATAAGCGCCCTCGACAGCCGCGCCCAGCGCCAACGCCACAAACGTCACCATGTCAGGGTCCGCCGCAAGCATGTCGCCTTGTGCAGCGCCGATCACGCCGCCGATGATGTAACGCAGGACAATCCGCGCAATTGGTGCGTAATTCATTTGAAACCTTTCCATGCGGCAAAGAACGCCGCGACTGCAGCCCGGAACCCGCCAACGGGGGCCGCTGTGGGCTTTGGGGTGGCCTTTGCGGTAACGGGTCGCAAAAACAGTTTACGTTCATCAGCGCGGCGATTTTTAAGCCCTTGGGACACAACCTTGCGACCGCCCTTGGTTTCTTTATTCCAAAGCAGGATGGATGCCGCAGACCGTGCCTTGTCGCCATTGTTAAAATGACGCAGCGCAGACGATGTTGCAAATCCGGTTGGGCCTATGTTGTAAGCGAGTGACAGGAACGCCGAACGCTCGTTATCATTTATTGGTGCGGTAATTAGCGGGTCGATCTTGGCCGCGAATTTAACCAGCGCCTTTTCCAAATACCATTCTGCTTCGGGTTGCGTTATTGTCAGGCCCATGCGCGGAACAATGCCAACCCCAGCCCGCGCCGTTGTGCCATAGCCAATCGTCAACACGCCTGCGCTGCAAAGATACGTTGAAAGGCATAGCCCCTCCCATCGCTTGATAATCTCTGTCGCTTGCTGTGGAATGTCCATCGGTTCCCTCAATTCTTAATGCTGCGCAGAATTGCTTTGATGTCCGCGCTAATTTCGTCGAGCCGCGTATCCATGCGGTCGCGGCTGTCTTTGGCAGATTGCAAATCCTCTTTGCGTTGCGTCCAAAGCCGTTTAATGTCCGCAGCGTTTGCAATGCCTCGCGCTTCAAGCCTCACAAACCAAACGACAACACCGACGCAGGCCGCGATTACTGCCCAAAATTCACGAATTACGTCCATCATATGCCTGCTTTCAAGAGTGTTTTCTTTGCAGCCTCGACTTCCGCAGCCCATGCATTTGCGCAATGATTTGGCGTAAACCAAAACACGCAGTCAATCATGTTGCGGCGCTTGGCCCATTTTGCGTTTGTCTGGCCGTCTATATAAGCGCGGGCGCTTGTCGTCTGGTGCGTTGACCCGCCAAACACAGCCGCGTTGATAACTCGACTGCCCGACGAAATAAGCATTTCCGCAAAGCGGGCAAGGATATATAACGGGCGTGACAGGCGGGCGTTAATCATGCGTTGACCTGCGCCGCTTGCAAAAATAGCGTGTCCATTTGCTCGTCGGTGTAATTCAACAAATGACCAAAAAACGCAATGTTTTGGCTTGTGCGAACCCAGTCCGCCGCGTTGTCGATCACGACTTTTTCAGACCAAGTTGCAGTTTCGCGGTATGTCAGAACCTTGCCCCATTCGGTTTCGCCCAGCGTGAGGATGCCTTGCAGGGGTGAGATTGGGGCAATGGTTGCGCGGGCTTCTGCCTCGCTCATAGCTACAATGTTCCAGCCCGCAGTCCAAAAACCATTAACCAAACGTGGGAAACCCCACGCAACAGCCTTAAAGCCAAAGTCTGTCTTAGGTTTAGACAGATTGTCAACGCGATAAACACCGCGCGGGTTTAGGTGTTTGTCAGCGCGGCCCGTGGTGTTAAAGTCACCGCGAAACCTTTCAAAAGAATACGCAGACGCAACGCCGTCAGTTACTTTGACTAATTCAATCATTGGATGATGTCCTCTGCGATCAAGTTGACGGTTGTGCCACTGTCTTTTGTGACAAAGGTGTAAGTCACACGGTCGCCTATGGTTGTGGCGCTTGGTGTACCTACGATTGTGGGCAGGGTTAGGGACAAGGCAGATGCTAAGGTGTATTGAAACACTGTGTCGTTAATGTCTCCAGTAACAAACATAGAAGTTCCGTCGTTGCTAAAGGCTAACGCCTGTGGGCTTGCCTCTTGCGAAGAAACACTAAAGCTCTTGCTTGAGTAGGAAGCTGTGCTTACGTCAAACCCAGTTGATAAGGTGTATTGAAATACTGTTTTGTTGGAGCTTCCAACAACAAACATAGACGTTCCGTCAGTGTTAAAGCCTAACGACCTTGGGACTGTCTCTTGCGAAGCAACACTAAAACTTTTGCTTGCATAGGACGCAGTACTTACATCAAAGCCGACTGATAGCGTGTATTGAAATACAGTATCGCTAGATGTCCCTGTAACAAACATAGAAGTTCCGTCAGTGCTAAAGGCTAACGCCTGTGGGCTTGCCTCTTGCGAAGAAACACTAAAGCTCTTGCTTGCGTAAGATGCCGTAGATACATCAAAACCAGTGCTTAGGGTGTACTGAAATATGGTGTCGTTAACGAAACCAGCAACAAACATAGAAGTGCCGTCCGTGTTAAATGTTAACGCCTGTGGACTGCTATCTTGCGAAGCAACACTAAAACTTTTGCTTGCGTAAGATGCAGTTGAGACATCAAAGCCGACTGATAGCGTGTACTGGTAAACTGTGTCGCTGCTAGCGCCTACAATAAACATAGACGTCCCGTCAGTGTTAAAGGCAACACCTGTTGGGATTGCCTCTTGCGAAGAAACACTAAAGCTCTTGCTTGCGTAAGATGCCTCCGTCAGATCAAAAACAGAACTTGCGTCAACAGCAGACACATAAGAGTACTGCCACTTAGCATCTGTAGGAACGCTTGCAAAACTTACTGTCGTGTCAGCGGTCAGTGCGCTTTGGTCAAAAAAGTTGTATGTTGCAACATCTAGAGAAGGTGTCGCGCCAGATACGTTTACAGGTTTGTGTGATGCTAAAAACGCAGAAAGGTCGCCTGCAAGTTCTTGAGGCGTGCGAAATTCGCCGCCGTCCTCTGCCGCATTGGCGCGAATGTAATCGCCAGCCTTACCCGTCAGCGGAGGCAAGTCGCCAGCAAGTGCCGTGGCAAGCACATTATCAGCAACGTCTTGCGTGTAGGTTATCATAGTTTGCAATTCGGGGCCGTTTGTCAGCGTCAACCAATCCATGAAGTTGTCGACGTTGGTGTCAAAAGCCGCGTTTGCCTGTTCTTTTGCAGGTAGCGTGTCCGGGTATAGCGTAATTGTTGGGGTTGTCATAATTCTTCCGCCTCTATTGTGGCTTTAGATGTGCCGACACCTTGCGCCGTTGGGTTTGCCGACGATAAAGTGCCGTAAATTGAAAATTCTGGATATTGGCTGTCAGCAACAAAGACCGCACCAATGCCGTCAATGTCATCAACCATGCGCCAAAATGCGTTGGCTTCATAATTTAACAGCGTGATATTGTATGAAACAATTGAAGACGTTGTGCGCTGCAAGAGCGATGTCAGCGCCCCGTCTGTCTTTTTGAATGACCGGCTCTTGAGTGTCTTGCCTGTGCCGACGCCAACAATGCCAAACTGTGAGACAATGCCTGCCGCAATTGTGGCAACCTTTGCAACGTCGCCCGTGTTGGTGATTGTAATGTCAATTGAGGCGTTCTGCGGAATGTTTAACGCAAAGTTGATGTGCTTGCGTTCAAACGATTTCGGCACGAACAACCATTTCCAAAATGATCCGCCGTAAAGCGCCTGGTCTTTCATGTCATAGCTTACGTTCGCCGCATCGCCTGTGGTAGTGACTGTGGCAACGATTGTGATGTTGGTAGCTTGCACGCCAAAAAACGCCATGCCGCTAATACGTGACAAGGTTTCTAGCGTGTAAGTAATTGTGTCCGCGTTGCTGGTAACGGTTTCAACAACGCGATACTTATCAATTCCAACCTGTCGATCAAAAGCCGCGTAACGGTTGGCGGGTCCAGCGTCGAACCAATCTGTTGCCGTCGCGCTTGGTTCCTGCGATGTCGACGCCGCGCTAACCTCGAAAATACGCTCCCCGACACGTTTTTGCGTACCGAGGGAATACGTACCAGCTGTCCAAGCAGTTTCAAGCGCTACATTCGACGCAGTTATGTTGGCGTCAGCAATCAAAAGAGGCACAACAATTTGCAGTGGCGTTGTCATGTTGCGGCCTCCAATGTTAGGGCGTTGGTGTAGTCAGTGTTTTCTGCTGTTTGCGACGATGAATTTGCTGTAATCTCTGATGTTGATTGTAGCACATCTATACGCGCATTCAACGACTTTAATTCCGCAAGCATTTCTGCCTGCGATTTTTCTGGGCTGTAAGCGATATTATTTGCAGCCCGTGACAATCCCCGCCGAAAGTCAACGCCAGTCGCAAAGGCGTTTTCGTTTGTGTTCATCGCATCCGCAAGCCGGTTCGTTGCGTCTGCTACCGCGCTGAATGCCGGCGCAAGCATAATCAACTGCGCCGCAAGGTCGCTATCGCCACCAAGCATGGCAGTATCAACCAAGTCCCGAAACGCTGATTTTGTTTGCGGCACAAAGTCGATGCCAAGCGCGGCAAGGCTCTGCGTCAATCGGGCTGTTGCGTTAGCCATTTTTTCGTTGTTTGTAAAAAACTGCTCATAGTAGGCGTTTGTTGAAGTTGTGAAGTTCTGCATTGATCCAAACAATTGCGCAAACTGTGAAGCTGCACCAGCACCCGCAAGAGATACGTTGTAGGCATTAAACCCAAGGGTTTCAAAAACCGCGTTGATGTTTTGCAAGCCAGTCGCAAGCCGCATCAACGTGTCGTTTGCGCCTTCACCCTCTAACCTAAACTCGCCTAGACCCGAAATGGTTGACGCAAAGCTGTCAGCAAAGCCAGAAAGCGCATTGTTGACGGCTGCATTTGCTTGATCCGAGTTCATGCCTTTTGTGCTAATTTTAATGCGCGATGAAAATCGTGAAAACGCATCCGCACCGATGTTTAGTGATGCCGCTGCTATCAATACGTTTGCCTGCACGTCGCTAATTGCGTTCTGGATTGCCGCCCCACCAGCGCCCATGTCGCTAACGCTTGTGCGGACCTTTTTAGATAGACCCCAAAACTGTGACGTTTCAACCTTTTTGAAAGATTGCGTCATCGTATCAAGGCCGTTGGTCGTAATTTTTATCCCGCTGTCAAGTTCCTTGGTTTTCTTTTTGAAGAATGAGAACACAGCCACGACCGCCAGCAACGGCAAAGCCACCGCGCCGATTGCCGCGCCAACTGCAGCCATGCTTGCGCCTGTTGCCGTTGCCGCCGCTGTCTGTGCAGCGATAGTGCCGCCAAGCGCAGAAAGCCCGCCGCTTGCAGCCGCGCTTGCAGCCATGCCTGCCCCCGCGCCAATGCCGCCCGCAATGCCTGTCACGCCTACGAGGCTACCGCCAGCCGCCATAGCCGCACTTGCACCGGCCATGAGCGTGGTTGCCGTCGCGCCCCCTCCGCCGCCGCCACCGCTAGCCGCTTGCATCGCCATGTTTGCAGCGTTGCCACCGCCACCGCCACCACCGCCCATGCCAAGGCTAATCATAATCTTGTTTTTGACCGCCATTGCAATCATTTGCGACAGCATACGTTTGAACGTGTCAACGATAGACATTGCAAAGCCCTTGAAGTCTTTCAGCCCGCCGCTCACAAAGTCGCCAAACGCGCTAGCCATGCTGTCGATCCCGCTAACTAGAATTTGCGCCTTCGCTTTGCCTAGATCCTCGGTTGTCATAGCGGCTTCTTTCATTGCCGCATCAAACGCTTCAGTTTCTGTTTTCAATTCTTTTATTTCAGGCGCGGTCTTGCCCGCAGATTTTCCAGTAGAGGTAATCGATTTATCAAGCAGGTCACTTGCTACCGCCGCCGCGTTTACTTCTTCGGCTGTTTCCGCAATTTTTGTTGTAAACTCCTCAAACGCTGTTGATGTTGCGGTTGTCGATGCAAACAATTGCCTTGCGGTTGCCGATGCCGCCTGCGCTGTCGCTGTGTATTCTAGAGACATCTTGCGCAAGCCGTCGGAAACCTTGCGCCGCAATGGCGTTTGCAGGTCAAGCCCCAGCGCACGTTCTAAGCTGTTCAACGGTCCAGTGATAAAGCTATCAACAAAGTCAAAACCGCTGTCAAGAACAGACGCAAAGGCTTGCAAGAATGTCGCTGAAAACCCAGCCGCGACTGATTGGGACACAGCAAGCAAGGCTGCTAAAAACGTCCCAATGTCAGTCACCGCAGCGCGTGACAAAACAGCCACCGCCTTGAACGCTTCGCCAAAACTGCCCGTGCCTTTGACGAGTTCCAAAAACTTGCCAATTAACAATCCGGCAACGACAACAACCGCGCCAATGCCGGTGGCAAGCAGTGCGCCTTTTAATGTAATTAAACCAATAACAAACGTGGCCGCTGCGACAGTCGCACCTATAATTGCAGGCGTAAGGCCGATTACAAGCGCGCCCGTGGCCGCGATTATAATGCCAGAAACGGCGTCGATGTTTTCTCCTACAAAAGAAAACACGCCCGCAAGGCCGGACAAAGCGTTTATCCCTATTTCTGCCATTCCAAATAATGCCGCGCCAATGCCTTGGATTGCTGCAACAAATCGCGGGTCGGTTATTGACCCAATCAACCTGTCAATTGATGCCCGCAGCGTTTCTGTTGCGGGGCCAGACAATTCAAAAAGATCGCCAAACGAGTTGCCAAGCGCAGCCAATGCGCCGCCCAGCGTGTCACGCGCTGCCGCTGCCGATCCGCCAAATTGCTTTTCCAGTTCGCCAAGGATAATGCCTTGCGCGCCTGCAATGTCATTTGTGGCAACCATTGCTTTAACAACGTCTTTTTGCGCTTCGGTAAATTGGATGCCTGACCGAGATAGTGCAGTCATACCTAAAACCGGATCGTTCAATGCCTTGCCGACTTGCAGCGCCGCCGCCTTCAGGTCCGTACCCATCGCGGTAGCAAGATCCATTGTGGCGACTGTGGCCTTGTCAAAGGTTTCTCCTTGAATTGCGGTAAAGGTCAGCAAGATCCCCTGCATCGCGTTGGTCGCTTCGTCTCCAAACTTTGTAACGCTTTGCAACGCTGCCGCGTGCGCGTTTAGCTGGCCAATCGTCCGGCCAGCCGCGCTGCCCGTTGACAAGATAGCCGCCGCAAGCTGTGCCTGCGCCGCATCGGCTTCTACAGTAGCATCCACAAACTTGTTAAGGCCAGCACCCGCAGCTACAACGGCCACAAGCGCCCCAACCGCAGCCGTGGCGGCAATAGCAAATTTTCGCATACCAGCGGCAGCAACGCCGCCAGATGTCGCCCCAAGCCGCCCCATACCAGCCGCAGCGCCGTCGGTGGCCCGTTCAGTCTTGCGCCCGGCGCGTGTTGTGTCGTCCAGTGCGCGTTCACCCTTTTTCAAGCCGCGCGTATCAACGCCAATAACAAGTTCAACGAAGTCAGCCATATTTTATTTATCCTTGAACGGTTGCGACCCGCCACAACAGCGGGCCGTCATTTGGTTTTGTTGCGTTGGTCTGGCGGTATGGAAAACGGGCTTGTGCCTTCATTCATGCCAGTGACAAAAGCGTCTGACATTTTCTTAATTAGGCTGGCTTCCCAAGGCTCAATCGCATCCATCGTCAGGGACGCATAGGCCGCGATGTCAACCCAATCCAGCGATTGAAAACCGCCCATCGGTCCAGACTTTATCGGCCCGGCTTCGATCAGGATATTTAGCAAGTATTCCCCCGCGTCCAATTCTACAAAAGGCGCGGGGGTGTTGTTTGCGGTGTGACGCATCAAACGGCTTTCTTTCGGCCTGTCTGTTTTGTCGTTCTTTAACTCAATAATTGCGTTCAACCATCCAGCTTGGTGTGCGGCAAGTATTAGTTGCCTTTGCCGTTTCCCAAGCGATTCGCCTGCTTAGATGCAAAGTCGCTGCACTGCTTGGCAAAACAGTTGTTCGACATTTCAAACACAGGGTCGCCGTCTTTATTCAAAACAGGTTCACCATCCGCATCTTCTTTCACGCCCATATGCACAAAAGTCAGGTTAAGGAACCACATCGCATCGTCAGCGGTTGCGGGCTTGCCGTCTTTGTCCACGTTTTCAAAGCCAATAATAAACGGGGCAGCCGCTTCGCAAAGTTGGTTATGCACGTCCTCCATCACGCGGGCTTCATCGTCGCTGCCCTTGGCCTTTGCAGCCTTGGACATCATAGCGGCCTTTTGTGCTGCCCGCATTTTGGCTTGCATAGATGCCGACGCAGTACCGCGCAAGATAACACGACAAGGCTTGGCCCCGTCCATCAGCGCCTCGCCTGTCCATTCGTCAACAATCTGCATTGGCGATCCGGTTTCCGCTTTTGCGCGGCTGTCAAATTTAGAAAAATCCATTTGGTAAATCCTTGGGGTTCTGGTTCAAGTGGGGCGACGGGCGAACCAAACCGCGCCGCCCCTACCGCCGAAGCGGATTTAGGAAGGTTCAACGTCGTCCACTGTGGCCGCGTTTTGCTTAAAGTTGATGGAAGCACCTTCAAAAGAGCTGTCGTCCTTTGGGTTTTCTTCATATGTGTGCAAGTATCCATGCGCGTATTGCACAACGTCACCCGCAACAGGTGCAGGACCGTCGCCGCCGTCCGTGCCAGAACCGCGAACAATCTTGAGCGAATAAACACCAGACTGCGCATTGGCCGCAAGGATAGCAGTAGCAATGCCTGTGTCAGTGCCGTCGCCATGAAAGGTCAGGGTGGTATCTTTGCCAGTCGCCGCGCCTTTAACGCCAGACGTAAAGCCTGTGCCGAGGTCTGACACATCAATGTTGTTGTGCGTCACGCCAAAGACGGGCAGGGATTGCGTGCCTTTAAGCTGCACAAAGGTCAGGGCTTCAAAGCCTGCCTTGTTGTTGGTGGCCGGTGAACCTGCTACGCCGTATAGCGTCAGGCCAATGTTGTTGTTGGTAGTCATGTGCTTGGTATCCTTTCAAGCGATTAAGCCCAACGCGGGCATTTATTTATTGACGCGAAACCAGCCGATTTTCAGCCATGCGCCAATATCTTTTTCAAGGGGTGTAGCAAAGCCGCCCGCCTTGTTTGTGAGGTTTGCTTTGATCGGCTTTGCGGCAACGCTTGTGGGGCTTGCCAGTGGCGCATCAATGCGGGTCGCGGTGTTTTTCTTTTTCATGTCATACTTTCGTAGCTGATATAAATCGGGGTTTCCCACCGCACGCCTTCTTCGCGGCCTTGTCGCACGCTGTGGCCTGTTATCGTGACCCGCGTGTCGTTTGCAGTGACGCGCAGCCCGCGCTTGAAATAGGCGACGATCTCGCCCGCCTTGCGCTTCGTGACGACTTCGTAAACGTCAAGAGGCGAAACCAGCGTGATGACCAGAAACCCTTGGCGCATGTAAACTTGATCCGACAGGCCGGCTGCGACGTTATCGTTAGGCAGCAAAAACATGGTGACGTGTTCGTCAGCCGGTTGATCGCCACCTTTTTGTGACCACAACGCAGGGTAGCCCAGCGCGGTTGCCATAACGTCCGCTTGCGCGTTCAAGGCTTGCAGGATGTCGCTTTCCACATTGCTCATTGTCTGCCAATCTCTATGTTAAGCTGCCGGACAATGCTTTGGAATTTCTGCACAGTCAGCGCGACCATCCCTGCCGGTGCTTTGCGTGAAAAGCCGCCGATTGTCTTTGGCCCGTCAGGATAACCGCCCTCTTCCAACTTCAAGATATAGGGCAGGTTGTTTGTCAGATAAATAATGTCGCCCGCGTCCATCGTCGCAATCTTTGCTTGCACTTTTGCCATAGTTGCCGCGCCGCTAGGGTCTGTTGCGTTCACGGTTCCGACTGCTGGCGATCCGATGGACGGTTGCCAGTTTGCCCGCGCACCGCCCTTATCAACGGGGGTTTCGAATATCACATTGCGAAAAACGTCCTTTGCAACGCGCCGGGCTAAGGTGTCCATCTTGCGTTCAGTCTTTGTTTGCGCGGCTCGCAATTGATCCGCGAAACTACCCACGGCACACCATGTCATAAAGCGCCGTCTGCCCACCCGATGCCACGCGGCCCGTGTCCATAATTGTGCGAGCCTTTGTGATGCCAGCAAAAGAAAATGTGACAAGATCAGAAGACGTAATCTCAATCCCGATAGGCTCAATGATTACTTGGAAGTCGCCTGCTTTGATGGCAGTCCCGTCGATCCTGCTGCCGTCAATCAAAAATATCGCCATGCGGGCTGTGACCGCCGTTGGCGTTGTGCCAGCCGTGCCGCCCGTTGGGTCGCTTGGTCCGCCGCCTGTGGCCTGTGGTGTCGGCTGTTGAATTGTGCCTGTCTGTATCGCGTCCGGTTGCTTTGCGGCAATCTTGTTGAAAGCCGCTGTGACCTGTGCTGCAATAGTAGCCATTAGCCACGCACCATGTTAGCCATGCCCACGCCGCCACGAATGTAACCGCGCAACAGCCCTTCAACCGCAACAATGCGGGGCGTTGATGTTGGCAGGTTGTTGCCCGCAATTGTGATCGGCCCGACTTTGATGCTTTCGCTTGTCGTGCTAGTTTCAATCGTGGCAAACGGGTCAAGGCCGCCTTGCAGAATAAACGCCATTTCAAATTGCGCGTGTTTGATGTCGAGCGGGATTGTGTCAGGATCGACCGGCCAGCTATCCACAAGGTCGTTGACCAAGCGCGGCCAAGACAGGGCTTGAAATTGAAATTGCTTCATTCCGATAAAAGAATACTTGCGGTCAAGATAGTTTGCAGCTTTGCGCATGTTGATTTCGTTTGCCGCATCGGTAGCAGCAAGCGTGTATCCCATGCCTAGCGCGTAGCCCTCGTAATCCGCAAGCGTGCCGTAGCTGTCAGCGTTTACGCCGCCAATTGTGGTATCAAGTGCCATGTGCGGTCCCTTCTAAACTTAGTGAGGCGGCAAGCCTAAACCTGCCGCCCTGCTAAATTTAGCCCAACAGTGTTGCGACGAAATTCGGCTTCCAAACCTTCGCGGCGTAGAAAGTCGTAATGTCAAACATCGACTTGCCATAGCCCTTATAGACGCCGATGTCGTAAACAAGACCGGAGAACGGATCTTGCACGGTCAGGCGGTCAACAGCCGCATCGCCGCCGAGTGGCTGCGCAGGTGGACGCACAACCAACTCACAAGCCGCGCGGTGAAACGCCACGTTGGCTGTGTGGTTGTTGAGGATTGTGATGTTGTCGTTGTCAGGCAACGCAACCCGCAAGCCCGGTGCGGCGATAGTGATGTTGCCAGTCGCGCCAGACGCAAGGCCAACTTCAACAACATACTTGTTTGCGGTGTCGGATGCGAAGGTCACAACGTCACCGGCCTTGTAACCTGTGCCGCCTGCGGTGATGTTTTCCAACGGGATAACAGTTGCGCCAACAGCCACGCCGGATGCGTCGTTTGTGCGTCCGCCTGTTGCAGTGCCTTTGACGTGCGATGCGATGCCGTTGCTTTCCTTCAACATCAAGCCTTGCAAGTTCAACAATTCGCCGCGACGCAACAGTTCCTCGCCGCCAGCCTCGTTGACACGCTGCAATTGTGCAAGGTTGCGCAGCTTTGTACCGGCTGCGGTGTTCATCGCAATGGTGGCTTGGCCGTCAAGTGGCATCCCGTTGTCAACCAAGATTTGACGAATTTCAGCGACTTCATCAAAGTTGGAACCGAATGGGGTTGTGCCAGCCGTACCGATTGCGCGTGACGCACCAAGAGCAAGCGTAGAAGCCGTGTGGCTTTCGATTGCGTTGGTAATTTTGCGCATGGCTTGTGCGATTTGGTCGCCATAAACGGTTTCATATCCAGCGCCGTTGTTGAGGTGCTTGATGTCCTCGCCGGTGTATGGGATTTGAATGTTGGCAACCTTGTCGATGGTCATGGTCTTGTTGTCAACGGTCTGGTCATCGCCTTCGGGGATGGTCATCGCAGGCGCATAGCTGTCGTTCAGCGTTGGCGTGCGGGTGTAGGCAGCGCGAACCGTGTCACCAAACGCAGCACCTTCGGAACCGGCGTTGATTGTAACGGATGGAATGACGCCAACCAATTCACGGCCAACAATGTCGGCTGCGCGGTAGATGTCTGCTGCGAGGTCTGTGAGTACGTTTGCCATTTGTTAGGCTCCTTTTGCGGGGGCTAGTCTTTGACTGTGCCGCCTGATTTTGCATGTGTTGCACGCTCGTATTGTGACATTGCGTCAAAAGCCGCGCGCGTGACTGTCGGTTTGTCAGGCGTCCCGCCCTGTGATCCGGCTGGCTTCCCGCCGCCGCCCTTGCCTGCATCCCGAACCGCGTATGATTTGGATGTCGCAAGTTCCTTCGCCAGATCGGCTAGGGTCGCATCTTGGTTGGGTCGTCCTGACTCAACCCAGATAGAGCCATCAGGCTTTACAACCTTTGATGTCCCATCCTCTGAAAACTGCAAGCGAGCCATAGCCGTGCTTGCGATGTCGTCAATTGCTTCTGCTATGAAGCCCGCCTTGGCCAGCTCCGCCTTCAACTCGGACGATGCGTTACGGCGCATCATCTTTGTGAGGCGTTCATCTTTGGCCTTGTCGCGAGTGTCATATTCGTTTTTCATCGCGTCCAGCTTGGCCTGCGCATCGTCTGCGCCCTTGCCGTTGCCCTTGGCCTTTTCGGTCAGGTCTGCGAACTTGGCGTCGATTTCATCCGGGCTGCCATATTTGGAATACGCCGCTGCATTACCGCGCTCTTTCGACAGCGCCGTTTTAAGCCCCGCCACGTCCTCTGGTGCAGCAAGCGCGCCTAGATCAAGGTGGCCGTCTGCCACGTGTGTCTGCAGCCATGTTGGCAGTGTTGTTGCGTCTGATACTTCGATTTTCATTGGTTCAGCTTCCCGCTGTTAAACGCGCAGGCATCCCGCCAACGCAAAAAGCCCCGCCGAGGCAGGGTTGTTTGGTTCGT
>Ga0222645_100225_pt1 | contig 33212 bp, 25 predicted proteins | sample AntAcemetagen292_FD_179881 | JGI IMG/M metagenome (GOLD analysis project Ga0222645, IMG submission 179881) | Saline water microbial communities from Ace Lake, Antarctica - #292 | ecosystem: Environmental > Aquatic > Non-marine Saline and Alkaline > Saline | place: Antarctica: Ace Lake | collected...
AGTTGGTTAGTTTGAATGAATTCTTGTGAATTTTCATCAAGCTCATGAGTTTGCTGTAACGTATTTAGCGCAGCTAACTGTGCTTCAAGTTTTTGCACATCGCCTCTTAACTTCATTTGATTTTGTTCGGTGAGCTTTAGGTTAGATTGTGCACCTTGTTCTACAAAAAGGGTCTGCTGTGTACTTTTAGCGCTTTGCAGTGACTGTTGTTTAAGTAACAATATTTCTTTTTGGCACACCTCAATTTGTAAAGTTAACTCGCTATCTAGCACTTCACTTAAATCATCTTTGAGCTCATCAATGCGCTGTTGAGTGCGTAGTTGCATCGACACCAAAGATTGTATTTTTCCATGGCAACTTTGCGTTTGTTGTTTACGCTGGTTAAATTCTAGCTCTTGAGCACGCCATTGATGTTGCTGCTGACTGAACTGTTCTTCTGCTTCTAATAAAACACTTTGTGTTTGCTCTAGCTGCTGTTCAGATAAGTACTTTTCTGGCTCAGCTAAAGCTAACTGCTCCGACAGCCCATTAATCTTTTCAATATTTTGCTGGTGTAAGGTTTCATTATTAGTAATAGCAACCTGCAAAGCATTAGACTCTGTCTCAATCTGCTGATGCCTTTGTTTGCTGTGAATTTGATTTTGTTCAATACGAGTGATGTCGGTACTGACTTTAAACACTTGTTGTTGAGTATCGTTCAATTGTTGCTTAGAGTCTTGTTGCTGTTGCTTAAAGTCAACAATGTCTTTTTCTTTATTACGCTGAGCAGCAACATAGGCTTCGATATTTGCGTCTTTGTGGGCGATATCCGATTCCAAGGTGTTAATTTTTTGACTGTGTTGTAACCAACGAAGTGCAGCTAGTTCGGCCTTGTAACGGCGCTCATTTTGCTTGAGCTCTTTGTAACGTTTAGCAGCGGTGGCTTGACGCTGTAGTTTTTCTAATTGCTGGCCTAATTCACCACGCACATCTTTTAAGCGCTCTAAATTTTCATTAGTGTGTCGAATACGGGTTTCAGTTTCTCGACGTCGTTCCTTGTATTTTGATACCCCAGCAGCTTCTTCGATAAACACTCTTAGTTCCTGAGGCTTAGACTCAATTAAGCGAGAAATTGTGCCTTGTTCAATAATCGCGTAACTACGGGGCCCTAAGCCAGTACCTAAGAATAAATCCGTTACATCACGGCGGCGACACTTAGTATTGTTCAGTAAATAATTAGACTGTGCTTCTCTGGTAACAATGCGTTTAACTGACAGCTCGTTATAACCTGCATATTCACCTTGAATACGTCCTGATGAGTTATCAAACACCAGTTCTACGCTGCACTGTGAAACTGGCTTACGCGCTGTTGAACCATTAAAAATAACATCTGTCATAGAATCACCACGCAGATTTTTGGCAGAACTTTCACCCAGCACCCAGCGCACCGCGTCAATTACATTAGATTTGCCACAACCATTAGGCCCAACGACTGCCGTCATATCGTCTGGAAAAGGAATAGTAGTTGGGTCGACAAAAGACTTAAATCCAGCTAGTTTTATTTTTTTTAAGCGCATATAAAAATATAGTTGTTCCTAAAATCATGGTTATCTTTAAGATGTATAGAGTCAATGTAACAAAACTCACCAAGTGTAACAATTGACGTTTTGATCCGCTGTGCTAGTTACGTATACTGCTTACTCTATTTTTCGAAAAACGATTGTTTTTCATGCGGTTAAGATATTAAAACCGTTAGTAATACAGGTGTAATATGGAATATTTTTTTCAAGGCTTTAAATTAATCACTACCAAAGGTTTGAAACGCTTTGTGTTTTTTCCATTGGCTATCAACCTTATATTGTTTGCTGCAGGATTTTATTATCTATTAGGTGAAATCAGTAGCAGTATTATTTGGTTAACAAACTTAATACCCGATTGGGAGTGGCTTAGCTGGTTAAAAGACGCTTTAAGTTACATAATTTGGCCCATTGCTGTGGTCACCGTTTTGTTAATGTTTGCGTTAGTATTTGGTACTTTGGCAAATTGGATTGCCGCCCCCTTTAACGGATTGTTAGCTGAAAAAGTTGAACAACATCTAACGGGTCAACACATAGACGACACTGGCTTAGGCGATGTGTTTAAAGATATTCCTCGCACTCTGGGCCGAGAACTATCAAAGCTTATGTATTACATACCAAGAGCCATCGGCTTTTTGTTACTATTTTTTATCTTGCCTGTATTTGGCCAAATATTATGGTTTTTGTTTCTAGCTTGGATGATGGCTGTTCAGTACTGTGATTATGCTTTTGATAATCATAAAGTGTCATTTACGCACATGAAGCATGTGTTACAAGCTAACCGCACTCAAAGCTTTAGTTTTGGGATCACAGTCAGTGTGTTTTCGTTGCTCCCCATTGTGAATTTTTTAGTGATGCCGGTTGCAGTATGTGGTGCGACTGCTTTTTGGGTCGATGAATTAAAGGAGCAAGTAGAGCAAGTTTAAAAAGTAAAGCTAGAAGTTCGGCTTACAACGCTAGTTTAGAATACGGTTAGCTGCTTACAAGTATTGAAAGGTAAGGTTTGCCACCAAAATATTCACTGGTATTGTTAGCTTTGATGGCTCTTTAATGGGAGTGAATATTGGGTTACGTTGTTATGCTAAATTATGACTCTGAGCAGCTACGCTATTTTATAACGTTTCTAAGTATTACTTGTTTGCTTACTAGAAGCGAACACCCAAGCAAAAAACAGCATAAACACGAAATCATTTAAGCCGTAGATACTATAGAAAATCCCAGCTAAAAGATCAGATGTGTAAAGTGAAGCTAAACTATTATCTGACATCCAGCGCACCCAAACGACAACGTAGACTAGCTTTTCAACAGCAAATGCTGCAGCGAGCCACTTTATACTGGACGTTATAGTGGCAGCGCTCATATATGCCAAGCCCCAGACTACGATCATCATAAGTCCGAAGTTTGACATCACTACGGGATCAGCCGTATTTATCGCAGTATTAGTAAAGCCTTTTGAAAACAAAAGCACACCGCCAATATTCATTAGAGCTGCAGCAATTAATCCATTTCTTATCCATTTTTGATTCATCAATATTTTCTCAGTTTAAACAAGCCATGTACCTTTAATTTGGTACCCAATAAAAGCAACACCGACAATACCTAACTCGAAACGCGTGATGGCGTTAACAGTTAACTAGTGACGATAGCAATCAAAAAAGTAGGTAAAATATCATTACAACCCATAGTTTTCTTTCAGAAAATCAATAAATAGTCTGACTTTTTTCATCGCTCTTCTATTTTCTGGAAATAATGCGTACACATTAACGTGATTAGAATGTGGGTTACTGTCAAAGTCTGCTAATACTGACTCAATGGTACCAAGCAACAGCTCATTTTCAACTAGCCAGTTAGGAAGCAAGGCAATGCCTAAGCCATTTTTGACTGCATCTAACAATACTTCAGAATTATTCGCTATCATATTAGGCTTAGGCGAACAGGTAAATACTTCACTTTCACTGGCTAATTTTGGTGTGAAATTCCAATGTTTAACTCCATTGCCGTAAGCAAAAAGTAGACATTTATGTTGGTCTAGATCTTTAGGATGGGTGGGTCTACCCATTCTATCAAAATAACTTTTTGCACCGACCACACATCTAGAGTGTGATGCTACTTTGGTAACAATTAAGGTGGTGATAGTTGGCAGCGCGCCGATCCTAACAGCAATGTCTATATCCATTGCTTGCATGTCTACTTCGTCATCACTCAAATGTACAACAATGTTAATATCCGTATAGATATGCATAAATTGATTAATAATAGGCATAATTCTTAACCTACCCAACGCTGTTGGCATAGCAATATGCAGTTTCCCCCTTGGCTGAGTATCTAAATCTCGTATATTTTCCTCAGCTAAATCCAAATGCTGAAGGATCACGATTGCCTGTTGATAAAAAGCTTCTCCTGCAGCAGTTAAGGTGACTCTACGAGTAGACCGATTAAAGAGTGTTGTGCCCAATTGCTTTTCTAATTGATCAACTAAACGTGTGACGCTTGACGTTGCGACATCTAATTGGCGTGCCGCTGCTGAAAAACCTTTTTCGTCTGCTGTCTTCACAAACGCAGTCATGCACGCAAATTTATCAGCCATTAACGCATCCTTAATAGAAGTGAGTTAAACTTAAACTTATAAGTCAGTGGCCGCTTAATTCTGAGGTTATTTTGACCCGACTCTGATAAACAACATACATCGCCTACTGAAATATTAGAATTAATCTTTTATCTTTTGTCTTTTGTCTTTTGTCACTAATGACACCAGAATTGTTGCACAAAATGCAATGCTGTTTGTGTTTTTGTGGGTATTATCAATTTATATTGAATAATATAGCATAGGTCTACTAGAAAATTAGGCGAGAAAACGATGCAACACAAAATTACAATACCTGTAATAATTACGTCGGACTTTATATGTCCTTGGTGCTTTATTGCGGAAAGACGATTAAATCAAGTCGCTGACAAAGTGGGGGTTAATCTAGATATCTCCTATCAACCGTTTGAACTCAATCCAACTATGCCCGAACAAGGTAAAGACCGAAAAATTTATCGGAGTCGAAAATTTGGAAGTATTGAGCAGTCGCATCAGCTTGATTTAGGAACCATAGAAGCTTCAAAAGACGATCCGTTAACGTTTGACTACGACCGAATAACAAAAACACCTAATACCCGATTGGCTCACCAAGTGGTGCAATTTGTACAATTAAACGCGCCTGAGTTAGAAGCTAAAATTGTTGATGCTTTATTTGAAGCTTATTTTAGTTTAGGAAAAGACATCGGAGATAAGACAACCGTTTTAGATATCGCCAAAACGATAAATATAGATAAAGACAAGTTAAGCCATTTCTTATCAACCAATAGCCATGCTGCAGAATTGAATACTGCAATTGAATATTCACTTACAAGCGGTACCAGAGGTGTTCCTTCAATAGATTTTAAAAACGGTCATTCTTTAAAAACTATTTATGGAGCACAGCCATTTAGCGTTATGGAAACTCTTTTAACCGATCTTCTGACAAATACTTTAGCAACACTTAAAGAGTCCACCAACCAGCAGTGATCTAATCACAAATTTACAAGACATTGAGTGTCATAAGTAGTGTCATAAACAATGCTGACTTAATATTGATTCAAATGGAGAATAATATGAAACCTAAAGCCACCAGCTTGCGTAAAAAAGCGATTGTTATAGGCGGCTCTCTTAGTGGGCTTTTCACCGCTAACATTTTAAAAGGTATTGGTTGGGATGTAGACGTGTACGAACGTTCGCCTGCTGATTTAGACAGTAGAGGTGGCGGTATGGTATTGCAGCCTGACGTTATTGATGTGTTTAAAAAAGTAGCGGCACAAATAAAGGGGTCGTTAGGTGTATCATCAAAAAATAGAGTGGTGTTTGCCCCAAATGGTGATGTACTGCAGCGCGATAATGCCCCACAAACCCAGACATCTTGGAGCCTAATATATTCAAGTATGCGTGAGCATTTTGGAAATAACCATTACCACCAAGGTAAAACATTAATAGATATTTTACAAAACGGAGATTCAGTCACTGCTATTTTTGATGATAATAGTGAAGTCAGTGCCGATATATTGATTGGCGCTGATGGGAGTCGCTCTACAGTACGGGAAATCGTTTCTCCAGCAACAAAGATTGATTATGCCGGTTACGTAGCATGGAGAGGCTTAATTAATGAAAAAGATATGCCAGAGGATGCAAAGCAATTGATTGGTGACTTTGGGTTTGCTAACAATACTCACTCGCATATTTTAGGTTATTTAGTACCTGGCGATAACAACAGTACTGAACAAGGAAATCGCTATTATAACTGGGTTTGGTACCGTGCTGTTGCAGAAGTCACTGAACTAGCAGATTTAATGACGGATAAAAAAGGCAATAAACGTGCATACGCTATTCCACCAGGTATGTTGGCACAAAAATGGGTAAACAAAGTATATCAAGATGCCAATGAATTATTACCTCCTTCTTTTAAAGCGTTAGTGTTGGCAACTAAAGAGCCTTTCGCTCAAGCTATCTTGGATTTAACCAGTGATAGTATGGTGCATAACAAAGTGCTGTTACTTGGCGATGCCGCATTCATACCAAGGCCACACACAGCCGCTAGCACTGCAAAAGCAGCAGCTGATGCACTTGCTCTTGGTGATGCATTGGCTGCTGTTGAAACCGCTGAAGAATTGAAAAGTGCACTGCAGCAGTGGGAGAAACCACAGTTACAGTTGGGTAACTATTTGTATCAGCAAGGTTCAAGAGCTGGTAAACACTTAATATTTGGTTCGTAAGTTTTATAAGCTTTTATAAAGCTACCTACCAATATATTGGTGTTTACAGCTGGAGCTTTAAAAGAACCAAATAAAAAACTGAGTAAAAAACTGAATAAAAAGCTTTATTGAAAGCATACCTGAAGAAGAAGCCACCAACGTAACAATCAGTTTTAATACTGCGCAACAAATCAAAAAATCCTAAAGCCTTATCAGTAGAATGAAATAGGCTCACGTGGCCTTATATGTGGCAAATACAGATGGGAAAGATAGATGAAAAACGCTGTGAAGGGATATAAAAAATACGAAAGGTGCAAAAGGTATAAAAGATGCAAATCGATGAGTTTAAGACCGTGAATATTGAAAGCAGTGAGCCTATTAAAAGCAGTGAGCCTATTAAAAGTATCCAAAAGTTACTTGTTCTTGGGTATGTGTGGCCTGAGCCTAATTCATCTGCCGCTGGTAGCCATATGTTGAGTTTATTGTCACTATTTGTTGCACAAGGTTGGCAAGTCACTTTTGCCAGTCCTGCTCAGCAAGGTGAACATAAAGTGGATTTGACTGAATTAGGAATTGACGAACAAGCTGTCACACTTAATTGCAGCAGTTTTGACAACTTCATCAGTATTCTTAGTCCCAGTATAGTGTTATTTGATCGTTTTATGCTCGAAGAACAGTTCGGCTGGCGAGTAGCTAAACATTGCCCCGATGCTTTGCGCATACTAGATACTGAAGATTTACACTCACTGCGCCATGCAAGGCATCAGGCTTTAAAACAAAATAGGCCATTAGTGACGGCTGATTTAAATAGTGATGTGGCTAAGCGAGAAATAGCGGCTATTTTTCGCTGTGACTTAAGTTTAGTTATTTCAGACTACGAAATAGACTTGCTCAAAAACCATTACTTGGTACCTCAACATATTCTATTACACTGCCCTTTTATGCTCGACTTAAAACACTTTATAACATCAGAGAAAAGTTACTCTGATAGGCAAAATTTTATCAGTATTGGTAACTTTCGCCATGAACCCAACTGGGACGCGGTACTATTTTTAAAACAAAATATTTGGCCATTAATCCGTAAACAGTTACCAAATGCTGAGCTGCATATTTACGGTGCCTACCCGCCACCTAAGGCAACGCAATTACATAATCCTAAACAAGGGTTTTTAGTTAAAGGTTGGGCAGCAAACGCTAGGCACGTTATGCGACAAGCTAGGGTCTGCTTGGCTCCATTACGTTTTGGTGCGGGTATTAAAGGCAAATTAGCAGAAGCGATGTGCTGTGGCACACCTAACGTCACCACCCATATTGGTATCGAAGGCATGGATATGGGTCTCGATTGGTCTGGGTTAACAACAACACTGACTGACTTTGATAACCAAGCAGACGGTGCAGCAGACTTTGCAAAACATGCTGTGCAACTGTATCAAGACCAAGCGTTGTGGCAGCAAAAGCAAGAACGCGGTTATCAGCTGATTAAAACTAATTTTGATAAAGATAGAATTCAAGCCAAGATACTTAGCTGTATTGCTGATATACAAGACAATCTAAAAAATCATCGTTCACACAACTTTATTGGTCAAATGTTGCAACACCACCAGCTAAAAAGTACTCAATATATGGCGCAGTGGATTGAAGCTAAAAACCAATGAATCAGATCTCAAGATTTTAGCCAACATGTTTTGTATTCAAAAATTGTATCTAAAAACGGTATTTAAAAATGAATTAAATTGAATAAACAACTGTGAGCGACATACAGTCGTAAAATCATAAAAACTCGACCAATAATCACAAGCGTATAACTAGGTGAATAAACACTTTAATTCCAAAGGATATTTCAATGAACCTAGCCCCGTAGGTTAACCCCGCAGATTGTAGCAGTCGCTATCGAGGCGCTTGTTTTATTAATTTACTTCATTTAGGTTACTCTATCTAGGTTAATTCATCTGGTCTAATCTTTTTACTTTAGGTTTAACAAAATAGGGAAACAACATGACTTCTAAGCTTCCTGATAAAAGGTCAAACGCCCAAGATATTCAAGCATTTCTTGGTAAGGTCAAAAATACGTTGCCAATGACTGGTGCAGGTAAAGGCAGATTAATATTTGCGATGGATGCCACAGCAAGTCGTGAGCACTGTTGGGATATGGCTAGCCAACAACATGCGGCTATGTTTGCTGAAGCAGATACTGTGAGTGCGCTTAGCGTACAGCTTTGTTACTACCGAGGAATGGGAGAGTTCAAAGCACTTCCATGGACACGCGGTGCCGATGAAATCAAACAGGCCTTACTTTCAGTACGCTGCTTGGCCGGACAAACTCAAATTGCCAAAGTGTTAACACATGCACTGGGTGAAACTCGCAGCAACAAAGTCAACGCATTGGTATTTATTGGTGATTGTGTCGAGGAAAATCAAGATTCACTTGGAGCTTTGGCGGGCCAGTTAGGGATACTCAACCTACCTTTATTTATTTTTCAAGAAGGCAACGATTTAAAAGTTGAAAAAGTATTCTCACAGCTCGCTAAACTAAGTGGAGGTGCACATTGCCGGTTTGATGAAGGTAGTGCTAGACAGTTAGGTCATTTGCTAGCTGCAGTTGCAATATATGCAACGGGCGGCAAACCCGCTTTAAAAAATAATTTATTAAGTAAAAATGCGAGTGTGCAACGATTATTGCAGCAGCTGAAGTAGTGATGATCAGGTAACTGCCATAGCTAACAACGACTTAACTATTTCTATAAAATATCAATATCGTAAAATAAAGGATGCTAACCTTTACTGCTTAACTAATCTCAAATAAGTGAAAAGTCTATGTTAGGACCTGTCGTTTTAATAGTGGTTATCGCCATCGGCTACGTCACAGTAAAATATATTCGCACTCTGAAGCGGGAACAAAGAAAAAAAGTAGGTGTGAAAGCTGGCGCGTTTGCGTTTATCACAACTCTACTTTTGCTAACGATCACTGGAAAGCTTTATATTTTAGCTGCGCTAGGAACAGGCTTAGTTGTGTTCGCTAAGCGCTTGTTGCCATTTATGCGCTATTTTCCATTTTTAAAAGGGCTTTACCAGAAGGCTAAAGCGGCTCCAAAATCAGATTCGTCCCAGCATTCCACTGTTGAAACCAGCTTGCTCAGGATGACCCTTGATCACGAAAGTGGAAATATAGACGGTGAACTACTGGCTACTGATAGCAAAGGCAAATATTTATCTGAATTAAGTTTGTCTGAATTGACATCCCTTTATGATCTAGCAGATAAGCAATATCCAGACTCAATTGAAGTTTTAGCTGCTTATCTTGATCGCAAGTATGATTCTGACTGGCGTGAAACAGCTAGTGCTGAAAACCACTCAGGGCAAAGCGAACGAAGCTCTCACGCCAGTGATGGCGTTGAAATGACTACCATTGAAGCTTATGCGGTACTTGGCCTTGATAATGACGCTACACAGGAAGAGGTTATCGCAGCCCATCGCAAACTGATGCTAAAACTCCATCCAGATCGAGGAGGTAACAATTATCTGGCAGCAAAAATAAATCAAGCAAAAGATTTACTAGTAAGCCTCACAGACAAGTAGGCACAGCACGCTCATTATTTTTGAATTGTTGGCTCTATGAGTTATTTGGTCATTGGAGTGTTGGTTTATTGAGTACAGCTGCAAGCTTAGAGCCAGTCACGCGGCCTCTTGTTACGCGCGACCTCTTGTTACGCGCTGCTTTTTGTTAGCTAATACAAATGCGGTTACTCAGCCTGCATAAATAGCTGTAACCAGGTTCGATAGCTTAAACTTAGCCCTGCTCCTGCTCCTGCTCCTAACCACTATGCACATTCCTTTTAAACTGATGTGACAAGATATATAAATCAAAGTGTATGAATCTAGGAATTAGAGGGCTAGAGCACCAAAACTCAGCACCATACCTGGCTGAACCGTTAGCCTGCTGGCGCTTCTCAGCTGCCTCTCAACTAAACATCGGGTCACGCGTTATGATTTAGGCAGCCTGCTACAGTTACAGGCAATTCTCCACGGTAACTCATGACTAGAGGCTGCTTTAACGCGCAGTTTAAAGCCTCACCTGATGGCTTAGTTTAACGTAGTGGGTCAAAAAAAAGCTCCGCTATGTTAAACCTAATAGGGCCTTTAAAAATAGCCCTGAGCTTAAAATAAGCCAATAATGTCACCATTTTCATTAATGTCGATCACCTCAGCAGCTGGCTTTTTAGGGAGGCCCGGCATAGTCATAACATCACCAGCAAGCACCACAATAAAACCTGCACCGGCCGATAAACGCACTTCACGTAATGGGATATTAAACTGGGTAGGACGACCTTTTAGGGCAGGATCAGTAGAGAAAGAGTACTGGGTTTTAGCCATACAAATAGGTAAGTTGCCGTAACCGGCTGCTTCTAGCGCGGTCAAACGCTCACGTAGCTTATTATCCCCTTGAATATCGTCAGCCCCATATATTTTTTGAGCAACGGTTTTTATCTTATCCCAAAGAGACATATCGTCTGCGTATAAGTAATGGAAATAGCTTTCTTGATTTTCAACTAGCTCAACCACGGCTTCGGCTAACTCAATCGCACCTTTGCCGCCATCGGCCCAATGATTGGCGGCAATTACTTGAACACCTAAAGCATCGCACTTGGCTTGCACAGTTCTCACTTCTTCATCTGTGTCAGTCACAAACTTGTTGATCGCAACAACTACTGGAAGACCAAACTGCTGAACATTTTCAATGTGCTTCTGAAGGTTTTCAACCCCTTCAGTAACCGCCGCTAAGTTTTCATTATTAACATCTTTAAGTGATACACCACCGTGCAGTTTAAGGGCTCGGATGGTAGCTACAATAACGACAGCATTGGGAGTGATACCTGCTTTACGACATTTAATGTCGAAGAACTTTTCTGCTCCTAAATCAGCACCAAAACCAGCCTCAGTAACCGTGTATTCACTTAGCTTCATAGACAAGCGAGTGGCGACTACTGAGTTACAACCATGGGCGATATTTGCAAATGGGCCACCGTGCACAAAAGCTGGCGTGTGCTCGAGGGTTTGTACTAAATTAGGGTTGAATGCATCTTTCAGTAAAACAGTCATAGCACCATGTACCTTTAGGTCGCGTGCAGTTACAGGCTTTTGGTCGTAAGTGTAACCTACCACCACATCACCCAATTTTTCTTTAAGCTCAGCTAAGGTATTAGCTAGACAAAAGATTGCCATCACTTCAGAAGCTACCGTGATGTCAAAACCAGTTTCACGAGGCACCCCGTGGGCAGGACCCCCTTGACCAATAGTGATGTTACGCAGGGCACGATCATTCATGTCCATTACGCGTTTCCATTCGATGCGCCGCGGGTCTAAATTCAGCTCATTACCTTGTTGAAGGTGGTTATCAATAGTAGCAGACAACAAGTTGTGAGCTAGACCAACGGCATGGAAGTCGCCGGTAAAGTGTAAATTGATGTCTTCCATAGGCACAACTTGAGCATAGCCGCCACCGGTAGCCCCACCCTTGACGCCAAAACAAGGGCCAAGCGAAGGTTCACGCAAACACACAGACGCTTGTTTGCCAATTTGATTTAAGGCATCACCCAAACCTATGGTGGTCGTGGTCTTACCTTCACCCGCTGGAGTTGGGTTAATAGCGGTGACTAAGATTAACTTACCATCTTTGCGATCTTTAACACTTTTGATGAACTCAGGGCTAATTTTAGCTTTGAGCTTGCCATACATTTCCAGCTCATCAATAGGGATATTTAACTTCTGAGCAATTTCGGCAATGGGACGCTTCTCAGCGGCGCGAGCGATATCGATGTCGGACAAGTAAATCTTGGACATGGTTTTACCTCGGAATATAGATTGAGCCGATGTGACGTCAATTTTTGGTTATTTAGCCCGCTTTATATGCAGGCATTACAAGTATGGTCAGGTTCGCAAATTGAACCCCATCACCGGTGGTGGCGTACTCCAATTAATCTCTAAGAAATGAATGAGTAGCAACAGAACACTCCTATTATCGCTCGGCATTAACCCAGTCAATATACTTTACCTAAGAAAGCGGTAATGATTTCTATTGTGGTAAAGCTCAATCCCCCCTGACGCTAGTAACAACGCTGCTGTTCTTTTTGGACAAAAAAAGCAAGTGGCCCTGCTCAGCAGCATCAGTTACCTGTAAAGTTCGGTTCATAGGATCTTAAGCCTTTTTGAGGCCCCTCAAAACTAAGCTAATATGCCATTTCCCACTTTTTTGACGCAGCGATACATAGCGACATAATTTTAGTTTGTCAGAAGATTTTAACTCCATTTTCAAAACTGTTCCAAAATATCAACACATCATATGTTGTTCAGGGAAATTTAGATCAAAGTGAGTCTAAAAGAGCTAATCAATTTCAATACATCATCAAGTTGATGACTCAATTAATAATCCAGTAGTGGCCAACAATATTAAAAGAATACTAAAAACAAAGACTTCGCTTTGAATGCAAGCAGTACAAATAACGCATAAATAATATCTATCAACCAGCCTCAATACCGCTTTGTTTATTTGATAAAGAAAACGTATCTGAACTGTTCACTAGAGGCCAGTAGTACAGTCGTGATAAGGCATTATAGTTTGTCTCATTCGTGAGCCTCAGCGGGCATCTGTGGACACATAGCAGACCCCGATACATTGGATAACCTATGCTCATTTTATTTTTTATATATAATAGTTCAGTGAACCACAGGTGAGAAATATGTGGGCTGTCTAATTCAGCTATTGGACTCAATTAAACGTTAGGAAAATTGGAGAAATTGGAGAAATTGGAGAAATTGGAGAAAACGCTAGGATTTTTGCCGTAACACGCCATACTAAACGCAGTAAAATGCAGTACTTTTTTGTACCGCATTATTACCACTCAACTAGTTTCTACTCATTACCGTTATCTTTACCCAGACGGTGATATCCACGTTGAAAATAGACTAGAGAACCCGCTTGTTCTTTTTGTTTAATACCAACGACTTCACAAAAAAACACGTCGTGGGTAGCAACACTTTTTACCTCTGTAATTTTGCAATCAAAAGACACCGCTGCATCAGTTAATACAGGTGCGCCTGTGATCAAGGTCTCCCAGATTGCGCTGGCGAATCGGTCTTCCATAGGTGCCTTACCACCGAATAAGTTAGATAACTTATCTTGGCTTACATCTAGGGTATTTATGACTAAGCTATCACTTTCACAAAATGTCTTATGCACTGATGCCCCCCGATTTAAACAAACTAACAACGTGGGTGGATTGTCACTGACACTGCAAACCGCTGTGGCCGTAAAACCTGCCTTAGTATTACCAAACCCAGTGGTAACGATATTCACTGCACCTGGCACAGCAGACATCCCTTGTTTAAAATTATCAGATGAAATACACGCCACTGCTGGTTCTTTTATCACGTCTTTTATCACTTCTTTTAGCGCACTCATGACTTATTTCACTCCTACTTTGATGTGTAATTTTTGCTTTAGATAATTTGACAAGCTTGCTCAAAGCTTAATCTAGGTAAACGTTTATGGACCTTCTCACCACTGCCGTAGCCTAGATTAATAAGAAAGTTCACTTTCCATTTGTTCTCAGAAAAAAAACTTTCATTCAATAATTCGGGATCAAACCCTGACATTCCGCCAGCGTCTAATCCTAAAGCCCTTGCGGCGCTGATCAAATAAGCACCTTGTAAAGAACTATTACGCATAGCTGTTTCGTATGCTGCTTGTGGGCTAGAAGTAAACCAACTTTTAGCATCTGCATACGGAAATAATGTAGGCAACTCCTCATAAAATTCCTCGTCGTAGGCCAAAATGACGGTACAGGGGGCAGTCATTGTTTTTTCAAGATTACCACTAGACAAAGCTGGCTTTAGTTTTTCTTTGCCCTCTTGTGAGGTCACAAATACGAACCGCGCCGGGCTACAGTTAGCAGATGTAGGGCCCAATTTTACTATGTCATATAGCTGCTTTAATAGCGCTTCAGGAATGGTCTTGTCTTGCCAGCTCACATGAGTGTGAGCTTCAGTAAAAAGCTGAGCTAACGCATGGTCGTCTAATGTTGTAGTCATATAATATTTTTCCAAAATAGTCAGGTTATTTGGCGTCATAGCCAGCTAGATGCTCAAGTAAAAGATCGTTAAACATCTTAGGTTCAGTTATTGTGCAAGCATGTCCGCCAGAATCAAATGTTCGTAAAGCTGCATTGGCTAGACCTGAAGTCAACACTTGTGAACGCTGCCAAGGGACTAAAATATCATCCTTATTAGCCACGACTAATGTGTCTGTTTTTATAGTTCCAAGTTGCAAGTCTATATCGAAGTGGCTTAGGGCGTTAATACGGATCAATAAATTGTCTCGATTAGGAAAGTGTTCCAACATATGTTGTTCTTCTTGCTCTAATCTATCGATGTTGTCCATAATCCAATTTGGTGGATATAAAAATAGTGCTTGAGCTTGTAAATACATTTCTGGCGGACAGTTAGTTAGCAAAGATTGACGTACAGTAAAACAACGTAAAGTATGCGGATTTGGGCTACTCCACGCATTGACCAATACCAAACTTTGCAGCATTTCAGGTCGCTGTAGCGCAATATTTAAACCGACTAAGCCCCCTAAGGCATGTCCAACAAAATGACAGCGGGCTATATTTATATCATCTAAAAGTGTCAGTAATTCATCTGCCATCGATTGAATAGAATAATTTATTGGTAAACTCGCGGGACTTCTTCCTGTTCCCTTTTGATCGTAAACAACAATCTTGTAATCACTTTGTAAAGCAGGTAATTGTGCTTCCCAAAAACGTGCTGAACCACCCAACCCCGAACTGAAAACAACAGTGGGTGCATTGGGTTCTTTAGATCCTAGTATTTCAAAGTACATAATTAAGCATCATAAAAAAAATAAAGAAAGAATAAAAAGCTACCTGGAACATACCTCACATTTTTCAGTGAATCACCAGTAGCCTGCAACACCATTAACCTATATGCGCTATGCTAGCAATTTCGACTAACGCATCGGGTTTGACTAAGCCACATTGAATGCAATAGCGAGCAGGTTTTTCTCCAGGAAAATATTCAGCATACACTTTATTAAGTGCAGGATAATTATCCCAATCGGTGATCATAATACTATTAAAGGTGACGTCATCCATCGTGCCACCAGCAGCTTCAACTACGCCTTTAATGATTTCTAACACGTGGCGAGTTTGCGCTTCTGCATCACCTACATGTACTACATTATTGTCTTTATCAAAAGGTAACGTGCCTGATACATACAAAATGTTGTTAGCCATAGACCCTGGTACAAAAGGGGCAAGCGGTTTACCCGTTCCCATTGGAATGATTGATACTTTACTCATGATTCATTACCTTCAATGTTGAATTAATAAATAATATTTCACTATTATTTTGTTTGATTACCGACAGTTTCACAAAACGCTTCAACGCTGGACACCCAACCAAAAAAGGTCGCAATATTGAATAGTGCTGATTCTTGAATAACATTGGAACCTGCTTGATGAGTGGCATCAGCCAGCACCACGCCAAAATATTCAAGAAAAAACCCGTCACGCAACGTAGACTCCACACAGACATTGGTAGCGATACCAGTAAAAACTAAGTTACGAATACCACGACTACGCAGCATGCTGTCTAGATTGGTATTGTAAAATCCGCTGTAACGGGTTTTAGGAATAATAATGTCACCTTCAAGTGGCTTGAGTTCGTCAACAAAATCATAATCCCAGGTATCTTTAGCTAACAAAGTCCCCATCAATTCAGGCTGCTTACGCATAGTTTTAAGAGCGTTAGATTTATACCAGTTAGGTGAGCCTGGACCTCCTGCTTCGGTATACTTCTTATCCCAACCGTTCTGAAGAAAGACTATGGGTATATCTACTTTTCGCGCAGCTGCAATAGCTTTAGCAGTTTGAGTAATGACCTGACTAGTCGTGGAAACGTCAAATCCTGCTTTATCTAGATAACCATTTTTACTGGCATAGGCGTTTTGCATATCCACAACAATTAATGCTGTCTGTGTCATGTTTAACGCTAACGCTTCTGGTTGAGCTGGCAAAATAACTTCGTTCAGCTTATCACCGTGGCAATAACCTGCTATGGCGTAATCCACAACTGTTGACATTAGGCCACCGCTACTGTTTCTGATGCTGCTAATGATGTAATGTGCTGACGAGATTTCATTAATGGCTGAATTTTTTGACCATAATCATCCATACCCTGAACAAAATCATCAAATGTCAGTAACACCCCTTCACAACCGGGCACCGTATCAATTTCGTCCAACATAGCTGCAACAGAGGCGAAGGAGCCCACTAATGTACCCATATTCAGATTCACTGCTGAAGTCGGATCAGTCATGTCGCGTATGTTAGTATCTTTGCTAGGTTTTTTGTCCGCCGCGCCTTGATTCGCCATCCAATCTAAGGCACTTTGATCTTTACCTTCTTTATACAGCTCCCATTTGGCCATAGCTTTTTCATCAGTTTCGTCACAAATAACCATGATTAAAACCACTGAACCTACTTGTCGACCCATCTTTTGAGCGACACCTATTAGGCGTTCTGCCGTAGGTGCAAATGCGGTAGGCGTATTGAGACCCTTACCAAAACAAAAGTTGTAATCCGCATGTTGGGCTGAAAATTCCATACCTGCAGCGCTTTGACCGGCGCAAATAATAGGAATTTTTTTCTGAGGCTTGGGTAACATGCGACAATCGTCCATTTGAAAATGTTCGCCTTTAAAGTCACTTTGGCCTGTTTCCCACAATTCTTTACATACTTTTATGTACTCACCTAAATAGTCATAACGACTTGAGAAAAATTCATCACCAGGCCACATACCCATTTGTGAGTATTCCGGACGCTGCCAGCCTGTGATCAGATTCACACCAAATCGCCCACCAGAGATAGAATCAATAGTGGTCGCCATACGGGCCATAACAGCAGGTGGCATCACCAATGTGGCAGCAGTTGCATAGAGTTTTATTTTATTCGTTACTGCTGCCAAACCAGCCATAAGTGTAAAAGATTCTAAATTGTAATCCCAAAATTCGGTTTCCCCACCGAACCCCCGTAACTTGATCATAGAAAGCGCAAAGTCCAAATCATATAGCTCGGCTTTTTGTACAATCTCTTTGTTCAGTTCAAAGGTGGGTTTGTATTGTGGTGATGTTTTAGAAATCAGCCAGCCATTGTTACCAATTGGAATAAATACGCCTACGTCCATTACCGCCTCACTTATATTTTTTGCTGTTAACAGACATTTTATGTCGTTGGAAATGTTGAATAATGAGCAATAAGTTAATGCTTAATAAATCACTTATGCTCCACTTTCAGTTCACGCTCAATTCACGCTTAGTTCACTTTATACGCTGCATAAACTAGACCAACCTTTTAAAAATCAACATATACAATAACTTAGGGTAAAATCAACAACCAAAGCAGACCATTCGGTCTATGTTGGAGCTTCAGGTTTGTGCATCTTTGTGCAAAAATGATGCAGCCTTGAGTAGAATTTTTAGTGAAAGTGCTGCTGCAGGTAAATAAACTAGATAATTAAAGGGGGAGGTTTTACAATCGTTATACATTAGCCAGTAGTAATGAGATGACAACGCCTTTGCTTAACGTAAAAACTGCAAGAAAATTAAGCCCAAACGCCGAAAGACGACGCAACCTAGCGCAACAAACTAAGCGTAAAGTGATCATGCAGGCTGCTCTAGAATTATTTTCACGTAGTGGCGTACATGGAACCAGTGTTGAGCAGCTGGCAGAAAAAGCTGACGTATCAAAAACCAACTTGTTGTATTATTTTAGTAGCAAAGAACAGCTATATCTTGAGGTAATAAAGCAACTTTTAGACGTTTGGCTACAGCCTTTACAAGGCTTTAACGTTGAACAAGAACCTGTACAGGCTATTAACGATTATATTAAAACCAAGCTTGAATTATCCAGAGATAATCCAGCCGAATCACGTTTATTTTGTATGGAAATGGTTCAAGGTGCTCCGCTGTTATTCGATGAACTGAATTCACCGTTACGAGCACTGGTTAAATCAAAAGTGCAGGTAATTAATGCCTGGATAGAGGCAGGAAAATTAGCTCCTGTTGATCCATACCATCTGATTTTTTCAATATGGGCCACTACCCAGCACTATTCCGATTTTCGTATACAAATAGAAGCAGTGACTGGCAAAAATCTTGACGATCCAGTTTTTTTTGCTAACACCTTAAAAAATCTTCAAAATATCATTGTTAATGGTGTACGCCCAATTTGAATATGCGCCACAAATAATTCAGGTATAAAATTAACAAACAAAAAATTAACAAGCTACCCGTTGTAATATAACTAAAAATATTGGGTTATATTACAACGGGCAATGTATTTGAAATTGATTCATACCCTTTGTTTACAAAGCTTAAAAATTTCTCTTAATGGCTAATCCAACTGTTCTAGATTTAGCATAGGAAATTTGTGTTGTGCCGTAAAAACCTGTTACATCAAAACCAATCAGAGCATGGTCAGAATCTGTAAGGTTATCTATATAAGCAACCACACTCCATTTATCTTCATTATCAGTCCAAGCTAAATTAGCATCGGCTTTAAAGTGACTGTCAATTCTATGTGCAGTAAAGTTTCTAGCGTTGTGGAATGTATGGGATTGATAAGAACCACTTACTTGCGCCGCCACATTACCGCTTTGAATATCCCAGTTATAACGAATAAGACCCGAAGCTTGTAATTTAGGGGTGTATGGAGGGGTGGTATCTTTAAATACACCAGAAGCCACTTCAAGGTTTTCGACTTTTGCATCGACGTAAGACATACCGAACATTATGTCTAATCCTTCACTAGCATTAAAAAATACTTCTACTTCTGCACCAGTAAAGTTAGCTTGTTCGTTAAATACCACTCCAGCATTATTGACCCATGAAAAAGACTGATAGTCAGTATAGTCATAGTGAAATAAGCTGCTATTAATCTGTACCTTACCTTCGTTTAATGTGTGTTTTGTGCCCGCTTCGTAAGAGATCAATACTTCAGGTTTGTAACGACTAAAGCCACCAAATAAAGGAGCATTAAAGCTTCCTGCTTTTACCCCGCGATTAATACCCGCATAATAAAGAGTGTCAGTATTGGGTGAATAGTCGAGTTGTATTTTTGCTGACCATAAGTTCTGATCGTTATCTAAATCGGCTTCTTCAAGTAGTACCCCGTTCAAGTCGACTTCAATAACACGATCATCAGTATTCGCATTTGAAAAAACAAAACCATCTACATGTTTGTTTTCCTTGATCACGCGCGCACCTGCAACCAATATTAAGGATTCAGTTAAGTAATAATCCATCTGCCCGAATAATGACAAAGAGTCTGTGGTTATATCAGCTAAAGTGTTTACTTCTTCACCGGCCAAGAAGCCGGCCGTAGGAGAAGCAGCGAGACCTTGGATATAGTCTGTATCAATTCCTAAGTAATACAGACCGCTCACCCATTTAAAAGAATCCCGTTCACCAGATAAACGAAACTCCTGACTAATTTGGCTGATGTCTCCGTCAGATTGAAAAATCAACTCAGGAGAAGCAGTTTGATCAGAGTCGAGTCCAACAACCCGAGTAAATTTTTTGTAGTCTGTAATAGATACTAATTGCAACGTGTCAAAGTCATAATCAACAGTAGCCATTAAACCTTTTGATTCAATTTTATTTTGATCATCAAAAGCAAAATCTTTATTAACCTTGTTACCACTGCCATCAGGATCGAAATTACCGTTGAAATCCCCCCCTTGGACAGGACGTAACGGGTCACCATTAAAGTTAGCATCAACACATCGACCTAGCTGAATTTTATCACAGCCTAGAAGATCGTCTGCAGCGAAAATAACATCAATAATATTACCGTTTTCGTCGGCAATCTCGGTAGTATTCACCACCTGATAGGGGCCTTCACTTTTTGTCGTTTTAGCCCAGTTTGCATTTAGCAATACTGAACCATGGTTATTTACATCAAACTCGATTTGGCCACGAATAGCTTGAGTGTCATCATTGTAGCCGTCTTCACCACCTCCTACTGATCCCGGCCTAGTATCAGGTTTAGAACCATCTTGATAAATATTTTCTAGAATTTCTCCCTGTTGATTAGATAAGATTGAAATACGTCCTCTGACAGAATCCGACAGACTGCCAGAAACAGCGCCTTCTAGACGAAATTGCTCAAAACTAGCAGCAGTAAATTCTGCATAACCTTCTGTTGCATCAGTGGGTTTAGCAGTAATAGTGTTGACTAATCCACCCGTGGCGTTACGTCCAAAAAGTGTACCTTGCGGACCTTTGAGAATTTCTACCCGTGCCAAGTCAAATATGCCAAAGGTTTGAGCCTGCGTACTAGCCAAATAGCCACCATCGACATAGACCGCTACCGGCGCTTCAGCGATGTCCGCATAATCATTTTGCACCACACCACGAATATTAAAAATAGCACGCTGACCACCGATATCACCCGCTAGCGATACTCCAGGCGTGAAAGCAATGAGATCGATACTATCATCAAATCCAAGCTTATCCATTTGTTCACCACTGAATGCGGTGACAGCAATGCTCACGTCATTTAAGTATTGTTCTCTTTTTTGTGCGGTAACTAGGATTTGCTCAAAAATCCCAGTTGAAGAAGTGACATCCTTAGGAGGATCTGACTTTTGTGCTTGTGCTTGTGCCGATAAAAGTGCCGTGATGACTGCCAGCGACAATAAACTTAATTTTAGCGTTAATGTGTGTTTCTTCATCATTTTATTCCCCTGTTTTATCATTATGAATTTCAAGTTCGATCGCTCACGCCTCTCCTTTATCCGATAAAGAAGCTCGAACAAAAAATTAACGGTTTTCTATTACATGGTAATTTTTTAAGTACTTTTACTTGTTCCAACATCAATCGTTGATGTAGTGATTACTGCCTTTTTAAGTAGTAATAAAGCGTTGCGCCAAGAATTGATCCTGTAAACCAACCATAGTCATAAAACCAGTTCAGATATCCGGTTGTTAGAGTGAATATGGTCAATGCTACTGGGATGAGGAATGCTGCCATTCCTTGATAGTTGATGTCTGCATAGCGCCCACCTCGTTGATAAAGAGACACTAGGTCTAACTGTTGTTTGTTGATCACAAAATAATCAACAATCATGATCCCCGCAATAGGGCCTAACAAGCTTGAATATCCCATTAGCCAGTTTGAATAGAGCGCTTCAACGCTTACATCAGAATCGACCCATTGCATTCTTTTTAATAACTCCCAACTCATCATTAACAGTGCGATCAATCCACTTAGCAAAACACCACGCTTTTCGCTAATAAATTTAGGCGCTAGGTTTTGAAAATCATTGGTAGGAGATACAATATTTGCAGCACTGTTGGTTGAGAGGGTGGCGATAATAATTAGGACCATAGCAATAGCGACCACTATTGGATTACCAATTTTACCGATAAGGTTGATTGGATCGGTGATTGTTTCGCCCACCAACGTTGTGGATGCAGATGTAAGAATGACACCCAGTGAAGCGAAAAATAACATCGTTAATGGAAGTCCTACTACCTGACCCACAATCTGATCTTTTTGCGATTTTACATAACGACTAAAATCTGGAATATTTAAACTCAAAGTAGCCCAAAATCCTACCATAGCAGTCACACCCGCCATTAAATAAGGTAACGAAAAGTCGTCTTCTGGTCGGTTAGCTGGAGTGGCTAATAACTCAGTCAAATCTATTTGAGGTATAGCCCAAAGCATCAAACCCAAGCCCATCGTCAGCAGTATAGGCGCCGACCAATTTTCCAATTTTTTAATAGAATCAGAGCCTTTTAGCACCACATACAGATTCAGAGCCCAAAATATCAAGAAGCCATACACCTCTCCTTTGCTACCTAGTGCAGCCCAATCATCAAAAAAACCTGATAATAAAAGGTGGCAGGCAATACCACCAAATAGAGTTTGAATACCAAACCAACCACACGCCACGATTGCTCGGATTAAACACGGTAAGTTAGAGCCATACAAACCAAATGAAGAGCGTAATAAAACAGGGAAAGGAATACCGTATTTAGTACCGGAAAAGGCGTTTAATGTAAGTGGGATAAGTACAATTATATTGGCAATTAATATTGTGATTAGCGCTTCGATTACTGATAAACCGAAGTAGGCGGTCAACACACCACCAAGGGTATAGGTGGGCACACAAATTGCCATTCCAACCCACAATGAGGCAACATCCCATTTATGCCAAGTGCGTTGAGCAACGTTTGTTGGTGCAATATCGTCGTTATATAGCGGACTATTACGTACGTCGTCCTGAACATTTAATTCTATGAACTCTCCCACGTTTTGCATTTTTGATACGTGTTGCTGCGGATATTTTTTAATATTTAACACAATTTTTCTGCCTGCTGATATGGGTGAACGAATTAGACTACTTATTCATTTTTTACTATTGATTATCGTTTAGGCACAATATCTCATTGTTTTTTTGGAATTATCAATACAGTTATTTTGATCTAACTACCAAAATATAATGTTTAATTTTTTTGAACTTTTTGTTCATGAAAATCAGGGTTGGGTTAGTACTACAATTGATATCTGCTGGGATAAATACGTTGATGTTCACATTTGCCTCACTTTTCGTTTTGTTATAACCACGGCTATGCAAAAGCACAGGGGATGTTTAAACCAATAAAAACAAACAAACCTTCTATTACTCATACAAATCGTTAGCACAAAGCAGGCCAATCGTATAAAAACTTTAATTAACAGTTACTTGATAAAAAAGTAAGTGTGAGAACAGACTAAACGGTCTATTTCAGAGCATTAATATTGTGCAAGCTTCTCAAGATGGTGCTTTTTAGAATGTCATATATTGTTGGGAGCAGAAATTGGAGGTAAATAACTGAGGTCATCATAAAATTGATCCATGCTGCAATGACCTTGAACGCATCGAACCAGTTGAAGTTAGTTGAGATCAGCTCTATTAAACTACCTACTTTATTTTATAGAGGATGACAAAAAGTAATTTGGGTGCTTAGGTTATTTGAAGGAAACTTGGAATAGGAATGTGAAATTGAATTGAATTGAATTAATCATTATTTGATAAACTACCTTGTCAAATATTCCAGTGTTTTACGATGTTCTCTTTCATGGTGTTACTTATTGGCATAATATTTTAAGCACATCGACAGGGCTGTTAATAAGACTACCATCGCTTCTTCAAATGCATAGTTAAGGGTTTACAAGTAAGAATTATTTTGTCGTTAAGTTATATAAGCAAGTCATTTATTGGCTTACTAAACTGGCCTACTATGATTATCTACCATAGCGGCTTTTTATAACGGCTTACTTACAAGCCTTAGACTTACAAGCCTTAGATTCAATTTTAACGTCTGTTATTAACCACTTTTTCTAGTGTTGCCAAAAAAGGTAATGGTTCGTAGTTGATAGGTAGCTGAACTAACTTTTCACCCTTCGCATTGAGTACCAATAAAGTGGGAAAACCAGACACCTGGTAGCTTTGCATAAAGCGTTTACCTTCTGGTGACTCATATTCAATTCGCGCATAAACAAAATTCTGCTTTAGTTGTGTTTTAACCCGCTCATTAGAAAATACCTGTTTATCTAATTTACGACAGGCTGGACACCAAATAGCTGACATATCTGCTAGCACTAATTTATTTGAACGCTTGGCTAGCTGCAAAGCGTCTTCCAAAGTAAGTAATGTTAAGCCTGTTGCATCTATGGCTTGTTGTCCCAGATAGCCCTGCACGGTTCTATTAGCGTAGTAGCCTAAAACAGATATCAGTATAATAATTCCACATATATCCAAGACTTTTCTAACAGGTGAGCGTGTTTGATTATTTTGCTTGTTTAGATTGTTGCTTGGCATCTAACTCTCTTAAATAGGGTTGGGGGATTGAAGTTGACAATATTCAATGATTTTATCTACTACAGCAGATAATCCATTACCTCTAGATTGACTCAGATGTTTACCTAAATGTAATGTTTTAAGATAATCAGCTAAGTTAAACAGTAAAACCTGATGCGCGGTTTTCCCTGAGAGCGCTTCAAACACCACAGCCAACAAACCACGTACAATTTTGCTAGGCGAATCGCCTTCTAACACAACGCTGCCCTCCATTATAAAACACCTTATCCACACTTGGCTTTCACAGCCATGCACCGCGGATACCTCTGTTTTATATTGGTCTTGCAATCTGACTAAACTCTTACCTGCCAACATCAGTTGCCTGTAAGTTTGATCCCAGCTTTTTGCCTGTTTAATTGATTCGGCAATGGGTGTCAGTCTGGCTTGTTCGGTATTAGACAGTTCGTCGCTAAATGGCTCGGTATTAAGCAATGCGGTATTAAGCAATGCAGGATTAAATAGTGCGGTATCTGTTGTCATTTGAGTGGTAGACTCAGTTAACAAATTAATACATTCGGTTAGTGCATGACCAAAGCTATTGATATCAGCACTGTTGTTGTAAGCTGCCAAAGACACCCTTATAGTGCCATCAATACCCAACGTCTGCATCAAAGGCATGGCGCAGTGATGCCCTACCCTAACCGCAATATTGCGCTTATCTAATAGCACTGCTAAATCGTAATGGCTGACCCCTTGCACGGTAAAAGATTGCACACAAATACTATTAACAATGTCACCCCATAGCCTAACCTGTGGAATAACTGACAGTGTATCGAGCAACTGCTGATACAGATTGTGTTCCTGCACTAGCAGCTCGTTTCTGTGCTGTCGAATAAACTCACTGGCCACGCCTATACCTAACACACCTACAATATTGGGTGTTCCGGCTTCAAATTTTAGCGGTGGTGCCTGAAAAGTGGTTTGTGCGAAACTAACGTGTTTAATCATCTCACCGCCTAATTGGTAAGGGGGTAATTTTTCAAGTAAATCGTATTTACCATACAACACGCCTATGCCAGTAGGACCAAACATTTTATGACCACTAAACACATAAAAATCACAATCCAACTGTTGTACATTCACCGTTAAATGACTAACGGCTTGTGTGCCGTCTATTAATGTTAAAGCCCCTACCTCCTTAGCTTTAGCAATAATAGTTTCAATAGGATTGATGTTACCTAGCGCATTTGACACGTGACCCATGGCAACTAAAGCAGTGGCAGAAGTGATCATCTGTAATGATTCTTCAAGCTTTAACACACCGTTAATATCTATTGGCATAACCTGAAGCTGCAGATTAAGTTCTTGAGCTATTTGTTGCCAAGGTACGATATTAGCGTGGTGTTCCATGGCTGACACTAGAATACTATCGCCTGCTTTAAAAACACTTTTAGCCAAACCGTTGGCTACAAGATTGATACTTTCAGTCGCACCTTTAGTCCAAATAATTTCTTGGTGACTCTTGGCACCAATAAAGTGTTGAATGTGCTTGCGCGATTGCTCAAATTGTTCGGTAACATTGGCCGCCAACTGATGGCTAGAGCGATGCACATTAACGGTACGCTCTTGATAGTACTGCTGCGTAATGTCGATAACTGCCTGCAGTTTTTGACTGGTTGCTGCGCTATCCAAGTACACACAGTGTTCTGAATGTTGATTGCTAAAAAAAGGAAAGTGTTGACGTAGAGTGCTAGATTTTTTGGATGACATTAATTTTATTAGACAAATAATTTATAGCATTATTGTTGTCAATCATGGCCAGATTAGCAAGGTATTTAAGCTAAACCATGATAGACAACATACAATGTCGCTTGAGTTTGCAGCTAAGTATTATTAGCTGTTAAAATCTATCATCGATAGATGATGTTTTATGCTAGGAATTACATCTTCTTGATGATGATTCACATATAACAAAGTAGTACTGCCTTCCCTTGCGAGTAATTCAATTAGGGCTAAAACTTTAAGACGATTAATGTCGTCTAGGCCATTACAAGGTTCATCTAAAATCAGTAACGCTGGATGCTTAACCATTGCACGGGCAATCAGCACTATACGTTGATCGCCGAATGACAACTCTTGAAAAGGTGTCGCAGTTTGTTTGGCTAGCCCCATAAGTACCAACCATTGTTGCGCTAATAACATTTGATTTTTAGTCGCCTTTTGATACAAACCTATGCTGTCGTAAAAACCCGACAGCACAACATTTAACAGCGAACAATTCACTCGATAATCTAGATGAAAAGCGTTGGACAAATACCCTATGTACTGTTTTATTTGCCAAATACTTTCACCACTACCGCGCTGATAACCAAATACATAGATGTCGTTCACATAACACTGTGGGTGATCACCAGTAATCAAGTTCAGTAAGCAGGTTTTGCCAGAGCCATTTGGGCCAGTCACTTGCCAATGTTGTTGCGGGTGGATAGTCCAGTTCAAATGACTAAAAACGATGTTTTCAGCATATTTTACTTTAACATTATTCAATTTCACGAGAGGCGCAGCAGCGTCTAAAGGATGCGGAGCGAAACTATCACTGTCTTTTGCTGGTAGTATTAAGTCTCGTTGCTGCATATGCTGCAGCTGACGGATATGGCTGAGTTGTTCAGCTAAATCAGCAGCAACTGATTTTTGCCACACAATACTGCCTGACTGCATCAGTACTAATTGCTGGCAAAAGCTCGGGACTTCGCTTAAACGATTGAGGACTAAAACTAACGTAGTCTGGATGCATACTTCTTTCAATAACTCATTAAAGTCAGCGCAAGCTTGTTTATCTAGTCCATCCCATGGCTCATCTAAAATCAATAATGTAGGCTGGCTTAAGAGTGCCTTTGCCAATAATAACTTTCGAGTTTCCCCTGTAGACAAGGCTCGAAATGGTCGCTGCAGCCTGTTTTTGAGTGCAAAAACATCAAGCACTCGTGCCAACAACGTTTGATCAAGCTTATCAGCGCATAGACCTTCAAGTAATATCTGTTGAACTGTGGTGGCAACAGGGATGATATCCAGAATGTCAGCGCAATCTTTTTGCTTCTCGGCTTCAATTAACGTTTGTTGTTGCTCAACCGACACCCAGGCAATATTAGACGTCACTTGATACTGACCGTCTGTTAACTCCCCATGACCAGCAATCAATGCTGCTAGTGCAGATTTACCACTGCCATTAGGCCCTAGAATAACGGTATGCTGTAAGGGATTTATGATTAAAGAGTCAACGTGTAGATGATAATGTTCAGCAAAAAGAGCATGACAGTTTTTTAATGACAGCAAAGGCATAGGATGAATACTAACTAAGGCGTGATTTAGACATAGGATATCAAACCTAAGACAAAAAGTGATGACAGTAATATTTTCATCTGCTCAGTCACGACTCAAAAACGAGTCATCTAAGCGAATTAAAAAAAATTTGTAAAAGCGCCCATCTTAATTTTTCTAAAAACTAAAATGGACACCTTGAATGTTAATAGGTACTCAGCTTTGCCAGTAACTACAGTTTCTATTTTTTGCTCGTGTTTTATTTGTGTTTTATTTATATTTTTTATATAAGCGTTTTTATTAACATGTCACCAATTTTACTGCTTCGATATTACCTGCAGGTACAAAACCAAAAACCTGACCGTAAAAACTAAGCTCTGAATTGAGCGCTTTGATATTATTTGCTGGTTGTCTAAAGCCGTGTCCCTCACCTTCAAAGGTGATGTAAGCGGTAGCAATACCGTTATCTTTTAGAGCGGTGAATATTAGTTCGGATTGATTAGGCGGAACCACCTTATCGTCCAAGCCCTGAAGTAATAGCAAAGGAGCGGTTATATTTTCAACACTATTAATTGGTGAACGTTGATCGTAGACACTTTTCATTTCTGGATAAGGGCCAATAAGTTGATCTAGAAACCGCGATTCAAACTTGTGGGTGTCGCTTGCTAAAATACCTAAATCACTAATTCCGTAGTAGCTGGTACCCGCTTTAAAAACATCTTGAAAGGCTAAAGCAGCCAATGTGGTATACCCACCAGCACTGCCACCGCGAATAGCGACTTTATCCGCATCAATAAATCCTTCAGAAGCGAGCCACTTAACGCCATTTGATGCGTCCTCAACGTCTACTATTCCCCAATTAGGATAAAGTTTTTTTCTAAACGTTCTACCATATCCGGTGCTGCCTCTGTGATTGACATCAAAAACAGCAAATCCTCGACTTGTCCAAAATTGAATACCTGGATTTAGACTAGAGTCTGTAGCACTCACAGGCCCCCCATGAACTTTAACAATGAGGGGAGGCAAGGTATCTTTAGCACCCGTATAATGGCTATTTTGAGGAGGGTAATAAAAACCGTACGCTATTTCATTAATGCCAGTTGGAAACTCAATTGACTGAGGAACGGACAAAAAACCTGTTTCTATAACAGGTCCACTAGGTTGATAAATTTTTTCAACATGATTAGCTGTCAGCTGATATATGGCGTTAGCTGAACTAGGTGTTGATGCCCTAAAATAAACAGTATTATTTGCCACTGAAATGGAATCTGCTGATGAGAATGTATTTTCAATATTGGTCATTTCACCTGTAGCTAAGTTCACTCTTGCTATATGGGCACTTCCCTGTTTTGAATAAGCAATAATGGCATAATTGTTATTTTCAAAACCATAGCTATTAATTTCAATTTTTTTATCTAACACTTGCTGTGGTTTGTTTTGCTGCCCAGTCGATTTATCAACCCGGTATAAAGTCCACCAGTTTTTGAAGTCAGCGATAAAATAAAGAGTGCCATCTTTAGAATACTGTGGATTTTTTATTGATACATTACCGTCCTGCGGAACGTCTACAACACTTTCAACTGAACCATTTTCGCTGAAGTTAATCACTCGTAGTTGAGTATCATCCCACGGCATGTTCGGATGCGACCAGGTGACAAAAGCAACTGATTTACCATCTGGTGACAATTGTGGGCCACTAACAAAGTCTGTTCCTTCAAATAGTATGGTTTCTACATTGGCTTCATTTAAACTAATAGCCACAAGCGTATTAATAGGCTCCCCGATGCCTCGATGATCCTCTCTGACACAAATAAGTCGACTGTTGTTTTGATCTACAATACATTCCATATACCGCAAACCCTGACTAGTGATGGCTTCAGGGGGGCTATCTGGCAAGCTATCTGGTGAAATGTGATAAATTTTCTGATCGCTAAACTCAGAATAATAAATGTGTTCTCCGCTAACTAAGTAAGGACGTCCACCGTACTCATGGACACGAGACCTAACACTCACCTTGCTTGACGTTAGCTGTATTGCCACATTGGATTTATTTAACTTGAAAAGTAAACTTTTGCCATTTGCAGATGCTTTTGACTCAACAAAATAAAGTTGCTCATCTTCAACTGTTAGATACGAAACATTATCCGATGCTTCGAAAATACTGGCTGCAGTGATAGGTGATACCCAAGCTCCGTAAGCTGTTGTAGTGTGACTCATGTGTTTTGGCGCCTCAGTGTTTGGTTTAGGAACTATTTAGAAACTAATTAGAAATTATCTAAGAACTAATTTGATAGCAATAACTGACAAAATTGAAATAACCACAGTCATAGTTTTTGTATTTATTGCCAGAAAACATTTATCTTTTAGCGTGAAATAAAGAGCATATTATGCATAAATATGGCTTGTTAGTCCTGATGATGGTGCTACCCATTGTTTTAGATGGGTGTTTTAGGCTTTTATTTTATCAAACATCAAGCTCGAATTAGGAGCAAATTAAAGGTGAATTAATGAATAGTTAGTAGGCCAGTGCACCTGTTTATATAACACCCACAAATAGAAAAAATAGACTCTACATGGACTACGAAGAATGCCAGCCAAAAGCATGGAGTATCCTTCTTTTTGAACCTGAACATGATGTTCGTCATATTATATAACCCTGCTTTCAAAACTACATATAAACAATGGCTAGCAACAGAAGGCCTAAGAAATTAGCGGTTATTGCCTGTATTAGAAAGACGAGTGTTATCTATGCTCAGAAATAAGTTCATGTTTTATACGACGCCAGTTCGCAATTAGCAATTAGCAATTAGCAATTAGCAATCAACTATTGACGTTATGACCTTCTATTAAGTTTCACTGCCACTGAGCGTTTTGCTTTAATATTTTTGTGATAGATTTTGCAATTTCCCATCGAGATTCATTACTTGAGTTCGTGAGTAATATCAATGCATCTTTAGTGTCAGGGTAAGTGATGATTAATGATTTATATCCTCTGATACTGCCAGGGTGTCTCGAAACATCAACACCTTCACTTTTGTATACTTGCCAACCTAGCCCCATATATATTTCCCCCCATACTGTTTTAATTTGGGGCACCAACATGTCTTTATAGGTTTGTTTTTTCAAAATAGAGTTGTCATTTGCTAGCGTTAGTTTTATCCACAGATTTAAATCATACACACTTGAAACTAGCCCTTCACTTGGATTAAATGATAAATCATACGGACGTTGCTCACTTTTATCGATTAACACTCCTTTGTATGTGGGTGGAGCTTCAGCCACATATTCAGCAACACCAGTGAAATACTTACTTTTTTTCATACCTGCTGGTATCAAAATATTATCTTTAATATACTTTTCATAGCTAACACCAGAAATAGTACTGATCACAACACCTAAAAGGTTAAAACCTGTGTCGCTATATGCAAAGGCTTTGTTACCTTTGTTATTGGTAGCTGTTTTTTGTACTAAATTTAGGTATGACTTTTTAGACCTTTTAGCGTCAACGGGCCTAACAGAATCACTCAACCCGGAAGTATGAGTAAGTAACTCTTTAATTGTAATGTTGGTGTTTTTAAATACTGGTAAATACTGACCAACATTATCATTGAGTCCCAACGTATTATTCTCAATCAATTGCATAATAGCTTGAGCAGTAAAAAGTTTAGAAATTGAAGCGATTCGAAATAACGTTCCTTTCGTTGCAGGCTCCTTTTCTGTTTCATCAATAAATCCAAAACCTTCAATATAAGTTGTTTCACCCGAACTTATGATGGCTACGGCCATCGCTGGAACGTCGTTCTGTATCCGTATTTTTTCTAAGCTAGCAGTTAGTTCGTCATCGATACTCACTTTATTAGCAAATACATTTGAAGAAAGAACTAAGAACATGATTAAAGTTAATTTATACATCAGACTGCCTCATAAAATTTAACACCCAAATAACAGGCTTAGTGATGCTCGGCTGAAATTATGTAGAGAAAATTGAGAGAATTAATAAAACACCCATATTAATTTCTAATGAGTTACGGTGCGTTTCTCATTTATGACTGCGTTAACAACTTGCTATATTTTTAATGGCTAACAGTTTTTGAAAATACGTTAATAACTATAACGCCAGCTAAAATTAAGAACATACCTATAAGTGCAGCTAAATCCGGTACTTGTTTATACATGACCGCACTGATTGAAGTAATTAAAAAAATGCCCATACCAGCCCAAACAGCATAGGCAATACCGATTGGAACCGTCTTTAGTACTAAAGATAAAAAATAAAATGAGACTACGTAACCAATCGCACAAATAGCACTGTAGGTTGAATTCGTAAACCCATCCGATGCTTTAAGTGCTAATGTCGCTATCACTTCAGAAACAATCGCTATTGCCAAGTACCAATAACCCATATTCACCCCCCTGAGAAACTTAAAAAACTTAAAAAACTTAAAAAACTTAAAAAGACACCCATATTAATTTCTATGGTTCAAAAATTTAAAGAGACACCTATGTTAATTTCTGTGAATTACAATGAGTGACTTATTAAATACATTATTAAATCCCAGTTTCACCAGAACTGATGATGGCTAAAGCCATAGCTTGGACATCTTTCTGTATCCGTATTTTTTCTAAGCAGATAGTTAGCTTATCATCGGTGATCACTTTATTAGCGAATACATTAAAAGAAAGAACTAAGAACATGATTAAAGTTAATTTATACATCAGACTGCTTCGTAAAATTTAAGGCCCCAATAACAGGTTAAGTGATGGTCTTCTGAAATTACGTAGTTAGGCAAAATAAAACGAAACGAAACTCTTTTAGTTGTCTACCCCAGAGCAAGTCGTTATGTAAGACCCGCGTTAGACACATACATTGCTTTTTTACCTTGCCAATCATCATATAATTTTTGGTGAGCTGTTTTTGAAAACGTATCATCACGAGAGGTATAATTTGAAATCCAATTAGTCAGCATATTTAAATTTGTATCCTGTGACTCTTTACTTTTATATTTGTGAGGCTCCCAAGGACGGTTTTTTGCGTTTGTTATACACATGGAAATTGGCAAGTTTAGAAAAATAACTTCATCTGCTTCGATTGTCACCAATTCTAATAAGTCGGAGTAACACCCCTCAACTAACCAATCTTTATTGGCACCCAAAAACTTACTTATTAATGCGTGTGATTCAGAAATAAGCATTCGTTCTGGAGGTTGTACAGGTTTCCATGCGACCGTATCGAGATCTAAGTGCGCCAGATTATTTTTCATCGCTAAATGTTTAGCTAGTGTCGATTTGCCTGAGCCAGAATTTCCAAATATGACGATGTTGCTCAAAACTAATTCCTTATTAAATAGCAGCACACGATACATCTGTTCATGCTGTTTTTTATTCAGTTAAACCCAAATTTACAATGGGCACTATAAACTTGTTGTTTCAAATTATCTAATGTCAACGATATTCGTCTCTATAGAATTTACAAAGGCACCCATGTTAACTGCCATGAAATAATATAGGTGTCTTGTTAAATATCTTGCATTCAACCTCGAAGTGCATAAACGATTCATGCTGCTAATGCAGCCATATGTTTACCCATTAATTTGCTTGGTGTTTGGTAATCTAGCTTTTTTCTGGGCCGATTGTTCAACTCAACTA
>Ga0222645_100229_pt1 | contig 32912 bp, 30 predicted proteins | sample AntAcemetagen292_FD_179881 | JGI IMG/M metagenome (GOLD analysis project Ga0222645, IMG submission 179881) | Saline water microbial communities from Ace Lake, Antarctica - #292 | ecosystem: Environmental > Aquatic > Non-marine Saline and Alkaline > Saline | place: Antarctica: Ace Lake | collected...
GGTGGGGGGGGGGGGGATACGCCCACGAGTGGGCTGATGGGAGGGATCAACCCGTTTGGACGGGCGAGTGACAAGTAAATTGGGGGAAAAGAAGTGAGCGAAGACTGTGTTTGTGATTTTGGGAAAGAGAAAGGAAGTTTCACAATTGAAGCGAGAAGTGCGCTGCGCTCGGAAAGAGTTTTCATCAATACAGAGATTCAATACTGTACATCGTTTCGTAATCTGATTCGTAAGAGTCAGAATCCTTCATGGAATCTTACTCGGAGTCATCGGAGTCATCGCTCTGTTCCGGCCAGCTCTGGAGTTCCTTCATCAACTCCATGTGCCCGCCGACTCTCGCAACCCTTATGCAATTATTCCGATTCCACGGGCATCCGTTCGCGCGGGCCCACTGCAGCACCTCGAGATGCCCGCCATTCGCCGCCCCCTCGCACGTCGTCTCGTCCCACGGGCAGCCGTTCGCGCGCAACCACTGCAGCACCTCGAAATGCCCGCTCAATGCTGCCAACGCGCATGTTTCCTCGCTCCACGGGCAGCCGTTCGCGCGCGCCCACTGCAGCACATCTAGGCGACCGTACTTCGCCGCGAAGCCACACGTCCAGGTGTCACAAGGGCAGCCGTTCGCGCGCGCCCACTGCAGCACCTCGAGATGCCCGCCCTGTGCCGCGAACGAGCACGTATCTGTGTCACACGGGCAGCCATTCGCGCGCGCCCACTGCAGCACATCTAGGTGACCCTTATACGCTGCCCCCAAGCACGTCTTCTTGTCCCACTGGCAGCCGTTCGCGCGCGCCCACTGGAGCACCTCGAGGTGCCCGCCCTCCGCAGCTCTCCAACACGATTCCTCGTCCCACATGCAGCCGTTCGCGCGCGCTCACTGCAGCAACTCGAGATGTCCGCCTGCCGCCGCCGACGCGCACGTGTATGAGTCCCACGGCCAGCCGTCCGCGCGCAGCACCTTCAACTCTTCGAGCTTTCCACCGCTCGCCGCTGCGTGACAAAGGTATTCTCGACGCGACAGACGACCTCCCCGTTGCAAGCGCTTCACCGCGCTTAAACATCCGAGCTGCGCGGCGTCAACCTCGTCAAGCTCCTCAAACGCAAGCCCCGTCGCTGTCAACGCGTCGCGCATCGCGCGGCTCACCGCTGGGAGCCGTGCGAGATCGGCGGGATCGTCGAAATACTCAGATCTGAGAATGTCCGCGACGACGAGGTGGTTGGGAAGGCCGGGGATGGCCTCGCCCCCGTTAGCCGCGTTAGTATCGCGACTCCTGCTCTTTTTCTTTCGGGCGCGAGCTTTCTTACTGGCCATTGCGTTGGAAGAGTGGATGGCTTTGTGTGCGTGTCGTGTGCACGTCGTTGTGGTCGAGGCTTCCGAGAAAAGCGTTTACTGCACCTCTTCAAAATCATATCGCTGGATTTGATAAGGTCATGGTTTTTCTCTCGGGTCGTCAAACGCGTCGTCTCGCGCACGCAAACGTCGCACGCCCGCCGCGTTCGTCGTCAGACTTCCCCACACCCTCGATGATGGCACACACGACGCGACGCGCAGTGATGTCGCCACCACTCGCCTTCCCTCGTGGCGGTCGGGGACCCGAGGCAAAAGTCTCGTTTTACGCAACCCTATTTTTCACTGTGAACCTGCTTAGCCTGGCCTGCTCACCGGCGCACGGCGCGAGCTTCGTGGTGGAGAAGGCGAACCTGCAGATCGTGGACCCCCCTTCGTTACAGGGCAAGTACGACACCGCGATCGGCGACTTCGGTGTGCCGAAGTACGGCGCCAAGCTCGTGGGCGAGGTCGTGTTCGACAAAACCAACGAAAAAGCGTGTACGCTGTTCAAAGATCCAGCCCCGAAAGCGAACGGCGCGGGTCACTCCACGGTGTTTTTAGTGGATCGAGGCGACTGCTTTTTCATCGAAAAGGCTTGGCACGCGCAGCTCGCGGGTGCGAACGCGGTGCTCGTGGTGGATGACGTGGACGAAGAGCTGCTCACGATGGCGAACCCGACGGCGGGGCAAGGCGGGAGTTCCATAACCGAGCTCGCGAAGCGCATCGACATCCCGTCCGCGCTGATCCAAAAGTCACTAGGAGACACGATCAAAAAGGCGCTGGAGGCGAATACCGTGGTCATCGTTAGTCTGGACTGGAGTGCGTCAATCGCGAACCCGGATGCGCGCGTTGAGTGGGAACTTTGGACCACCTCGAACGCGGTGTGCGGCGCCGCGTGCGACCGCAGCGTTGGCTTCGTCCACGAGATAAAAGAAGCGGCGCAAAAGATGGAAAACGAAGGCCACGCCTCATTCACCCCGCACTTTCTTTCCTGGTCATGCGTCGACTCGGTTGACCCGGAGTCGGCGTGTCCCGACCTGTGCGTCAACCACGGCCGGTACTGCGCGCCCGACCCGGTGGAAGGCGCCGACGTCGACGCGGCGACTGTGGATTTAGTCCGCAAAAACGGGTACTCCGGGAAAGACACCGTGGAGGAGAACATGCGGCAGCTGTGTGTTTTCGCCGAGCTCGTGTCGAGGAACGCGACATCCGAGTTTTGGAACTACGCGGTGAGGCACTCGGGCGAGTGTAATTTGACCGCCGGGACGTTCAACGCTCTGTGCTCGGAGAAAATTTTGACCGATTCGCCGTTACTCTCCCCCGACCCGGGTTTGGGTTTCGACCAGGACGCAATCGGTAACGTCCGGACCTGCGTCGGGGACCTAACCGCGGACAAAACGAACAAGCTCATGGAGAAGGAGTTGCAATTACAAAGCGACGCGGACGACAGCGGGTAAGTAGTTCCCATTTACCACATTCCGCCGACTGATTGCCCATACAAGACTGACATTTATTTTTACAATCAAAGGAGAGGCGCGGTGGTTTTGGTACCCACGGTGGTGATCAACCTCGACCAGTACCGAGGACGCCTCACCGGCAAAGGTACGGCCTTGGGGCTTTCCCAAATCATGCACGACTGCTTGACGATTGTCCGCCCGTAATTACTGTTTACTACATACATCACAAGTAGACTGTTTGCCCATACAGTAAGACTCAAGACTGACACTTTTCTGGCAAAACGGAAAAAGACGTGCTGGCAGCGCTGTGCGCCGGATTCGCGGAAACGACTTCCCCGCCCGACGTTTGTTTGCAAAACTCAATGGAAACCAACGAGTGTTTGTTACCCGGAAACGCCGGGTGCTGGTCCTTGTTCGTGCCTGCGGCGAAAACACATAATAATCTCGGCAAGAACTTCACCGCGTGTATCGACACGTTCCGCGGGTACCGGTGCGAGTGCCCGAGCGGATTCACCGGGTACGCGTTGCGCGTTTCCCAAATCCGGGGAACACAGCGTTTTACCTTTAACGCTGGTGACTGTTCAGACCGATTACGGTGAATGCAGTCCATACATCGTCCAATACACGTCCAATACACGCCCAACACGGGACTGACCCTTTTTTTTACAATCACCAGGGACGGCGTTTCCTGCGACGACGTCGACGAGTGCGCCGACGCGAAACGAGGCGACACAACCGATTTGTGCGAACACGTTTGCGTCAACGAAATCGGGTCGTATAAATGCGCGTGTCGTTCTGGATACCGGCTGGTGGGGGGCGTTTCGTGTTTACCGGATTCGTCGTTTTTGTCAAAGCAAAACGGAATGGGCCCCGGCGAAGCGCTTTTCGTCACCTTCACTGTTTTGCTTGCCGTTTCGGTTGGCGCGTATGTAGGGTACAAGTTCGTCCTGAAACAGCGCATCGACGGCGAGGTTCGCCAGATTATGCGTACGTACATGCCGTTAGAGGACCACGAGGGTTCCCCCGGCGCAACTCCGAACTTCGGGCTCGGACGTTCGTCGCGCGGAAACGGAAACGACCGCGACGCCGAGTTCGGCGGTACCAAGCTGGAGGACATGCGCGGGGGATCCGTGGTGCGCTGATGGGAAAAGAGACGAGACAAAACACAGACAAAACACAGACTACTCGTTCTTTTTGTTGAATAAAAGATCACTTCGCTCGGTCTTTGCCGTCGTACACCGGGTCCAAATCCCTGGCTCGTTGCATGATCTTCGCAAACACCTCGTCGTCGTCCGTGACGTCCAGGGCTTTCCCCGAAAACATCGGCGCGAGCGCCATGACGGACGCCGCGGAGACTTCGTTGTTTTGCTTGTACGAATACAGAAACGACGGGCGCGCGAGCCAAAGCTGGCTGTGATTGTAAAAGAAAAGGGTCAATCTTGTATGGGCAAACAGTGATGGGATTGGGGAAATACAATACATACATGTAAGGAAGCAAAGCGGGCGCGCCCGCTTCCGCGAGCGTACACGGCATTTGCGGCAGCGCCCCGAACCCCACGTTGACATAAGAGTTGGCGAAGTAAAGCATGGTTACGAGGAAACAATCCGCCTGGCACGGGGATTCGCCGCCGATGAACTGCCCGTCAAGCGAGACGCAAACCTCGTTCAGTTCCAGCAACGTCTCTTGCACGATTTTCACTAATCGTTTTTTTCGCGCCCCAGGCGCCTCGTCATCCAAACACTCCACCCCCGCGCTCGCGCACATGCCTTTCACCAACCCGAAACCGTTTTGATCGGTGGTGTCCGCGATGAGCGCGCTCATCCCCACAAACCCGAACTTTGCTCCCAATCCAGCGACGTACTCCGCGGTGTGTTTTTCGTTCACCGACGGTTTCGCCAGAAACGCCACAAAACTTTCGCTTTGCGTTTTCAACCTCGCGATTGAATCGTCAAAACCGCCCGCCCATTCCGTTTGCGAAACCCCCCCGGGTGTGCCGAGTAACGCGGGCGTGGTGCCCGCTTCCCACCCACTCACAAACCACTCCGGTTTATCCCGCGAATCGATCAAATACGTATCAAACTCCAACCCCGATTCCCTCATCATCAGCCCCAGACGCATGCAGAACGGACAGAACGGCATGATCGGCCCCATCGCGCTTTCCCCGTCAAGCACGTCCCCGCTGCCGTAGCTCGCCCGGCTCGAAAGAACCGCTTTGATTGGGATTCCGGCTTTCGGGCCAGACACAGGAGGTGGGCATTGTCTGCCATAAAGCCTGCCGTCCACAACAGGGTCCTTGCCTTCCGGCCACACCACAAGAGGCGCGTCGTCGTCATCGCCCTCGTCGTCATCGGACTCGGACTCTGGGGATTCAGATTTATCACTGGGTTCTTTCGCGGAGTCGTCGTGCGCCGCGGGCGCGGGTGGAGATGCGGTCGCGTCCCCAGAACTCGCGGTGGAATTATTCTTTTCAGGCGCGTCCCCAGAATCCCCAGCCCCGGGGGACTTGGCGGGAGGCAGCTCCAGGTCAGATTTGCTGGGCGGCGAGGGCGGCCGGTCCGCAACTTTCGCAGCGGCCGTTGGCGTTACCGGTAAACCCGGCGGGGATGATGACCCGCACCCCATGTCGCGTGGAAGGAGAGTGTCGGATACGGGTGACTCTTGGCTACGACAACTTCGGCCGAACGTTGAAGTCGGTCGGAAATAAGATTTTCGTCAAATAGCGTGAGTGCTGTGTCGCCGGGTCTGTGTGACTCTCCTCACGACAAGACTCTCCACACACCGCGCGCACGTGGTGGTCGCATCTAAACACACCCGCGTTCGTTCCCGGAACGCGCGTGTGTTTAGAGGGCACCACCGCGCGTCGGGCGCGGACGGGGCGACTTTGGCGAAGAGTCGTGTCAGACAACAACGATTAATCGGCACTTCCGAAGGATTAGTGGTGCGCGCTGCGTACCGACGCCATGGCCCTCCCCGGTTTATGGCGCCGAGCCGCGGTGACTCCCACTGGTGAGGTACCCCCCCCGATGCCCAATGCCACCCCGGGGACACGAAGTTTCACGAGCAAAGCGTTGAACGCGTCGCCCAGTTTCCGGGGGCAGGGAGTTTCCGGTTCCACGGGTTCCGGTTCCACGCAATGGGCGAAAACGAATTGGAAAAGCGCGATCGGGCGGGTCGTGGAGACACAGACCAGTACACGAAACCCGGCTGGCGTTACAAAAAAGAAACAAAGTCTGGCTGATATCGTCCACAAATTGAAAGTGGAATCCTCGGCGCAGGCGGCGCGGCGGTTGCTGCGGAGCGCGCGAGCGCGAACGAAAAAGGCGGTCGCCGCGAAGGGCAGCCGCAGCGTCATTTTCAGCAGCGGGTATCTATACTTCCTGGTGCTTGAAAGAAACTGGTGGTTCACGGTTTGCTTGGCGTGCCTTGCGTACTTCGTGGCGATCATGATGACCTGGTGTGTCTCCCTACCCCTAACCCTGTGGAACGAACAGGACGAGATTGATTTGAACGAGTCCTCCCGACCCGCCCTGGCCTTGCGGTTCGCCGCCGCGCACGTCATCACCGGGTCCTCCGCCTCGATTCTTCCCGTGGACGATATCGGGTACTTGGTGGCCTACCTCTCCATGTTAGTAGGCGTGGTGGTCAACGTGTTCGTGTTCGCCGCGGTGGTGGCGAAGTTCCAGTCGCCTCAGAAAGACCTGGTGTGGAGCACCAGGGGCGTGATAACCAAGCGCGACGACGTTCCCACTCTTTTAATCCGCGTCGGGAACTTACGGTGCCACACCCTGTACAACCCCACGATTCGGTGCACCCTGCTTTCGAGGCACGTCACCAAGGAAGGCGAGGGGTTCATGAAGAAAGAAGTGGTGGAGGTTATGCAGCCGGCGACGATTTCGGGGGTGCACACGATCGCGTGCGCGGTGAATCGGAAGTCACCTTTATTTCCGATTTTGAAAACCTCGCGGTTCGTGAAGTGTCCGGTGCTCGGCGAGGGGAACGGGACGCTGGATCTTGGTGACCATGCGAATGACGTGATGAATAAGGAGAATCACACTCGCGATACTGCCATGGACGACCCGGGAGGGTCATCAGACGGCGATTCAGAAGACTCCAACGCCTTCCAGTGGTTGCTTCACGTCACGTTCACGGCGCTTGACCCTATTTACGGCGCCGAGCTGTGTTCGCACACCACGTACGCGGACGACTCCCTGGTAGGCCCGGCTCGGTTCAAAGACGTCATCGGGGTTGACGAAAACGGTCGGCCGGTGATTGACTGGCACGCCTTCGACGAACACGTCGACGGGTGCGAGCACGACGCGGAGGAGAGCGACGACGAGACGGACGGCGACGAGGATGACGTTGGGGTTGCGCCGAAGGTTACGAAAGATTTTAAGGCATCGACTGTCGTGTCAAGTGTCGCCGCGACTGTCGTGTCACGTGACACAACGACTGTCGTGGCACATGACACGACGACTGTCGCGTTGCGTGAAAAGGCACCCGAAAAACAACCGTCGCCCGTGCGCTCAGAGATTTCGGACGATAGCGCGAAGGAACTCGTTTTGGGCGCTGGAGGTGACAAACAAACCGTGGAAGGCACGCGCGGGGATGGACGGGGAAGGTACCGGTCACAAGCGCCATCCGCTACGGACCCGGTTCGAGATCTTCATCTCGACGCGAATGAAACTTCCACTTCCACTTCCACTGCCACTGGCGGCGAGTTTGTATTTCGATCCACCACGTGCGGCCCCGCGGAACGCGCGTTGCCCGGTCCTGAAGGGAACCCTATACCTGGAAACCCCCGGATCGCGGTTCTCGCGGCACGAGCCTCGATGGGCTTGGGCGACGACATCGACGGCGACTCTAAACAAGGGCCGTTACTGACGTGTTGCGTGTATTGCGTGCGTCTGTGTTTACTGTTCGCGGAGGCCGGGGTTAAGTTCGAGCTCGTGGAAATCGACCGAAACTGCAAACAAAGCTGGTTCCGAGACGCGTTCCCGGAATTTCTGACCCCGGCGGTGCAAGGCACGCCTGGAGGAGTAGACGATTCCGGGGAGTGGTTTGGGGATAGCAATAGGATTTTGCAGCGGGCGCGCGAGACGGACGACCGCGTGGCGACGACGGCGGTGATTCGAGGTCAAATGACGTTAACCACCGCTGCGAAGCTGGGAGAAACCCTGAAAGCGGCGCTGGTTTGTGGACGGGTGTTGGGAACCAATTTTGAGCAAGGAAAACAGTTCGTGCAGGAGTGTTTAGAGAAGTGCGGCGTGGACGAAAACATCGATGAACAACACACTCGCACGGCGCTCGTCGAGGTTGGCGCCGAAACCGTTTTGGAAATTGAGTCCTTATTAACGCACGCGGAAAAGCCACCCGGGCCGTTTTTAGGAGGACAAACACCAGACGCGGCCGATGCTTACCTAGTCCCAGCGCTGTGGGTGGCGCACAACCTGTTGGAATCAGGCGTGGCGCGGTGTTTCGCCAAAAAGTTCAAGGGCAACGCGGATACACCGTGTACGTTTCACGACCTGGGCGGGTCGTCGATTGTTACTTATTTGGAGAACTGGTCCCGACGGGACTCTTGGTCGCAAACCCTGCGCGCGCGAGATACGGTAAAAAGCGCCGCCTCCATCAGGCACGTCGTAGACTTCATGGTCGCCGTGGCGCCGGATACGTGCGACGTGGGGGATATGCTTTCGTGTATGAACCGCGCGCGAAGAGTCGACACTTATTACCAAAGAGCGCTCCGACTGTTTGCGGATATAATTCCGCCCGTGCCTCCTTTCGCGGAGCGCCCGAAGCGCACGCCAGGACGCGACAGCGCGTGGCGCCCTGAAGCCGCGGAAGAGGCGCACACGCCGGGTGCGCTTGACGGGATTGTTAAGACGGTTGGGGGTGGGGATGAAAGGAGAAGTCTTCGGGAAGAAAGCGTTCGCGAAACGAGTTTCGCGGAGTTCTCGTCGACGTCCGTTGACGCGCCTCTCGAGTCGGCGCCGGTTGCGCCCGTTGACGCAGACGCACCCACTTCTTTCCCACCCGAAACTAGTAACCCTGGCCTTACGAAACAGGAAAGCCAGAAGAAGGCGAAGAAACGTAAACCCACGAAGAGTCGCACGAACGCGACGATTTGTATTTAGATAGCGACGTTGTAATCGTGGAAACGGCGATGTGTCATCAAAGAATCAACTCGGCACACTCGCTTCACCGGCCGTCGTCAAACCCGAAGTAACCGCGGATGGTGAACGGCTCTTGCTTGATCTCGGGCTCGAGTTTGATCTCGGGCTCCTGCTTGATCTCGGGCTCTTCATTGATCTCCGGCGAACTCTCCGGCTCGCGCTTGACCTGCTTTGAACTCGGCGGAGCCGCGCGTGTTGCTTTGCACGCCTCGCACCTGTCCTTTCGCTTGCCGTGAGGGCACCCGTTGCAAACTAGACAGATTCTCTTCCGTTTGCCGTGGGGGCAGGGGTTGCACACCGCGCAGCTGTGTTTTCGCTTGCCGTGAGGGCAGGGGGTGCACGCTGCGCAGCTGTTTTTCAGCCTGCCGTGGGGGCAGGGGTTGCACGCCGTGCAGTTACCTTTCCGCTTGCCGTGAGGGCAGGGGTTGCACGCCGCGCAGTTGCTTTTCTGCTTCCCGTGCGGGTAGGGGGTACACGCCGCGCGGTGGCTTTTCAGCTTCCCGTGGGGGCAGGGGTTGCACACTGCGCAGTGGCTTTTCAGCTTCCCGTGGGGGCAGGGGTTGCAGTCCGCGCAGAAACGTTTCACCCTGCCGTGGGGGCAGGCGTTGCACTCCACGCAGTTTCTTTTCAGCTTCCCGTGAGTGCAACCGACGCACTTGACGCAGTCTTGTTTCACCTTGCCGTGGGGACACGGGTTACACTCCTTGCACTGGTCTTTCCGCTTGCCGTGGTGACACCGCTTATGTTCCCTCATTATTCGCCTCCTCGCGCACTTGCGTATGCGCTCCGCGAGCCACGACGGGCGAAGATAGGAGTCGTAGCTTGGTTTCGTTGGCTCCGAGAATTTTCGACAGCCTCACCAAAAAAGAGGGCCGTTCATCTTTTCGACTTGGACCACACCGCGCGTCACGCGCGGTGTGCGCGCGATGCATTCCCTGCGTCGCGCCGCGGAGACCGAGTGGACTAAGGAGAGCGACACCGCGCTTCTGAACGAAATGCGTTCTTTGAGTTTGCGCGTTTTAGCCAGAGTCAATTCGACATCCGAGGCGGTCGATTTGTTGGTCATGGATGGGGCGCGCTGCGAGGTACGCGTGCGCGACGCGTGCAACCGCTTCCGTCAGCTGGCGGACTTGACGCACGTGGAACGGAGGGTCAGTAGTGATGGCAGCACAGACGATGCAGATTACAAAAGGCGAGCGTCCGTTGATGCGTCCACCTCAGGAGGGACACACCAGGAATCATCCAATGTCGAATCTCGGTACCGAAACGCGCTTGCACTCACAATCGCCGCGACGCGCGGGAAGTGGCTTCTTCCCTTAGCGCCGCCGCGCGTAGTGGATACCCGCGATGAAGGCACGTATGGACAAGGAGAAGCACAAGAGCATGAAGAGCATGAAGAGCTTGAAGAAGCACACAAGGCAAACCACCCTGACCGTGAGGAACAAATTTATGTGACCCCAGCACAAACCCAAACCGTCCCGCCTCCGAAACTAATCGGCAACCGATTCTGGCGTCCGCTTCCGCACGTCATCGGCACGCGGCGGTTTTACCACGACGAAAACGTGACGGCTGATTGGTCACCGGAAATCGCACCGGATCAGGCGACCGCGAACGCGGTGATGGGCGTTGTGAGTGATACTGGTCACGAAAAAGAAAAGAAAGGCGCTCACTTCGGGACGTTCGCGTGGGACCCGGCGCGCGTCGACGGCCAGGGCGACGAGGAAATAGACTGGCACGACGACGACCGTTTTGACTCGGACGACGTTATTTCCGACACTTCGGGTGAAAACGCGTCCCACGATTCGTTTAGTACGTACGCGCACGAGAACGGGACGTACGATGATGACGCTTGGGACACGCACATGGACACCCTGTACGTGCGCGGCGGTAGTTCCGTGGTTGACGAGTCCGCGTCGTTCGCGGCGCCCGGCGCTCGCGGAGACGAAAAAGAGTTTGACCGCCGACTCTTCAGCGATACGAATTCCGCGGCGTCGACGTCGCCAATTGTGCCACCGAATACCCTGCTGGCGTCAATCAACCCGGGCGGATCGTCGAAAACACACTCGCATCACCGGTCGCCGAAATTTGCAACGCACAGGTCACGTACGTATGCGCGTTTCCCAAATCCAGGCACACCTACGTTTGCCCGTATAAGACGTTGACCGCTTTTCGTTAACAATCGCAGCCGCGCGCGTTCGTTGGCGACTGGAGAAAGAAAAAGGACGCGTCTCCGAACGGGACCCCGGAAACCCGTGTTCTTCCCCGAAACCCTCCACAAAAACCGAGACGTTTGACTTTAAAAAGATGATGGAAGCGACGTTGCGCGACCCTGAAGTGCGGCCGCGGTTCGATTCCGGGAAGGGTTTGTTTTCTGAGGGTGGGGCGTTTGGAAACGCTTCGAAAGAAACGGGGGGCGGTTTATTCGACGACGACGAAACCAGAGCCGGAAAAGGAAAGGAAGTTTCGCTCTCTGTGGAAGCGATCGCGTCGTCGTTGAGTACTAAACCGCCGATGAACGCGCACGCGGGGGGGTTGTTCGATGACGACGAGGATGCGCGTGGCGTCGTCCGACTAAATAAACCGGAAACGGGTTTGTTTGACGACGAATCAGACTAGGTGAGTGATGGGTAGTAACGAGCAGAAGGAGTCACCTTTTTGAGAAAATAAAGTCTCGGAACGAACGAAAATGTCCCCAAAAAAACAACGACTCTGGTTTTCGCGCGTCGTGGCGCGCGGAGCGCAGACGCACGCGCGCGCGGAGGTAAATAATGGGAGGACATAAGCGATGCTCGCACGGAAGGCAGAAACACCAGTGCAAGGACTGTAGCCCGTGTCCCCACGGGAAGGTGAAACACCACTGCGCAGAGTGCAGCTCCTGCCCGCACGGGAAACTGAAAAGCAACTGCCCGGCGTGCAACCCCTGTCCGCACGGGAAGGTGAAAAGCCACTGCGCGGAATGCAAACCTTGCCCTCACGGCAAGCGGAAAGACAGCTGCGTGAAGTGCAGCCCATGTCTGCACAGGAAGCTGAAACACGGCTGCTTGGTATGCACCGCTTGCCCGCATGGGAAGCGGAAGGACGACTGCACGGTGTGCAAAGCGGCACGCGCGGCTCCGCCGAGGTCGAAGCGAGTTAAGCGCGAGCCGGAGAGCTCGCCCGAAATCAAGCAGGAGCCCGAGATCAAGCTCGAGCCTGATATCATGCAAGAGCCGTTCAACATTCGCGGCTACTTCGGGTTTGACGACGGCCGGTAAAACGAGTGTGCCTAGTAAAACGGTCCCGAGAGATATACTTACGAGAGTTGAGATCGATCTGACCATGAACTACAAAGATTCCGTTTCGCTCCCCAGCCCGTCGTTTTCGGTTTTCACGGCTTGCGCGTACACGATCCGCGACGTCGTGAAGCCGTATTTAATCGTTTCCGAGTGATACGTTTTTGTATGGTCGTCGTGGAATTCGTGACGGAGTTCGTGCGACGGGATTTGGTAGGCGCGCTCGGTACACCCGTCCACGAACGTAAACGTCAACTCCACTACACAAAACCCGTCGTCCGGTTCGCGTTCGTACCCGAAATCAAACGCCTCGAACAAATTGGTGTGCGAAGAGGGGTCGTATGAGGTTCTTTGGCCGAGCCTACTCAGGGGAGTTAAAAAGTCAACGTCGATTTTCGCGAGCCACGGCGTCGGGTGTCCGAACCCGTGCGACGACCCGATGCGCAAGGTGTAGTCGAATCTGGCACTGTCGTTTCCTTCTTTTGATTTCCTCACCGTGTGCGCCACGGTCACGCTATCTATTCGTTCATAGTCCGGAACTTGCAAACCCAGCCGTTGCATGACCCCAGCCATCACCAAATCGGTCTTGGCGTGTATCAAAACGTGCGCGTACTTGTCCTTGTTCGTTTCTTGTAAATTAACAATCACAAGCTTGCCTCCGCGTTTCTTTTTGTTCGCCTTTGAGATTGTTTTCAAAGGGACGTCGCACGAAGGCGTGATTTGCAGCGACGACCCCAACACCAGCGCCAAGCTCGTCTCCCCCGAATGCTTTTCCGCTAAATTCAATTCGGTTTCAGGCAACGCGTCGTCCCAGTCCAGCACTTGGTCACGAAGTTTTGAACCCAGAGGAGGAGGGGTGCTATTTAGAGCGCTACCCGCTGGGTCTCCTCGTTTTCTTTTAGTTCCCTTCTCGACGCACCCCTCCTTGATGCACCGCCGACCTGTCAGCTTAATCCCGGCGGTTTGCATTTCGAAATCCCTTATGTACTCCGTCCCGCATTGCTTGCACCGCTCCGCGAAACAGTTCCCGTGAAGCTCCGCGAGTTTATCTCGCGGCAAGCCGGAACGCAGGTGCAGGCAGTCCACGTTACACGAAACCACGTACTTGACGAACCCGTTTTTCTGCAACGCCACCAACGCCATGTGTGTCAACGAAGGCTTCGCGGTGTCAAACGCGCAGCTCGCTTTTGGCGGTGGTATTTTTTTCTGTTGCGCGGTCCACACCCCGTTCGGGCCTCGGAAATCGGGAATACCGACGGAGGTGCTTATCCCAGCGCCGGTGTGCACCACCATCCCGCCGTGTTCTTTAGATGCAACAATCAACGCAGTCAGCTTGTCGATCTTTTTCTGCAGCGTCGCGTCGTCGTTTGATTCGTCAAACTCAGGCGTGCCAAGAGTTCCCCCGACGTCATCCCTCCAGGTCAAGCGCTCGGCGTACCCGAGGGAACCGGCCATCGTTTTGGGAACGGTTTGGTCGAGGTCCGCGTTCCCCAAGCCCCGCTCCGCGCGCGTCTCAATTTGGGTTGTTGTCGATGCAAAAGTGAAGAAAAATGTTGAATCCAAAAGTCGAAGTCGAAAAAATCACCAGGTAGTGCTCGGGCGCGAGCATCAAGGCGTGGACGCGGACGTGTTACAAATGAATATCAGTGCGTGGTGATTCCGCAGGGTTGGATGATCCGGTCACTCAACGTACACGTCAGCGCGTCCATAGCGGTGCAGAGGTACGTCGCAGCTGCGGTGTGCATGTGGTGAGACAGTAGGGAGGAGCGGGCGAAACGAAGCGGACGAACTTGAAGAACCTTCAAAGGTGCGTACCGCGGAGTTTTTTTTTTTATGTCATCAAAGGATTAACTCGTTTCACCGGCCGTCGTCAAACCCGAAGTAGCCGCGAATGGTGAACGGCTCTTACTTGATCTCAGGCTCGAGCTTGATCTCGGGCTCCTGCTTGATCTCGGGCGAACTCTCCGGCTCGCGCTTAACTCGCTTCGACCTCGGCGGACCCGCGCGTGCCGTTTTGCACGCCGCGCAGTTCTTTTTCAGCTTGCCGTGAGGGCAGAGGTTGCATACCGCGCAGTTCCATTTAAGCTTGCCGTGAGGGCAAGGGTTACACTTCGTGCAGTTGCTTTTCACCTTCCCGTGAGGGCAGGGTTTGCAGTCCACGCACATGTTTTTCACCTTGCCGTGAGGGCAGGGGTTGCATACCGTGCAGTCGTACTTCCGCTTGCCGTGAGGGCAGGGGTTGCATGCCGCGCAACCGTGTTTCAGCTTGCCGTGAGGGCAAGGTTTGCACACCGCGCAGCTGCTTTTCCGCTTCCCGTGAGGGCAGGGGTTGCAGTCCGCGCAGGAACGTTTCACCCTGCCGTGCGGGCAGGGGGTGCAGTGCGTGCAACTGCTTTTCAGTTTCCCGTGCGGGCAGGGGTTGCACGCCGCGCAGTTATGCTTCACGCTGCCGTGGGGACACGGGTTACAGTCCTTGCACTGGTGTTTCTGCCTTCTGTGCGAGCACCGCCTAAGTCCTCCCATTATTCACCTCCGCGCGCACGTGCGTCTGCGCTCCGCGCGCCACAAGGTGCGAAAACCGGAGTCGTTGTTTTTTTGAGGACGTTTCCGAGGAGTCGACACGAAATCGCAAGTGAAGTCCAAAAGTCGAATAACTGGACGCGGCTTCCGCTCAAGCCCAACTCTGCGGTCGCTTATAGATCTGCGCACACGTGCGGACGCGCGGCGCACCTCGCGTTCCAAGACAGCGCGGTGTATTTACGCATAGCTCGTTCGTGTGTTTCGTAAACCCGGCAGTCACACGGTCAAGCGTCGTGTTTCCTACCACTCCAACCCCTGATCCGCGAAGAAGCAAAAGTTAAAGTTTTCGCCAAGATGGACCAGGAGTACGATGCCGTGATCTTAGGGACTGGTTTGAAGGAGTGCCTTCTCGCCGGGTTACTCTCCGTGGACGGCATGAAGGTCCTTCACATGGACCGCAACTCGTACTACGGCGGCGAGGCCGCCAGTCTCAACCTGAAACAGCTGTGGGAACGGTTCCGGCCTGGGGAGCCCGAACCGACGAAATACGGCCGGTGGCAAGATTGGAGGTACGTATTTCCCACTCACCACACACCGCCTCCTGATTGCCATGACACGACTGACACTTTCTTTTTTATCGTGCCAGTTTCGACATGGTCCCAAAGTTCATGATGGGAAACGGTTTGTTAGTACGCGCGCTGGTGCACACCGGCGTGCACAAGTACTTGGAGTTCAAAGCCGTGGATGGGAGCTACGTCATGAAACAAGGCAAGACGTACAAAGTCCCCGCGAATGACATGGACGCGCTGAAAAGTTCGCTGATGGGGATGTTTGAAAAACGCCGCGCGCGAGGTACGTTTTTTTTTTTTTCAGGAGCGGTCCCGACTGTTTGCCCATAGGACCAGACGTCCGACGACCTATCCCTCCCGTCTGACTTCGAACCGACGCCCGCATGTACCACGAAACCACGTCTAACCACCGTCCACCGCGTACGTCGCTGACTGCTCGCCCCGTCTTCCTTTTACCTCCCCGTACGCGCAAACCGGCGGCTTCCAGGTTTTTTCATCTTCGTACAGGACTACGACGACGCGGATCCGAAAACCCACGGCGCGAAGGATCTTTTCGGGAACTTCACGTATTACGACCTCGATCAATTAACCTCAAGGGACTTGTTCGAGAAATTCGGGCTGGAACCCGGAACGGTGGATTTCATCGGCCACGCGCTTGCGCTGTACACGGATGAGAGTTACTTGGACAAACCGGCGCGCTCCATGGTCGGCGCGGTGAAACTTTACAGCGAGTCCCTCGCGCGATTCAACACGGGGAGCCCTTACATCTACCCCCTGTACGGCCTAGGCGAGCTCCCGCAAGGGTTCGCGCGCTTGTCGGCCGTATACGGAGGCACGTACATGCTCGCCAAGCCCGACGCGGTTGTGGCGTTTGACGAAACCGGCGTCGCTGTCGGGGTCACTTCGGAAGGCGAAACCGCCAAGGCGAAGGTGCGGGGCTTTCCCAATCACCGCGTTCCGCCTGCCTGATCGGTCCGATTACCACGACTGTTTACGCATACTATGGAGTACAGTATACCCTTTCCAATCCCTCATGCACGTCACGACCGTCTGACCCTTTCGGGTTTTATCGTGCCAGTTCGTGATCGGCGACCCTTCGTACTTCCCGGGGAAAACCAAGCGGGTGGGGCAAGTCGTCCGCGCGCTGTGCATTTTGTCGCACCCCGTGCCCAACTGCGGGGACGCAGCGTCCGTGCAGATCATCATTCCCCAAAAGCAACTCAACAGACGAACGGACATGTACGTCTTCGCGTGTTCGTCGCAGCACAACGTGTGCGCGAAAGGCAAGGTACGTATTGGGCCTTTCCCAAATCCAGGCACACTGTTTGCCGATTGTCCGCCTGTAATTACTCATACACATTACGAAAGACTGACACTTTTCTTTCGAAATCAAAGTACCTCGCCTTCGTCAGCACGACCGTGGAAACCGCGAACCCGCATCTGGAGATCCAGCCCGGGTTGGACCTGTTAGGCGCAATCGACGAGAAGTTCATTCACGTCAGCGATATTTTGGTCCCCACGAACGACGGCGCCCAAGGTACGTATTGTATTTCCCAGATCCTCAGAATGTTTGCCCATACAATACTGACACTTTTCTTTTACAATCTCCAGACAAGTGTTTCATCTCGAAAGGGTACGACGCCACGACGCACTTCCAAACCACCGTGGAGGACGTGCTCGAGATGTACACGCGGATCACGGGCAAGACGCTCGATTTATCGGAAAAAGAAAAAGTGGAAGCGAGGTGATGATTAAGATTATTGGAGGCGAGGTGATGAGTTGCTTACTCAACCCTTGTTACTCATATCTTGTTACGCATACAATATCTAACTAATCCCTCAAACATGTCTAACTAATCCCTCATACCCCACTTCCCCACGCGCAAATAATACCCTACCAACCCTGAAGTCAAACCCTGACGCAAACCCTGCCCCCGCCTGTCGTCACCTTTTCATTTTCGAAAGCCCCAGCCCGATGGCCCGGTCCGTGTCGTCGTTCAATGAAACGTCATCAACCGGCTTCGCGACGCCGAAAGAATCCGAATCGCCGCCGCCGGCCGTTCGTTCCGTCCCCGCCCAGAACAGTTTCTGTCCTTTGTTTTTTTTCCGGTGCCGCTTCATGTTCGCGCGCAACGCTTTTTCGATCGAGACGTCGAACGCCACGTCGCTATTGTTGGGCGGGTTCGTCTGTTGGCGCCACTCCAGTGAGACGTCCGAGAGGTTTAAATCAGGAAGCGTTGGAAGAGCGAGGGAGGGCCATTTCCATGACGTTTTTTTGTCCTCCCGTTTTTCGCCAGCCTTCTCCTCCTTTTCTTCCGCAACGGCGACCGTTTCTTCTTTCATCGGCACCACGTCGTGCCACGTTTCTTTTGACTCCTCGTTTCGTCGCACCAGCTCGGCGTTCCATCTCATGCGTACGACGGCCCTTTTTCGCGAGTTAATCCTGAGTCGTTCTTGTTTCGCCGCCAACAGGAACTGCGGAAACAACCCGCGCGAGAAAAACACCTCCGCGCCTTTTTGGGACGCGCCGTTTCGTTTTTCGTGTGACTCATTGTGACGCGTCGTCCCAAGCCGCGACGCGTGGGTCAGGAAAAGCACCCCGAGCACGGCGCCTAAAATTTCGTGCTGAACCGGGGGCAGGTAAGGCAACGTCTGTTTCGTGAGCTGTTGCACCGCGTTGTTCTCCTTCGCCTTGTCCTTTGACCACCGTGCTTTGGAGCCCACTTTCGGAACAGGCATCGAAACTCGGTTCATTACCTTCCACACCGCGGGCGAGAAGAACGCGCCGAGCAGGGAGAACAGGGTGATGGAAGGCCGGTCAAAGTCCACCACGATCCGGGGTATCGAGTGGTGGTTCGCGAACACTTTTTCGCGGACGTCGAGGTACCCGGTTGGCTTTCTCGCCCAAGCCCCAACCGCCCAGTCCGTTTCGTCCCCTAAACGCAACTCGGACGAGTCATCGTCAAAGTCTTCGGGGTCGGTGTCATCTTGGTCACCAGCAGCAGCGAGTTTGTCCTCTCGTACCCTCCTTTCCTCACGTCTTCGTCGTTGCCGCCGCCGCCGCCGGCGCCGACTCAAATCCGACGACCCGCACAGCGCGCGTAGCAACTCCGCTAAACACCCCCTTTGATTTTTTTCCTTCGATTTATTTTTGTTGGTGTAATCATCCTCGCCGTCGTCGTCGCTCGACCCGCCGGCCGCGTCGCTGTCCTCGTCGCACCCCTGGAGACACCCTTTTTTCGGAACAGGGCGCCTTCGGTGTCGCCGTCCATCTGCGTCTATTTCGTACGGAGAAAGGTGGTCCCCGAAAAGACACTCCGCTAAACACCCGCCGCTTCGCCGGCCGGTCTCGGGGTCCTCGTCCCCTGATTGTAAAAAAAGAAATGTCAGTCTTGTATGGGCAATCAGGGAGGCGGAATGTGGAAATGGGGAAATACTTACCGACACACGGACGCAAACACCCTCCGCGTCGCGCGTTGCTGTTTTCGCTTTCCTCACCGAGACAACACGAAACGCAGCCGCCCGTGCGGCGTCGCGTGGTGCCGTCCTCGTCTTGGGAAAGGTTTCCTAACATACACCCCATGGATACACAAACTCCTGCAATTGACAAAGAAAAGTGGTTAACGTCTTGTATGGGCAAACAGTGTGCCGCCTGATTTGGGAAACGCGCAATACGTACCTCCTTTTCGTGTGCCCGGCGACGCGGGGTCCTCGTCGCCCAGAACGCACCCCAAGCACCCGCCGCGCCGCGCGTTTGTTTTTTCGTCGACGTCGCCCATCATCAAACCCAAACACCCTCCCGTGCGTCGCTTGGGTGTGTTTTTGTCACGTAAGTCCTCGGCGCCGTACAGGCATCCCGTTAAACACCCGCCTTGTCGTCGGAACTCGCCATCCGAGTCGTAATCGAGAAATCCAAAAAGACAACCCTCGCCGCACAAACCGCCTCTGCGTTTTCCGCTCCCGGAAGGTTTTTCGTCGCCCAAACATGTACCGTAACACCCGCCCACTCGCGTGCCGGTTTCCTCGGTTAGTGCGCCGTCGATGCAGTCTGTGACTGGGACTAACAAACCACCTAAACAGGTTCCGTTGCCATGTCGTTTGCCCGTCCTCGGGTCCTCCGCGCCGAGCGCGCCGAAAAGACACCCCTTTTTTTTTACCAAAACTCGCCGTCCTTTCGCATCCAAAGACCACGTTTCGTCCCCCAAACACCCACTGAAACACCCACTCGGCGGGGGTTCGTTTGGCGCGCCGGGTTCGGGGGCGGGCCTGCGCGTGACACGCTGTTCCTTTAAAATCTGCGCGGAAACCGGGTCCACCGAGTCGTCGTCGCTCCACGCGTGTTTTTTTTGTTTTCGGATTTTACCGAATGGTGCGCATTCATCCATCGCAGGTGCGCACAAATTGCCGTTGCCGTAATAATCGCTGTCATCGCCCCACGTGTCCGCCGTGCCTCCTCGGCTTCCCAGACGCTCGTGCATGCTACAGTTGCCGTCAGGGTGGCACGGCCCGCACTTCGCGGGCAAACACGCGCACCAACCGTCGTCCGCTTTCGGTTGCATTCCCAAAGAATGCAACCCCGGCGGGTCCAAATCTCGCGGTTCGCGTTTCGGCCGGGAAGGGTCACCAAGCACCCACAGCGACGTGAGTTGCGCTTTCGTGTCAGCCGTGCCATCGGGGTGTTTTGCCCGTGGACCGAGGTGCGACTCCGCGAAGAACTTGTTCACCACGACGACCTTACGAGTGCGTTGTGGTGCCTCTTTTTCATCGTTGTGGAGTACGTCTTGTTCGTCGTCGCTCACCGTCGTCAGCTGTGGTGCGTCGTCCTCGCCGAACCGGTCGTCGCCAGTTTCGTGTCCGCGCGACATCGCACCGCCCGCGGTGTTTCCACGGTGACACGGCGCGAAATACCTTCGCGGCGCCGCGCGTGGCGTGTGGCCGACGGGTGGGTGGGTGTTGGAACGCAACGTGAATCACTCGTACCTGGTACTGCAAAGTCTCCAAAAACTTTTCCGGCAACTCGCTTCGCGTTTCATCAACACGACGCCCCGTGTCTCACACCGCGTGGCGTCCCCCCGGTGTGGGGCCCACCGAGAAAAAACGTGGCCTTTTCCCGATGTCCACTAGGGTCGCCGGGAGCTTCTCCGCGGTCGCCGCGGGTTTGTACCGCCGGTTTTACCGGACGATAAAGGCCCATCAGAGACACCGGGTGCGACTGGCGTTGTTCGAAGAGACGAGGGTGGAGTTTGAAAAACCACCTTCTTCCTGTGATGTCGTGAGTAACACACAAGCCATGACAAGAGCGGTGCTGGCGCTTACCTGGCTAAGGAAAGCTTCAGAAAATCCTCTCTCAACGGAAGGTGAGCTGCTTTACACGTTAATGGGGGTTCGGGACTCGGTGTTGAGACGCGCACGCGCGGAACGGCTGAAACCGCAAAAGGGAAAACTGCGGAGCACGTCGGGGACTGGGGAGGCGGAAACGCGGTTGCTCACCGCGCACTACGGCCTGCTAGCGGGGCTGATAGGCGTGCGAGGCGTGGGTGGGGAGATGTGGGGACGGGAGTGAGGTGTGGGTATTAGGTTTTAGGATAGGGTGTCGTGGTTCATATCGTATCGATACATGTATGTGTTGGTGCCGACCTTAGACAAAACATGTCTTGTCGTAAACAACACTTCTTATTCCTCTCTGCGAGTGACGCACGCCGCGGCTGCGGCGCGTCGGTACGGTCGTGAGTTTCCGCGGTGGACGCGCGCGCGGTCAACAAACACGCCCAATGGTCAACTTCAAACAGCCCAGAGGTCCGAACTCGTTAATGGGAAACGCCCCGCGACCCGAAGAGCGAGATGGGGAGTACGTTTCAAAGCGGGTGCTACGCGCGGAAGCGGGCGCACTGTCCCTGCGTGTCATGGCCAGTGCTACCCCGTACGGCCCCGCGTTCGTGCACAAGACGTGCCCACTGTTACGACACGCGGATGCGACCGGGGTGGTGCTTCTCCAGCTGGAGGCGGGAAGCGACTGCGTGATACCCGTGGTGGCGGCGAGTCGTGCCGAGGAATGCCCAAAAGGCGGACTCGCCCTGAACGAAGAACAGAGAATAAACGTACACGTCGCGGAGGACCAGACGTGTTCGTTCAAGGTGTGGGACCCGCCTGGTGAGACAACGCGGAATGGTTTGTTTGACATCGAGATTGAGGTGCGGCTGTTGCGACGGGCGGTGACGGACGTGCCGGGCGTGGAAACGTGTTCCGACGACGAAACGGAGACGTCGAGTTGCGACGACGACGAACCCGAGACGGACGAAACCGTTGACACCCCTTTTTCGCAACCGGCGGGCGACTCGTCCGCAATCGAAATCGACGGCGCGTGGTTAACCCACAAACTCACGGAACGTTTGCGTAACCGGTGGGTGTGCGCGGGCGAGCTGCTTTCCGTGGAGGTTATTGAGGGGGTGGGTGGTGGTGGTGGTGGGGAAAGTAGTGTCGTTGGTTCAAATCCCACAGGGGACGCGGCGTCAAAAAGTACAAGCAAAAACACGGTTCGCGCGCGGGTCGTTTCGGTCAACACCGCGGATCCAAAATCGGCCGACGTTTTGCGACCCGGGTACCACTGTTTCCGGGGCGTGGTGACTCCTGAAACTGTTGTGTATTGTCACGCCGAAGGTGATGAATGTGCCACGAGTAATACCACTGTTTGTGGCCCATTGACGGTTTATAACTCGACGTCGAGGGACGACGCAAACGCGCGACGCGAAAACGAAAAAGCCGAGACGATTGCGATCACCACCAGCGACGGCGAGGTTTTTCCCGTGCACGCGGCGCTGTTACGGCCGTGTTTGGCGCTGACCAAGTTTGTACGCGCTGCGTTAACTGGCGGGGCGCGAAGTTCCGGGAAAAGGGAGGCGTGGGAATTGGAAAATTTGGGACTCGGTGGTGACGACGAAACGACGCGGGGTGAAATAAATGAAAAAATTGAAAAAACTGGAAATTCTTACGTGAAAAATACAAACGCAAACCCTTTGTCCATCCAAATCGACCTGGATTGCGAAACCTTGGACCGCGTGTTGCTGTGGCTGGAGTGCGATTTTGTGGGTGCGACGACGCCGGAGTGGGACGTGCGCGCGGCTGAGGGTTTGATCGGGGCTAGTGAAAAGCTTGGTTTGGTCGCGCTCGCGGACCAATGCAGGTCGCAGGTCGGCGCACACGAAAACAGAATAAAAACGCACTCGTGGGAGTCGGTAAAAAAGCACAACGCATCCGGCGGCGTGCGCATCGTCATCGACGGCATGGTCCTGGACGTCAAGCGGTGGTTACCGGAACACCCTGGGGGCGACCGGATCATTCCCGGCCAATCCTTGGGCGTGGACGCGACGCGGCACTTTGAGGTGCGCGCCGGGGCTTTCCCAAATCCCGCCAACTGTTTACCGCTCCTCTTTGAGTGCACTACGGCCGTAACATTTACCAGTACTGGCAACAACACATACATCACAAGTGCACTGTTTGCGCATAGTATACCTGTAGACTCAACACTGACACTTTGTTTTACGCATCGCAAGCTTTACCACGCGTCCAAGGAGGTACGTATTGCGCGTTTCCCAAATCCAGGCACACTGTTTGCCCCACAACACTGACACTTTTCGTTCACAATCAAAGTCGTTTCTTTACTTAAAGACGTTTTACGTCGGCGAGGTTTGGGCGAGCGACTTGGCGCTTGTGCCGAAACCGGTGAACAAAACCACGGGCGTTCCCGACCCGGCCGCCAGTGCTGAGTTTTTAAGCCAACTAAGGGAACACACGCAAGGGTTCCGAGTAGCTAATGACACTCTAACTCCGGAAGACGAAGGGGAAACGAAGGAACGCGCGCCCCGGGTGCATCTAGGCGCGCGGCGGTAGACCAGGTGCGAGCGATTACCTTGAAGGTAGTGGTGAATATCTTGATTGTTGTAAAGTAAAGGTAGCGAGGGGCGTTTTAGTCGTGGAAAAGTTTCAAGTGTTCTTTCTATACTTTTAGTGTGTTTTTACATAGAGTGTCTACTACCTATTGCTACTAGCTTACAGCGGTCCAACGAATGGACTCGGCCTACATTATTATACCCCCCCGGTTCCCGCGACCCCGGTTAAAAGCGCGCCGGCTTTTTTAATGGTGCACGGCGCTGCTCATGCGTGCAAAGTTCGCTTTGAAGGACGCGAACCCGACGTGCGCCTCCGCGCACGAGGTTGGGTGCTCGTTGTTGGTTTCCATACCGGGAACTCTGGACACGGTGAACGTGTTCGACCGAAGGCTCGTGGTTCGCATGATGTCCAGCGACGCGCGTCGTAGCGAGGTTCGGTGCAAATCAAGACTCGCTCGGCGCAGCGCGGGGGGCGCTTTCGCCACGGCGCTGATGAGCGCCTCGCCCAGGGAGGAGACGAAATCCGTTGCGAGGAACGCTTTGGCGATTTGCGCGTCCGATTCGACTTTGCGGAGCGCCGTTCTTGGTGACTCGGGGGCGGGTTCACTCGATTCTTGGGTTTCAGTCACTTCTTCTTCGGGTTTCTGAGTCGCGACTTCTTTGGGTTTCTGCGTCGCGACCGCGGTGGCCGCCACCGCCGCCTCCGCCTCAGCCCGCGCTTTCCGCACGGAAGGAGGCACGTACGCATTAGCGCCCGCGGCGTGAAGGGGAAACTTCTGAGCCGTGGTCCTTCCGGTTGACGTGGTGGCCGCGATGTCAGTCACCACTTTTTGTAAAGTGCCCCACCGTTCGCTCGCGTCCCCCGCGCTTCCCGTTTTGCCCCACCGTCGGCGCTGGCACTCCGCGGCGCCGCAATCAAGGGACTCGTCGTTCACTTCACCCACCCCTCTTGCAGGCGCCGCGGCCCTGTTCGCGGACGCGCTGGCCCAGAAGTTGGTGAACTCGATGGGTTTGACGAACCTGTGTCCGAAAATGAACCGGCCGCTCGGCAGCGGCGTCAACTGTAAAGCCGCGTCGCCCGCGTTTGGAAAGAGCGTCGCAGAGGTGAACCCGGAGCACGCCACGAGGGACCCGTCCTGGGTGAACCCGTAGTCAACGCGCGCGCTGTTCGCGGTGCGCGCGGCGAGGACTCGGCCCGCGATCGCGTCGAAGGCGACCACCGAAAAAGCGCCGCCGGAGGCGTGTAAATCGCCCAGGGTTTTCTTCAACGCCGCGACCCGGCGTCGGCTTTCGCCCTCCGGCGCGTCAACTCCGGTATCCGCAAGCTCGGGAAGCGTCGCGGCGTACGCGCGTTTGAACATCTCACCAGTGACCGTGCCTGACACGAGCACCGCGATTAGGCCGGGTTGCTCGATGACACATATGCCGGTGTCGCACTCGCGACCCAGCACGGAAAGGGCGCCGCCCCGCGTGGCGCAAATCCTGGTGGGCTCGGCGCCCGCCCTGGCGGTCAGGGAGTTGATCGCATATCTGTGTTTGGATGGAACAGAGCGGCGGCAAGGTCAGTGTCCGGTCGTTTGGAGGTCTCTTCGGATGCACCGTTGGTTCGTTCCACGTGTTTGCGTGTAGACAAACGCAACACCAAAGCGTGCGCGAGGACTAAACGGAACGTCGCAAAAGGGTGCAAGCGCGTTCGGTACGACACGACGGACGCGTCGAACCGTCTTTGCGACGCGATTTGTGCAAAAAAAGCGGTGTCGAAACGTCGGACCTCCTGGGTCCGGAAACCGCGCGGGGGCGGTGCCTTTCGTTGGAACTGGCGCGCGTCGAGGCGCCCTTTGACTACTGTCAAGGCGAGTGACACGCCACGCGCGGTGGTGGCGTGTTTGACACGACGGACCAGGCCATGAAGCGCGGAAAGGGACGCCGGGAACACACGCACCTCGCATCCGCCTCGGTGGCGTCGAAGCGTTTCGCGGGCGCGACGACGGCGAACGCGGGCGTGGGGTTGGTTTCAACGCCAACGCGGCGCGCCTTGGGTGCGACGCACTCGGTGCGGGTATCAGCGATGCACATCGTGGTGGAAGGCTTGAGGTTTGGGTCGAACACGGGAGTGGGTTCGTGTGTGTGCGTGAGCGGAATGGCGAGCGCTGCTGAGGATGGAAGCAAATAACGCGAAATGGAAGCGTTTTGACGCGCCAAGTCGCAAATCGAGAGACGTGGTTTCGTCCGGAGCCGTGTGTCGACGTGGCGAACGGAGAAACGAGACTGTCACGTGGCCGTCTCGCGTGTGTTTGGCACGCGCGTGACCCACCCTGACCGTGAAACAAAACTTCGAGTGGAGGGAACTCGGAACGGTTCATCGGGCGGTCCGATGAACTTTTTGAGGTCGGGGTCGAATTTTTGGCATTCGCACGAAGAAAAAACCAAACAGAAAGCGAGTACCTGGCACTGTATTTAGTCACGATGTTTTGTATGACCGGTTTGGTTCAATAACAACTCGTCCAACAATTCTCCGTCCACGTGAAATACCTCTCCAGGCGCTGTGTTTTACATCTAAAGTCTTGTGAGACTCGCACGTTGCGCGTTTCCCAAATCCCGCCTCCCTGTTTTACCGAAGCTGGTGACTGTTGTCCATACATCGCGATATACAGGACTGTCTCCACGCTCGTCACAACCGCCAAACTCAACGTGCGTGTGAAAGTTTCTCGAAAGCATTCATCCATCCAATTCATCAGTTCCCCCAACCCGTCCCATCCATCAGTCGCAGTCCCCCCCTTCCCAAACCTCGCCTTTGACGATCGCATCCAGCGCGGCACAAGCGTCTTCCCGCGTCTCGACGCACCCCATGAAGTTGATTCGCCGGACCTGCGAGATCCCGTCCAGCCGCACGCGCACGTCGATGCCCATGCGGTCGATAGAGATGATCCTGTTTTTGTACAAGAAAAAGGTCAGTCTCGAGTACGGGTGTACTATGTATCGCGATGTATTGGACGATGTATGGATAACAGGGAGGGGTAATCGGTCTGAACAGTCACCAGATGAGAGATAAAACAGTATCCTTGTGATGTACGTAACAGTTGCCAGTACGCCGTAAGTGTTACGGCCGTAGTGCGTTCAAACAGTCAAACAGGGGCGCGTAAACCGTCGTGTATGATTTGGGAAAGCCCCTGCACGTACCACAGATCGTCCACGAGCACGGGCGCCTCCCGGTCCGCTTCGTTGGGCGCGATTGAGTTCCCCAAAACCGCGCCGCTCTTGGCGAGGAGGGTGCCGTATTTCGTGTTCAGCTCGGAGAGGGTATCCAGCACGCTGTGCCCAACCCCCGGGGTGACGATTTTATCTGGCGTCGCGTTCCTGTAATCGTTCATGTCCACCCAGTTCAAGGTTCCGAAACCGCCCACGAAGTACCTGTCGTTGGTACGCGGAAAGGGGTTAACGTCTTTTCCGGAAGGCGAGTGTGGGTTCGTAACGTAACGTTGCCAGTGCGCCAGTGTGTGTTACGGGTGGTGCACGCAAAGAGTTGCAGTAAACGTAGGTGTTGACGGAATTGGGAAAGCCGAAAAACACGTACACGTCAATCACGCGGTTCATGCGGTAAAACGTGTAGTCGCCCCAGCGGTCGTCCAAATCCGACGCCTCCTTCCTCGCCGCGTACTTCGCCTTGAAGATCTCGTTCGCGCTTGTTTGGTACTCCGGAGGCAGGCGGTGGACGTCGCCGAAAATAGTCACCCTCGCGTTCGCCAACCCTCCCCAGCCGTTCATCTTTACGGTGAGCGACGCGCGCGAGTTGTACGCCAGGTTCCTGATTGAAATAAAATAAATGTCAGTCGTGTATGGGCAATCAGTCAGTGGAATGTGGTGATTGGGAAATACTACCTCGTGTGCATCGCGAGCGGTGTCAGACAGAAAACAGGGTACCCGTCCGCGTCCGTTGCGAAATCAACCGTGCTTGCGAACGGGTACCCGGTCCGGCGGTGGTTCATGTTGGACATTATGGTGGACAAATCCGCGTAATCCGCCAGTTCCATCAAGTTCCGCGCCGCGACGGCGACGCTCGGCAGATCCGCATCCTTCATGCTGTTCAAAACGCCGCCCGAAAGCGGCGTGCGTAACAAACGGGTAAGCGCGCCTTTCTTTTTTGTTGATCCTGTTGCGTTGTCTGTTTGCGTCTTGTTCTCGTCGCTGCCTTGCGTTTCGCTTTGTCGCGGTAACGAGAGCTCGGTTTTACAAGACGAAGCCTCCGCGAACGGCTTCGACGCGGACGCCGAAATCTTTTCGGACGCTTTTGTTTTTAAACCATCTGCAAAGCCGTCGCCGTCGTCCATGGAGCCTTTCGTGGGATTGCTCCCCCGGCCTTGCTTGACCACCGCGGGGTTTACGATCACGCCGTTGCCATCAGGGCCAGGGCCTTGTGTCCGGCCTGATGTCGCGGCGAGTCTGGTGCTGGATGTTTTGTTCCCTCCACCAACCGGAACCACATCGGAAACCGCGCCGTACCAGGACGTTCTTTGGAACCCGGCGGTGGTGCCTGACGCGGCGCGCACCGACCGGGCCGGGCCGGCGGTAGTCGTGGGCGGGCCAACCGCTTTGTCCATGGAAGCAACCGTGGCCAGTTGTTGGTTTTGTCTCGGCCACGTAGAGCTCGCCCCGGAGGTGGTGCGACCTGGCGCTGAGCTCACCATCGCGGGGGTCTCCACCGCCCTCGCGGTGCGCACGGGCGACCCCGGCGTCGGTGCCCCAGGCGGTGGCTTTTGACGCGTCGGGGATGAAGGCCGGTGGTTGTGCCCGTTCGGGTTCGCCGCCAAAGCGCGCGTCACGCGATTGACCTTGGTGGATCCATGACGACCGCGTGTAACAAATCGTGACCCCACACGCGTGGGCGCGAGCGCAGGGCACGACGCCGCCACGGTGGTCATCTTTTTTAAATCGAAGACACGCCCTTAGCGTGTTTCAAAAAGGGTTTGTCAACACGACGTAACTCGTAGTGGACCCGTCCGCGTGTGGTGTGAGACGAACGCGATTACGCGAACTCGTGTACCGATATTCGCGCGGCGTCCGTGGAGGACGTCCGACGCTGTGACGTTCGCGCTACGCGGGGCGGAGTGCCTCGAGGCTCGGACGGAGAGACGCACCAAACATTTTGAACTGCGGCGCAATAAAGTGCATTCAGCGCCGATATTTTGGCCTCGGAAAATCCCGAGTGTCACGATGCCTTCATTTCTCACGCGCCCGCGTCGGCGGCGGTGCCCCCTCGATGCGTTTGTTGGACGAATCCGAAGGGAAGAAATTGGACCGACCGATCGACGATTCAGGAACGGACGATGTTGATGTTTCCGACGACGACGACGACGACGGTGCCGATGACGAGTCTGACGATGACGAGGATGCGTCTGCGGAAGACGATGATGCCGAAGGATCTGCAGACGACGACTTCGAGGAAACAGACGACGACGACGCCTCCGCCTCGGCAAGCGAGTCCACCCTGAACCTGGCCTTAGCCGAGGACGGCCGCGTGGCGTGTCCGTTACTGCCGTTTCTTTATCTGGACGGGTTCAAGTCAGTGTCAAAGTTCGTGAACACGCACCGGCCGGGACACGAAGGGGACGACATCCGGAAGGATGGCGATGGTAAGCACGAAATGGTCCCGAGCGAATTATTGCACGAAAAGTTACGGTCGGACTGCGCGCGCGCATTCACCGCGCGCGCGACTTCCAAAAAGACCGGGCCGTACTCTTCCGGCCGGACGTACTGGCTGGGTGCGATGGACACCCCGAAGTGCGGCCTGGAGGAGATTGCGAGAACCGTGTTCGAACTGCACACGCAACGCGCGGTGGAGGCGTTCGCACAGGCGAAACTAAAAACAAGTGACGCCGCGAGGTGCTGCGGTGCTTCCAAAAAAGAAGAAAACCAGTCAGAGGAACTCCCGTTCGACCCCACAAACTCCGGCGCGGAGTGGTGGACGCAGGTCGTGAGCGTCGAGGACGAAATCGGCATGCACTGGGACAAGGACTACGCCCTGGAGAACAGCGATCTGAACGTCCACCCGCAGATCGCGACCGTGACGTATTTGTGTTCAAAAGGCGCGCCGACGCTGTTTGTGCGGAAAAGGTTCGTGGTCCGTCGCGTTTCGGTTTAGTCGCGCCTTTCACCAAATCAGGCGGCACACTGCTTTACCTCTAACGCGCCTGTGACTTTTGTCCATACATTGCGACGCACTCGTCCTACGAAGGGACATCTTCCCTCTGCCCTGACTGTTCAGACCGATGGCCGGTGACTGTTGACCAGGCCATCGTCCAATACATCGCGATACGCGCGACTGACACTTTTCTTTTCGTTCCCGAAAAAAGAACCCCGCTGTACCACCACGAAAGCGCGGCCGGAACGTTGGACGACTTTTCGGAAAGTTGCGCCTGCAATTACTCTGGAAATAATCGAAAACTACCTCAACACACGGATTGCGATACCTTCCTAAGCTACCCACAAGTAGGCAAGCACGTATCCTTCGACGGCTCGTGGCTGCACGGCGCGCTTCCCGCGCTTGCGCGGCCTGGTGAAGACGAACCGTCGAGTCATACCTCGTCGCCAAAAGCGAAAAGCAAGTCTCCAAAAAAAACAAAAACAAAAACAAAAAGAGTAACCTTTCTGGTCAACGTCTGGCTCAACCACGCGCCTTCCACGGCTTGTAGGTTGCCCGATTCGGTGGCCAGTGTTTTGGCGCCGGTGGGGGCGTTCCATGGGGCGTTTGCGAAGGAGACCACGAGTAATTCTTCGGAAAAGGCGAGGGATGGCACTGCTTGCGGCGGAAAGAGCGACAACTCCAACTCCGAAAATACCTTCGACGCCGTCGCGACAATCGACGTCGCCGCAATCGCGTCCACGGAGTTGACGTCCGTTTTCAAACACGCGGACAAGAAAATTGTCATGACCCTGGACGTGCCTTCCCGGTTCTACTCAGAAGGTCAAGATACGACGGCGGAAGGAGGGTCGTTCGCCTTGAAAGGAACCGGAGGTGTTTTGCGCGAGTCGTCGTCGAAGAAAAGAAAGGTAGCGAGTTGACAACAAAGAACAATGAATGTTCTTTTCACCCCTCGTCGTGTCCTCCGCGTCCGCGTGTTTCCGAAGCGGGGGGGCGGTTCGGGGGGGCGACCGAGGTCTTCAGACGTTTACGCATGCCATGTGACGGCAAGTAAGACGTGGCGTGGGTGTAGAGAGTCGCCCCCGCGCGCGCCGTCGGGATCGCGGGGTGAGGTCTGGGATCCCGGAAGTGCCGAAACAATCAGATGCGATGCGTTAAATTGAAGTCTTCAAAGCGCCCGACCATTCGCCACCGCGCGGCGCGCGTGTCCGCGGCGGTGGGTATACCGGATATCGCGTCGCGTTGTCATGCGCGGTGACGTTGTCGTTGGAACGGACCGATGTGACCGTGATGCGACGCGGACTTTGGAACAACGCACCGAGGACCGCGTGCGTTGGATGGACGATAGTAGGAACGACGATGCCGTTGGGCGTTCCACGACCGTCTCCGTCTCCCAACCACCAAGCGGCGGCGGCGTGTTCGGCGTTGCGCGCGCGCTTTCGGACGCGACGCACGGCCCAACGCTCACCAAAGTGCTCGTGTTCGCGCTCCTTCGCGAGTTCAAACCGAGCGAGCCGTTCCTGGTGGCAACGTACGTGAACCACGGGTTCGCGGCGTCGCACATCACTTCACAAATATTTCCAGCCTGGGCCTACGCCCGAGTTCCGTCGCTCGTTTTGATGGCGTGTTCCGCGAAACACTTCGGGTGTAAAGCCACCGTGCTGTCAGGAACAGCCGCGGCTTGTTTCACTGTGGCCGTAACGCTCTTCGTAACGCACGGGACAAACGCCTACGACTGTTTGCTCATAGCCAGCCAAGCAACAGCGGCGTTTTCCCAAGCGTCGCACCAAGCGTTTCTCGGGCTAACCTTCGCGACGCTCCCGCCGAGGTACCACCCTGCCGCGGCGCACGGCGTGAAGGCGGTTGCGTTGCTCGCGACCGCGGGGTCGTCATTGTGTGGACAAGTACTGTGGGGACGCGGGTACCAAAAAAGTGTGTTCGTCACGACCCTCGCGGCGCAGCTAGTTTCGGGGTTCGTGGCGACTTTGTTCACCGAACGCGAAGGCGAAGGCGAAGGCGCTGCTGCTTCAAACGGAGAAAATAATTGCAACGCGGAATCGTTGTCATCATCGTCCGATGTACAACAACCTTTAGGGTTTGAAAAGTCAGGGCACGGAAACAAGAACAACCCGACCCAGCGTTGGTCTGCGACTCAAGCTGTTACCCGCGCTCTGAAAAACCAACGCGTGTTTTTTTGGTGTTTGTGGAGCTTATCCTGCGCGCCGACGCACGCGTTCGTGGCGGGGAACTGGCAGCTGCTTTTTGTTGGCGCAAAACACGAGGACGAGGACGAAACACCATTGGGTAACGACGTTTCGTCCCTTGCGAACAACAACGGTAACGGTTTCTTCCTCGCCGCGATGCAGATCGCGGCATTCGCTGCGACTCTCGCGGTCGGGGGGGTGGCGTATCCAGGTACTGACCGAAAAAAACAGACGGGTCCTCACCGTGTACGAGACGAAACGAAAAGAAACACGCTTCCAAACGAAGTGTCTCTGGTTCCGTCCATGGCCGTAATGGCGCTCGCACTGTTCGCCGCGGGTTTCGGTTGGCGGCGCGAGCGCGGGTACGCCGATTCGATTTCGCGATGCGCGGTGGTAGTCTTCGTGTGCGTTTTCGAAAGCACGTCCAGTGTATGCGCCGCTTGTTTGGGAGCCGAAGCGAAGCAACTGGCCGTCGCTGGTGCGTCGAGTCTTCCGGAAACGGCCAATTTTGACGAAGAATTTGTTTTGGACCACACCGCGGACGAGACACGCGGCGACTCGCAATTATCCACGGCGGACAATGCGGATGATGACGACCCACCGCGCCGCGCCGCCGAAACTCGCGCCCCGAATTCGCAACCACCTCTCTCCTCGCGTCTGACCTGGCTCTTCGCGCTTTTGTCGCTAGCGGGGTACTGCGTCGAGGTAATGACGGAAGCGGTTACGGAGGTCGCGCGCTTAACAATTCAAAAGCGCTTCCAACTCAGGTCGGCAGGGCTGTTGGTTTTCACGGGCGTCGTGTTTGGCACGCGTCGCGCGTGTGTTTCGCGAAGCGCGCAACTTTCGAGAGCGGCAGAGGAGGAATGTGAGGGAGACGATTTAGACGGAGACGAGCTCACCGACCCGTTGTTGCGCGGGCGGCCGGAGCATGATTAGTGGAAACCTTTTGCTCAACAGTTTTAGGGTTGCGTGTTACGTTTGTTGTATTGTATTGTAGTGTAACCGTGTATCAGTGTAGTAACGTGTGATGAAGAGTGAAGCGCGCGCAATCTTTTTGCAACGATCGGGGTAATATTTACATCGACACCCGCAAAAATAGTTTATGTCCAAAGGAACACCGAACCAGCGCGCCGTCGGCGCGCCTGGCTCGCGACCTCATGGGCTGTGTGCAGCGCAACGATATGTTGGTCAGCATGCGGTACGCGGTGCTGAGCAAATTACCAGCCGCCGCCGCCGCCACCGCCGCCGCCGCCGCCACCGCCGCCGGTGCCGACCTGGCGTCCGTTGACGGGCGCGAAGGAGCGATCGTTGGACGGGCGGTGGGCAAGGAACGAGGAGCATTGCACCTGCTTGATGTTGTCG
>Ga0222645_100235_pt1 | contig 32620 bp, 31 predicted proteins | sample AntAcemetagen292_FD_179881 | JGI IMG/M metagenome (GOLD analysis project Ga0222645, IMG submission 179881) | Saline water microbial communities from Ace Lake, Antarctica - #292 | ecosystem: Environmental > Aquatic > Non-marine Saline and Alkaline > Saline | place: Antarctica: Ace Lake | collected...
CCCTTGACATGTGTGACCCCCTTCATTTGTCAGACTAAATGGAGGTCAAGACATCTTTGGGGTGGAGGCAGCCATCTGCAGCTCTAATTAACACACCCCACACTTATACCCCTCAATGCCTCAAACTCCTTGGCATCGACACTCAGTTCCCACTTCCCCTTCACGGTCATCCAGTCCTCAACATATTGGCACCGGTAACTAATGTTTGTTGGTAGCCACTCAGCGGGGTCTCTTGCTGACTTAGAACGGTTAGAGCTTGCACTAACCGCTATTAGTGCTTCCGCAAGGTCTAGGTCATTGGCAAATGCTTGGCGTCTTTCAGTACTCCAAGCATTTGCACCGCTGTCCCAGGCTTCTTTTAGTGGAATCATGTGGTCAATGTCTAGCTTCGATGAATCAGTGATCACAACGGCGTCATAGCTTGAGAACCAGCTGCCGGTTAGCACCTTGCAGCCAGCACCTAATGTCACAGGTTCTAAGGATTCAATAATCAACACTTCTTCGCGGGCATTACAGCTGTCTCGGTCTGCATCTATCCAGTGTTTGAACAGACCTCTGTCATAACCACTTGTTACCTCTGGCTTGATCTCCATGCTTGCAAGCAAGAACGTGAACTTATCGACTTGTTCAGAAGACCCACTCTCCTCAGCAACCAGCTCTTCATTGGCAGTCTCCTGCCCAGGCTCCGATGGAGCTGGGCTGGAGCTTACTTCTGGGGTTGCTTTTGGCTCAGGATCAACAGATTCAGTCTCATTGGATCCGGGCTCTGGTTCCTGAGAGGCAGACGCGGTGGGGGTTGATTGGGCCTGTGAGGCTGTTTGTGAGGCAGTTGGTTGTGGTTCTGGGCTGTCGGTGACAAGGCCAATAAAGCCAAAGAGTGCGAGACTAGCCACGATGGCAATTGTTTTTGGTTTCCACATCAGCCTCGCCCCCCAAGGGTTATCTTGCTAACACAGTACCCGTGGAGGCTGACAGATGAGCCCGCTCGTATTTATGCTGCGCAACTAAAACGTTATTGGACAGGTCCCCGGATACTCAACGGATAGGTCCCTGTTTTTCTCCGAGTAGCAAACGTAAGTTGGCTCATCGCCGGACACCCAGCTCTGATCTCTTGTGATCGATACTGTGTCAGTGAATTCGGTTGACTCATTAACTGTGATTACGTAGCCGCCGATGCTTATCGAATTACCCTTATAAAGGATTGAATCTAGGCTGAAATCGTTCTCTACTTTAGTTTCGATGTAGATGAGGGTTCTTCCCTCGGGGGCAAGGGCTGTCATTGGTCCAGCCCCATTCCCGAAGCTCGTATCGATGTGATAGACCAGCACCCCTTCTCGGCTGCGGTTGGCGGGTTTATCGACATCAAATTTAGTTGACCTTCGTGATTCTATGGCGATCGCCTGGGTATCAGACATCCTAATCAGAATGGTTTTGAGCGACGTATCCGCGACGCTCACCGGCGTCAATACGAACGAAGTTTCTTGGAAGTTCTCATCGGTTAGACAGAAAACTTCGTCGTCAGTCATCCAACCCGCTAGCCACATGGGCCAGCCACTAAGAGACTTGGTTACCCCGTCTTGATTGTCCATTATGTCGAGGCCCTTGAACGGACCGGACAGAGTGAAATCGCTGCGCTTTACGCTGTTCTGGCTGTGCCAGTAAAGATCGGGCACCCGAAAATAGTGCATAGTTTCGTGGGCCCAGAAGGCCCAAAGGTTCTTGTCAGGTCTGAACTGATAACTTCCGGGTGTAAAGCCTCGGTAAATCTTGCCCTCGTCAGTTTGGTAGGGGCCATTTGAGGGTGGCCAAAGGTTGAACTCTTGGGAGACGTCTTGATTTCTTGGAAGAATGAAAAAGACCATGTCCACGCCAGTGAAGTCAACGAACGGATCGCTAGCGCTCAGGGCTGCATTCCAAAACCTATCCACTACCGACGTATTTTCTTCACCGTGCTGGGCAGTATTTTGTTGGGTCTCGGACTGGGAAAAGTTTTCCGATGGCTGGTCTATCGTGATCCAGTCTCCATAGAACTCCCAGTCGAACGAGACTTTGCCTCGAGTGAATACTTCGTAGTACTTAGACATCATCTCGGCGGCCGGTTTCGTGAAATCCAAGGGTTGCCCGTCACCCTTGATATCTGGGTACTGGACTGGAATTACCGCAATTTTGTAGTTCCCATCTTCAAGACCACCCTCGGCTCTTGGAAAACCAGTGGGATAGGCGTCTTCGTACCTTGCGCGCTCCCAGCTGGTTTCAATTAACTGGCATCTCTGAACATTGTTCTCGGGGAGATTTGATGTTAGGGCAGGGGTTTCCTGAGTCTGATCGGTTTGGCATACGGGCTGAAATGCCTTCCAGCCACTATTCGAAACCCTGGTTACGGGCTGAAGTTCAATTGAGTCGCACGCTGGGTAACGCGAGTTTATAACTACTGGCTCTTCAGTAGCTTTCGCCTTGGAAGTTGTTGCCACCTCCGGCTCATTGGCTGGTGGCGCTTGCGAAGTTGTGCAGCCCGCCAATATAATCGCGGTCAACACAATGCCGATGAGTCGTTTCAAGATTCTCCCTCTTCGTGGCCTAGGCCTAGATGCTGGTCGGAGCCATTAGCTGGTTTCAAGGGGGAACTCTTCACCATCGTCAGGCAGCAGCGCAAAGAGCTCCATCTTGGCGTCCATCCACTCTTGGACGTGTCCTGATTCCAGGATGGTCATCATTTCTGACATGGCATCTAGGTGGGGCTGATCTGCCATTGCAGCCATCTCAGCGCCATGCTGTTGGCTTTGGCTTGCCACTTCTTCGAAGCTTGAACCTCGAAAAGATTGACTGCAGGCTCCACCGAGTTCCAGGCAGCTGATTGTCTTCATTGGCCAAAAGTCTAAAGGTTTGGCCCTTTGAAGTCACTTTTGCCGCGGTGTCACCAATTGTTTTTCATAAATCACCAACGTGACTCGGGGAATAACCGATTAGGCGATGCCAGTTGGCATACTAAAGACATTCCGTTTCATCGAAGATGATTGTGAGGGCCAAATGATAGGCAGTACCTTTTCTTTTTCCTCAGAGGCTAGCTACACATGTCTACCTGCAGCCTCTCCCGCATTTGTCACAAAACGATATCAATATCTGGGTCTTCTGACCGCTTAAAGGCGCTTTGGTCGCTAGCGATCCACCCGTTAATTCTCTAGTTTTTGGTTTTGATGTATACAACCAAAGCCTTTTTACCGGCATAACTGCCTATATTTGCAAACTTTTACCTTGATTGGATACAATAATGTTAAACCCCAAAGGTTTTTCCTGTCTCGCAAAACCTAAATGCGAGCGTCAAACGACTGCCCTTACCTGGGCAACCCCATTTATTGCAGGCGGTAGCCTTAGATTCGAAGTACAAGGAAGTCCCTTATGTCACTGTCGACACTGAAGCGTTGGGTAACCGAGGTTGCCGATCTAACCGATCCAACCGAAATAATCTGGTGCGACGGATCCCATGCGGAGAGCCAAAAAATCAACGCACTTCTTGTTGAGAACGGCACCTTCGAGAAACTAAACCAGAAGATTAGACCGAACAGCTTTATCTCCCGCACTGACCCTGCTGATGTTGCAAGGGTCGAGTCCAGAACCTTTATTTGCTCTGAAGACGAAAAGGACGCAGGCCCGACAAACAACTGGGTCGAGCCTGCAAAAATGCGCGCTGAACTCAATGAGAAATTTGCAGGCTCGATGCGTGGTCGCAAAATGTATGTGATCCCGTTTTCCATGGGACCACTCAACTCACCGCTTGCTCGCTACGGAGTCGAAATAACAGACTCACCTTATGTTGTGGCGTCCATGCGAATCATGACCAGGGTCAGTGGCAAAATTGTGGACAAGATTGCCAAGGGGGCTGACTGGGTCCCAGCTATTCACTCGGTTGGCAAGCCACTGATTGACGATCAGGGCAACACCGTTGCCGATACCCCCTGGCCCTGCAACCCGGAAAACGTTTACGTAGTTCAGTTCCCGGAGACCCGAGAGATTTGGTCCTTCGGTTCTGGATACGGCGGGAATTCACTGCTTGGTAAGAAGGCTATGGCGCTTCGCATTGGTTCGGTTCTTGCGCGCGATGAGGGTTGGCTAGCGGAGCACATGCTACTAATCAGAATCACCACTCCCGAGAAAAAGCAGTACCACGTGGCAGCTGCGTTCCCTTCGGCCTGTGGTAAGACAAATCTTGCCATGTTGCAGTCTCAAATGCCGGGCTGGAAAGTTGAGACCCTTGGCGATGATATTGTTTGGATGGCTCCAAACGATAACGGCAAGATCCGAGCAATCAACCCGGAGAACGGTTTATTTGGAGTTGCTCCCGGTACTGGAATCGCAACCAATAAGGTGGCGGTTGATTCGATGCGTGAAGGTGCTATTTTCACCAACGTCGCGACCACCAAAGACGGTGACGTTTGGTGGGAGGGGCTCACAGCTGAGGTTCCAGAAGGCCTAACCGATTGGAAGGGCGACCCTTGGGACAAGGACAGCGGCAAAACTGCCGCTCATCCCAATGCCAGGTTCTGCTTGCCAATCGATCAGGTTACGAGCCTCAGCGACAATTGGGCAGAGCCCGAGGGTGTTGAGCTGGATGCAATTTTGTTTGGTGGCAGAAGAGCTACCAACGTGCCACTTGCTGTTCGTTCGCTGAATTGGCAACATGGCGTTTTCTTGGGAGCAACCATTGCCAGTGAGCAAACTGCTGCGGCCGAGGGTCCCATTGGGATTCTTCGACGAGACCCCTTTGCAATGTTGCCTTTTTGCGGCTACAACATGGGTGACTACTTCGGTCACTGGTTGTCCTTCGCTGAGAAACTAGACCCGGCCAACTTGCCCACCATCTTCCAGGTGAACTGGTTCCGGAAAGATGATGAGGGCAAGTTCATCTGGCCGGGCTTTGGCGAGAACATGCGAGTGCTGCAATGGATCGTTGGCCAGATTGAAGGTAAAGACTCCTCGACAGCAACCCCAATTGGCATGGTTCCAAAAGCCGAGGCGCTAAACACCGAAGGCCTGGAACTATCGAACGAGAAACTTGCTCAATTGCTCGCAGTTGATAAAGACACTTGGAGCCACGAAGCTGGCGAAATTGCAGGATTCTTTGACAGCTTCGGCGACAAAATGCCGGAGGAGCTGAGGTTGGAACTTCAAAACCTAGAGACTAGACTTCGGGCCTAAGTGGCCTTGGTTTTGCTGGCATTTTTAGGGGCTTTTGGAACAAGTAACGATTCACTAAAGTTTGTTCTGTGAAAGCTTATTGGTGTGTTGTCAGGGTTTACACTACAGTCGAACCGTCGTAAAAATTAACCTAGATTTATTACGTGACAATGATTGATCTTCAATGAAGAAGGAGTAACGATGGACAAGACAAGACTGGCCGGCAAAAAGGCTCTTATTACAGGTGGCGCTCAAGGTATGGGTGCTGCAATAGCCAAACACTGGGCCGCACAGGGCGCGGAAATTTGCCTCGGAGACCTAAATATTGAGGGCATCAAAACCGTTGCCGAAGAAATCATTGCCGATGGCGGCAAGGCCACCTACATCAAGCTTGACGTAGCCAGCGAGGAAGACGCCAAGGCGGCCGTTCAGCACACCGTTGACACTTTTGGTGAAATCAACCTTCTTCTAAATAACGCAGGCATCAACAAGCCACTGTTCTTCTTGGACATCACCAAGGAAAACTTCGACCTACTGAACAAAGTAAACACCTGGGGATCCCTAAACGTTATGCAGAAGGTTGCTCAGCAGATGAAGGATCAGGGCAAGCGCGAGTATCCATACAAGATTATCAACGTTGGCTCGATTCTTTCTCGCGAGGCTTTCGATGACGTCACCGTGTACACAATGACAAAGCACGCGATTCTTGGTCTAATCAAGGCCGGTGCAAAGTCACTGATTGAGCACAACATCACCGTTAACGGCTACGGTCCGGGCGTTGTTCGCACCGAAATGTGGGAGCAACTGGACAAGGACCTCGTTGCGATTGGCAAATTCGAGAAGCGTGGCCAATCAATGGACGACATTGCGGAGAACATGATCCTCATGAAGCGCTACAGCTACCCAGAGGACGTAGTTGGAACTGCTTCGTTCCTAGCCAGCCCAGAGTCTGACTACATGACTGGTCAGCTTCTAATGATCGATGGCGGAATGGTAATCCAGTAATTTAGACAATAAAAAAATCCCCCCAAAAGGTAGCCGCCTTAGGGGGGATTTTTTTATGCGCTAGATAAGCATTGTTAGAGGATTCTCGATCCTTGCCTTGAACGCGGCTAGCCACTGAGCAGCCAACGCACCGTCAACCGCCCGGTGGTCGGCGGACAGCGTCACGCTCATGATGGTGGCGACAGTTATTTCACCATCCACAACCACGGCCTTCGGCCCTGCTGCACCGACGGCCAAAATACCTGACTGCGGTGGGTTCAAGATCGCCGAGAAGCTTGAGGTGCCGTACATGCCCAAGTTAGTCACTGCAAAGCTGCCACCATTTAGCTCTTCTTGGCGAAGCTTTCCTGCTCGTGATCTTTCGGCCAAGTCAGTGATGGTCCTGGCAATATTGCTAAGTGACCGTTTTTCAACGCCTCGGATAACCGGAGTGAGCAAACCACCGTCGGTTGAGACTGCGATCGATATGTCTACTGACTCGTACTTGATCATGGCGTCTGGTCCCCAGACGACATTCGCTTCTGGGACATCCTCAAACGCTGCGGCGACGGCTCTGACAACCATGTCGTTGACCGAGATCTTGACCTGTGAGCTTTCGTTGATCTTCTTACGCAATGCAAGTAGTTCATCTACTTTGCAGTCTGCGTTTAGGTAGAAGTGAGGGACAGTGCTTTTACTCTCGGTGAGTCTTCTGGCAATTGCCTTACGCATCGAAGTGTGAGGAACCGTTGAGTAAGTGGATGAGTACTCCTGGCTCGCAAGCTCCTTAGAAGCACTTGTGCTCACTGGAGCTGGGGCCTGAGGGGCTACTACTGGGCTGGCTGCAACAGGTGCCGCTACAGGCTCAGCGGCAGTAGTTCCGTTTGCAACGCTTGCTTCAACATCGCGTCTGACCACTCTTCCACTTGGGCCGGTACCCGTGATCTGACTCACATCAACGCCAGCATCCTTAGCTAGCTTTCTGGCAATAGGAGACACACGCTGTCTTCCGGAAGCCTGAACAGTTTCAGCCGGAATAGCTGCTGAGGTGTCTGCGGCCGTGACACTTGGAGTGGCGACTGGCTCGGAAACTGGGGAGGCAACAGGGCTAGCAACCGGAGATGCGGCTGGTGGCACTGGTGCTTCTGCAGCTGGAGTCACTTCTTCTGGAGCAGCAGCACTCTCGCCTGCTTCGCCAACCATGGCAATTGTGCTACCGACTTCCATTTCATCGCCCGGCTTGCCAATGAGCTCCAAAATAGTTCCGGCAGTTTCTGCCAAGAGTTCTACGACAGCCTTATCGGTTTCAATTTCAGCTATTTGCTGGCCGACGACAACCTGGTCACCAACGGCAACCTGCCAGCTAGAGATGACTGCATGGGTTGCGCCTGCAGCAACCTCGGGAAGTTTGATTTGTGTGGCCATTAGTTTTTGCCAAACCCTTCCTTCACGAGGTTCAAGCCTGCCACCACTTCTTCAAGGCCGGCGATAGATGCTCGCTCTAGAACCTTGGAGATGCTTGGTGATGCTTCACGTCCGTGAACTCGTTGAACCGGCTGATCTAAGTGGTCAAAGAACCTGCGTTGGATCTCATCGGACAGCCATCCGCCGTAGCTGGTGCCTTGAACGCCCTGCTCGACTATGACAACACTGTTGGTCTTTTTGATGCTCTCACCGATGGTGTCCCAGTCAATGCTCGCGCGGTCTAGCCAGCGAAGATCGATTAATTCGCCGTCTAGGCCGGTCTGGTCAAGAGCTTCCTTGGTGATGTTGACCATGTTTAGGTAGCTGAGAACTGTGGTGTCTTTGCCTTCTCTAACAACTCGTGCCTTACCAAACTCGATGTGGTAATCAAGATCGTCGGCTGGAATCAGACCGCGCTGGGTATAGAGATCAACGTGCTCGATCATCAAAACTGGGTCTTCCATCTTTAGCGCAGCGTTCATGAGGCCGATGTAGTCAAACGGGTTGCTGGCTGCAACTACTCGCCAACCAGGGGCGGTAGCGAAGATGCCGGCTGGATCCATTAGGTGCTGGGAGCCATAGCCCGAGCCCATTGCAATCTTGGTTCTTAGAACCAATGGCACTGGGTTCTGACCACCAAACATGTGCCTGGCCTTACCAATCTGATTGAAGACCTGGTCCGCTGCAACCCAAAGGAAGTCCGGATACATGAACTCAACTACCGGGCGAAATCTGCCATCCATGGCCATTCCACCACCCAGGCCTGCAAAGGCGTTTTCGCTAATTGGGGTTCCAAGTACTCGGCCGTCATATTTATCTGGCAGGCCCTTGGTTGCACCGTTGGTGCCACCCTTTAGGCGATGAACATCCTCACCCAAAATAATGATTCGGTCATCAAGTTCCATTTGACGATCCATGCCCTTGGCGATGGCGTCAACAAAACGAATGTCGGTTGTTTCTCCGGTGTAAGAGTCTTGCTCCAGTGTCTTGGCTCCAGCAAGCTCTGAAAGATCCGAGCGCAGCCCAACGTCCACGAAACCAGAGTCTGGCCAGAGGTTAGCCTTGATTTTTCTAGCTCCCGGCTTTCCGTCTAGATCTGGCTCTAGCAATTCAAGTGCGACTAGCTCCATTGCGGCAACTGCTTGATTTCTAGTTTCAGTCACCTGCTCCTGAGTGATCAGACCAAGTTCGATCATCTCGTTGGCAACCTTGTCCAGTGGGTCACGGCTTCTCCAGTGCTCTTCTTCTTCCTTCGAGCGGTAACCGAATGCGCTTCCTGGGAAGGCTCCGTTCTGGTGGAAGAATCGATAGACCTCTGCTTCAACAACCGCTGGGCCCTTGCCAGAGCGAACGTGCTCCTCAACTTCTTGCATGACGTGCCAAACGGCAAGTGGGTCCATTCCGTCTACGCGCCAGCTAGGAATACCAAAACCAACGCCGCGACCGCTTAGGCGGTCTTCCTTGGTTGCCTCGGCAACCGTGGTTGAAACCGCGTAGAGGTTGTTCTCAATGAAGAACACCAGTGGGACATCCCATGCTGCGGTTAGGTTCATGCTCTCAAGCACGCTGCCAATGTTTACGGCTCCGTCTCCGAAGTAGCTGGTTGTCATGTCCGTAGTTCCGGCTCTCTTCTGTGACCAGGCGTTACCAGCTGCAAGTGGAACACCGCCACCAACAATCGCGTTGGTTCCCAGTGCTCCGGCTTCATGCCACTGAAGGTGCATCGAGCCACCACGGCCCTTGCAATATCCTTGGGCAAGCCCAAGGATCTCGGCGGCAGTCTTTTGCAGAACTTCTTGAACTTGGCTAGTTACAAGGTTGGTCACATCTAGTTGTGGTGCTACGTAGGCAATTGCCTTAGCTAGAAATTGGTGGTGTCCTCGGTGGGATCCATTGATGGCATCGGTTGGGCGCATACCGACGATGGAACCTACTGCTCCACCTTCTTGACCGACAGATGAGTGAGCGGGGCCGTGGACCAGACCCTCTCCGGCGATTTCAAGAATCGCCTCTTCGAATGCTCTGATTAGATGCAGCTGACCGAGCATGGTCTCAAGTAGTTTGGGGTCGGCGTTTTGGTAATCCTGCTTGGTGGTTTTGATCTCCACCCATGGCTCGAGGGGATCTAGCTGAATGCGTTCGGTCATCGATGACTCCATAAAGAATATTGATTGGCTATTGGTACTAATTTAGCGTGATTGTATACATTACTACAACTGCTAAGCCAAAAAAGCGTGCAAAAAGCACTTTTTGTCGGTAGTTTGTATCCAATAGCTAGCAGATGGGCATGTCATGAAAAAGGGAATTCCTGGACTAAGGGGCACCGACCACGTCGGTTTCAACGTGCCGGATATCGAGCAGGCAACCAAGTTCTTTGTCGAGGTAATCGGTTGCGACTACATCTACAAGCTGGGTCCGTTCCAGTCCGATGATGACTGGATGGAGAGACAACTAAACGTTGACCCCAGAACAGTTATCAAGCAGAACCGTCACTTCCGCCTAGGCCACGGCACCAACTTTGAAATCTTCGAATACCAATCGGTTGATCAGACCCCGATGGCTCAGCCTAAAAACAGCGATGCCGGTGGTCACCATCTCGCCTTCTACGTCGACGACTTAGATGCTGCAATTGAACACCTGAAGTCTCATGGTGTTGAGGTTTTGGGTGAACCGGTCTCAAGTAAGGCATTTGCCACCGGTCAGCGTTGGATTTACTTCTTGGCCCCCTGGGGTATGCAGTTCGAACTTGTCAGCTACCCGAACGGCAAGAAGTATGAAACGGATGCTCCCGTAAAGCTCTGGTCTCCAAAGAATCCAGCCGAGTGATTCTCAGTCGAAGATCTCCGGGTGGGCAACAAGAGCGTTGCGAGTTCTTCTGATGTGAGCTGCAAGGTTTATCTCCAAGTCTTCATAGTCCCCACGAACCATGGCATCGAGAATCAATCGGTGCTCCAAGTGAGTCACACTGCCGGCTTCAATGCCGCTCAGCTTCACAAACGCTCTGCGGTAGTGCTGGGTAGTGTTCCATAGTCTGACTACTAGATCCTTCAGCATCCCGTCTGGTCCGTGAGAGTAGGCCAAGAGATGAAACTCGCGGTCTAGCCTCAAGAAGGTTTCCACGTCTACAGATGCCTCCATCTGTTCAACCAATTTCAGCAATGCGGTAGTTGTTTCCGGCTGCATCTGCTGGGTGCTTTGTCTAAGTAGTAGCGGCTCTAGGCGCTCTCGTATTTGGTAGGCCTCTTCGCACTCTTTCTTGCTGAGCTTTGAAACCCAGGCTCCAGTGTTAGCGACAATTGAAACTAGGCCATCGGCCTGCAGGCGTCTTAGGGCATCTCGCACCGGAAGCCGGCTTGCACCAAACTCTGAAGCCAACCGCTCCTGAAGAATTCGTGACCCCGGGGCGATTGTGCCGGCAAGTATCTGCGCGCGTAGCTCGTGAGCGATTTTCTCACTTGAGCCGCGGTCTTTTTCCTCCAAGCTTTTCCTCCTCGGGTCTAAAAATAGAAGCTTAGTCTTTGTTAGGTTTGCAGTAGCCACTTGAGAACTGCTTGGCTCGGCTCGACCTAATTGAATACAATCTTCACAGTTTTTAGTTGGTTTCGGCCGTTTATCGGCTTTTATTCAATAAAATGTATCCAATTGCATGATTTCAACTTGCATCAAGTAGCTAGTAAGTTGAGTACTAGCAACAGATAAACTCAAGTGAAAAACCATCTCTACCTAGAATGAGGCCCCAATGGCAATGGCAACCATCAACCCGACGACCGGCGAAACTGAATTTGAAGTAGAACTTCACACACCGGCCGAGGTAGAGACCCGAATTGCCCTGGCGCAGACCGCCCACGAGACTCTTCGAACCATGAGCTACGCCGAGCGCGCCGCCTTGATGATCAAAGCGGCTGACTTGATTGAAAGCGAAGTAGAGCAGACAGCAATCATGCTCACTCGCGAAATGGGTAAGCCAATTGCGCAGTCCCGAGGAGAAGTTCTCAAGTGTGCCAAGAGCATGCGCTTCTACGCTGAAAAGGCAGAGGAATTTCTAGCACCACAGGTGCTAGCCGACCCATCAACAGTCAACGCCAGCCAAGCAATGGCCATTTGGCAGCCACTAGGTGTTGTGTTGGCCGTTATGCCCTGGAACTACCCGCTTTGGCAGGTAATTAGGTTTGCAGGTCCAGCCCTAATGGCTGGCAACTCTGGAGTGTTGAAGCATGCTTCAAACGTTCCGCAGTCTGCCCTTTATTTGAATGACATCTTCGCCCGCGCTGGCTTCCCGGAAGGCTCCTTCATAACCCTTATGATCTCGGCGTCCAGCGTTGCAAGCGTGATTGACGACTGGCGCATAAAGGCCGTTACCCTCACCGGTTCCGAGCCTGCCGGTCGAGCAGTTGCCGAGCGAGCAGGACGACAGATAAAGCCTTCGGTCATGGAGCTTGGTGGCTCTGATGCTTTTGTTGTAACGACAAATGCTGACATCGAAGCTGCCGCGACAACTGCAGTAGCCGCCAGAATTAACAACAACGGGCAATCCTGTATCGCAGGAAAGCGCTTCTTGGTCTTTGCAGATGTTTATGATCAGTTCGTGAAAAGTTTTGTTTCAAAAATGAGCGCACTAAAGATGGGCGACCCAATGGACGAGACAGTTCAGCTTGGACCGCTGGCAACAGCCAACGGCAAGCGCGACATTGTTGAGCTAGTTGAGGACGCCAAAGCAAAAGGCGCAAACATTCTTTGCGGTGGCGAGACTCCAGAGGGACCAGGCTTCTTTTACCCAGCAACGGTTATTGATGGCCTAACCGATGACATGAGACTTGTCATGGAAGAGGCTTTTGGGCCGGTTGCCAGCATCTACAAGGTTGCCAACAAAGAAGAGGCGATTAAGATCGCCAACCAAACAACCTTTGGTCTTTCCTCTGCTGTGTGGACCCAAGACACGGCTGAGCAGGACTACTTCGTTCAGCACCTTCAGGCAGGTGCTGTCTTCGTAAACGGCATGACGATTTCTTACCCAGAGCTAGCATTTGGTGGCATCAAGGACTCGGGCTTTGGTCGCGAGTTGTCCGATGCTGGCATCAAAGAGTTCTGCAACCTAAAAACAGTCTGGAAGGCATAGTCGAGCCGGACTGTTTTTGATTCTTCAATACTTTGGCTAGCTGAGACCGATCGGCGCTAGAAGTGAATCGCTCTAGCTAGTAAGGGTTAGTGACGAACAGCTTTTCAGCTGGGAACTTGGTTATAACCTGAGCTCCATTGTTGGTAATAACGACTTCCTCTTCAATCCTGGCTGCCGAAATACCGTCTGGTGATGGGCAGTAAGTTTCAAGAGCGAAAACCATACCGGCCTTTATTTCAACCGGGTGAGTCAAGCTGTTTAGACGCGAGATGATCGGGCGTTCATGCAGGCCAAGACCAAGGCCGTGACCAAACTGCAGACCGAAAGCATCCATCTCATTGGCGAAGCCAATCTCTTCGGCCTTTGGCCATAGCTTGGCAATTTCATCGGTTCCAACGCCATCGGCAACCTTGTCGATCGCGGCATCCATCCATTCTCTGGCCTTGGCATAGGCATCGTGTTGAGCTGGGATAGCTCTGCCGACCGAGAAGGTGCGGTAGTAGCAGGTGCGGTAGCCCTGGTAGGAGTGAATGATGTCAAAAAACGCCTGATCGCCCGGGCGAATTATTCTGTCGGTGAAGTTGTGAGGGTGGGGGTTGCAGCGCTCTCCAGAGACCGCGTTAATTGCTTCAACCTGCTCTGAACCGAGTTCGAATAGTTTCTTGGAAGCAAGAGCAACGATTTCGTTTTCCTTGATTCCTGGCCTAAGCGCATCGGTGATGTCTTGGTAAACACCGTCAACCATTGCAGCCGCCTGAGACAGCAGCATGATCTCGTCGACATTTTTGATTGATCGGGCGTTAAGCATGTCCTGCTGAATGTCAATAACCAGCAATCCCTGGGCCTGCATTTCAAACAAGAATGCTGGCTCAACGATGTCAACGCCAACCGGAAGGTGGTCAACGCCAGCATCAGCAAGCATTCCCTTGATGGTCTTGACCGCGTCCTTCATTAGTCCAACATCCGGGTGGATTGCTCCTCTGAGTCCAAGCATTCCAGCGTGAGAGTGACCTGGCTCTATCCAGGGTGCAAAAAGCTGGTGGTGCTTTGCTGCGGAACCAAAATCCCAAATGTGTGGCTTGCCGTCACGTGTAAGAAGGGCGTAGCGAGACATCTTGTCGCCAAGCGCTCCGCCAACCCAAGTCTGGGTTGTGTAGCGAATGTTGTAAAAGTCAAAAAGTAAAAACGCGCCGCACTCGGTTGCCTCGAGGGACTTCATCGCACGGGCCAAGCGGTAGGCACGGAGGCGCTTGTAATCAACCCGCTCTTCAAAATCGACCGAGGTCGTTCCGTGAGCCGGAATCATGCGGTTGTCAAAGTCGAGTGCAGGAACCAAAGGTTTTGGCTCGAACGCGGTGTCGCTCATGTAAATCTCCAATTAAAAATACTGCTTTTGTAAAGCGGGATAAAAACTTATGGGGCTTTGGGGCTTATTTGCGCTGCTTTTGTTGCTGCACCCTTACCGGGTGAGATCTTTTTCAAGACTCCACCCGGTTTGGGTTTGCAACTACTTAGTTTTTGGAACTATTTGTGGCGAGTGTTTACCACTCTGGTGCAACGTCAGCGTCAGCTGCGTTACCTGCGGTTACCTTTACCGAAGGCATGAACAACACCTTGCGGTCACCCTTAGCAATTACGCCAGTTAGCACGTCGTACATCAGACGTGTTGCGTTCTCGCCATCCCATGAGGATGACTGGAACACGGTTCCGTCTAGGCTGCCAGAGATAACCAATGGGTTACCTAGGAAGGTGTTACCGATTGAGGTAATGAAGTAGTCAGCTGCAACTACGCCACGTGACTCAAGAGCCGCGATAGCACCGGCTGCGATTGAGTCGTCAGCCGCATAGATGCCGCCGATGTTGTCGATACCCTGAGCAGTGATCATCTCCGAGGCAACCTGCTGAGCAGTAGCCTTGGTCCAGTCAGTTGACTCTTCCTGCAAGATGGTTACGTTAGGGCAGTTAGCTGCAATGGTGTCAGTGAAACCATTGTCGCGGTCGATAGCAGTTGAGTTACCAGCAGCACCGTTTAGCTGAATGATGTTTACTGGGGTGTCTCCAACAAGCTCACACATGATCTCGGCTGAAGATACGCCCTGGCCATAAGTGTCTGGTCCTGAGTAACCGAATGATAGAGCCTTGTCAGCGTCGAATAGGTCAGAGTTGGTGATAGTTACAGGAATACCTGCAGCTTCAGCAGCCTCTAGACATGGACGAACAGCGTCACCAACAGCTGGCCACAAGATGATGCCATCTGGCTTTGCTGCAACTGCGATTTCACACTCGGAAGCCTGCTTGTCACCGTCGTACTGTGAGTTGGTGATGGTCAGGTTAATACCTAGCTCGGCTGCTGCTGCTTCCATTGCTGGAACGTAGAAGGTGCCGTAAGCCTGGTCTGAACCCTGAGGAAGCAAAGCGTAAACCTCGTAGGTTTCAGCTACTTCTTCAGTTGCATCGGTTGTGCTGCCTGCGTCTGTGCTTGGCTCTTCTTCAGCTGCTGCGCAGCCAGATAGAACCAAAGCGGCCGCTGCCAGCATCACTGCTGGAGCGAGTACTAGACGAGATTTTCTCATAGTTGCCTCTTTCTTCACTTGAATTCAAGATCGACGGCGCCGATCTTTTTCTCTGGCCTATTTGGCTAGAGAATTCTTTATTCCTTGGAACGTGGTGCTGAGCGAGCCCCAAACAGCTCTCAGGCTGCTCGGGTCAGTGATGACAGCAATTAGCAAGATGCCACCAATGAAGATCTCCTGGATCGGAATCTGAACACCGGAGATAGTCAGCGCAACCTGGAGCATTCCAAGTGACGCTGCACCAATTAGGGTTCCAACAATCGAACCCTTTCCGCCCTTCAGGTAGTTGCCACCGATGATTGCCGCAGCGAAGCTAGCAAGCAAAACGGTGGAGCCTGAGGTTGGATCGGCGCTGGTTCGCTCAACGGCGTTGATGATTCCAGCGATTGCAGCTACAACACCGGAAATAATGAAACCGGTGAAGATTCTTCGCTTGACCGGGATTCCGGCATCGTAGGCAGCCTGTCGGTTACCGCCAACAGCCAAAAACTCTCGACCGGCCTTGACGCGAGAAACAAAAATCTGGATTGCAATGAAGATCAGGAAGAAGATCAGGATTCGAGGGGTTAGTGGCCCAAGAAGCGGCTGACCAAACGCAATGCCCAAATCAGTGTTCTGAAGCTTCACAGGCGCCTCATCGGAAATAACGAAGGCCATTCCTCGGAGCGCAAAAAGCATCCCGAGGGTTGCAATAAACGAGTTGATTCCGACTATCGCAACGAAGAACGCATTTATAAGCGAAATGACGACTCCGGCGGCCAGTGCGGCCAAGACTCCGATTGCCATGTTGGTCTGGTTTGCAACCGTGACCGCAATTACACCGGAAACAGCCAAGGTGCTAGCAACGCTAAGGTCTAGTTCACCCATCAGAATCACAGCGGTTAGACCAAGAGCCACCAGGCCGATAAGTGCAATTCGACCAAGGGTTACCTGGTAAGCGGTGAAAACTAGTGGCTGAGAGACAGTAACTACGGTTGCGATAATCGCAAATAGTACGACCGCACGGCCTTCAGTGCGCCTGGCCAATAGGGTTCTGAACTTTCCCCAGAAACCGGTGGCTTTTGAGCCGACTTTAATTACAGTTTGGTTGGTCATTTCTTGGACACCCTTCTGCCCAAGGCGTCCACAGTGACTGCGAGCACAATCAAAGACCCGATCGCAACCTGCTGGAATCCGTAACTAACCTGCACTAGCACCAAGACATTGGACAGGATGCTGACAAAAACAACACCTAGAAGCGTTCTGGGAACGCTTCCCTTTCCACCAAACACGCTGGTTCCACCAACGATGATCGCGGCTAGGGCCTGGAAGTCAAAGCCAGATGCCATGTTTGAAACGGCAGTATTAGAAAAAGCAGCCAGCACAAAACCGGCGAACATGGCAGCCATTGAGGTGACCATGAAGGCACCGATCACAATCAAACCGGTGTTGGTTCCAGCCAGCCTGGTTGCGCTACCGTTCACGCCGAATGATCGAATCGTAAAACCGAAGTTTGTTCGAGTCAGCACGAAGGTTAGGACCAACGTGACCGCCACCAGAACAACAGCTGAGTAAGGAAAAGGGCCAAGCTTGCTGGTTCCGAAAGTTGCGATTGGTCCATCCGCTGGTCCAAATACCTGGCTTCCGCCGGAAAGCAATCTAAGAAGACCGAGTCCAATGTAGGTGGTCGCAAGCGTCACAATCACAGCGTTTGCCTTGAAATAACCAACAGCGATGCCGTTTGCAAGCCCAAAGATGATCGCTACTACGAAAGCCACTGCGAAAGCAATAATCAAGTTGTAGGCATTGCTGACTGCAATCAGAATCACTCCGGCAGCTGCTGCTTGGGCAACAACTGAAAGATCCAGGTAGTTACCCGTGATGACCACAAAGGTCATACCCAAGGCGACAATCCCGATGGGAGCTGCGCGGTGGAAAACGTCTGTGACGTTTTGCAAAGATGCAAAGCCGTCTACGAATAGCACCGCTGTCAGAACCAAAATACCGGTGAAGAAGAAGATGCCCTTGTCAGCGACAAAGCCAATGAATGTAGTTTTGGGCTTTGTTGTCTTGGAATCCTGAGGATCCTTAGCAACGATCATTGCCTCTGTGAAAGTTTCTTTTGCCATTATGCGCCCACCAACTTTTCGCCTGCAGCCAGTGACATAACCGACTTTTCGGTGGCTTCGCCACCGGTTAGGGTTCCGGCAATCTTGCCGTCTCGAACCACGTGAATAAGATCTGAGAGCTCTAGAAGCTCTGGAAGATCAGAGCTAATAACAAGCACCGCAGCGCCGTTGTCAGCTAGCTCTTTGACCAACTTGTGAATCTCGGCCTTGGCGCCAACATCAACACCTCTTGTTGGTTCGTCCAGAACAATGAACGAAGGCTTACGGCCAAGCCACTTAGCAATAACAATCTTTTGCTGGTTTCCACCCGAGTACTGGCCGGCTTCGCGTGTCACCTCTGGAGGGCGAAGGTTTACTTTTTCCGAAAGCTCCTTGGCAAAGGTGGCAATCTTGCTCTTTGGCATGATGCCCGTTGGAGATATCTCTTTGCGGTTTGGAAGGAAAATGTTTTCGGCAACAGTCATGGTTAGCGCAAGACCGTCAGTTCGTCGCTCCTCAGGAACATAGGCAACTCCAGCCTTGATCGCAGACAGGTAGCCGGTGATAACGCGCTTCTTGCCATTGGCAGTAATTGTCACGCGACCCGCACTTCTTGGGTCCGCTCCGATAATTGCTCGCAGCAACTCGGTTCTTCCGGCACCAACAAGTCCGCCTAGGCCAACAATCTGACCCTTACTTACCTCTAGGTCAATGCCGTTAACCTTTGGTGCCTTGATGCCCTTAGCGCTCAAGACAATCTCGCCCAACTCGCGTGCTGGCCTGCGCCTTGTTAGGTCTAGCTTCAGTTCGCGACCGACCATCTGATCGATCACCTTATCCGGAGTCAGGTCTTCGATTGATTCGTTGGTCACTAACTTGCCATCTCGAAGGATTGTGACCTTGTTGCAGATCTTGAAGACCTCAGGGATACGGTGTGATATGTAGATGATTGCCAGGCCCTGGGAAGCTAGGCGCTGAAGCATGCTCAATAGGTAATCGGTTTCGGCAGGAGTCAAAGTTGCGGTTGGCTCATCAAGAATCAGAACCTTCGGCTTTCTTGCGACAGCTCGGGCTATCTCCACAAACTGACGAAGTGCTACCGAAAGCCTTGAAATGCGCTCATCTAGATCAACCTCGACACCGATTTCTTTCAAAGTGTCAGCGGCAATCTTTTTCATCTCTTTGGTCTTAATCCAGCCCCCGCTGGTGGGGAAAGCGCCGAGCATGATGTTTTCGGCAACGGTCATTTCCGGGATAAGGCTTAGTTCCTGGTGAACGAGCGAAATACCGGCATCAATGGATGCCTTGGCACTGTTCTCAATTTCTTTACCGTCAATGCGGACTGAGCCGCTGTCTGGTGTCTCAACGCCGGCAAGGATTCGCATCAGCGTGGACTTTCCAGCGCCGTTCTCTCCGATTACTGCGTGAATTTCCCCCGGCATAACGCTGACCGATACATCGTCAACCGCCCTTACTCCCCCAAAACTCTTGACGATGTGACTCGCCTCAATGACAGGTGAGGTCATAGATTCGGCTCCTTTGCCTATTTCTTGGGTATTCCGCTTCGTTGACAAGTGTAAACAATCACAGAACACACGGTGAATTTAGTCCATTATGTGACTAAATTGTTATCTCTGAGAGAACACTAGGTTCTCGAAGGTTGTTAAGCAAAGACCAAAAGGCTAGTAAATGTGGCGAGCCTTCATTGCCTCGGCTGCGCTCGTATTCGAAGCTCCACCCGCTTCGGAAATAAACCAGATTGCACGGACCTGCTTGTCAGTCGCGTTCCAAAAACGGTGTGGGATGCTGCAGTCAAAAGCGACTGAATCGCCTTCGGTTAGAACCGAAATGCTCAGACCAACTTGGATAGTAAGCTCGCCGGAAATGACAATCCCGTACTCCCTGCCGACGTGCCTAACAACCTCGCTTGGAGGGTTCGATTTGTGAACAGAGGGTTCGTAGACAACCTCAATAAATTCTGCGTTTGTTTCGACCCTGCCGGTTAACCGCTCCCAGGTCAGGCCGCTTGTTAGATCAAGTTTTGGCCTTGATTCGACTCGCTGAATGACACCGGCTGCCTCAAGAGAAACCTCTCCGGCTGCCGCGCGTTGTTCTTCCTCGAAGTCAACCGAAGCCTTTGGCTTGCTCGGGTCCTCAAAGAGGCTGTCCATCGAAAGGCCCAGCTCCTGGGCAACACGATAAAGAGTTGGAACACTGAAGGATGCGAGGCCTCGCTCCACCTGAGAAACGTGAGAAGCAGACACTTCAATTCTTCTTGAGAGCTCCCGAACGCTTACGCCAGATGCCTCTCTGGCAATCCTGATGTTTTCGCCAGAACGACGCCAGTGCTGCGGTTCCTCTGGAGAGGTCAAGATCATGCCTTTCGGTGTTTTTCGTTTCTTATGCTACCGAGCATAGAAGTGTTCTGAGACACAGAACAGCAAAAAACGATAAATCGCAGCCAGAAGTATGTCGAGTGTGTTGGCCGACCTGATAATCTCAACCAATGCGAATAAAGCGTGTTATCGCCATCACTGCCACCTCCTTGCTCGTTGTGACAGGTGCCGGCGCCTTGGCTATCGGTGACTATGTATACACATCTGGAACTGCAGTTGCCTGCGCCGTAAATGCGGACGATGTCAACAACAGGCCAGAGCAGTTCTTCACCGCTCCCTTCGGAGAAGGCCCCTACCCAGGTCCAGGTTGGGACAAATGGGTTGGCTATGACCTAAGTAGTTGGTGGCTCCAGGATTACCCGTACGACTCGGTGAGAATCCCAGTTGCCGACGAGGTGGAGCTGGCAGCCTGGTGGATAGATGCCAAGAACCCCGACTCAAATAAGACCGTGATGGTCACCCACGGAATCGGCACTTCAAAACAAGATTTTAACACTCTCTTGCCAACCGCGATGCTCGTGAAAAACGGCTTCAACGTGCTGCTGGTTGACCAAAGAGACGCCGGTGAATCCAGCTGCGTGGATGGTCGCCACTCCGCCGGACAAGAAGAGTCCAGCGACTTCGCAGTTGTCGCAGATTGGCTAATTGCCAATAAAGGCCTTGCCGCAAAAAGCATCGGCATGTTTGGTGTTTCTGGAGGAGCCATCGCCGCTTCGCTGGTCCCAGCTAAATCAAATAATGTGTCAGCCTTCGCTATGGAGGGCACGATCTTTGACTTTAATGCAGCAGCCACTCAAGAGGTTGAGTTCCAGGGCTTCCCCGGATTCCTGTGGCAGTTCGCGCTCATTTCGGCACGGGTTTTCCACGACACTGATCTTTCAGAAACCTCAGTGAAAGACAGCATTGATATGGCAGGCACCAGGCCAATGCTCATTCTCCACGGCCAGATTGACCAGAGGCTTCCCTACCAAAGCTCAGTGGACTTCTACGACTACGCCAAGTCAGTCGGTGCTGACATTGAACTAGAGGGCTTTGCGAATGCCGATCACACCGAGGGGATGCTCACCGAAACAGATCGATACGCAACAGCGTTGTCGGAGTTTTTCGACAGGTCCTTATCTGACTAACTTTCCAACTAGGCAATAGCGGGCTAGTTGCTTAGCTTTTCAACCCGAAGCACCGATGCTGCGGTCTTTCTGAGAGAAGGGGCAGGGACAATGTTTCGATCTTCTTCGCCAACTGAGACAAAACAAATTATTTCTTCATAGTCGGCAATATTGGCAAGCTTACGAAGCTTGTTGGCTTGGCTGTTGGTGGAAGAGAAATTCATGGGGCAGCTTGCCCAGCCCTTGGCATGAATTGAAAGCAGCAACTGCTGCAAGAAAATACCGCCGTCAATCCACATCTGGTTTCGTTCATTCGATCCGGTGAAATTTCTAATATCCACGGTCACCACGAGCAAAACCGGAATCGGAGAATTTCCAATGTTCCCATCTTGAAGCTTCAAGATGCGGGTGATGTCTGCGGCTTCTCGATAAGCCCTGACGCTCCAGCTCTGAGTGTTGGAAACACTTGGAGCTTGAACCGCTAGCGCAATTATTTGCTCGAGCTCACTACTGGGAATCTGCTTTTCAGACCCGAATGCTCTAACCGAATGTCTAGAAACAAGAAACTTTTCAATTTTGCTTCCTACTGGATCATTCGGTTGCTCTGGCCTGAGGCCCTCATCGTTCCAACGATCTCGCCCGTCCAGCGCGGTCTTGGCCTGGGACAGTAGATTCTCGCCTAACTGTTCACCGTAGTTGGCAATTATTTCTTCGATGCGCTTTACAGGATTGGCGCCAAATGGTCTTCTCGGTTCTGGGAGTGCCAGAGCGCGTTCAATAAGGTGAATGTCTTTTTGAAGCTCGGCTTTTGCTTGAATCAAATTCCTTGGTGACCTGAATAGCCCAAAGTGCTTGACTCGTCTAATCGAGTCACGAAGACCCTCGATTATTAGTTTCAGATTTTGCAGCAAGGCGTGCGGTTACTGCTTTGGCCCGAATGCCCTCGCCAGGCTTGCTGCTGCTGCAGAAAGCTCAGTTGGGATAAACCAGACCTTATTGGAATCGCCCTGTGCCAACTCCTTGAGTTGATCAATGTATTTGTAGGCAAGAGCCTGGTCCGTGACCGACGCAGCCGCCAGGGCATCGAAGACTTTTTGGATTGCTTGGGATTCACCGTCGGCAACTAGTGCTTGAGATTCGGCGTCAGCACGGGCGTTTAGGACCATTGCCTTGGCACTACCTTCAGCGCGCAAGATGTCCGCTTGCTTATTTCCCTCGGCGGTCAAAATTGATGCTTGCTTGGTTCCTTCGGCTAGCAAAATTGAAGCGCGTTTTTCTCGCTCTGCCTTCATCTGCTTCTCCATAGAGTCGCGAACTGACTCCGGTGGAACGATGTCCCTGATTTCAACGCGGTTTACGCGAACTCCCCATTTGCCAGTGGCTTCATCGAGAACGGCCCTTAGCGCCTTGTTGATTGTGTCTCTAGATGTTAGGGCTTTTTCTAAATCAAGGCTTCCGACTACGTTACGCAGCGTTGTGACAGTGAGCTGTTCGATACCGAGGACAAAGTTGTTGATCTCGTAAGTGGCCGATTTCGAATCGGTCACCTGGTAGTAGATAACGGTGTCGATCGACACAACAAGGTTGTCTTCGGTAATAACCGACTGCGGCTTGAAATCAACAACCTGTTCGCGCAGGTCAATCGTTCTTCGAATAACGTCGATAAAAGGAAAGACCAGGTTCACACCGGCATTTAGGACTTTGTGGAAGCGGCCCAAGCGCTCAACAACACCAGCAGTTGCCTGCGGAATGATGCGAATTGAGCGAATCAACAACAGGGCGATGACAATCAGCACGCCCGCGGTGACCAAGCTTCCAAAATCGAAGGAATTTAGAATATCTAACATTTCAACTCACAATCAATGTCACGCCATCGATTTTTTCGACGACTACTTTGGATCCAACCTCTTTGGTGCCATTCCCAGTCCTTGCGCTCCAGGTTTCTCCCCAGATTTTCACGTAACCGGCGACTTGGCTAACTTCTTCGAGGACAAACGCATCTTTGCCGACCATTGCGGCAGAGTTTGTCATTGTTTCTGGCTTCTCGCCCTGCAGCTTTGTGATTACCGGCCTAACAAATACCAGTGCTACAACGGCGGCGGCTAAAAAGCCAAGCGCCTGAACCCAGATATCGAGACCAAGAAGGGAAAGCACCAGCGGAACTAGGGCCGCTGCCGCGAGAGCCGCAAAATACAAGCCATAAGTAACTAGCTCGATGACTACCAGCGCTGCGATGACTCCCAGCCAGATTAATGTCACTTTGGTTCCTCTCGCTCTCTAATCAGCCTAACCGACAACGCCGATTGTTTACTGGGAGCTTTATTCGCTAGCTCACTTGACAGCTAAGGGCGGTGATTAGGTTTCGGGGTTAGCTCAGAGGAAACAAGCGCTTCGGCTGGCAAGTTCTGATTTAGATAGTCAAAGTCAGCATTCGAAAGCTCTATTTCTGTCGCGGTGATGCAGTCCAGGATGCTCTCGGCCCTTGTTGCACCCGGGATGGGTAGCACCGATGAAGAGGTCTTCATCTCCCAAGCAAGAGCAATTGCATAGGGCGAGACCGAGTACTTGCGTCCCATTTCGTCGAATGCGCTCGACTCAGAAATAGCGGCCTTTGTCTTTACTCCGCCGAGCGGTGACCAAGGAAAGAATGCAATTCCATACTCTTCGCAAATCTCCATGACTTCCAGATCGTGGCGATATCGCGGGCTGAATTCATTTTGGATTGACACCAGGCCACCTTGGTCTGGTGTCCCACCTATTTCAATCGCCTTTAGAAGCTGCTTGGCGTCATAGTTTGAGACACCGACCTGCTTGGCAAGCCCGCGGTCTTTTAGGACCATGACATTTTCAAACTGAGTCTCAAAGTCAATGTTTGGATCTAGCCTGTGGTGTTGCCAAAGATCTAGCTGCTCAACCCCGAGTCGAAATGCCGAGGCTTCTGCTGCACGCAAGAAATAATCAAGGCTTCCGCTTCGACCCCACACTTCGCCTTCACTTCTAGTGATTCCGCCTTTGGTGGCGATGAGAACCTTGTCCTTTTGCTCCTTAGTGCCCGACCAGGTCCTGAGCGCCTCGGCAACAAAGACTTCGTTATGGCCAATATCGTCCCAAGTGGGGGCATAGATATCGGCTGTGTCCAGCAGGGTAATGCCGGCATCTAGGCCAGCGTGAATTGCAGGGATTGCAGATTCGAGTCTTTGAACCGGATCAAGGGCTGCGCCATTCGACCAAATCCATGAAACATTCATGCAGCCGATGCCGATGGCTGAAACTTCTTTGTTGCCAAGCCTTTGCTGCTTCATCTAGTTGCTCCTAAGTGCGGGTCAGATGGCTATTGAGTCAATCACGAATCGATATCCTATGTCGCTATCCACCACTCGAGCATAGGCGTCATCAATGGTCTTTGGGTTGCTGGTATCAACCTAGAGGTGGTTGAAACACTATTGCTTCTCGGTAGAAATCAAGCACCTCTTTTGGGTTCTGGGGCTCTTTGCTTCACCTAGCGGACCCAACTGGCGATTGACTGATGGAGCCTGCAAACATACACTCAAATTCAAGAGCAGACGTGTTAGCGATGGTTTTTTAGGAAAGGCTTGGCTCAAATTGAAAGCAGCTCAAATAAACGCGGAATTCCGATCGAAAATCCGTTTCATGCCGAACTTTCCAATCGGAAAGCCTTGGCAAATCAAGCTGCTGAACAAGATGATGAGCTTTGCACCTGACCCGAAGGTTAACGATTTGGTCAATAAAGAGATCATTGATTTTGGTTCCGGAGCTGGCGTGAGAGTTTTCACGCCAAAGAAAGATGTTTCAGAAGCGGCACTGCTCTTTATTCACGGTGGAGGAATGGTTATTGGATCTGCTTCTCAAGATGACCAAAGACTTGCCGATCTCGCCGTGGAACTGGGCATCACAGTGGTTTCTGTCGAGTATCGACTGGCCCCAGAAAACCCATTTCCCATTCCTCTTGAGGATTGCTTCGCAGCCTGGCAATGGCTGGGATCCGAAGCGCAGGCCAGAAAGATCAACCCAGCCAGAGTGGTGATCGGCGGACAAAGTGCTGGTGGTGGTCTGGCTGCAAGCCTTGCCCTAAAGATTCGAGACCAAAAAGGAGTGCAGCCAGCAGGACAGTTACTGTTTTGCCCGATGCTGGATGACAGAACTGCTGCCAATCGAGAACTTGATAAAACCAATCACTTTGTTTGGCACAACAAATCCAATCTGGTCGGTTGGGGGTCCTATTTGTCTCAGGCGCCTGGACTCAAAGACACTCCCAGACACGCAGTTCCTGCACGAGAGACAGATTTAGTTGGGCTTCCTCCAGCTTGGATCGGCGTTGGAGACATCGAACTTTTTTATGAGGAAGATGTTGCCTACGCCAAAGTCCTCCAAGCTGCTGGTGTTGATTGCAAGCTCAACGTTGTTGAGGGAGGGCCACACGCCTTTGAGACCTTCGCCGCCGATACTCCTGCCGCACAGGCCTACCTCAAAGACGCAACCAGTTGGTTAAAGGAAAAGCTTGGTGTTTGAAGTTTTTAACAAAGCATTTCAAGAAAACTAATTCCTACCCGACACTATGCTGGTGCCCGAATTTGACCAACATATGGGTTTTCGAGAACCTCAGCACCTAGGCTTCCAAGTTGGCTAAATAGTGCTTGCGTCAATCACAAAGCGATAGCGGATATCGCTATCCACCACTCGAGCATAAGCATCGTCGATGGTTTTCGGGTCACTGGCATCAACCATCTCGATGGTTGAAACAATGTTGTGCTCACCACAGAAATCAAGCATCTCTTGGGTGCCAGAGATGCTGCCTGTGTTTGCCCCTGCAATTGAGCGCAATGCGGTAACCACGCTAAATGGGTGGAACTCCTGCTTGTTTGGGGAAATCCCGACGGTCACAAAGGTTCCGCCGACTTTCAACATGCCGAGCAAAGAATCAAGATCAAGGTCGGTGCTAGTGGTGTTCAGGATCACATCGAAGAAGTCTTTGTGGGTTTCGAAGATTTCGGTAGTCATTAGGTAATCCTTGGCACCGAAGTCTTTTGCATCCTGCGCCTTGGACAAGCTGTGCCCAAGAACATAGGTCTCGGCTCCCATTGCTGCAGCAAACTTCACTGCCATGTGGCCAAGGCCACCTAGACCCATGATCCCGACCTTCATGCCCGGTCCTACTTTCCAGTGCTTCAATGGAGAGTAGACGGTGACTCCGGCGCAAAGTAATGGAGCAGTTGCCGCGTAATCAAGATTTTCTGGAACCCTTAGAACGAAGGCCTCTTTAACAACGACGTCCTTGGCATAACCGCCATAAGACTCTTCGCCGTCATAGTGACGACCGTTATAGGTCTGAACGTTGCCGGTTCGGCAGTAGTTTTCCATGCCTTGCTTGCAAGGCTCACAGGTCCCGCAAGAATCGACGAAGGTTCCAACGCCTACTCGGTCGCCAACCTTAAACTTTGTGACTGCGTCACCAACGGCTGTTACCTCGCCGACAATTTCGTGACCTGGAACCATTGGGAAGATGCCCTCGAACCACTCATCTCGTGCCTGGTGGATATCTGAGTGACAGATTCCTGAGTACTTGATGCTGATAGCAACTGCGTCAGCAGTTAGCTCTCTAACTGGCATTTCTGCTTTTTCAAATGCTGCACCAGGTGCACTTACGATGAGGGCGTGGGTCTTTGACAAGTAGTCTCCTTTTGACATTTACGATGCTAACCCAACAAACAGGGGCCGAATTACATAGAGAGCCGCAGCGCTAGTTAGAAGCCACCTGTGGTTTCATTGGCTAATGAAAACTAGGATCAAATTTATTCTCGGTTCGCTCGCCGCTGTTTTAGTGTTGGGTCCTTTTGCTGTCCCAGTTAATTCTTCTGGAACCCTTACCTATCAAGAGGCGGCAGCTATTAGCTGGGAAGGGAGGTCTGAGTTTGTTAATCTGGTCGATCACCAAGTCCACATCATTACGGCCGGAAACCCAGACAACGACCGATTGATTGTTTTGCTGCATGGGTTTGGTGCCAGTTCACTGACCTGGCAGCAAGTATTGGAGCCACTGGGACAGGCAGCTTACGTTGTGGCCTTCGACCGAGCTGCTTTTGGCTTTACTGAGAGGCCCACGAGCTTCGGGGACCTAAACCCCTACTCGGCAGCCGGGCAGCTCAAAGTGATCGATGGCTTGGTCGATTTATATGGGGCGGACAAAGAAGTTGTCATCCTTGGCCATAGCGCGGGCGGCGCCCTTGCTCTTGGTTATGCACTTGATTACCCCGACAAGGTTGACTCATTAATTCTTGAGGCTCCTGCCGTTTATGGCACCGGTGGCAGTCCTAGCTGGCTGAACTGGGTATTTAGCATTCCACAGATCGATCACCTTGGCCCACTCGCGGTTGCATCTATTGCTTCAAGTGGTCTAGATCTTCTTGTTGAGAGCTACACCGACCCCAGCATGATTACCGCTGAGGTTCAGGCCAGCTACACGGCACCACTCAAGATTGACGGCTGGGAAAGAGCTTTCTGGGAATTCAATAAAGCACCGCGTTCACTGAACTTGGTGGAACGGCTGGATGATTTGCGAGCGCCGGCATTGATTATCACCGGTGACGATGACCGAGTTGTTGCAACCGCTGACTCGATAAAACTAAATGGGGATCTTCCAGGCTCAGAACTGGTGATCATCGAGGGTGCCGGTCACCTGCCAAACGAGGAAAAGCCACAAGAATTTGTTGACGCGGTTCTGCGGTTTCTGAACTGATAGCGATAGGTTTTTAGTCATGCTTTATAAAGGTGTTTTTGGAACTATTAGAACTTTGATTGGTTTGGCGCTTCTTGGAAGCGTCATTTGGCAGGTTGCGGACCGACTAGGCGCTGACCTGTTTCGACCAACCGAATATTTTGCCTACTTCTCGATAACGTCCGCGATGCTGGCGGGGTTTGTGGTGCTGACAAGCGGAGTGATGCTTCTTAGAGGCAAATCGGAGTCTGAGCGGCAAAACATTGCCCGCTTAGTGGCTGTGGTGTCCATGATTATTGTGGGCACTGTCTATCACCTATTGCTCGGTGACACTGCAATTGACCCGAGAGATATCGGCTATGACTGGCCCAGAATTCCGAACGCGATAATCCACACCTACGCACCGGTCCTGGTGGCCCTTGAGTATTTATTCTCGGTCAAAGGGGCCAAGCCGCGATTACTAAAGGCTCTCTGGGTCGTTATCTATCCGCTGGCTTGGCTGGGACTCTCACTAATTCGCGGGCTCAGCGATGGCTGGTGGCCTTACTGGTTTATAAACCCCGGTAGTGAGGGCGGCGTAATAGGCATGCTTAGCTACATCTTTGCAATCGCTGCGGCATTCATTGCTCTTGGTTTTGTCGTTCTGGGGTTGAAGATCGCCCTCGCAAGGATAATTAAGTCCGCTAGCGAATAGTTTGGCCGACCTCGAAGTGCCGGCCGCACCGATACCAGGGGATATGTGTCTCAATTCCGGTTACCCCGTTTTCCATTATGTATTCGACATGGACACTAAATGATGCGAGTCGGTCAGGCCCCAATTTCACTTGTCTAGCTCGGGCTTATGGGAAAGAAGGAAGAATTGCCATTCGCTCGCCGGTGGATTGGTCCATGAACTCCATGAACTCCAAATTGAACTGATCAAGGCTCATGCCAGCAACTTTCTCAAAGGAGTCTTGCCAGCCGTTTGTCTCAAGATCCGGGTGGAACTTTTCAAGCAGAACATCGTCGCCTGCAATGTTCAGCAAGTAGGCGATGGCCCAGGCTCCCATGTCATATCCCAAGCCTGAGCAAGGATCAGAATATTCAACAATGCTTATTAGCTCACGCCCTTCACACTCACCACTTAGGGCCGAATCAATATTTCTAAGGTTGTTTTCCATATTTCCATCAAATTCGAAAGGCCAATCGCCCATTGGGACCTCTGGCAGCAATCCTTGGGACCTTAGATCGGCTAAGCCGAACTGAGCCATGTATTCCGCAGAACCTTCGACAAACCAAACTGGCCCCATGAGCGCATCTCGCTGGTCCCAATCCAGTGTCTGGATAAACGAGTGCTGCACCGCATGCCAGTATTCATGCAGCACTGTCTTCAATTCTTCCTCGCCAGGTACACCATATAAGCCGGCAAGACCCCAGGGCAGCGAAGAAGCAAACCTGTGTATGCCCCACTCCGCAGTCCCATTTCTGCCAGCATCCATTCTGAGATCTCCCGTGGCAACAGCCTCCGCGCCGATCCTCTGGTAACTCATCATTCCATGCTCCTCGGAGCCGGCTTCACGATCCATGCAATCGTCGTAATCCCACTGTGAATTGGCATCGCGTCGAGAACAAAACTGGTCAACCAAATCACGCCCAGCTGCCTCTTCTAGACCCATAACCCAGTATTCGACCGGCCACCAAAGACCCCAGTACTCTCCTGCGATCTCCAAGGTTTGCTGTATTGCTTCGCCAACGCTCGGGTCTACGTCTGAGGCAATAAATACCTCCATGATCGGCTCTCCATTTATAACTACGTTGTTTCCGGGTTTGGAATCATCGGAACCAGAGTCGCTGGAGCTTGATTGGCCAGGGGAACTAGAGGAGTCTCCAGCATCTGAGCACGCCACTAATGACACAAAGACAAGCGGCACGACTGCCGCCAAGGCAATTCTGTTTATTGGCATAACCACAAGGCTACTGCTGCAAGTAGTGACGGCCCGGACTCGTCAGGTGACACGAACCATGAAATTAGTTTGCCTGCAGCGCTGTTGTTACTTCAAATGCTTATAAATCACGAACTAATAATGTTGGATGGCTCTAAAAAGAACGTCCACGATTTTTCCGGTGACCTCCTTATGGTGGTCAATGTTGCCTCAAGGTGCGGACTCGCGCCGCAGTACGAAACCCTGGAAGCCCTGCATAAGAAGTACGCCTCGCGTGGCTTCACCGTGCTGGGTGTTCCGTCTGGGTCTTTTATGCAGGAACTAAAAAACAGCGAAGACATCTCTGAATACTGCTCCACAACCTGGGGTATCAGCTTCCCGATGCTTGAAAAGGCCGACGTGAATGGTCGCAAGCGCCACCCGCTCTACAAGGAATTAGTTAAAACTAAAGACGGGATGGGTCTTGCCGGTCCAGTGATGTGGAACTTTGAAAAGTTCTTAGTGGCGCCAGATGGCAAGATCATGCGATTTAGGCCACAAACCAAACCAGACTCCGAAGAAATCATCGCGGCCATTGAGGAAAACCTGCCGCGCTAATCTTGCCTCATGGCAATAACGGTGGTGGCAGGGATCATTCAAGATTCTGAAGGTCTCTTGCTTTGTGCCAAGCGCGGTGACTGGAAAGATGCCGCCGGCAAATGGGAGTTTCCAGGGGGTAAGCCTCTAGAAAACGAATCGTTCGAAGATGCCTTGATTCGTGAGCTACGAGAAGAACTCGCGATTGAAATCAAACCATTACGTATCTTTGATCGTTCAATCACAATTGTCGACGGTATTGAGATAGACCTTGTTTGTTTTAGCGCGGCTCTAATTAGCCCAAAGCCAACTGGATCCAGTGACCACTCTGAAATTCGCTGGCTGAAAGAAACAGAATTATCTGGTTTGGATTGGTCGGCTCCCGATATGCCTGCGGTAAAAAAGCTAACAATGCCTTTTTGTTAGGCCAGCTTGAAGCCCTCTTTGTCGTCCAGCTTCTTGACCGCAATCAAAATGATGTCAATGATTGTCCAGACACCCAGACCACCAAACGTGATTAGCTTTAAGATTCCCGTGCCGATTTTGCCGAGGTAAAAACGATCAACGCCAAGCGTCCCGACTATCACCGACAACAGAAGGGCAATTAGCCATTCTCGTTTAGAAAATACTCCCGGAATCTGCTTGGCATTCCAATGCTCCCCATTTGCATCAGCCACCATTGAATCGCCTGTAATTTTTCCGGCGCTTGCCCATTGTTTGAGTTCTTCGGTAGTCAGGTTGTGCTCATTGCCTGGCAGCTTCAGTGTCCAATTACTCATTCTCTTGCCTTTCTCTCTCGAGCTCTAACCTACGCTCTCCCATCACCCACGCCGCCATGAGTGCTGTGAGCGCGGAAAACAAAGCGATTCCAACCACCATCAGAAGACTTGCGATAAACCGTCCATCCGGAGTAATCGGAAACTTATCCCCGTAGCCCACGGTCGTGACCGATGCTATTGACCACCAAATGGCGTCACCGAAGGTGTTTATGTTCGAGCCGGCAACGCCGCGCTCGGCCTCAAGTGCGGCGATTGCTGCCGTGAAAAGCGTCAGTGGCAAACTAACCGCGACCACTAAGCCAACCTTTGACGCTCTGGTTCTGAAGAGCGGCGCAAATCCTCTTATCACCAGCAGCACACCAAAGACCCTGAATGCTCTGAACGCCGGCAAGATAGCGGCGGCAATCGCCAACCAGTTGCGCTTCAAAAACTTCAGAAACCCGGCAAGAGTTAGCAGTTCTTTACCGGCTCCAATAAGGCGCAAGACCAAGTCGACAACGAAGACGGCGTAGATCAAGGCCTGAACAATACTCAGCGCATCGTAGGCAGCACCAGTTGGCTGAGCCAGCACCTGATAGGCGTAGACGGCAAGAAAACAGAAACCTAAGGCCAGCAAAACGGGTTCTATTTTGTCAAAGTATGAATCTAACGCCCGCTTCATTGCTGCCATCTTTAGTGCCTAACTATCGGTGCCTAAGCTTTTAGGCTAGTCGAGGGTCTGAAGTGGGAACCTCAGATACGCGGCTTTCCAGCGCAAGGCGTCGGACCTCCAAACCAAGTCATCAGCCAACTCGGCCATCGATGCCCAGAAAAAGATTGTGATTAGGTCGACACTTAGGTAACTAATTGTGTCTCCTGGAAAAGCTTTACCCAGGAACCTTCGAAGCAGGGTTGGCATGTCTCCAAAACCGTGCTCATGAAGTTGCGCCCTGACTTCAAACTCGATTTCTTTGGCTCTTCTTGGATTCCAAGGTGTCATCGGGTTTGGGTAGTGCAACATGTCGCTTAGCTCCAGTGCTTGGCGATAACGAACGTCTTCGAGACGATCGAAGATCGGGACAAAACGCTCCATCTCGTAGCCGTGCTTTCGCAAGTCAAGAATGTCTGGGTAAGAAGCGAAGCGATAGAAAGGAACGTGAGGCCGCACCGCCTGATAGGGCGTTGAGGTAAAGCTTGCAACCAAGGGGTCAACACCAACTGAGGCAGCGCCCCAAGAGTTGAAAGCTTCATCCGGGTAAGGGATTTGCTCCAGTTCTTCAGGCGTTGGATTACTCATCTTTAATATTGTCTTTCACTTGGGCTAGTTTGGGAATGAAAAAGGAGGAATTGTGGAAATCATCATCTTCATTGGTCTAGTTGCCTTTTTTTGGTATCGGTCGAATAAAAAGCAACAACGAAAGGCCACCACAAAGTTCTCATCCGACATAGCAAAAGAACAAAAGCGCTACGACGATTACATGGAATCTCTGCCAAGCCTGGTCGGAGATGAAAGCTTCTCCCAAGAAGTGCGTGGGGAACAGGCTTATAAGGAGATGCTTGATAATTTCGGCTACTGGCTTGAGGAGAACCATCCCGGCGAAGACGTAATCTGGGTCATTCTGGAATTAGAACCGGAAAACATCCATGACCCGAGCGCAATAAGAATAGAAACCGGACAAACAACCGTTGGTTACATTCCCCGTGAAGAAGCCCAAGCGTTTAGAAAAGAGCTT